>Ga0255759_10000086_pt1 | contig 78962 bp, 140 predicted proteins | sample 101ome_20_FD_179959 | JGI IMG/M metagenome (GOLD analysis project Ga0255759, IMG submission 179959) | Coastal salt marsh microbial communities from the Groves Creek Marsh, Skidaway Island, Georgia - 101404AT metaG (version 2) | ecosystem: Environmental > Aquatic > Marine > Intertidal zone >... | reverse complement strand
ATGACAAATATGACTTGTTGTCAATACAAAATACCAAAAAAGATTCTTTTAAAATCAAGGACTTACAAGATAGACAATATGTATGCAAGAATTATATACGGTAATGCGAAGAAAAAGCCTATCATTAGTAAGACATTGAATAGAAAATAGAAAGAAATTATACCATCAATCTTTTTATATTTAAGTCTTTTTTTCATAATAGTTATTTATCTTTTTTGGGGTGCATATGTAAAATTACCTGCAATTGTTATTCTAGTAACATCAGATTTAAATGGCATAACTGTGTGTATCAAAGTAGATGGAAAAATAAACATTGTACCTGACTTTGGTAAAAAACTTTTACGGTGACAAAACTCATCAGGATAATTAGTACCAAATGAAAACTCTATTACACCAGGCCCGTCAGATGTACCCACATATTCTTTATTCTCTTTAAATATTTCTTCAGGAACTTCTGCAAATATAATATATGAAAACTGACAGGGGCCGTGAAGGTGTGGAGGATTGTAATCACCAGACTTCATAAAATTTATCCAACAACTGGTTTGTAACATTTCCCAAGATGGAATTTGTTTTTTTAAGTCGTGATATGGAAAATTTTTATCTTCTGCAAAATGTTCAAACAAATTACTAGCATATTTATTTTTATAGTCTTGAAATATTGGTTGAAGTTGTCCATCAATCCATTCCCTAAATTTAGGTGAATAATGAAATTGATTTTGTAAATGACCAGCCAAATCTTCATTTGCATTTTGTTTCATTTGTTTCCCAATATAAATAAGGGTTGTCAATAAATCTTTTTCGATTTTATACTCTAATAATAATGGGCCGAAGTGATGTCTTTTACTTTGCATAATCTACAATACCAGTTGCATAATTCTCTGCACAATCTTCTGCATATCGTAATGAGTGTTCTGATACATCTACACTAGAAAGAACTACATTATCTTTATCTCGAATCTCAACATGAAAACCTTTATTTCTTAAGTAACCAGTTTCTTCTTTTACGATAACTGCAACTCTACCTGAATCATCATCATAATAATATTCACTTATCTCTTTCATAATATATTCTCCTGTAATTTAATATTAAAAGTAAAACTAATTCTTTCACCAGCACTCATGTTTCTTGTTACCATGTGGTCTAGATATCCAGGCCACAATATCATTCTTCCAACTACTGGTGGATACGATACTTCACTATCAATTTTATCTGTAAGAAATGTCAATTTGTGATATAAAACATTAGGTGATGGATTTCTAAAAAAAATTTTACCAGAATTTGGTACTGCGTTTACATAAAACACTCCTGAAATATCTATATCAGAGTGCATATGATATTCTTGAAGCATATGTTTAGTTGAATAATTAATCCAAGATGAATTAAACTTTATATCAAAACAATTATCAGGTCGAATATGCAAATCTTTGATAAGATATTCATTTACATTTTTACAAATATATTTTGATAACAATGGACAAATATTTAAAACATCACACCCCTCATCTTTAAAAGTAGATGTCATATTACCATACCAAGTCAATTTTGATTTATGTCTTTCAGTTTCTGCAACAGTTTTAGCTTCTTTAAGAACATTCTCTGGACAATTATCTATAACCTTTATAGGTACTCCAAATACTTTATGCACTAATATTCCATTTCCCAATAGTTAAATAAATTTTCAAATGCAATCTTGTACATTGAATACTCGTTGTTTACTAGCAAATCATTATGGTAATAATCTAGTAATTCTTTTCTCTGATCTTCATTCAAGTCATCAGTATCTTCTACACCGTAGAACTCTTGAATCACATAATTGAGTTGTTCACCCATATGGTTCTCAAGTAATTCTTCGTACTTGTGTATTCTAGGCCATTCAAATTTTTTAACAGTCATGTTCTATCCTTTCTTTCCTTTAATGGTTTCAATATAATTATCACCTTCAAAAATGTTTGCATGATATCCTGTTTTCTTTACACACTCTCTTGCATCTTCTAGTGTCTTGAAAGTAACATCATGAAAACAATCCGTTTCAAAAAAATAAACTCTAAACATATCTTCTAGCCCCAACCACCAATACCTAACATATCTCGCACGACTTTATGATACATACTATGTTCTAGTGCATGAACTTGTTCTTCAACTTCTTTGTAAGTATATCGTACTTGATTCGTATGATGTGCATTGTGATTACCTATCGTGTTAATAATCCACAAAGGTTCTTGTGCAATGATCTGACCTTCGTCAACTTTCTCATTCACATAATGAATGGTAACTCCCATTACTTTACAACCATAATCGTAAGCTCTACGAATTGCATCTGTACCTTTAAACGCAGGTAGTAAACTTGGGTGTATGTTAATAATTCTTTTGGGATACTTCTTTACAAACTCTTTTGATAACACTCGCATGAAACCTGCAAGAACCAAAAACTCAACCTCTTGCATAAATGTTTCGTCAAGTAATCTTTCTAACTCTTTAATCTTGGGTTCAACAAATGTATGAATATTTTTCTTGTGTGCAAAATCTAATCCCTTTGCATCAGGGTTATTACTTCCTACCCACGCAATTGGAACTAACGCATCAACTAAAGCTTTTAAATTACTTCCAGTACCAGAAATTAATACACCAACTTTTTTCTCTACCATCTTCTCTCTTTCACATCTCTTGGACAACCACCTTTACCAGGCGTGTTCAAGATCATACCATTCTCACACTCGTACGAACACATATAGATTTGTTCTTGTTCATTGATGGGTACATAACTTGTAAACATACACCACATCTTATCTTTACCTAAATCAGGTAAATCGTATTCAGACCAGTCAATGTCACTAGTGACATCACTCGCAAATAATAATAGAATTAATAAAAATAATTTTTTCATAATAACGGATAGATACACACATAGAAAAAAACTACATGAAGTATCACAGATAGTAAAATGGGTTTTAAAAGTGTTTTATGATTCTTTAAAAAATCAATCATCAAATCTATCTCCTCTAGTTAATTGATTCATTTTCTCAACTAATATATTGGTAGACAAACACAAATTAGAAATGGTTTCAATTTGTTTTGATAACGAATCTTCGATAGACAGAATGGAAGTTTCCAACTCTGTCATTCTTCTCTTGTGATAGTCGAACTGTTTCTCAAGTAAATCTAATTGAGATTTCAATTCTTCTATCACTTTTTGTTCATGGTAATCAAACATACTAATTACTTATCGTCCTAGAATAGTTGTGTGGTAATCTTGCACCACAACCAACAACTGGACAAGTATCATATGATCTACTGTCATAGTCAGGTATCTCTTTCTCACGATAGATACCGTTATCCATCTCTACGATAATATCTCTGATATGTTTGATTTGTGTATTGATGTCGAACTGTGAATCGGTACTAATGTTCCATTGTTTTTGCATAATCTCAATCGCTCTCAATACAACAGAATCGTGAACACCATGCATTGGAAAACAAACCCCATTTGCACCAAAGTGATGTAGAAACTCGTCAACGAACTCAAATTTAGAAACGAAATGCGGCTGACTCCAACTAGGTTGTAAGTTACCCATTCTCTCGTCATGTAATGTTTTACTTAATGATTTCATAATTTCCCTCTAATAATAATGTAAATTAAAACAAAAAAACTAACTGTATAAAGAATGTCTAGAACTATCATCTTGGTAACGGATAGACTGCAAATGTTTTTGCATCATTCTTTAAACAATAAAGTTTCATTGCGTCATGTCTTGGGCCTCTGAATCTAAAACGATACTTAACACCAGTAATTGTTGAAGCCTTTGCACAACACTCTTTAACGAAATCTAGATACTGCATTGGAACATTCTTCCAAACAGATCGTTCGTTCTCTGGTGATACAAATGGGGTTAAATCAGTTTTAATCATAATGTTTCCTCTCTCAAAAATGGTTAATAAAATTACTTAAAAAATTGTCCTCTTGATGGTAAAGTAGATGTGCCTCTGTTCATATGTTGTCTACGACCTTGATTGTAAGCACTATACTTAAAAAGAGTAAAAGTCTTTTCTGACTTTTTAGGTTCTCTATATCCACCAACTGTAAGTTTAACTGGTTTATCTTGACCTTCAATTTTGATATATTTAACTTCTAATTTCATTTTGTTGTCTCCGTGTGTTTTGTTAATCATTATAGCTAGTATAACAAAACTACGAAAAAAAGCAAGACTTTGAACCAAAAAAGATTTCTTTAAAATCAAGGACTTACATAATTACTAGTAAATTAAATATTGTTTAAAATCAACCACTTACAGATAAGACTTTTTCATAGATAGATTGAGATAATGCAGATAAACAATGAGGTGCAACCATACGACCAATGCGTTCAGCTCGTTGATTAAATGTACCTTGCAGACGAAAATCATCTGGCAAACCTTGAACTCGCATCAATTCTTTGATTGTTAACTTTCGATCTAATTCATAATGAATCACACCAGAGAGACCTTTCTGTTGACCTTGTTGTGTGATAGTCGGAGATGGTAAATCGGGACACGGTCGAATTAAATTAAAAAGGCTTTTATTGGGATGATAATCAGAACCCTTCACAACTTTCTTTGGATTCTTGGGTAGTAGAGGAACCCATTTCTTCAGAAATCCATTTTCAATCGCATCATACAATTCTTGTTCTTCACTCGCATCATTTTCGATATCATGTATTGCGTCTTTTAATGATACTCGTTTCGTAACAGTTGCATTGGGATAGATTGATTCGATTGTCATAAAATTCAAATCAGTCTTACTTAAAACATCATTACGAATCGCAACAAAGAAACAGCGTTCTCTCGCTTGAGGAACTCCGAAATCAGCTGCGTTTAATACTTTACCAACTGCACAGTAACCAATGTTCTCAAATGCATTAATAATTTTGTTAAAGTATTTTCTACTTTCACCAATCGTAATGCCTTTGACATTCTCACCTATGATGACTTTGGGTTGTATGTCATTTGCAACTCGAATAAACTCAAAGAATAAATCTTCAATGTTTGTCTGTTTCTTATCATCAGAGTACTTCTTTTCTTTATTCCAACCTTTAGAAATAGTACCTGCAATTGAGAACGCACTACAGGGTGGACTTCCATCTAGAATGTCTAATTCACCAACTTGTAAATTAGTCGTGTCAAGAAAATGTTTACCAGTTAATTCACGAATGTCATTTGGTAGTATAGGAGTATCAGGATAGTTACTTGCATAAGTTTCTCTTGCACTTTCAACAAACTCATTGACACACAGAATATTACCACCAGACAGTTTATAGCCAGTAGAAGAACCACCGCCACCTGCAAATGTAGAGATAACAGTAAACTTGTTTTGATTAGATGCAGTAATTACATCTTTGAGTGTATACGAATTATATTTTGTCATAGTGTTAGTTATTATACAGTAAGTTTTCGTTTTTGTCAATCTTGATACTCATAAAGAAAAGTCTCCAGTTTTGACAGGGGGTTACTTTATATGCATTACACATAGAATGAATATTGCAAGACATAAAAAGAATATTGCGTTTAACATATTACCTGTGAATGATGCAACGATTGATAATACGAATGTTGCACATAAAAGTCCAAGTCCAAAAGATTGCATATATTTTTTCATAGTAGTGTTTCCTTTCTTTGTAGTTGTGTTATAGTTGTGTTAGAAATAGAAGTATCTATATTGCATTTATAGATTACCTCAGGTTGTCCAGTATAGAGCAGGAGGGCCACCTAACCCATCGGCAGCCCACCCTGCGATCTATATCTCACCGTCAAGTAACAGTTGCATCATCTCTGAAAACCCTGATGAATACTGTATTCTACGACATATCTCTTGTCGTGCGTGGGGCTTCAGTTGCATAATCTTATTATACAATTGTTTAACTTGAACGACTGATAAACTAAATGTCTTATTGTCGTCTGTCTTTACTTCAGACAATTCTATCGGATTATCTTCAGAATCTAATATCTCTGCGAACTGTACTAGAATCTGTTGTTGTCGATAGTCTTTCTCGTACTCTGGCAGTTTCTCTCTCGCATAGCCGTCTGTATCAAATGTAACCATAGTGTGTGTTCTCATACATTCATCTCCTGTTTCAATAAGTCCATGTCCTGTTGCAATTGATCTATCATGTCTGATAGTTTGTCGAACTGCAAGTTTTGTTTCATAGTGTCTAGATCGTCATACATACGATCAATCTTATCTAACATCTGTTTCTGTTGTTCTAATATCATCTTCTCCATATTCTCTACTCTCCATTTATTGAGTTTCTGTTGTTCTAATAACTTGTTCTGCATACTCTCCATTTGTTCATATGGTCGAACTAACTTTCCTAATGATTCATTTACTTTACTCATTGTACTATTCCTCTCTTGATATATACTAAATTCTCTACGAAAACTGTATGCCAGTCTTCTCCCTTGTTTCTGTGATATACGAACTCACCATCAAGTAAGTTGTCTTTTGCATACATCACAGCTTTCTGGGCATCATCAAACTCTACCCACTCTTTGTTATCATCATATACTTTATATTTCATTTATCACTCCTAACACAAGAATTATACACACTTTTTTGTTCTTTGTCAAGTAAATCTAGAAATATTTTACTCGCTTGATTAAACAAATCATCATGTGGTGATAATGCAAATTCTTCCATAAGTCTGTTTTGCAACTCATTTATGTCTGAACTTGTTTTGATAACACCGTCAATATCTGAAAATAAACTCATACTAACTCCTCACATAACATATCCCACATTCTTTGTTTAACTTTAGGAACAGCCTTGTTATTCCAATAGTCAATCATTTCTGGGGTAGGTCTTACACCTCTCGCATCTTTGTATAGATCACTATACAAGTCATCATCATAAGTATAACCCTTAAGTTTCTTAACTGTAGTTTCTGCACTACGAAAGAAATCATCTATCTGTCGTTGCATACCTTCTACTATCTCGTATTGTTGTTTCTTACTCATATTATGCAGCCTCCTTTCCATAAGCCCATTTGTATAACTCGTCAAATCCGATTCTTGCAACAATGTATGTTCTACCAGTCTTTTTGTTCACTAGTATGTCACCAACACTCATTGAGTATGCACCTTTAGGACCCTCGCCCATGTTTGACTTCTCATACGCCTCGTTGACACTCTTGCAATGCATCTCGCCTACAAATTTGTAGTTGTCTTTTCTGTATCTACCTGCGAAAGCTTCTTCAGCCTGTCTTAAATTATAGAATTTAGAATCTTTGCCATAGAACATTGCATCTCTACGAATTTTAGAACCGTCAAATGTTTGATATAATTGATAAGTTTTTAACATTTTGTTTTCCTGTGTTTTGTTAATCATTATAGCTAGTATAACAAATACACAGAAAAAAACAAGGGATATTTCCAAGAAAAAATCGTTTAGAATCAGGGAGTTACATGATTTCGCTGCAAGTCATTGATTTTACTGCGAAATTTCTTTAGAGTGTCTGATATTTGACAGCCGTGACCGATATATAGTAGACTTATCCTCACTACACAGAACACATTACCATATTTTATACGGCATTTTTTAATATTTAACGCATATCATACTATACTGATTATAACGCCATATATTCTACTATTTCTATCGCATTGCACGATATATTATACTGCATTATCCAATAAAGCCGAGAGTATCAAAATTAAAAGAGATAATCGTTCTTCTATTATTGGTTGTTACTTTAGGACATCTGTGTCGTAATTGACTTGGAAATACAACTATATCACCCTCTGATACTTCAATATCTTTGATCTTATCATTCACTAGTATTTGTGTATAAGTGTTATCTGATAATTCTAGATAGTAGATACCAGAGTAATCAGACATTCCATGATGATGAAACGCATGAAAATCATTGGTATGATACTGTTGAAACCATACTGATAGAAAGTAAGCTTTTTCAAATTGTAGAGTATTGATTATTTCTTGTAGTGTATTTTGAGTGTTTAATGTGAATATTTTTACCCATTCTCTTTGTGTTTCTCTGATGTGATAGTCTGTTTTAGTAATAGATTCTTTATTATTGATGCGTTTTTCATAGGTTGTTTTTTCTATTTGTTTTAATAACAAGTCTTTGAATTGAGTGTGATTTACTGTGGGTTGTATGAGTATTGATTGTTCTATTGTTATTGTTCTCATACGAAGAATGATTCAAGTGTTGATTGAGTACCATAACTACGATCAATGTTCCACTTGACTTGATTGATGATAAACATCAAGGGTTCTATGAATGACTTTTCAAACATTGTATCATAGTCTATATACTGATTAATATTTAACTCTTTGGGTAATTTAGTCATAAACGATAATACATTAGAGCCTAGTCGATTGGGTTGTTTGAGTAACACATACTTAATCTTTTCACCTTCATTGATAACAGGATACTTATGAGTAAGTTTTCTGTCATTCAGTAGATAATTATAGAGTATAACACCCTTAATGTGCATTGGTGAACCCTTTCGATAGATACTAGATGAGTCGGACCATTTGTCAATACCATTCACACTACGGGGAAATGCAATCTCTTTCGGTTCTAATTGAAAGAATTCATCTCGAAATTGTTGTATAAATGTATTGAGTTCTTTCTCATTCGATTGCATAATGATCTTTAGAGCCTGTTTAATCTTCTCTCTACAGGGTGCAGGTGTTGATGATTTTACTGCTTCTATGCCCATAATTTTTAGTTGGGGTTCTTTATATCGTACACCTTCTACATCATACGCATTAAGAATGTATCGTTTCTTTGCAGTCCAGATACCCTTGTCTGCAATCACTTCTCGTTTCATCTGCATCTTTTGTGCATATGCATTGACATTCAATGCAAGTGTTTGATAACATTCTTCAATAAACGGTTCAATTTTATCTTTAGAAATAGTGTCCAAGAAATTGATGATTCTTGTTCTATCTTCTTTTTGTACTCCAGATCCCTTATCATACAATTTGCATATAAGTTTGTCAAAAGTGATATATACGCTATCTGTATCTGACGCAATGACATAATCTTCTCCTGTTGTCTTTAATATCTTATTTAGATATTCATTGAGTTTGTTCTCTATATGTCGAATAGACAATTGACCAGATGTAGTGATGCCCTCTGCAATCAGTAGCTCATAATAACGAAACCATTGATTACCGATTGCACCGTAAGCTGAGTTGAGTGAGATTTTTCTCGCCATCTGTATATTGTTGTATCTCGAAATCAGATTCAAATACTGTTTGTCTTTTGTTTTCTCGTAATCTTTCTTCGCATCTAACATCTTTTTCTTGTAAATTGTTCGATCATTATACATCTCTTGCATCATCTTTGGTAGAAAACCTTGCGTTTGTTTTGAAAACAATGCACCATTGGGTGTTGCTGTTACATTCTGTTCTTTCAATAATGATTGATTATAGTCTTGTTTTAAGAACAAGTCTACACATTTCTCTTTGTCGATGGTTAGTGTTTCTGCACACAATGTTTCTGGTGATATATTATACTGCATAATCAAATGTGGATATAGACTGTTTAAGTCAAATGATACAACCCAGTTATGCAATCCTGTTTGTGGTTCTTTGACATATGCACCAACATATTTTTCTGATTTCTGTCGTTGATTTTTTAACTGTGGTATCATAATCTTTTGTTTGTATAGATGATTAAAGATTAGAATATCCCAATACTTGACTGATGTATACGCATCTGTGAGATTGACTTTCGCTTCGTAAGCCATAGTCAGTAGTAAATCAACAAGTTTCATTTTCTCGTCAAGTCTGTCAACTAACTCTACATCTTTGATGTTGTAATCTAGAAATGATTGATAATCTTTTGTGTACCAGTCTTTGAATGTATCGTACGGATTCTCGTCTTTTCTTTCACCAAGTTCTACAAATGCAATGTTGTCAAGACGATATGATTCTTGATTAGTGTATGTAAATTTCTTATAGAGTTGTAGATAATCTAGATTTTCGACACCAAGAATGTCGTAGAGTAATTCATTACCATATTGTGTACGCACTTCTCTCGAATTCACAATACCCCATGGCGACAATTTTTTCATCATATCGACATCATGTACTGTCTTGATACGATTGCACAGATACGGTACATCAAACATTTCAGTATTCCAACCTGTAATAATGTCAGGATGATCTGATGACCACCAGTTTACGAATCGTTTGAGTAATTCAGATTCATTCTTGCAGTTGATGTAAGTCACATCATCACGATTGTTAATGTATTCACCAATACCCCACACGATAATTTCTTTCGTATTCTGATCTTTGATAGTAATTGATAACATTGGTTCAATAGCTTCACGCACATTAGGGAAACCATTCTCGCATTGCGTTTCAATATCAATCGTAATAAACTTCAGATACTTTTTATCAAAACTAATCTGATGAGGATATGTTTCTGTAATGTAACAGTAAGGATATTTTGTTAGACCATAGAGTAGATGTGGTTGACTTTCATAACTGTCAATAAACTCTTTTGATTCTTTGATAGTGTCAAACTTCACAGGTGCAAGATTCTTACCATCAAGTGATTTGAATGGAGTTTCTTTCTTAACAGGCACATACATTGTTGGTTTGTATCTAACTTTAAAATTAGATCGAAAACCATTCTTAACTGCACGGACTAGTAGTTGATTGCCCCATTGGGCGACATGAGAATAAAAGTTCATAGTAAAAGATTATAACATTAAGTAATTAATTTTGTCAAGTCAATTTGTAGAGTATTCGATATAGGCTTCTTTTGTCATACAACCATACTCTACAATAGCGACTAGTTTATCACACAATCTTTCATTGAGTGATGTTTGTATGTACTCTCGCATCTGTGGTGTATTTAAGTAATAACTACATTCTGAATAAGTCTGATAAGCTTCTTTATGTTGCACATACTTATAGATTTGTTCGTCATTGAACGATAGTAGTATCATGATTGTAATAAAATAATTTTGCATAGTGTTTATATTTAGACTGCAAAGAAAAGGGGCCTTTCGACCCCTACTTATGATTAACTACTAACTTAAACAGAAGAGATTTTGTTATGCTGGCACAACAATAGAGTTCATTGCGTTCTCTATAACTTCACTTTTTTTCTTTGGAGTATTATCAGATGGAGTGAATAACATCTGTATTGCATATGCATCTTCAGTTGACTGAAAGAAATTATAGCCTCTTATCTTATGAGGTCTTGTTTGAAATCTAGAGTTTGTAGAATCTTTAATCTTAACTTCGATATTGTTCTCTTTACAAGCTTTAAGATATAAAGGCATATCTACATCTTCTTCTAAAAAGATTGTGTTAGGATATTTTTTACCTTGATATGAATGTCTTGATATTTTAGATTCAATACCTAACTTAGCAAGTTCTTTACGATTGACTGATAACCATGAATGACTTGCATCAGAGTGTCTGGTTTTAGTAACTGTTTTCATAATATTTCTCTCTTTAATTAATTGATTATGTAGCTATTATAATACAGTAGTATTGTAAATGTCAAGAGAAATATCCAAAAAAGTTTCATTTAAAATCAATGACTTAAATCCTTACATTGGAATAACTACCTTCTAATCCGTACTCTCCTCTCAATAGTATATTGAATGATATAGTTTTTCTTGTGATTTTTGTTTTATTAGTGAGTACGAAATGTCTTAACCAACTATCAAAAATAATCATAGTATTTGGTGTTGCATTGATAGAAGATGTTGTTGCACTAAAATCATTTAATGATTGTTTTATTTGTAATCCATTGGTTGTTCTAGGGTCAACAAAATTAGTAGGATTACCCCCTGTTACATAATAGATTCCACTATAGACATTGTTTGGGTGACTATGATATTGATGGTCATCTCCAGTATTGAGTATATTACCCCACATTTCTGTGATTTCAACTGTATAATTCTTATCAATACCTAGTGTAATAAAGATGTCTTTCATAGCTGTGTTATGTATGAATTCTTTAAGACTAGGGATATCTATATGTTTTTGAAAAGTATCATTACCCAAGGAATCGTCAATAGACTTCCTTTCTTCTTCAGATAGGATATTCTCCCATGTGAAAACTGGAGTTGGGAATAGTGAAAAAATATTCATGTATTAATGTAGATTGTTATGAAAACAAGTATAGTAATTGTTAATATAAGTTTCATTTATTATCTTGAATGATAACAGCTCGATCATCATCTGGTGTATTGATATCATGAATATCCCATACTTCACATATGGTCTTTTGATATTGTGGATTAGTCCAATGATTACGATAGGTTTCCTCGTCTTTGAATCGTTTGAGGTCATCTTTGAGATGTTTGTTTTCTTGACGGAGCTCATTGAGTTCGTCTTTGAGTTTGGTGATTTTGTTGAATAGGTTTTGTAGTTGTTCAGTCATATTAGTGGTATATGTTAATGGTTAATGATAATTTATCTGTTGAATTTTCTAATACTGCGTGTTCTGTGTTTCTTGGAACATATATGGTTTCTTGTGGCTTGAGAATAAACTGTTTTCCGTTAAGTAACCAAAGAGATTCTCCGTAGATTTGTTTAATTGCAACTGGATATGGGTGTGAATGTGGTGCAAATGATGGAGTAGTTTCATTTATTTTTGATTTTCTTGCAAAATAAAAATTTGCGTGTGGACTAAAACCGAGTATCTCTCTACCCTTTTCTTCTATATCTCTCAAGTCTTTGTGTAAATCTAATACATCTGCAATGGTGGTAAGAAATCCTCTTTCATGAAACCAGAACCATTTATCAAAATCTAAATACAAACCAGTATCGACATGAGTAGAATAGAAACTACTTGTTTTTACTCCAACATTAGTTAATACGCATACTGATTCTCTGTAATTTTCTCCATGATTAATTGATATGTTGGGTTTTGCGTTCCAAGGCCAACGGTTTCTAATCTTTAACCAATCAAACATCATTTCTTCAGTAATGTTTATCGTACTTTGTTCTACATAATCTACAAATTTCTTGAAATAGAGATGTTCGTTGAGTGGTGCTGATGGAAAGTTATTATAATCTGTCATAATTTAAATATCCTTGAAAACGCTAACGCACCCATAAAACCATGTTTCTTATGAATGTGTTGGCTTATATAATAATTTTTAAAAGTGGGATTCTCTTTAAAGAGTTTACTTATATCGTCTATAGAATACTCATTTGTAAACACTTTACATTTCTTTAGACTTTTGCGTGATATGAATACTAGGTTGTTGTCCAGTTCTTTCGCAAATGATTCATAATCTTTCTTTTCAATTTTCACTTCATCTTACCTTTCGATTGTTCGTATTCATAATATAGTTGTTTTAAGAACAAGTCTAGTTTTGTTGGCTTTTCTTCCATAAAATTTGATATGCAGAATCGACAAACAAACTTATTGTCTATCAACATTACATCTGCACGATTGTGTTCTATCTTACACTTCTGACACAAAATCATTTTTAGAACACTCCAAGTCTTTTTTAGTTTTATCTATACCTAACTGTAGAAACTTCAACATCATCAATCGCATTTGCGTGTCAAAAAAATCTTCTTTCTTACTCTTGGCTTCAAACAGATGCGTTGATGCAAATACTAATATAAGTGTTGTAACAACACCTAGTAAAAAGTATTTTAGTTTTGAATTGTGATTATGTGTAAACATTCGTAACTTTCTGATTCTACTGTTAAATCGAATTGTAATTCTGCATTATCTACTTCTACATAGATTGGAGTTATTCTGTCTGCATAAACATACCCAGAATCATTCATCTTCGTCATCATACTCATCATAATAATATCCATTCCCTTCTATAAATGAAAAAACTCTTGAATAAGCCTCACACTCATCATATGCAAATACAAGAAATCTTGCTTTCCCATCTTGCACTTTAACCATGAATGGAGCCTTAGCTAAATCAACTAACGGTAAATCTGTGACATCTATTTCGTAATATCTAGAATTGAATATTCTTTCTAGGATTCTGGGTACATCTACTTTCATAATATTAGTTTGTTTTCATAACAACTCATGAGGGTGCATATGTCCTGTGAATTGTTTATTACTAGTTGATTCTGGTTCGGGCTCTTCTTCACTACTGTCTGTTTCTTTCTCAAGTTTAGGTTCATTATACACAGTTTTATTATTCTTGTCAAGTATGTCTTGTCTATGCATTTTTGTTTTTCTCCTCTCTTTATAGACATCATCATTGTACTATCCAGCTGTAAATGATGAACCACATCCACAAGTTGCAGATGCGTTTGGGTTTTTAAATGTAAACGATTCGCCCATCAGAGTTTTTGCATAGTCAATTGTTGCACCTTCAATATAAGGATAACTCATTGCATCAATTACAAGAAACGCATCATTCATATTGTTTAATGGTATCTTATAATCATCATCTTCCTCATGAGAAAATTCAAATCCATAGTTAAGTCCTGCACAACCACCACCCTTTACAAATAGTCTAACTTGATTATTAAAATCAACAGTTTTACCGTCATCAAATAACATCATCTGTAATTTGTGTTTAGCTGTATCTGTTAATGTTATATTGTCTGTCATAGTGGATTTTCCTTTAAACATTCATTTAAAATTGTTTTGCGAACATGGTCTGGATTGTAGTAGTTTTCTATTGATATTAGATACTTCACACGATTCATAACTTCTGTAATCACCTTGGCTTCATATTCAGTAGGTTCTCTACTTGCAGCTATTTGTGGTTCTTTATTTTGGTATATAATAATTTGTGCAAGTAACAAACCTAGTTGAGATGCGTGTACACATACTTCCCATCTTGGCATTTCGTCTAGTGTAAGTCCTTGTGAGAAACTCACATTACTATATATAAAAATTGAAAAACTAACGAGTAGATTTTTTAAGTAATTCTTCATATTCTTCTCCTGATATACAATTGATATGGTATGTTTTATTACCACGAGGATAATGGTCGTTGTAAAAGTTTGCGATAGATGAATTTTGTGTAATTAATAATACATCATCATAATCATTTGTTACAACATAATATGAAGAACCGTCTGGGTTTTTACTACGAGAAATCATTTCTGTCCATCATAGGACTGTCTTTTGCACGAGCCCTCTCTAAATCAGCTGATAAACACAACATTATCATAATTAGAAAGAAAATACAAACACCACACAATAATGCATACATGAAAGGCCAGAAACCTATAAATGAAATTAACATTGAAACAATTCCTATACATACTGCGATTAATAGTCCTATTGTGATTTGTATTGCCGTATCATTCTTTAATAACATTGATTTTATCATCTTATTATCTCTCCTTGTTATATTATATTTATATAAATAGTTGTAGAGTTGATTCACTTGAACCCCACATTTTACTATTCTTATATCATTTTTTGTTATCGTAACAATATAACAGAGGATAATCTATTGATAGATCCAATTACTGCCATTACTGCGGCTACAGCTGCATTTAATGGTATCAAAAAATTAGTTGATGCAGGTAGAGATATCGAAGATGTCACAGGACAAATCGGTAAATGGTTTAGTGCAGTCTCCGATTTCAATCATGCAAGACAGGAACGAGAAAATCCATCTAGTATGAAAAAGTTCATGGCTGCAAAGTCTGTTGAACAAGAGGCGTTAGACATTATCGTTCATAAAAAGAAAATACAACAAATGGAAGCTGATCTTGCAACTATGATTAAGTGGCGTTATGGTGGAACAGTTTACGAAGAAATGATTGCACTACGAAGAAAATTAAAACGACAAAGAGAAGAACAAGTCTATAAAAAATTAAGACGAAAAAAACAAATCAGAGATGGTGTACTTGTATCTTTATTCGTTGGTGGTGTTATGTGGATAATTTTTGAGCTAGTTGCTTTATCACTTCAATGGGATGCAGAAAAGAAGGCAAGGCAGGGCGGTCTGTCAACCATAGGTACAACTCTAGAAGATTCAAAACGATAACTATTGTAATCGGTAAAGTACATAAAACCACAAAAGAATATAACCAAATATTAAAAGCAATATGGTGAACATTTCTTCTCATGTAGTCACATCAACATTAATACCTTTTGCAACATTATCTTTGATATCTGTTGATGTTTGTAACACTTCCTTGAAATAAACTTTTGATTTTTCTACGGCTTCTTTTCTATCCTCATCTACTTTTGATAAAACATTTTTAGATGATTTCATGTTTGTTAAGATATCTGCATTGATACCTTGAGTAACATTTGAAACGGGCATCTCTCTAACTCCTTGTACTGCATCTCTATAGTATGTTTTGTTATGATAACGATTGTGATAATAATTCTTTCTATCGTTTATATACATTTTTATTTAGTAGTTTCCCACTCTCTATTCAAAATCCACTTAACTATATACTCTGATTGATTATGTCTTAAGTTCATTGGTGGCATAGGAATAACTCCCCAATTACCAACTCCACCTTCACGCATCTTTCTTGCAAGAACAGGTACTACAATACTTCTATCGTCATTCTCATATTTCTTCGCAACATCTTGATATGATGGGCCTACTAGTGTTTTATCAACTGCATGACAAGCTAAACAATTGTTGTTCTTCAACATCTTGTAACCTTCATCTGTTGCATAGACATTGAATGTAAATAAAAACATTAAAATAAATTTAATCATTGTACTATCCTTAACATTAATTTAGTATATAAACTTTGTGGTAAGTTACTCTGTTTTAACATCTTAAATAGTGTTTCTTTTGATATAGGATGCCACTCATTTAAATATCTAAATTTTATCTCATCATCTTCAACTCTCACTCTCAAATGATAGTCATATTGACCTCTAAAGTGATAGTTTTCGATCTCTTGCATTATTACTGTATGTAATCTATATAGGGTATTTGATTCTTGTGGTGTCATAATTACTCCTTCATATATCCTTTATATCCATATGTTCTAGACCTAACATATTTGTTACTAAAAAAATGTGACTTTGAATCTACATTGTCTATCATATCATAATATTCCATTCTAGTAATATTATGTGTAATAAATTTAACTTTCTTTTCAGTTAAAGGAATCAAATATAATATTGGATCGCCAGCTTTAAAAATTATATTTGATTGTCTTTGATTTCCAGTTGGTTTAGGAAACAACATTTGTACATTAATTGTATTGTTGTATTTAAAATCAATAATACCTGTGGGTAAATGAAAATCATATAGATTATTGTTTATATAATCCCATGAAGCACCTACAACTGCAAATTCAGTAGGTTTGTCAGATGTAAAAACCCAAGGTGGTTGTATTTGTGCATGACGGTGATATGTTGATAAAGTTTCAGCCGATGAATTATTTGGATTTAAGTGATGTAAAACATTAGTTGTATCTTGATTTGCACAATTTACAACCAATTCTTCTATTGTGTTTGTAATTTCAATATCACTCCAAAAAGGGAGAACAAATCCTTTTTTAAATAAATTTATAAAACCATAACAACTTTTCATTGTTGATTTTTTTTCAGATTTTTTAGGTAAGTTTTTAAACCATGATGGTCTTGTAGTTTTCATTTCTTGTACACAAAAATTATCTGCAATAAATTTATTGTATGTGTAACAATGAATTTCAACTGTTTTATTAAAATTGAACATCATATTTATGATTTCCTCTCAAAATCGTTAGAGTTTGCTGACCAGAAAAAGTGTGCAATAGAATATCTTCCAGATTTTTTTCTAGATTTATCGATTATTTTTATTGGTGTTGAACCATGTTTTAACCAGCCTGGTAACACGATTGTAAATCCATTATGTATTTCATATTTGTTATTTCCTACAAGACATTGACCACCTGTAAAATTTTTAGGCTCTTCGTAAAAATACGATAACATTGTATACATGGATATATCATGATGTAATTTGTAACAACCATCATCTTTATAGTAGTAATTTAAAAAAGAAAAATGACGATCTAATTCCTTAATATTTTTATAAATATCATGTTTACCAACTAAATAATCATGGTAATTCATAAGTTTTTTACCTGAAGTATAAATGTTAGACTTTCTCAACAGTTCAAGGTTATTATAACCAAATATACTAAACTTAAATTGTCTTGCACCTTGTAATAGTAGATTACCTTTTTTATCAACTGCATTTATTTGTGGATTTGGATATGCCCAACCATAAGTATTAGAATCTAAATATTGTATTTCTTTCCAAATTCTATCTATCTCATCTTCAGTATAAAAATTCTCTAATACTTGTTCCATCATTTACCCATTAGTTTTTTTCCTCTTGCATAAGCATTTGACCAAAACGAAGTAGTACGATCTAAACTATCAAATTTATCAAAAAATTCTGTTTTAGTAATACAATGACTTATAAATTTAACTTTTTTATCTGTTAATGGAGTTATGTAATATAATGGATCACCTGCTTGAAAACTTATACAAGTTTCTTGTTCTTTTGTAAATGGTATTGGAAATAACCATTGTGTATTAAGACATGATTGATACTTAAAATCGAGTATAGCTGGAGGTAAATGAAAATTATAAAATAAGTCGTTGTTTATATAATCCCATGATGCACCAGTAATATAAAAATTAATATCTTTATCACAATCAAAAATCCAAGGAGCATCTATTTTAAGATTTCTGTGTTTTTCTGATAAAGTTGGAGCTTGTGAATTAGCTTTATCAAAATGTTTTGAAACTATCAGGTAAGAATCTTTCGATATAGCATTTATATCATGCATTTCATTAATAATATATAAGTCAGTCCATAAAGGAAGATAAAAACTTCTTTTAAATAATTCAAGAATACCATGACAATGTTTTATATTTAACTTTGGAAGATTCCATTTAGTTCCAGTCATTTTTCCCATATCTCTAAACCATTTTGGTCTATGTGGTTTCATCTCTTTAATACAAAATTCTTCTGCATTTATTTTTCTCCATGTATAACAATGGACTTCAATTGTTTTATTTAAATTAAACATCATCTTATCACCTTTATTTCACTTTCTGTTTCAATTACAGTTCTTGCACCACAGTTCAGTATTTTCTCACCACCTTCTGCATATACAACTTTACTTGGGCCTAGTATTTCGACCTCATGACATTTCTCTAATACTTTACTTTTAGTTCTAACAATAACAACAGGCTCAACCTCATAGTTAGGGTCTAACTTTTTCTTTTTGATGTTAGTTCTGATTTTGATTGTGTCTACATGGATATATTTTTTCATAATCGTAAGAGGAATATGTAAGACCTAGCACCTGAATCCAGACTCAACTTCATCACGAATACTAGCGCCTTACATACTCTTTTATTTTAAGAAAGAACAGTAATTATAACTCATCTCTTATGTTTTTGTCAAGTATTAAAGGTTCTAATTGCATAATATTTTCACTTTCGATAATATTAATAATAGTGTTAGTTAAATGAATATCTTTTTTTAGAAACACCATTTTCATCTGAAGCTCTTCAAGTTGTTTTTGATAGTAATCTAATTCTTTTTCTTTTCGTAGTTTTGTTTCAATAACATCTTTTAGTAAGATTATTTTAGCATCTTCTTTTTTCATGATTTTCTCACTTGATTTTAATGATTATCACTATGTGATTTTTTTGTGTTTATTATATATATTAGTGTTAATAATTATTAAGGAGAAGTATTATGTGGAAGTCACCAGAATATACTGAAATGAGATTTGGTTTTGAAGTTACAATGTACATTGCAAACAAGTAAATTTTATTTCAAATAGAAAAAGAAAAGGGAGTTTTTATACTCCCTTTTTTTGTTTATAAACAATCTTCAAAATATGGTTTCACCCACATAGTAGATTTGTATTTGAATTTAAGTTTTATTTTCTCTATTATCTTTTTCATCTAATATTTCCTTTTCACATAAATTTAAATATTCTTGCCAGTCATCATTGTATTGTTGTAAATCGAATGTCTTTTTTCTGTTTTTGTTTATGTGTGAAATAGCTTCATCAAATTCTAAATTACCATACTTGTAATTTTCTAATGCATACATTCCCTCGACAGGGTCTGGTGTATATGGGCCAACTTCAACATTAAGATAGAGAGCTTGGAGATAAAGTCTCCTATTATCTCCATATCTCTCTTGTAATGTTTCTCTTAATGTACTATACATTAACCTTTTCCTACTGGCCCTAATAACCATAACATAAACCAAATAAGTAATGCTACTGGCAATATTATTTCAAAAATTATTTGTCTTATCAATTTTTTAATTTCTGGTTTCACTAAAATTTAAATGTTAGTTCAGTACCCAACATCACATATTTTTTCTTATAATCATTTAATTCACCATCTGCAAGATATTCAACATATGGTTTAAATGTTGTATGTTCATTCAAGTTTAGTTTGATACCAACTGAAGATTTAATGTCATCTATTTTTGCATCTACATGAACACCTTCACCACCAACTTTCCATCTTGGTTGTACTTTAGTCCAAAACATACCATAGTTCGCACCAAGTATGATTCTATATCTTGCAAAATCAGATTTTAAATCACTCTCATACATTCTATAACCTAATCTATGTGCAACTTTTATAGGCCCAAACTTACCAACAGTATGAGTGATACTTGGTCTTTTTTCTTTGATTTCACCTTCTTCTGCAAGTCTTAATGCAAGTTTCACACTCTTGACTACATTGTATTCAAATTGAATATGGTCATAATCATCTTGTGCATACTGACGAATGTTAAGACCAAAGTTATTGTGTTTAATGTTTATATTATGTTCTGACTTTTCCCAGTTTCTATCATCTGCAAAAACTGGTAATGAAAATAACATAAAAAATATTAATAATAAATGTTTCATAATTTCTCCTTCACATTACACATATTATTTAACACGAAAATATTACAAAAAAATAAAAAGTGATTTTATTGTAATGAGTTTGTAATTATTCGTAAGTAGTGGTTGAAACACCATTGAGTTCTCTGGTAACTTTTACCATTTCACCCTTTTTCTTTTGAGGTAGTTCTTTCTTGATTTGAGCTTGTCGTTTTCTTTTTCTTCGCAACTTCTCTTGTTGAAATGACATATTAGCCGCAATGAGTAATACAACTGCAAGTGGATCAAATACAAATACTAAAATAATTATGACAACCCTAACTGCATCTTCTAATAGTTCAGAGTTAGAGTTATCATAAATTAGTTCAGAAATATATTTTATCGGGCCGACTTCCGCCTCGAGCTTGACTGCTTCTTTTTTGTAGGGGATGATTTCTTCTTTGTAGTTCGAGATTTTCTGACTGGCTTCTTTGATGGTTTTGTCAATTGCACTTCGTTCTCGTCTTTGAATTCTGCGAGTATAAGCAGCATCTTCTGCTGACAGGTTTTCCACCAGCCGTTCAAGGTTGTCAAGATTTTTTTGAGCATTTTCAATTCTCCTATTTTCTATTGTGATTAATGATTCGATTCTTTCGATTTCGATATTTGATGTATCACTTGTCAATGTTTGGTCTATATGAGCTTTAGATAAAAAACCAAAGATACCCATAGATGTAATGAACATCAATACTACTACTGCAAATGTTAGATATGTTTTGATAACAAAATTTATTCGTTTCCAATTTTGATATAACCATGATGCAGTAACTAACTTACCTGCTTCTAACACTATGCCCATGATTGCAACTGGTAATACTGCACTTGAAAAAATTGCAACTAAACCTATAATAGAATAGTAAGCCGCAACTGCACTAATACTAATCGCAATAATTAATGTAATAAACGCAAAAAACAATTATCTTCTCTTTCCTGTTTGTGGGTCTTTTGATTCAAAATCAGTCAACACTTGAAACCCACCTTTATTATAAGCCTGACCTATTATATATTTACTACTAACTTTGAGTTTTTCAGAATTATCTCTTTTAGAACAATCACCTCTAGTAGACATTGATAAACTAGGAATATGTTCTGTTGTCCTAACATAACTCTTTGTTACTGTAAAAGTATCTAACACTCTAGGTTTGTATTTACCTTTACCGTGTCTTTCATCTATATATTCTTCTAAAGTAATCTTTGATAAATTTAATCTTTTGAGAAACTTATTATTTTCTCTCCAGTCATCAATATAATGTTTTTTATTAATTCGTTTACTCATAACACAGAAATATTATCATAAAAATTATTGTTTGTCAAGTCAATGTTTGTAAAAAGTATGATTACCAATAGTTCTAGTTTTATACAAATCCCATTTTGGGTTTATATAAGTTGCATGATAAAAAGTAGAACCATAAGTTAAATCTTCTTTCTTTAATGTTTGATAATTTGTATAGACTTTTACTGCAAGATTTTCTATATCATCATAATGTTTTTTAGATTTAACTCTTGCACTCCTATGTAACCAACTTTCTCTCTTTTGACAGAACCAAGAAAATTGACATACTTTTTTAGTTCTCTGAAGAACAACACCACATACTGTATTAGGAAAATCTTTTGATACAACTCTATTTAAAGTAACCATTGCAACTGCAACTTTACCTTTTGTTGGTTCACCACGAGCTTCAAAATAAATGTTACTTGCAAGACAATCAATATCTTTTTGATGTTCTGCATTTAAATCTTCGTAGTTGATGTTAAGATATTTTGTTTCTAACTTATCAACTCTATCTGTTGATGTATGAATTTTTTCTTGTATATTGAAAATAACAAACAAATATAAACCTAACATGAAAACACATAATTTAAATAAAAATTTAGTCATCATTTTTCTCCGTAGTGAAAGGAATTAACATTGATAAAAACAATAATAATAAACCTGAAAGACCTTGAATAATTACTATCATGTAATCAGGATTTTCTTCGACTTCAACAGTTCCAACTGCACCAAAACATAAAAGAACACCAAAGAAGCCGATAATAACTTGAATTGTTGGTAAGTATTTTTTCATAATATTCCTTTAACTTTAAAATTGTCAAGTGCAACTTCTGCCAAATTTTCAACTTCTGGATAAAGTTTTTGCATTTCGATTCTAACTCTTTCTCTGTCGATACTGTCACCACCACCCCAGGTAATGTCATCATTTAATTTTAAGAGATAAGAATAAATGCCTGCGGCAATTTGTTTTCTAGTATAGTTTAATTCAAAAGTACCGTTTTTACCGTAGAAATCGTAGCAGTAGTTTGCAAATTCTTGATATGTATTCATTTTGTTTTCCTGTGTTTTGTTAATCATTATAGCTATGTTATCAAAACAAACACACTATGTCAACACATATGCCAAAAAAAGTTTCTTTTAAAATCAAGGACTTACAATATTTAGACGAAAAAAAAGCCCTTGAAAATCAAGGGCTTATAATCACTATGTTTACTGAATTTTAAACTGATTTCTGTATCATCTCCTTAACTTTTTTATTGAAAATAAATTCTGCAACTTTTACATCATCATTAATGTCGACCTTATCTCTCCTTACTTTTTGTTTCTGAAATGTCATTCTTTGGATTCTATTTTTGAGTTTTTGGGTCATTGATTTTCCTTTCGTTTTTAAAGTTTTTAAAGTTCTTATACAGTATCTCCTTTCTATTCTATTTCTTGATTTGTTGATTTTCCTTGATCTGAATATGCAACACCAGCTGTTGGTAATTCAGATGCGAGTGAATCTTTTCTACACTCTATGAGTAATTCGTATCTGTGAACACCGTCACCTCGAACAAAACTATGTTTCATTCTAGTATTAAGATATCTTCCAGTCATATATTGATTTGTTACATCTGTTTTGTTGTTAAAAACTAAATGTAATAAGTCACCAGATTGCATTGTAGAATTTCCTGGCACTTTTATTTTAACACCATGTGAAGTTTTGAAATTTGCAAGTCTTGAATTTCTTCTCTGTAACCATTGATCTGTTCCATTATAATTATATATAAAAGTTCCATCTTCTTCAACATGATTTGCGTTGTAAAGTCCATCAACAACATTTCTATCTATTGTTTGCATATGAAATACTGAATCATAGTTATCTGACATTTTAGTACCATCATCATCTGTTGCAGTTGATATTATTGGTTTTGTTTGTGCATATTCATTTTTTGTATCTGTATGTTTATTGTTTTCAAAATCATCTAGGTAACTATAATCATATGTTTTACTTACTTTGTTATGTAAGTCTAACAATAAAAGTTTTGAAGAATACATACCATGTCTAGTTGATTTCAAAACATCTGGTGCAGAAAAAAATTCATAATTCAATAAGTTAAACATATTTCCTATTGGGCCTGTTTCTTGAAGATTTGGTATTATTTCTTGATAAGACATTCTTACACTATCTGTATTTAACATACTATCTAATGTTCTAAAATGAAAACCTTTTGTAGTTTCATAGAATAAAAATGTTGGTGCATAATTATGTTTTGCAGATAGACATCTTTTTGATAACTTATTAATAAATGCAAATGGTCTTTCATTCATTGCAATCATTTTAAAATTGTTTGATGTTTTTTCGTAATAGAATTCTTTTTGAGAGTTTAATTCATTTCGTAATATATTTTGAACCATATCAACTGATGGTTCTCCCTCATATTTTTGTGCGATTCTTGTTCTTTCGTTTTGTAGTAGTTCTGGTGTGGTAAATGATAATACAACTACTTTTGTATTTTCATTATAGTCTGTTACTGCATTTACTTTCGTAATCCTTAATGGTACATCTGTAAAATCAATAGATACATTTCTATCTTTACCATTTTCACTTGGAGTTGTTAATCGTAATGCGAGTTTCTCTTGACCGACAATTGGTAGATTAGCTACTAAATCATTTGTATCAATAAATGATATATCACCAGTAAGAGTATTATTGAAGATACTTTCATAAATGTTTACACTTGCGAATTGGTCTTTTAGACTTATGTTTGTTCCAGTTAGAGTTAGTAATGCACATATTTCGACATAAAACTCACCTGCATAATTTAAACTATTTTCTGACATTATATTGCAATTATTCTTTCAAACTCTTGTTCTATTTGTTGTATATATTGAGAACGAATCAATCGTATCTTTCTTTTTGTATCTTGTACTGATTCTTCATATTGATAATTAGAAACTGCAACTGCATCAACTGGTATTGTTGTTGCACTTTCATTTGGTAATTCAATCTTTAGAGTTGTATCACCAGATGTTTGAAATATTTCATAATGATGTATTGCAGCTGGATTGTTATACTTTTCTTTTACAAAATTTTCAAACTGTTGTACTGACATAGGCCATTGTGTATATACATCTGTAATATTATTTGCAACTAATATAACCCAATGTAAGTTTGGATCATCATATATTTCATTTGCAATCATTTCTGGTGTTTGACCAGACTTAACATCATAGTAATCAAAACTAACACTATCTAAAATTTTAGAATTAAAAAATCTAACTCTACGAGTAATGTCTGTCATTTTATAATTGACACCATCACCTTTTACTTCGTAATCTATTTTTGGAAATTTTTCAAAATACATTTTAATATCCTGCCATAACTCTTTCTTTTGTAATAATTTCGAGTTCTTTAAATTGTAAATCTAATTGTGTTTCTACTGGATAACCATCTTTAAAAAACTGTGGTCTTTCACCACCATACTTTACATTTACTGATTCTAAAACACAAGTTGATATTTTGTGTAGTTGATCTCTGACAGTATTACTATATTCTATATCAAATGTTGATGGTGCAATAAGAGTTCTTCCTAAACCATCTCTTGCACTAACTTCTGGTAATGACTGCATACGAAAAACATTTACAATATTTTTTACTGTTTCAGCTTCTGCACTTGAACGGGGTAACAATCTAAATGAATATGAAAATGATCTTCTATCAATACCTTCAAATTTCATTTCAGTTCTGTTGTTTTGAGTTTCACCTTGACTAATTGCAAATGCGGCTTTAGCACCAGTTGCACCTGCTGTTTCAACTGCATTTACTAAAGTTTGTTTTGCAGTTTGTGAAAATTGTCTACCTGCAGCTGAAGCTGCATTTTTAAAACTTTCTAAAGTCATTTGCATATTTGCAATTCCTTTTGCAGATGCAATTGCGGCCGCAACACCCAAACCTATTTCTGCTTCACCATAGTTTGTTTTATGCGAAACATTTAATTGTGCAGGTAAGAATAATGTTATTGAACCAAGTGTTCTAGTAGTTGGTGCTCGTCTTATTGTGATATTTCTATTTTCTTTTGGTGGTTCATATCCTTCATCTGCGTTCCATTTTATTCTTGCATTATCTTGTTGATTGATAAAGAATTGAACATAATGTTCTGTTCGTTTCATTGTTGCAGTATCTTGAGGATATACTAACCCAGCTGCAAATTTCTTTGACAGGCCTGTATCTTCTATTTGTTTTTCTGGTTGTGAATTAGAGAGTGAACCATTGTTGTTGACATTACTACCAAAGTCCATGCCACCATATCCTGAATTTACTATCATATAAATATCCTTTAAATGAAGTGTTTTAAAGTATTTATAATAGATTATGCCGTATAGTGGAAGATATAGACCAACAAACTCAAAAAAATATCGTGGTGATATAGACAAAATATACTATCGTTCGTCATGGGAAAGACGATTTATGGTCTATTGTGACAGAAATGATAAGATTATCGAATGGGGAAGTGAGGAAGTAATTATACCATATCGTTCTCCAATTGATGGTAAAATTCATAGATATTTCCCTGATTTCTATATCAAAGTCAAACAACAAAATGGTTCAATTAAAAAAATGTTAATTGAAATCAAACCCTATAATCAATGTCAACCACCCCAAATACCAAAGAGAAAAACACCAAAATTTATAAATGAAGTGCGAACATGGGGTATCAATAAAGCAAAATGGAAAGCCGCAAATGAGTTCTGTTTAGATAGACAAATGGAGTTTAAAATCTTAACTGAACATGAATTAGGCGTATAAATACTTCTATGGCAGAATCAATATTTGATAATATATTAAAAAAATCTGGTGGAAAAGAGCGTTCTATTCAATGGTTTAGAAATCAGGTTAAAGAGTTTGGAACACCTACTATTAGAAAATTAGTAAGTGATGGTAGAGTTCGTGCAAGACCAAACTTTGGACTTATGAATTTCTTTGTGTACAGTCCTAAACATGAGGAAAAATTACCATACTATGACAGATTCCCTTTAGTTTTACCAATCGAAGCTTACAACAATGGTTTTTTAGGTTTGAATTTTCATTACTTATCAATACCTTTAAGAGTTCGATTGTTAAATGTAATTTCTGAATATTCTAATAATACACTTATGAATGAGGATACTAGAATAAGATTGACATGGAATAGAATTAAGAGAAATCCTTTAGTTCAACCTACTGTAAAAAGATATTTAATTGACCATGTTCAAACACCTTTTAGAGTTATTAATGCAGAAGAAATGATGGTTGCAGTTTTATTACCAGTTCAAAGATTTGTAAAAGCAACTCCTGAAAAAGTATATTCAGATTCAAGAAAAAGAATTAATAGAGGATTTTACTAATGGCGTTAATACCACCAATATCACCTATCAATAAAAAAATAAATGATGTAAAGAATAAAGCTAAAAGAGCGATTGAAGATATTGTAGGAAATAGAGTTCCAAAAGATAAGTTACCACAATTAGAAAATATTATCAAACCTGATAATAAAATACCATTAATTAATGGACAAGATACTGCAAATAAAAGAACAGCTAATTTTGATTTAAATCAATTTCAAACTAGGTCTAATTCATTTGCAAGACCAAATAGATTTGAAGCAATTATAATTGCACCTTCAACATTACAAACTGATGCAGTTCAAGCTGAACCTTTAAATCAAATACAAACTCAAAAAGCCGCATCAAATGTAGACGCATCTAGATTTGTGTCATTAAGACTTGCACAGGTTCAAATGCCTGGAAGAAATATAAGAACAGTTACTAATGAAAATATATATGGCCCAACACATGAGGTTGCACAAGGTTTAACATTTGCAGAAGAAATTACTTGTGTATTTTATTTAAGTGATGACCATTCAGAAAAACAATTCTTTACTGATTGGCAAGATACAATAATAGATCAAAAAACATATAATGTAAGTTATTATAATGAATATGTTACAACTATGTTAGTTCACCAATTAGATAGAAATGATGTAATTACATCAACAGTAGAAATAAGAGATATATTTCCTAAAACAATAAGTGTTTTAGATTATGGTCAAGCAACAAACAATGACATATTAAGATTAACAGTAGGTTTTGCATTTAGAGAATGGGCACCATACATAAAAGATGTTGGTAGACCATATGATCAGTATAGAGAAGAAATTACTACTGGATTTAATCCTGCAATACAAAGAGGTAGAGTTGCATTACCAGCTGGAATTGCAAGAGATAGTCAAAGAATTATTTCACTCAAAAAGTTTTTTGGTGGAATACTTAAAAACAAAAGAGTTAGAAACATATTTGGTAAATTAGGAAAATTTTAAATTATAATGTAATAGGAGAAATATTATGGCATTACCTTCGTTAAACGCATCAAGACATGAATTGACACTTCCTTCAACAGGTGAGAAAGTTGCATTTAGACCGTTTTTAGTGAAAGAAGAAAAACTGTTAATGATTGCACAGAATTCAGAAAATCAAAATGAAATTGCACTTGCATTAGAACAAATAATAGATGCGTGTACTTTCAATAAATTAAATGTAAAAGAATTACCAACATTTGATATGGAATACATTTTTATACAATTGAGAAGCAAATCAGTTGGATCAATAACAAAAGTTAATGTTACTTGCCCTGATGATAATGAAACAAAAGTTCCAGTTGAAATTGATTTAAATCAAGTACAATGTATAAAAACAGAGGGTCATGATCCTAATATTAAGTTAACTGATGATATTGGTATGATTATGGGTTATCCTAAATTAAATGAAATGTCTAGTTTAGAATTAGAAAAACAGGAAGTTGTTTTTGATTTGATTGCAAGTTGTGTAAAACAAATTTATGACAAAGACAATGTTTATGAAAAAACTGATATGAACAAAAAAGAATTAACTGAATTTATTGATTCTATGACACATAATCAATTAATTAAAGTTCAAGAGTTTTTTGAAACAGCTCCTAAAGTTAAACACACTATAAATGTAATGAATCCAAATACAAATGTAGAAAGTGAAATAGTTATTGAAGGAATGAATAGTTTTTTTTAATAGCCCTTTCTCATAATAATTTAGAGAATTATTATAGATTAACATTTGCATTGATGCAACATCACAAATATAGTTTAACTGAAATTGAAAACATGATACCTTGGGAAAGGGAGATATACACAGGATTATTAGTTCAACATCTTGAAGATGAGGAAATGAAAAATCGACATAATAACAATAAATAAAAGAGAGTAAAACTATGGCACAAAAGAAATTAGAAAAAGAATCACATTATGCAAAATATGATTTAGATGGAGATGGTGTTGTGAGTGATAAAGAATTGGAAATGGATAGAAAATTAGTTGAATTAGATAATGAGGATAAAAGACAAGATTCTCAAAGACAGATGGCTTGGATGGCGTTATGTGGAATGTTGTTTTATCCTATCGTAACATTAATTGCAGATGCAATTGGACTTAAAGCAGATATTCTTGCAAGTATGGCTGATCTATACTTTATTGCAAGTGCAGGTATCGTTGCGGCTTTCTATGGTAAAGAAGCATATCTTAAAAGGAAATAATAAATGGCAAGTGCAACTTTAGATGATGTAATAACACAATTAAAATTTAACAATAGAAGTGAAGCTGGTAGAGATGGTCGTCACACTATGGGTCTTAAGGCGATTGCACACGCAATTGTTTATATGGGTGATAGTATAGATGAAATTAATCAAAAAACTGATGATGATAAAAAAGATAATGAAAAAAATAATAAACAATCTTCTGCAATTATTCAAGGATTTAAAGGTGTTGCAAAAGATATGAAACTTACTGATGTTGCAACAAACATTATAAGTCCAATAACTGGATTTTTTAAATCATTGCCTGGTGCAATACCTGGCGGTACTAAAATTGTTGATGCAACAAAAGCCGCAGGTAAAAAAGTTGCAAGTGCATTTGAAGTTGAGAAAAAAAGAGAAGATCAAAGAGCTCAAAAGAAACAAACATCTATACTTGAAGCATTATATAAAGTAACAGTTCAAGGTTTTAAAGGATTACTTGCAGGAGTTGGTAAGGCAGCTGGTTTTGGTTTAGGTGCTTTACTTGCACCACTATTTGTAATTTCAGGATTATTTTCACAGATTTTATTTGAATTAAAAGTTCTTTTTAAAGCATTAGGTGGCATGAAACTTATGTCAGGTGTTAAAAATCTTGGTACTGGTTTATTTAATGCGTTTAAATCTCTCTTTAGCACAATAGGTAGAATTATAAAAAATTCAAAAGCCATAACTGCAATTAAAGCCTTTTTCACTACTGGACTTACTGGATTATTAGTTAATTTTGTTGATGATGTAATAAAATCATTTGTAGACATATTTAGAATAGTAAAGGAGTTTATAACAGGAAGTGGTAGTAAAGTTGGTGGTAAAGTTAAACAAGTATTTAATTATATAAAAGGTTTATTTAGTTCAATATTCAAATTATTCAAACCTCTTATGGATGGTTTCAAAGCTGGATTTGCAACGATAAAAAGTTTTGCAACAACATTTGGTCAAGTTTTAGGAAAAATCTTTGTTCCAATAACATTAGCAATCGCTATCTTTGATAGTGTTACTGGTTTCATTGATGGTTTTATGAAATCAAAAGGTGATTCGGATCTTGCAAAAATTTTAGATGGTCTTGGTGGTGGTTTTGCCAAATTGTTTGGTAATCTAGTTGGCATACCTTTAGATTTACTAAAAAAAGTTATTGGTTGGATTCTAGGAAAAATGGGATTTGAAAATGCACAAGAATCGCTTGCAAGTTTTAGTATTAAAGATAAAATTATGAATTTGTTTACAGGTATATTTGGAGCGTTTTCTGACTTTGCAGATTGGATTATTTCAGGAACAGCTTTTGACCAGTTAGGTGAAATACTTACAAACTTTGGTGTTATGGTTAAAGATAAAGTTAAAGAAATGTTCACAAATTTTCTTGGATTAATTACTAATTTTGTAGATTATCTCAAGGAAACATTTACTGGTGATGGAACAGGTGGCCCATTAGGATTTATCAAAACATTATTTAAAGGTGTAGGTACTTTATATTTAGATTTTTATAGAATGATTTTAAGAGCAATCTTACCAACATCATCTGGTGATGGTGATGGATTTTTTGGATTTATTAAAAGAGCAATATCAGAAGCGATTCCTGATCAAGTTTATGCGTTTGCAGGAATTACTAAATCAGGTGAAAGACTTTCAGCTGACGATCCTACACTTACACAAGCAACAGCTGAAGTAGAAGAATTATCTGCAAAAGATAGAAGTGCTAGTGGTCAAGGTGATATGGTTGTTACTACTAATAATATCGACCAAAGTGTTACTCATCCAGTAAATCTTTTAAGAGTTGATAAGCTTTCTGATGATGATAATATAGAGTTAGTTCATAATCAATAAAAAAAGACCCTCTTTCGAGGGTCTCATAAAACTTCAGTTGGGGTTGAAGTTTTTACTCTTTTGCAAGTTGTTCAAAGTAACCTAAAGTATCATCATCATCTTCACTCGCAATAGATTTCTGTTTAGGTGCAGTTTCTTTCAGAGTTGGTATATCTTCAGAATCTTCTGTGACCATTTGTTCAGCTCTTTTAGTAACTGTAGTTCCAGATAATACTGCATCTAACCTTTTCTTTAACTCATCATAAGACTTGAAATTACTTGCATCTAAAAAATCTTTTAGTGCATATTGATTCTTCCAAACCTTTTCGATTTCGTCATCACTTTCTTTCAGTTTAGTTGGTGCATCAAAACTAGACTTGTCATAGTTCCAATAACCATCTACTTTACGAATCTTTAATTTAAAGTTCGCACCTTGCCAAAAGTCAAAAGGATTAATTGGTGTTTCATCATCAAACTCTGGTTGCATAGCTTCCATAAGTTTGTCAAATATTTTTTTACCAAACTTGTATAAGAAAACTTTACCTTCGTTTTGAGGATTTGTTTTATCTTCTACAACATAGATATTTGCATAGTATTGCAATTTTCTTTTTTGCTTTCTTGCAATTTCTTTATCACTTTCAACTCCAGAATTCCAAAGTTGAGTGTTGTATTCAGATACAGGGTCTTTCTGTTTAATAGTAGTGAGAGAGTTCTCAATGTACCATTGTCCAGTAGGGCCTTGAAATGCATGATTCCAAACTTGAACCCAAGGAACTTCTTCACCTTCAACAGCAGGCAAAAATCTTATAACTGCATAACCGTTACCAGCTTTATCAACTTGTGGTTTCCACAGTCTTTCATCTACATAAGACTTTTTTTCTGTTGTTGGGGTTTCGTCTTTCTTTACTTGAGCAAGTAATTTGTCTAAAGAATTAGACTTTCGTAATGTATCAAATGACATAATTTTTCTCCGTATGTAATCGTATGTTTATTTTTTTATTCACAAAATCATAATATATTAAAAGTATTTATAATACTATAAATTTTCAAATTTGTCAAGTGTTGCATGACGAATATTTTGAAATTGTTTCCATTCATCTACTTCACTTGATATTGCATTAGAATTTATTTCATCAGGTACTACTCGAATAAAATTAACATCAGGAAATAATTTAAAATTTTCTGAATGTTGATTTATCCAATTACCAGAATAAATTTCTTTTGAATCTGATGGATAATAATTATCTGTTCCTTTGTACAGATTGTTTATTTTACCATCATTACTTTTTAAATCAAAACCTAATAAAAATACATTATCAGGTTTCTCATTTTCTACTGCAATTCTTACTGCGATTGGGCCTGCACTCCAACCTTCATATTCTTTTGGTACATCTTTAACTTTATCTTGTAATTCTAACCATGTTATAAAAGTTTGTTTCTTTCCCATTTTAACTTTGAAATCTTCTTTATCTGATACAAGTTTCAAACCTTCATCTAATAGTTCGTCATACATTTTTGAATCACAACCATTTAATACAAATGATTCTTTGTTACCTCTTTCGTTCTCAATAACTTCTGTGTCTTTGAACATATCAGTATGAACAAAACTATTTAATATTTCGGCAGGTAATGGTGACCAATCTTTTAGATAACAAATATTATCTTTTGCATAACCTGAAGTATAAACTTCGTGACTGATACCATCATCAATACATACTAAAACATCTACTTTAGTATCTCTATAGATTGCGTTACAGCCATACACTTTACCAAGTGTTCTTAAATGATTTACATCAATATTTTTTCTTGATTCACCATTACCTAAAACATAAACATTATTTTGTTTTGATAACATCTTCTTCTACAAATTCTTTTATCATAGGAAATACTTTTGCAACTTCAACTGCACATTCTCTTGCAATGTCCATGTGTTCTTTTTGTGTACCATGACCACTTCTTAATTCTATATAATGTATCCAAGAACGAATAGTTCCATTCATATAGATTCTAGTCTTTGTTAAACCTTCAGGTAGAACAACTCTTGCTTGTTCTTTTGCAATACCATTTTCTATAGCCCACTTGTATGTTCTTTCTGATTGAGAAATAACTAGTTGTTGCATTTCTTCCCATTCTCTTACTAACTTCATATTCTTTGCATCAGTTAAATCTAAAAATAAAGAGTTCTGTCTATTCTTGTCATCTTGCAGTCTTGCTTCTCTAGTTGTGAAACCTAATGCAGTAGTTGAATCTGCATATCTTTGACTAAATTCTTGAAATGTAAAACTTCTATGTCTAACTATTTGATGTGCAATATCTCTTGTGGTTTCTATTTCTAAACATACATTTATCATTTCAAATGGTGAGAAATGTTTATGTTTAATTAAATATCGAATTAGTTTTTCACTTGTTTCTTTATTGTTTTGATTAGATGGATTTGATACCCTTGCACAATAAGCTATTAAGTCTGTTGGTGTTTCATCTAAATCAGATATTAGTTTATATACTTCAATGTAATTACTATTGCGAAGGGGTAATGGTGATTGTGAATATGATATTAATTTTGCAGTCATAATAATCCTTGTTCTAAAAACAAGAGAGGGTCAACCCCTCTTGTTCCTGTACTTGAAGAAAGCAGTTTTTGTAAATTCCTGAATCTTCTTCGTAACTTCTGCATCTCGTTTTTGCAGTTCTGCATTGTCAAATTCTAATGACTTGACACGAGCTTGAAGTTTGTCGATTTGGGAAAGATAAAAACCTGCTTCTCTTATCGTTTCTTCATTTGACATTATAAATTTTCCTTTATAATCTTCAAAAGGTTAATCTTACATTTTTGAATATCAATATTCAAAAACACCGAGTATTTGACAATCAATCGTCTTATGTCTGGCCATACCAAATCATCAGATAATTTTTTATCAAAATCTTTTATATAGTTTACCAAGTCTTGTAAAATAATTAATGTTTCTATACTAACTCGTTTCGCTAAAAATTCTTTTATAATTATTGGGTGTGTATTATTTTCTATTTTAAAAATGTCATCAAAATTATTTTCAAGTTGACATAGTGAAGTCATCTCATTGTTGAATGTATATGTTAAAGATTGTTTTCTTTTATTCCATTCAGTATAATTTAAATCATTAAAGTTACCAATCCAACCTTTTTGATTTACTAAAAAATTTGCAATAAAAAAATCTTTAACAGAATCTTTATACTTTCTTGCAACACGAGCGAAGAAACTTCTGTCTTTTCTATTTAAAAATGATTGTTTTGATGCTCTAGATTTACCACCATATCTTTGATAGTCATAGTCTGAATTGAAATGTAATTTCAATCCTAGATAAATCTTATATGCTTCCCACGGCTCCATAATATTGTACATAATTTTTCAAATTGGTAGTTGTGATATTTTTGGTAAGTAATTTAATCTTCTTGCGTCTGCTTCGAGTTTTTCTTTAAGAGGTTTGGAAACCAGAGGTTTGATTGCCTCTGGCTCCATTTTTTTCACCTGACAATAATGAACAATCGCATCCATGTAGGATATTTTATCTTTCTTTACTAAATCTTCAATTAGTATAGAAAACTTCTTTGGTGTCATAACAGTTAATTCTTCAAGTTTCATTGTACACCTACCACTCCATGTATGCTTCTAATAATCGATTCAATGATATGTTTTGTTTCCATATCATCATGTTCAAGTAATTTGTATTTTTCCACAAATTCTTCTACATCTTTATGATTGAATTCACCTTTAAAAGAATCTACCCATAGATGTTTAAGTGCTTCGTAGGAATTAATATCTTTAACTTTTAATTCTTCTAAAGCTTGTTGCGTTCTGGACATACCCATTATACTTTCTCCTTTTCCCATTGTACAGTAAAGTCATCAATCGCCTGGAGAAGTTGTGGTATATATTCAGTTTTATCTTTTACAAATTCTTGAACCTCTCCGTTTTCTGTTACTACAAGAATCACGATTTGATTGATAGGTTGACCTGTTCTTTCTTCCCACATTTCTGCATATGCAGTAGCTTGTAAATAATAATCTAAATTGTATTCATCATTTCTAGAACTTCTAGAAGTTTTAAAGTCAATTATTGATAACTCATTATTATATTCTGCAATACAATCAACTCTACCTGCGACCCTGTACTTGGTGCTATATAACGCACATTCTTGTGCGTGTATACTATTTATACGACTTGTAAGGGTTTCTTTTAATTGATTGAATAAACACCATGCAAGAAAGTTTTCTTTATGATGTTCAATTGATTTGTTGTTTAGAAAATCTTCACAGATAGAATGTACTTGTGTACCTCGTCTAGCAGCTGTTCTTGAAATATAAGATGCAACTTGAGGACCGACTCTATCACGCCATTCTTGTAAACCTTTAGATTTTCTTGGACTTAAAACAGTTGTGATTGATGGATAATACTCATCATCTGGTGTGACATAGAATCTTTTACCATCTATGTTTTTAGTTTGTAAATCTTGTAACTCAAATGTTTTGTGTGTAAACATAATGTATTCACCTTTATTAAATTATATAAATTATATCAAATATATTGTAGTTTTGTCAAGTAAATTATCTACCTTGACCTCTATAAGCTTTAAAACTTTTTCTTTTACTTTTATTCATCATTTGTAGTGATGTTCTTCTACTTGAACCTTGACCTGTCTTTTTAAATCTTGATCTTGTTTCAAAAACACTTTTATCAAATCGCAATCTAGCCATTATTCTATTCCTAATTTTATTTTGTTAATTAAATAATCTCTTACAAATCCAGAGCGAACGATATCGCCAACTGAAAATTCAATGTTTTCAAATTGTTCCATTGATTCTAATATTCTTAAAAATCTAGACATTCCATCTCTATCACTTTGTTTTGTTAAATCTGATTGAAAGAAATCTCCACAGAATATTATTTTACTGTCTTGTCCAACTCTAGTTGTTATAGAATCCAATTCGTGGAAGTTTAGATTCTGACATTCATCTACAATAATTATTGCATTGTCTAATGTAATACCTCTTAAGAATGATGTAGTCAAAAAATAAAGACTTCCTTGATTTTTTAATCTATCATATAACTGCATAAATGCAATTTCGTTTGGTTGTTCAAACATAAATCGTACCATGTTTTGATATGGTATCTGAAATAATGCAGTTTTATCTTCTTCATCGCCAGGCAAGAATCCTATTTCTCTTGTAGGTACTGCACTACGAACCAGATAAACACATTCGTAATTGTTATCATAACTTAATACATCTTGTAATGCAAGATACAATGATACAAATGTTTTACCAGTTCCAGCCGCACCATACAGAAATAAGTTTTTACCTTCTTCGTATGATTCAAATGCTAATTTTTGATTATCAGTTATTGGTTTAACTGTAACCATTTGATCTAGTTTTATATCTTTTGCTTTTGCCATTTATATTATACTTCCTTTAAAAAAGAGAGAGGACATAATCGGAGAGGCTTCACAGCTTACTTTCTCTAGTTGAGGGTGCTGAAGTAAATCTCGATTGTCCTCTCTGTTATTGATTCTTCCATTTCTTTCTATGTTTGTTTAAAACTGCTTGAGTTTTTATATCTTTAATACTTTTATTAGTACCATGTGATTGTGCAAGTGGACTATCAGGATGTGCTTCTGATATTTTAGATAAGACTTCTTTAAATCCTTGGGAAGTTTTACCTTGTATTGTACCCACACCTGATACAATACCAAAAGATGTTGGTAATTGTTTTATGTGTGGATTCTTTTCTAACAATTCGTCTTTAGTAGATATTGATAGAAAGTCTTCAAATGTTTCTTTTGTTTCTGAATCATAAAATTTGTAAGTCGGCATTTTTTCCTTTCTTCCTTGAACGAATTATATTGTGTTTTAAATCATGATTCTCTTTTGTTAACTGTTTAATTCGTTTGAGTGCATCATAATATTGTTTATTTAAACTTGCAATTTCTTTTCTAAAAATTTCCTCTTGAGTTATTACTTTCATAGTATTCTCCTATGTCTGTGGTATAAACCAGTTTGGTATTTGCCTTTTAGTCCACTTTGCAATATGTTTCTTATATAATATATAGTATTCTCTGTAAGCTTTAACAACATTTTTATGTATTGCAAATTCGTCTTTGATGTCTTGATGTTGTATTGCAATCTTAAATGGTGTCAAACCAATTCTAGGTAAATTCTTTGGTGCATCTTTATATAGATAAGATTTCTTTTCTACACCATGAATCTTTCCATAACGATATGTGTATTCTTTACATAACTCTAACATAAATTCAAACAACCAATCGTAGTTATCTGCTGATTCTTGTAACCATATTTGACATGGATGTTTGTGATGACCACATTTAGAAATGATATCTTGTCTACCATCATTAAGATAATACTTTGTCATTCTTGCACCTCTTTTGTTCCAAGTGACATAAACATTACCATCAATCATTCTATGTGCAGTTCCTAGTAACTGCATTGTTTCAGTAGGCATCTTTACAATGTGTTTATCTAAATGATACTGTGCGGCTTTTCTAATATCTTCATCTAATATAAAATAATTCATATCTTCTCTCTAACTAATTCATCAACTTTTTCATAAAAAGGTTTTGTAGCCAAAAAACTTTTATCACCTTTAAATATTTTTTTAAAAACATCATACTGTATTTTTGCAATTTTTTTATATAATGGATTTTCTTCACCATCATTTGTAAAAGAATGATAACCAACAACAATTTTACCTTTTTTGTTTTTGTAGAGATAATTTTTTCCAGCAAGATTTAACTCACCAATTTCATGTTTATTTCTACAATTACATTCAGTTATATAATAATGATATCCTGACTTATTTCTTGGCCCAAAATAATTTGACCTTGTAAAGTAACAATTTGATTCACTCATACTTACCTCTCATTTCAATTAATATTTCAAAAATCTTTTTTAGTATTTTGTTCCCAACGATAAAAAATATGATCTTGTATTTCAATAGTTTTTGTTTTAGTATCTGCCCAAGATGGGTAAACATAATCTGCATGATAGTGTGTTGCACCATCAGTAATGTCAGGAACTCTGTATTCACCTTCAACTACTTTTTCTGCAAGTGTGTAAATCTCATGCCAGATTTGTGGATACTTTATACTGTCAGGTAAACCATCACAATACCAACTAAACTGACATCTATTAATAATAGGTTTCAATCTATCTTCTGTTGGGTGTTTTCTATGTTCACCTTCGTAAACGACATCACAAATTGTATTTGGAAATCTTTCGTCATTTACTCTATTGATTGTTACAGCCATAACTGCAAGTCTACCTGCCGTTCCTTGATTTCTAGCCTCATGATATACATTATGTGTCATGCAAGATATTTCTTTATGCAAGTCATCAGAATCTACAACAGGTGTATACAACAATGTTGATAGTATTAATTCTTTTAACATATTTTTGAACCCTCTATAACTCCATATCTATTTAGATAGTGTACATCATTGCCATGTACTTTGTCAACCCTTGCAACATTAATTCTAAATTTATTATTGAGAATATAAGATTCAAAATCCATTGTAACTCTATCATCATAAATTACTTTAATAATTTCTTCGTCAGAAATTTTTCTACTAATAGTAAAATATTGATAAAAAGTTTCTTTACCCTTAATTGATGTTAATTCCATTTTTACTAGAAACATTATACATTCTCCTCTATCTCTAAATCTTCTTTTATTTCATTAAAAAGATTATAAAACACATTTGCCAAATCACTACCAACAGATGGATAGTTTGTTGAGATAGTGATACCAATTAAAATACCTACAATAAATTTTAACATGATAACTCCTAGTATGGAAATTCTTTGTTAAGAAATTTATCTAACTCTGATTGTTGAAAAATATAATTTTTCTTTTTTTCAGGATCAGATTCTTTTTTAATTTGTTGTTCTAACAACTTAATTGCATCTGCAATATATTTGTATGCAACAAAATTTTTATCTATTCCAATAAGTCTTTCTGGTATAATTGGTAACATATCTCTCTCCTTTAGTAAACGATTAATGATAATAAAATTGTGTTGAAGAAAAATCCAACAGAATTTGATACAATGTATAATGTATCTTTTCTCTGAATGGCTCTTAATAAAAATAAGAACAATCCAGTCCATATTAACAATACCATGTTAAGTGGTGGTAAGTTAGTTGATTTACCTAATATTACACTAACTGATGTTGGTAATGTTGCACTATGAATCAATATCATACCTATCCAACCACCTAGTTCACTCATTTTTTTTGTTATTTTTTTCATAATATTCTCTCTTTCTTATTAATATATGAATATTATGACAGAAAATTGACTTGTTGTCAATACAAAATACCAAAAAAGATTTGTTTAAAATCAAGGACTTATCAAATAACATAGTTATCCCATACCATTTGTGTGAGTTTTTCTTCTAAATTATAGGCTTCTTTCTCCCACGGCAAGTCATGATAGTCTATTTCTTCTGAATTTATTTGTTGATTATCCCATTTAGTACCTGAATCATTTAGTTTTTTTCTAACATATTGTCGAATGTGAACCATCTCATGACATAATGTTTCAACTAATTCTACAATAGAAACATTTTTATCTAACTCGATTTCAAATTCTCTATTGTCTAATTGTGTTGCATAACCATAAGATTCTTTAATTGTTTTGAAAACAACTTCAATATCAATGACTTTTATTTTTGGAAGCAATACATAAATCATATAACGAATTACTTTTAGTGCAATATCTCTTTGATATTTTTTACCACCAGTAATGTTAATATAATTCATATTATCACCTAAAGAGTAAAGGAAGGGTCAATCTCATATAGAGAGAGTTGAGAGAGAAAAGAAAGACTGACCCTTATAGTGTTATTTGATTAAACCTACCTTGTAAACTGTTCTACCGTTTTCACGCATTGCAGTTAAGATTTGTTTCTTATTGTCATCAGGATTGTATGATACATGAACCCAACCTGAATCTGGTATGCCTGGTGTATAGAACTCTAGGATTACTTGTCTGAATTCACAGTTGTCAACAATCCATTGAGCTAGATCACCATTTGCAACGCCAGGTACTTCTATATCTGCGGCCATACCTTTGCAATGATCTGATGTCTTTGAACCACCAACAGCTGAATTTACATCTGGGTGTCTAAAACCAGAATTAACTTTTGTAGGGCCAAACTCATCTCTGACTTTTTGTAAAACATTTTCGCATAATGCTTTTAAATTATTTTCTTCAGTTTCACCAGGCGTATTGTCAAGTCCTTTTCTTAACGCTGTTTCTGACTTTGTCATCTCATGTAATGAGAAATTTTTACTTAACTTCATGTATACTTTTCTCCTTCTGTTGTGAATTCACTTATGTGAGGATATTCTTTTTCATTTTCTTCCATGATTGATTTTAGAATATGTTCAGGGTCTGTTTCACCATATGGATCATCTTCTGCAATATCTTTGAAACCAGGCTCTTCAAACCATAATTTTATTTTATTATTATCAATCACACACGCATATCTCCAAGACCTCATACCAAAACCTAGATTATGTTTATCAACTAACATACCCATTAATCTAGTAAATTGTCCATTACCATCAGGTAATACTTTTACATTTTTGATTTCTTGAGCTTTTGCCCATGCGTTCATAACAAATGCATCATTTACTGACATACAATAAATTTCGTCAATACCTTCTTTCATATAAAAGTCATATAACTTTTCAAAGTTTGGTAATTGAAATGTTGAACAAGTTGGTGTAAATGCACCAGGCAAACTAAACAATACAACTCGTTTATCTTTGAAAATATTGTGAGTAAATCTATGTTCCCATTTGTATGGATTATCTCCACCAATAGATTCATCTCTTACTCTCATATACAAAAATACGCCAGGTATAGTTTTTCCTATCATTTTTTCACCTCTTGCATATAGTTATCGTTCCAACCAAACGCTTCTTTGACTACATTCTCTGATAAACCTTTATAAACTTGATGTAATCTTTTATCTTTTGCATTGATTACAACTTGTGCTTCAGAATCATGTAGACCTTCTAACATTTGAATAAACATTTGTTCTCTTTTGAAGATAGGTGTTTTATCGTCACCACCTTTAATGAAACGATATAACTTTTTAGCTTCTTTTGATAATAGAGTATGTTCAGTTCCTTCAGGTGCTTCGTTCTTAATGTAAGGAACTTCACCTTTAGGAACTATCCATTCTATCTTTGGATCGAAAGATGATTTGATAATCATTCTTAACGCTTGTGAATCGTGTTCTTGTAACACTTTAATTTTTTTGTCTTTAACTTTTGCATTATTAACTTTCGTTAATACTTCAGAAATTAAGGGTGTGTAGTTTTGTACTGCCATCTTAAAAGTCTCCAATATCTTGAATTAAATTTTTTAATTTTTTAGATATGAAATAATTCAATATTTTACTTCTATCACCAACAGGCTTCTTATCAAATTCTTTCATAATCTTTGTTTGTATTTCTTCTGGTATATAGTCAAAATCAATTAGTGTTCTATTTCTTTGATAGTTTCTCAAAATAGTTTCATTACTACAAAACTCATCTGGTTCTAATTCAACCCAAGTGCTCAGTTTTTTCTTTGTAATAGGTTTCTGTCTTAAACCATCTACAAAACAATTGTCTGGTGATAAAAAGTTAGGTATACCATCACTTCTATCTCCCTTAATTATATGTTCTTTTATATAAGTTAAAGGATTCATACCATTAACAAATTTCTTTGCCATTGGACTGTATTGTTTTACAAATGAGTGTTTTTGTAGTTGAATGAAATCTTTGTCACTTGATAATATCAAAACTTGTTCCAGACCACCTCTTTTATTGACATCACTAACAACTGTTGCAATGATGTCATCGGCTTCTGCACCTTCGACTTCAATAACTTTGTAAGGAAATACTTCTTTCAATTCACTACGAATATTCGTAAATGTTTCAAAAATTAAATTCCAATCGTGTTCAGACTTTTCTCTATCTTTCTTACGATTGAATTTATAATTAGGAAATACTTCTCTACGCCATACTTTTCTATTATCATAACATAATACAATTTCACCAAATCTTTCATTAAATTTAGAACGATATGTCCTTATAGAATTAAGTGTCATATGTCGAACTAAATCTTCTTCAATATCATTATTTTTAGATGCACTAATTTGCATCATCAAATTAGATATCATCACTTGGTTTGTATCAACTAATATCATTTTATATTCCAATCACTTCAATTATATATATGCGTCAAGAATTATTAGAGTAATAATCGTAATCCATTTCTTTTGTCCATACTGCATCAATATCTTCATAGTATACATTTACAACTCTTTTTATACTACCATCATCATTGTATGCAGGTGCAATACACTTCCAAATAACTTTTCTATTTTCTTCAGGGCCGACATAATTACTTACCCATATACCATCAGATAGATAACTGTTTAACATTCTAATGTAACCTTCTATATCAGATATTCTTTGTAAGTTTCTATCTCTCATTAAAGAACTCTTTTCTGAACGCAAAGCTTCTTTCTGAACTTTAATATATTCTTTTACATTCTTAAATGAAAATGGGTCATCTTCATCTCTTGCAAGAACAGATGGATGAATAGATTTATATTCTGGTGGATTTTCTTTTAATCGCTTTTCTCTTGCAATTCTCAATCTCTCAATTGCGGCCTCCCTTTGTTCAGGAGACATTTTTCTTTTACCTGCCATAACCTAAAGACTTTAGTTTTTCCATTTTTCTTTGAAATCTTCTAGCACCAGCAGCTTCCATCTTTCTGCGTTTTGTTCCTTTAGATTCAAAAAAACTTTTATCTCTGATATCTTGTAAGATACCACCTTTTGCAACTCGTTTCTTTAAAACTCTTAATGCACCAGTTACATCATCACCTTTAACATCTACACGAATACCTCGTATGATACCTTTAGGTTTAGATGGATTGTGTCTGTATTTGTTTTCTTTCATATTCCTCTTTCAAAAATTAAAGTATAACAAAACATATTAAATATGTCAAGTTTTGATTCTTCTTGATTTACTTATAATATCTCTGACGATAAATCTATCGACTGCATCACCAATGAATGGAACATATGTAACATCTTTCATTCGTTGGTTTGTTGCATCAAAGATTTCTTCTTTAGTTGCATTAATGTTGAATTTACCCTCTGGGCCTAAAAATCTATAACATTCGTCAAGAAATTTCTGACCTTCAGGTGTCACAGTTTGTAATGTTGACATAGTAAACTCTCTTTACAGTAATGACATCATTATACAACAATGATATATGTTTTGTCAAGTTTGTGCTACATCAACTACTTATATTAAAATAAACTTTTACTTTTGAGATATTTTACTCTACAAGCATAGTCTTTTCTATCTACTGACTTTGCAAGGTAATCTTCAACATAGTTTTCTGTTGGTGTTCTTGTCCATCTTTTGTACAAGTCATATACGATTGGGTATATACCTTTTGTTGAGATTTTAAAAGGTATCATATGATTCTACCCCCATATAGCTTGATTCTTGATTCGATTTGATTTTTTCTACTGATTAGTAGGAACATATAGATTTTTTTGAGTGTTTTTAACATTGAGTGTCCCCTTAAAGAATTGTGATTACAAAAATTAGAAATGCGATTGTTAAGGGTGATATTGTAAATTGAATAAGTTGTGACATTGATTCTCCTTTCTGAATAAGTTGATTTATACTTATATTTAGAAAAAGAATTTATATGTGAATAATACTAGTATTTATTCTTTATTTGAATAAGTGTCTTTTTGATGTAGTTTTACAAAATATTCTGCATCAACTACGATTAATGGTTTCTTACCATTCTTTTTCATAACAACTATTGGTTCATAATTGTTACTATTGTCTATTGCTTGATTGTATGCTTCCCATACATTAAGCTTTTCTACATTTTTACATTCAATAGAATATGGGAACTTTTCTCTAGCCGCACGAGCCATGATTAAATCTTCACCAGATGCACCCATTGAACGACTTTCTACATCTTCAGGGTGAACACCTAATTGTTCTACTAATTTATCTCGAATCCATTGTTGTAGTCTACGACCTTTTGATTTTGCACTTTGCGTTTTCAAATCAATCTTCCCATTCTTCTATAGCATTATCATCTTGTAAGTCTATGGGATTACCACAGAATGTACAATATTTTATAATATATAGTGTTTCTTCTAAATCATGTTTTACTTGATATTCAGCAGAACATTCTTCGCATACTACTATTTTCATTAAGCTGCCTCATACGCTTCTTCCCAATCTCCTTTAAGTCCTGCAACTTCATATTCTGTTACACGATTTTCAAAAAAGTTTGTATGGTCTGCACCATTTAAAACCCACTCTAACCACGGTAATGGATTCTCTTTGACTTTAAAATTAGTTTTTAGACCAAGTTGTAATAACCTTCTATCTGTTATATATCTGATATATTTTTTAACATCTGAAGAATTTAAACCTTGTATATCCCCTAACTTATACGCTAAGTCAACAAACTTATCTTCTAGTTTTACAGCAACACGAGCCATCTCATAAATTTGTAGTTTCATGTCATCATTTACAATCTTTGGATGTTCTGCACAATAACTTCTGAACAATTTAGAATTACCTTCAACATGCATTGATTCATCTCTGATTGACCATTCTACAACTTTACCCATACCTTTCATTTTACCATGTCTTTGAAAGTTTAGTAACATTACAAATGATGCAAATAAAGCTACACCTTCATTGAATACAGATTTTGCAAGTGATAATGCAAGACCTTTTACTGAAGATATATCTGAATCAACCATAAACTCAAGTTTATCAGTCATTTCTTTATATTCTAAAAACGCATGATATTCTTCGTCTGATAATCCAAGTGTTTCATTAAGTAGTGCATATGCTCTCTGATGAACACCTTCTCTTGATGCAAATGAACCTAACATATTACGAACTTCATTATTTTTAAATTTAGGAATGAACTGGTCATAATAGTTTTGACCAACTGCAACATCTGATTGTGTGAATAATCTTAATATGTTTGTTACATATTCTTTTTCAATATCATTCATTTTACCAGACTTCCAATCTGCAACATCTTCACCTAAATCTAATTCATCTTCAATCCAATGTGCTTTTTCATGTCTTGTTGTTAATTCAACAGCCCAAGGATAATGAAATGGTTTATATGTTTTACTAAACTTTAATAAACCACCACTTCTTTTCTTTAATAAGTCATCAGAAATTTTCATCAAATCATCATACCCACCAACATGATTATCATCAATAAAGATTTGTGGAACTGAATTAATTCTACGAATTTCTACACTTTCACCTACAGTTTCTTGTATGTTATTCATAGACTGATAAAATGCAAGTCTTTCATTTTCATTATCCATTAAATCTTCTGTATAGATGAAACCATGTTCATCAAACCATTCTTTAGCTTTTACACAAAATGGGCAACCTGTTTTTGATACTATTCTTATTTTCATATTTTATCCTTTATACTGTTTTGCTATAAATTTTGCTATAAATATCTGATGTTTTGGGTCTAGTAGATTTAATATCATGCACAAAAAATACCTGTGTTAACCTTGGCTCGTTGCTAATTGTAAAATTGTTAGCACCATGCGGCAAAGTAGAATCAAAACTTATCAGTCTGTTGTATTGATTTGAAAATTTTACAGTTTCAATAAAATTTTCATTATGTTTATTTAGCAATTTTTCGTAGTCTTTATCATTGCCTTCTAAATAAAATTTTTCTTTAGCAATTTGATCATTATTATATTTTGCAGACTCTATAACAGCATAAAGTGAAGTTCCGCTGTTTGGATTTGGTTCTTTGTTAAGATAAATTAAGCCTCCTATAACTGCATTATCATAATGTATCCAACCTATATTTTTAGGTGAATTAATATCGTTGTCATACGGTTCTATTAATTGAAACTGTGAACTAATCTTCCATCTTACTTCAGTTACCTCCAGATCAAAATAATGTGACATTAATTTACGACCAAATTTTAAACTAAATTCTTCATCAATTTCTATAATTTCTTTAGATCTTTTTCCAGGCCATCTTCCATCTTCTGCTGGTGCGTAGTCTAAACCAAGAGCAAATTCTCTCACCTTATCAGGGTCGTCATAAAAATTATCTACACAAATTGTCGGCCATGCCGTCATATATTTTATCCTTGACATGATACACACTCGTCTTGAGTTTCGAGTGCCTGTGATTCGTAATCTTTTAGTGCATCTCTTACAACTTTCTGCGAAACATTTTCTGCACGGTTTGATGTTTCTGTTCTCAAATAATATAAACCTTTACAACCTTCTTTCCACGCATTAAAATGTGCTTTATGTAAATCTTTTTTATCTGCATTTGCAGGAAAGAATAAATTTAGTGATTGTCCTTGACATAAAAACTTTTGTCTATCTGCACCTTGTTTTACAATTTCTAATTGATCTAACTCAATTGCTGTTTTGAAAACATCTTTAACTTCTTCAGATAGAAAATCTAAATGTTGAACTGAACCACCATTTGTAATAATACTACTCCATACTTCAGAATTGTTCTTATTTACTTTTTCTAATTCTTCTTCAAGATATCTATTCTTTACTAAATGTGAACCAGCTCTTGTTCTATGTGTATATGCGTTTGCTTTATTAGGTTCAATTGATGGTGATGTTGCAACAATAATTGAACTATTTGCATTAGGAGCTATTGCAAGTAAGTGTGCATTTCTTCTACCAGTACCATCCATGTCTGGTGCTTCACCTCTTTCATAACCCATAGTGTTACTTTCTTTTACTGCCTCGTCTTTAATGTATGCAAATACTTCATTGTTTAAATCTCTTGCTTCTTGAGATTCAAATGGTATTCTCTTTTGTTGTAGTAATGCATGATAACCCATTGCACCAAGACCTAAACTTCTTTCTTGTTTTGCAGAATATCTTGCACGACTAATTTCATCACCTGCATTATCAATAAAGAATTGTAATACATTATCTAAAAATCTAATTAAATCTCTTACAAGTGTTGTATTCTTCCACTCATCAAACTTTTCTAAATTAAGTGATGATAAACAACAAACTGCTGTTCTATCACTTGATGTTGGTAAATGTATTTCATTACATAAGTTTGAACCATGAATTTTTAAACCTTTATCTTTCATACTTTGTGGCATTGCACGATTAGCTGTATCAATAAAGTTTAAGTATGGTTCACCTGTTCTATATCTTGTTTCTAATATTTGTTGCCATAGTTTTCTTGCAGGCATACTATCTCTAACAGTATTATCATTTGGGTCTTTTAAATCCCATGTTTCATTTCTTTCAACTGCTAACATGAAATCATCTGTAATATTAATTGCGTGATGTAAATTTAAATTCTTTCTATTAACATCACCAGTAGGTATTCTCATATTTAAGAATTCAATTATGTCAGGGTGTGATACATTCATATAAGATGCATATGAACCTTTACGAGTTTTACCTTGACGATATGCAGTCATATCTGCATCTACTGTATGTAGAAAAGGCATAGGGCCTGGTGCTTTGTCAGATATTGCACGGACATCAGACCAATGACCACCAACACCACCACCTTTTACTGATAACCATCTTAACTCTGCACTATGGTCAATCAAACCTTCTAATGAATCTGGTACATAAGTTAAAAAACAAGAAATAGGTAATGCTTTTGTTTTGTGATTTGGTAATGGTGCATTTGATAAAACTGGTGATGCAAACATAAACCAACCATTTGCAGCTGCATCATAAATTCTTTGTGCAAGTGCCATGTCTTTATATGAATATGCAACAGCAGCTCTTGCAAATGATTCTTGTGGAGATGTTTCACCGTCAACACAATAGTAATCTTTTAATAATTTAAATGCTTGTTCTGATAACATACTATCTTTGCTTTTATCTATTGTTATACCAAGATAGTTATTTTTATCTTCAGTTGGTAATTTAATTACAGGTGCCAAACCACTCATTCTTCTCTCCTAAACTTTTTTCCACTTATTGAATTCTGTAAGTGCAGTTAAACCAGAATATGTATTTTGTTGTATTATAAGTTGTAATTCTTCTTTTGTCATACCTGAAAGAATCATATCATTTATATCTTTTTCTTTTACATCTCTAGGCCATATAACGACACTATACTTATTAGAAATATATTTTTCAATCTGTTTACAGATTTCTCTATTTCTAGGTTCGTTGTCTGGAATTAACACAGACTTGTTTTTGTATTTAGTAACTTGTAAATCGCTTTGTGCAACTGCGATACAGTTATCTATGAATAGACTGTCAAAGGGGCCTTCTACTATGTAAATTGTTTTACTAGTATTTAATCTATCGACACCAAACAGTTTTTGATACGAATTATTGAAAATAATCGTAATATATTTTTGAGTTTCTTTCCCAAAACACCTACCTTGATAACCAAATATCTGACCATTCTTATTTCTGAATGGTATCAGTATTCTTGGGTGGTCACCTTTCAAAGTAGGGAATTTGTTCTCAACTATCGTGTTGGAAAACTCAAAAAATTTAGAACAGTAATATATATCATTCCAAGAATCTCTAGGAAGTTTTCTCTTAAACAAATATTGTACAGCTGGGTGTTTCTTGTCTAATTCTGCAAATGTTTTTAGATTACCTAGTCTTGTTTTGAAAACAGGTGGTTTGAAATCAAATTTAGGATTAGGTACTGTAACATTACTCTTACTACCTCTACCTTTTGATGTCTGGCCCTCTTTATATTTCTCTAATATGTACTCTTTATGTAAGTTTGTATCTACATACTTTAATAGATTAGAGAATGATGCACCTACAGAACAGTTATGACATTTATAAAACAAATCTGCTTTTGTTCTATAAACAAAACCTCTAGCTTTATTTCTATTTTTCTTTGAATCACCACAATAAGGACACCTAAAGTTCCAGAGAAAGTTATCTTTCTTCTGAAATTTTTCTAGTCTAGGGGAAAGTAAAGAAATGTATTTTATGTCTACAAAATTCATAAACACAATTATACATTAAATGTGTATCTTTGTCAAACTTTATAAGAATTTCTGTAATAAAAAACCTACTACAATCGCACCACCAATAATTAGATGACGCCACTTTTCTAATATTCCTACTCTGTTCTGTAATTCTTCTCTTAACTTTACAAACTGTTCAGATTCTCTAGTATTATGTTCATGCAACATATCTAATATTCTTCTTTCCATAGAACTCATTTTATCAGATGTTTCTTTTGCATTGCTCGTAATTCTAGTGTGTAACTCTTGAACTGTTGCTTTAAATTCTTTTTCTTGTTCTTCCAATGCTTCTTCCTGTTTTACTAGTTTTTCTTCATGGACAGCCATGATAGTGTGTAACTGACTAGAAACATCTGCAATTTTTTCAATAGCATTATCTAAACGAACATGAATTGATTTTAAATCATGTATGTCTTTTTTTATTAACGCTACTTCTGTTTCTATACTTTTATCTACCATAGTATTACCATTGATTGAAAGATGCAAGAATCATGCACAGTTTGTTATTTTCTGTAATTTTGTCTTGCTTTTTCTACAGCTCGAGACCCAAACCAAAATGATATAATAGCTGCAAATATCGCTTTAGTATCTTCATCCCATAATAATTGAATCGCTTCTCTGAAATCTGTTCCATTTTCTAATGCACTCATTAATAGAGTTACTTCAATTACAGAGAACAAACCAAAAAAGGCATATGTGATAATTGGTCTTACAGACTTTTGAAGTGCTGAAGTCCAACCTGTTGATTGCATGATTGCAGTATCATGAGCAATTAATCTCTCATGTTCTTTATCTGCACCCATGACTTCGTATTGTTTCATGTCAACATCCATACCTTGTGCTTTTAATTCAGCAGCAAGTTTCATTTTCTCAAGTTCATGTTTCCTGTCACCTTTCTTTGCGAACAAATCTGTGACAGCTGGAACACTCGAACTTGCGAAACCTAATAATGAACCTAATATTGATAACATAATTATTTCGCCTTTCGTTTAGTCTTTTTGACACTAGATTTTATCTCATCTCTATCTCTATCGACAATATCTCCGATAGGTTTAGAGGTATCTAGTGCATAACTATAAGATTGTTGTTTTAATATTTCTTTTTTTAATTCTTTAAATGTTTTCATTAAATTATTTTTCCTAATGCCATGATTAGTGTGTATTTATGTCCTGAATTAGATGGTGTAACAACTACACTTGAACCTGATTCTTCATAAAGAGGAAACTTAATTGCAGCTAAATTAACAACTTCATTTCCATGAAGTTCCAAAACTGCTGTACCATTTCTACCAATTTCTACATAATCATTACCTGAATTCATAGTTATATAATATCTACTAATATATAAACCAGTTGGAGTTACAGCGTTCAATGCTGTATCTGCAAGTGTTATTGTGAAAGATGCTTGATTAATTACTTTGAAAGCATATTCACTAGTTGTATTTCTTATAACATAAGATGCCATAGTTATTGATTATCGTAATAAGTTTTACTAATTTCACCACGAACAATAGTTTCACCTACTTTTCTCGCTTTAATATAAGTTTGTGTTGTTACTCCTCTAGGTGAGGTATAACTTCTTACTCCACCAGTAATAGTGCCTGGTGAATCTGAATATGTGTCTGCTCTAACAGCCGCATTATCATATTCCCATATATTATTTGAGCCTGGTACTGTTACATATGCCATTATTCTGTATATCCTTTTGGATAATTATCTTTTATTGCTTTTAAAGTTGTATAAAAGTCACAAGTTTTATCCAATGTACCAGAATCAATAGCGTGCCATAACATATCTAATTGTTCCTCTGGTTTAGGATATCTACTTTGTCTATGAATCCTATATTCAATGTTAGATATTTCAGCAACTAATTCTGCATCTGTGGGTTGTGTTTCAGTATTACCATCTCCCCACACAAAACCTGTGCCAGGAGAATACGACCATTCTCCATTTGGTCTTAAAGATGACATAGCCTCTAATTTTAGCACTTCTAGTTTTTCATTTGTCATAATCTATTCCTTATCCTACTTTAGACAATGCAAATTTGGCAAGTTTCATGAACTGATCTTTTGTACCATTCATCATCTTTTCCATTTTCTTTTTATTGTCTGTATTTACTTTATCATAAATTTGTGAAAGTGCAGATGCAGTAAACATATCAACTTTCAGAGAACCATCTTTAAACTTAATATTCTTTGCACTTTTTCTTTTAACAATATCTTGAACAATCTTCAAGTTACTTTCATTTAACATTAAGTCACTTGAGTATGTTGACATTTTTTCTTTGATATTATCAATGAAACTTGGTTTTACTTCTTCGATAACGACTGCAAATTTACCTTTAGATTTGTTGACACCTTTGACAAGTTTACCACCAGACTTCTTTGCAAAAGCTTGTGCTTCTTTTTCGTTATCAAATAAATGAAACTCTTTCTTTGCTTCATTGAAATATTCTACACTTTCATAATACTCATTCTTTGCAACCCAATTTTTACCACTTGGATCGTATGCGTCATATTGACAAGAACTTTCAGCAGTTGGTTTACCAAACATATCACCACATTGTTTACAACACATATTACTCATGTCTTGTTCTTTCAGTCCTCGTTTTTTCATTTCTTTACCAATTCTTTTAATCATAAACTGTGTAGAAGGCATCTTTGGGTCTTTCTTTTCCATGTCACGAAACTTTTTCATTAGTGACTTTAGATTGTCATCAGACTGTTTAGCCATCTTTGCATCTTCTTCTATTTCTTCTGCTCTGATTTCTGCATCATAAAAATTCATTATGTCTTTTGCAAAAAGATTTAGTGCTTTACCTTTACCATCTACTTTGATAGTCTTACCAGGCCCCATAGAAACATCTAATCTTTTTTGTTTCTTTAAATCATCAAATACTTTTTTTCTTTGATTAGGGTCATTCACAGTAACAGTCATTTTATTAAACTCATCTAACTCAACTGCTTCTTTAAGTTTTGATTGTCGTTCAGTCATTCTTTTTAAGAACGCTTTTGCTTCTCTTGTTCTACCATCATATGGATTTTTCTTTTTCTTTTTTACAACGACTGTTGAACTATCATCACCTGTTCCTGCAACTGCAACACCTGTTGCATTTACTGGTGCATCTTCTTTTTTGATTCCTAGTTTTTCGTCATCATAATATTTTTGCATGATGTCTTTGAATGTTGTCATTTTATATCCCCTATTCCTAATTCTTCTAAATCTTCTGAACTGACATATATTTTTTGTCTAGTGTTACTGTGTATAACTGGAAATACATCTATTCCCATAATTGTGTCAGATGATGCAGTATCTTCGTAAGCTTCTACTTCATCACCAATTAATGCACTAATCTCGTTATCATCTTCACTTGTTATTACAACATCATTAACAAGTTTATATAAACCTTTTGGTAATTTACCATTGTCTAGAGTAACTTCTTCTACGATAGAATTATCTAATTCTATATTTTTTTCTTTTAAGTATTTTAAAAATTCTTTTTCAAATACTCTTGGGTCATCCATGTGTTCTTTGAAAGTATCTTTCAATAAAAACAACGCAGCTGCATATGTTCCTACTTTTGTTCTCAAGCCTGGAACTTTTGCAAATATTCTTTTTATGTTAAATACAAGTTTATGTAGAACAGTATAAGCATCTTGTTCTACTTGTTTATAAAGTATCTTATCTGTTCTGTAACCTTCTTTATCAATGATACCCATCTTATATGCAGGTGTCTTTTCAAAAGGCGTAACTAACAACTTTATAAATCTGTAAGTTACAAATAAGTCTATCGCTCTTCCCATTATAGTTTCTCTAATACCTCTGTTATTTTTTTATCTTCTTCTATATCATCTAATTCATGTTTCTGTAACATATTTAGAAATACCATAAATGACTTTAAAATATGCCAGTATTGTTTTTCTACTTTAAACAGTAACAATGTACTTGAAGCTTCTATACCAAACAAATTATTAATGACAATCATGTGATTTAAAATCAATCTTTCTTTTAATTCACCAGTTTCATGATATTTACGAATAAGTCTTTTAATGTACTTAAATCGTTTCATGTCATCATGAAACTCTATTTCACCCTCACATTGTGGATTATCATAATTTTTTATTGCATAAAGAATGACATTATCATTCGTTATTTTTTCAAACATAATATAAAAAAACTAATTAAACTATTTTTGCCATTAAGAAATGTGTGTTTCCTGATGTTACTTCATGTTTAAGTTGTAATTTTAAACCACCTTCTACTTTGTGTGAAATACCGTCATCATTGATATCACCTTCTTCGTCTTTTCCAAAACGACCACCAAACTGTGTTAAAGGTAAATCATAAGTATCACTCTTACCAGTTAACTCAACATCTTCAAAAGAAATACTTAATCTACCAAGTTTGTCTTTTAATTTGTTAAGTGCATTTTCTGGAACTAAATGTTCCATTTTACCTAACTGTGCAAGATAAGAATTAATCTTTACAATTGTATCTGGATTACTTAAATCATTATTGAAACTAGCATCATCAACTGCATTTTGAGTATCTAATGATTTTTCAGTAATATAGTCTTTAAACTTTTTCATTTTTATTATCCTGTTTTTCTTGTTGAAGTTTTGACCTTTTCATACTTTCTGTTGTAGGAAAAGGCCATGCTTCAATATTTTTTTCATCATCTTCAGATGATTTTTCTACTGGTCTTTCTTCTATCAATTCAGGCCACATTATGCGACTGTAGCTCCATTGTTAGAAAGAACAACCCAATTAGAATTAGTAAATAGTAATGTAACTGTATCATTTACATCTTCAAAAGTAATTGTAGTACCATTTGCGAGTGAAGTTGGTGTAATTACTGAATCACCACCATCTGTAATCATAGTGATAATTTTAATTTGACCATTACTTCCATCTGGTAAACCACCTGAATGAGCACCACTAGTAGTGTCAATATGTGTAATTGATGTTGTTACATTTACATCACCAGTTGTTGCTGTGATTGATTGTGGTGTACCATCTAAACCAATCCATGTAGGTATGTTATGAAATACATCATTAACACTAATTTTTTTGTTTACAGGATTACCTGAAGGATCATCAATAACATGAAGTAAATCTTCACCTGCTAATCCTGTTCCTAAATCTGATAGTGCAGTTATTTTTTTATCTGCCATTTTTTCTTCTCCTTATAATGTTAACCTTCAACTCAATGCTTCAGTTACAGCATTATTGTCTTGCGAAGGAATGCTACTAGCGGGATTCGCCTCACCTAATTGTTGCAAAAACAAATCACATTGTTGTAATGCACCGTTAAGTGCAACTAACTGCGATTGCAATTGAACTTTCGCTTTATCTATGTTCTGTAACTGACCTTGAACTTTATCAAGGTCAGATTGCAGAGTTTCTTTTTGTTTATTGATATCTTCAATTTTCAAACTTTTTGAATTATTTGGCATAATTATTTTCCTTTATATATTAAGCATTAGCTCCGATTGTTGTATCATCTGCTGAATCATCACTAGTGATAGATGACATTGCAACCAAAACTTCAGTTTTGTTACGAGTTTGTCCAGCACTATCTGTGTAGGTTCTAGTTGTTACCCACCCAGCGTGTGCAACGCCCTTCGCTTTGTTAGCTGCGACTGCAACCTCTGTTGTAGAAATTCCAGCAGTTGCTGTTTTTTCTGCACTTGTTAAATTCAAAGGTTTATCAGCAGTCTGGTCTGTTGTTCCCCATAAAGCCATAGTATTTCTCCTTGTTGTTATACTTTATTTATGTTTACTTTCATCTTTAGGATTAACTTCAATGTTAGACATTGGTTTTCCTGTCATAGTTTTTCCATTCTTTTTCACTTCTTTTTCATCATCATTTTCTTCTTCTTTCTTTACTGAAGATTCTTTCCACATTCTTGAAAGGAATTGTGCAGCTCTAGAAATTACTACATTTTCTTCTTTAATAAGTCTATCACTAAAATCAGACCATGAAGCACTATTACCAACTTTGGGAACATGAGGCTTACCATTCATTGTGGCAGTTGCTGGATGCATATAAACTCTTGCCATATGAGATGGAATAGGTTGACCTTTTTTATTCTTCTTGATTTTGTCTGCGTTTTTCTTGTTCCAATCGTTTTTAAATTTTTGAGCTTTGTTTAATTCTGCTTTACCTTTAAAAACTGCAATAATTTTTTGTTTATTATCGCCTGGTCCTTGAATTACTACAACATAATCATCTTTACCTGGTGTATTCATAACATTCTCCTTTGCAATTGCTTTAGATACTGTTTTTCTTCTTTTGTGTAGATATTCATCAGAATCATCAACATCTCCATCATTGTCAATATCTTTATCTTTTCTATCTTTGAATTTTTTCTTTAATGCTTTAGGTTGTACTTTGTCCATACCATCACCATCATCAGAAACATCATTAGTGTTATCTTCTGCAACTTCATAACCTTTTTTCTTGTAAGAAGCTAAATCTTTTTTGTCGATTACAATTACATTATTGTTCTTAACAACCATAACTTCTTTTTTAGGGTCTTTCAATTGTCTTGGTTGTTCATCAATCTGTTCTACCATCTTGTAATATTTTTTAGCAATTGCATCTCTTTCTTTTTGATCTTTAGGATCAATAGAACCTGCTTTGTCATGTCTTTTGTTTATATCTTCAATCTTCTTTACTTCTTTTGGAGTTCCAAAAGACTTTGCAAGTTTTAATGCAAGTTCACCATGTTGGTTATTTTTCTCTAAATCAGCAACTTCTTTTTTAGAAATCTTTGCTTCTGACATATGATAACCTTTATTATCACAATGATCGCAACCTTCACCTTTACATTGTGGACACTCTACTTTGCCTTCTAAAAATTCTTCGACATCATATTGTTTACCACCAATAGTAAAAGTTTTTTCACCATTTTTCTTTGCCATTTTAGCGGCATAGATAAAATTGTTTTCTTTTGCAACAGTCTTAACAATAGCTTCTTCAAGACTGCCTTTTTTAGTATTAAGATATTTCATCTTGTTCTCCTAGTCTAATTTTCCGCCAGCCGAAACATAAGCAGCTATTGCCATTTTCTTTTTTTCTTCTGGTGTTTTGTTATCGAATTGTGGTGCATCAGATTTTTGAAAGTCAGATATCCATGCACCAAGTCCATCTGATACTTTTAATTTTTCTTGCATATCACCTTTACCATAAGCATAAAGTGTCTTTAAATAATCATGTGCTTTTGTTAGTTTGTTTTGAAACCATTCTTCCATATCACCAGTTTCTTTAACTCTGGATTCTATACCTTGTAAAAAATGTTGCATTGCACTAACTTGTCTTACTGCCATGGAAACTTCTTCTTCTCCACCAGTATCTGTTGCATCAATAGCTTCTTGTTTTTTCTTTACTTCTAGTAAAGTTTCTGCCATTGTTTTTGTGTATCTAGTCATTTTCTTTTTCCCAAATTTTAAGTTTTAAATCAGTAGTTCCTTTTAACAGTCTATGAAACTGATATGCTTTAACTTGATATAAGTTTTCTTTAACGAGCTCGATAGGATCTTCATCTTCTTTTTGCAGACTCCAACCTTCTCCTTCAAGAACAATAATATCTCTGTCTTTTTTATCTCTATGCCAGACAAGATCATATTCACTACAAGTTTGTTTAAATGTTCTAATGAAATAATCGTTCTCTGGTTTTTTATCATCTTTGTATATCTCTACCAAAAAAAGTTTCCTCCGCCTGATAAACCTAGTTGTTTTGCATATCTTGGTAATCTACACGCCCAATATGATGCTTTAGTTTTGTCTGTTCTAGTATCACACTTATGTCTAGCTGCAAAACTTTTTCTTGCTTCAGGGTCGTTTAATTTAACTTTAAGTCCTGTTGTATCACCCCAAGTAACTTTTTTAACATTACCTGTTGATGGGTCTTTCACATAAACATAATATTTTTTAGGGCCACCCCTTTTAGGTTTATTTAATTCAACATCATCTTCTTCAAACATTGGTGTATCTAATGCAACATTTTTACCTTCATATTCTGCATATTCACCAATATCACCTTCTAATAGTTCAATGTCAAATTTGTTATCGACTTTTAATTTATTTTCTTTGTATAGTTTTTTCTTTTCCAAAAAGTATTCAAAATACTTTTGAGAACCAACTCTGTAAATATTTGATTCAATTAAATCAGATTCTTGTTCGCAATCTTCACAACATGATGAACGAAACTCTGTAAATGATTTTACAGATTGACCAGGCGTATCTTTTTTATATTTGTTTGCAAGTTTATCAGTTCCCCAATCACCTGCACCACCATCTTCATATTTGTCTGATTTCTTTTTTGTTCCATCACTTCTTTTAATTAAACCTTTTGCTTTTAAATGTGCAATGTCAGTAAATCCTGCTTTACCAGACTTGTATCTTTTCATTGCATCAGCAGTATTAACTTCTTCGCTCTTACCTTTGTGTTGTTGCCATAAATCTTTATCAGCAGTTGAACGAGTTTTACCACCAGTCATAAAAGAATTAACTCTTGCATGACCCCATTGTTGAGGAGTAGTACCTGGTCTGTGACCTGTTCTCCAAGCCGCAACACCACGATTGTAAACTTTCTTTAATATTGAGAAAGATATTCCAGACTTTTCTGCTTTCTTTTTTAGTGAAGAATCAGCAGATTCTTTATATAAATCAGGATACTTCTTTTTCATTGCTTTTGTGTATTTTGATAATTTAGTTTTTGCACCCTTATCACCAGGCGCTGGTTTGTATGCACTTGGGTCATCATCAGACTTACTTGCACCTTTTTTGAAATGTGCATCTCTTTTGTCTTTTGTAGACTTTGACATTTCATCACCATCAGCATCTTTTGCAAAATACTTTGCAGGTTGTGTTCCTTCTTTATCTTTTACATCTTTATCTTGTTTTACATTCTTTTCACCTACTGGAACACAATTAGGAACTTTCTTTCCATTCTTATCTTTCATTCCAACTTGTTTGTAACCAGGCCAACAATCTTCTTTTAGTTGTATTTCAAATAACCATTTCTTGTGTGATGTTCCATCTTCTTCTGCAAATACAAGATAGTTTGTTCCTCTACGAATTATCTCACCAGAAACTCCAGTATAAACATCTTCAACTATATCACCAATGTTAAAGATTTTATTTTCTAAATACATATCTCTTATAACATCTTCTTCAGTTAATGTAGGTGAAATTGTATTAAATGATTCTACAACTTTCATATACTTACGAATGTCTTTAAACATTTTCTGTGCATGACCAAATGTTTTTGGTAATCCAGATTTAAATGTTTCAAAATCATTTGATAAAGCTGCACCTCTCATTTTAGATGCAGACATACCTGTTACACCATCTGCATCAGGGTCTCTATCACCAGCAGAAGTTACAGTAATAGTTTTGAAATTATAAAATCCATGTCTACCTTGTACATCATTGTACTTTGTTAATATCTTATTGAATTCTCTAATTCTATCTGAACCTACAACCATTTCTATATCAGTAAATCCTTTATTGTATAAAGATACTGCAATGTCAAATACATTCTTTTCTGTTCCTGCAATAATTTTCTTTGCGTGTTTTGGAAACATACTTCTCATATATGCAATCTTTAAAGATTGTGGTAATGGGTCTTTCTTTGTATTCTGTGAATGAGATGGATAAATGAAATAAGAATTACTACCTGCAACTTTAGAAACTTTATCAATAAGTTTTTCATGACCTATTGTTGGTGGATTAAATCTACCAAAAGTAAACACAGCTGTTTTCTTTTTTTCTTCCCTTAAATCTTTAAATGTTTTTAAAACAACTTCTTCTTTTTTCATTTGTTTTTCGTAGTTTTTAATTAATTCTCTTTCTATATCACGAACCTCGTTATCAATGTATTTTGCTTGATTTTTCTTATTTGGAATCTTCATTGCAAAATCAACCATCTTCTGTAACTTTTTTTGTAATGATGCACCTTGAGTTTTTACAAACGCATCATAGTCTTTTGTTTTAGGATGATTCTGTTGAAATCTTTGTATAGCTCGGTCTTTTGTTACCTTCATTTTTTATCACTCAAATTTTGTTTGTAAGTTTTCAATCTTTGTATTTCTTTTTGTCTTACTACTCTTAATAACTTCTTTGCAACTTTTTGTATAAATGCACCTTTAGTTGCAAGAATTCTGTTATCAAATGTAACTCTTTTTGATGCAGGCATTTGTGCATAATTCTTTGCAGACACACCACCAAACTTTTTAATTGCTAACATCTTCGCTTGTTTTCTTGCTCTTCTCATTAACTTTTCAGGTGTTGCCATTTTACCTCGAAGTCTTTTTAGTTTAGCTTGAAATGCAGATGATCTTGCCATTCTTCCCATACGAATACCTACTTTTCGTCTTTGTGCAAAACTCATTGCTTTCTTCTCTGGTAGTGATTGCATCAATTCTTTAAAAGTTTTCATTTACTTATCCCAATTTTTTATTGCCGTAAAGTTATTAAAACTAAATTCCATTCTGTCAACAAGTTTAACTGCATTTCCTTTTACTCTATCAATTGCAACATAACCTTCTGGATTTGTTACTTTGTATCCATTTGCAGTTTTGATAAATGTATCTGTTAACTGTCTAACATTATTTAGTTTCTTCACCACAGCCATTTTTGCATTGACAATGTGATTCTGAAAATCTACAATGTTTGATAAATTAACTGTATGTTTTTTTAATTCTCTTAATACTTCTGTCTTTTTGACTTTTACTTTTTCTTTACTTTTATCTGTCTTTAATTTATTCATCTGTTTATCAAATGCATTTTCAACCCACTTTAAATAACCTTGTGCGTGTTTCTTTGCATCTGATACTGGTTTACCTTCTCTTACTTTTGAATTGTTATATGTTTTTAAACCTGCACTTGCATACACACCAGTAAATGTATTTTGTAAATTTAAAAAACTCTTTAACAATGATGAATTAATTTTTCTAAAAGTTTTACCTGCATTTGATAAATGTTTTGTTACAATTGCAGTTTCTTTTTCAGTCATTGTTGCTTTACCTGAAACATCTTTATAAGTTGCATCATCAGTCCATACTGAAGATACTTTATTTAAATTAGATACATCTGCACCAAATGAAGCTTTCATATCTTGTAGTGCATCACCTGTGTAAGTTGTATGCCATACAACACCAACTTTTGCATTTTTAATTTGTTTACCTAAATCAGAATCTACTGGAACTGCATAAACAATTGTATTAGGTTGAAATGTATAATACTTTGTTCCATCTATATTTTCTGTATTAATATCATCTGATGTAAACATTAAGTCACCTTGCAAAACACCTTTAATATTAAGTTTAGAAAATTCTGCAAGTGCAACTTTAAATTTATCATTAAGTTGACCAGATAAATCTGCATCAATCTCTGCAACTGATTTATAAAGTTTTGGATTGATATTAAATACAGATTTCTTTGCAACAAAAAATTTATTATCTTCAGGATCAATGCCAGCAAATATTGCTGGAGCACCATCCCATTTTACAGTCATATTAATTGATGAACGACTAGAACCTGCTAACATATCTCTTAATGATTGAACAAAATTAATTGCAGCTCTACCACCATCAACACCATAGTTTAGAATCTCATCTTCGATATGTTCGAGATGTAAATTCTTACCACCTTTATCTTCTGTTAGATAATCAGAAAAACTTATCACCATTTTGGAGTTCCAATCGTCACATTTGGAGTATATTCCAATCCTATAGAATCTAGAAAAATATTAACACCTTTTTGTGCAAGTGTTTTAATATTTCCTATTACTCTTTTAATTACATTTTCATAAAACTTCTTTATCAGTTTTTTTGCAGAATCTACAAATGTAGAAAGTTTCTTTTTCAAACCACTAAAAATTCCTTCAGATAAGTAATATTGTTTTTCTAATTTATCCATTTCTTCTTTTAAAAATGGCATTTCGTATTCCATTGCAGATGCAATACCTAGTTTAATATATTTGCTTCTACCAGAACCTTTATAACTGACAGATATCTTATTTACTAGTGATGTATTCTCCTCTGCATATTTCATAATATCATATTCTGTTTTAATACCATCACTAGAAAATACTAATATTTTATTTGCAACATTTTGATCTGAACCAAAATAATTTGAACCAGAAGAATATTCTCCTGTGAATTTATACAATCCAGAACCTGCTTCATATACTATCCATTTTTTTAAATCTTCATTATCAGTAAAAAATTTTGTAAGTTCATTTTGCCAAGTTAGAGATTTAACGGAAGTATCAATAACTTCTGTAATTTGTTTTTTTAATGCTTCATCAGATAACAAATCTTTAGATACATTTTTTAAATATTTACCACTAACAGTAACATCTCCAACTTTATACTTGGAATCATTTGCATATTCATCATAATACACTTTAAGTTGCGCTTGACTAATTGGTGCAATACCACCAATTAAATTTTTCTCAAGATTTTTACTAAATCTTGTAGCACCAATCAAACCAAGTTCTGCTTTCAAATGTGCATCAACTTTCTTTTTATTTTTTTCTTTTTTAAGTATTTTATCTCTACGAGAACTTGAAGATACATACCAATCTTCAAAACTCTTTTTACCTTTTGCAACTTCAACATTTAAATCATTACGAGCAGTTTTTTTCATTTCTTGTTCTAGAATAGAAATTGCTTTTGCAAAATCTTTGTTATTTGATAAAGCACTACCAGTTGCATTTTCATAATGACCAACTGCGGCTTTTACAACACCAGCAGCTTCAGCAGATTTAGCACTCATTAATTGAGCACCAGCACCACTTTCACCTGATTTTTTTAAGGAAATGTAATTTTTTGAATTACCAAAGAAATCTGCTTTAGGAGTAACATCTCTTGCACCCTCATAATAGTTTTTACTAGCAGTTGCTCTACCAGAATGAACCAACATTGGGCCTCTATTTCCCATCTGGTCAGCAACTTTTTTGCCGATTTCTAATAGTTCTGGAGTTAGTTTTTGGAAGTCTTTTGGATCAATACCACCGTCAGAAAGTGCCTTATCGTGGTCGTTTGTTCTATTTAAGTTGTATTGATAACAAATTGCTATTTCTGTGTTGGTTGCACCAGATGTATCTGCTTCTGCCAACACATATTGTTTGAAAGTTTTCATCTTTTACACCTTTTCCATTTATACAAATAATTACAAACTATTTATAATAACAGTATCTTTGAAAGATGTCAAACTTTAATATCAGAGAATTTTTCGTAACTTCTAGACTTGTCAAATAGAGGTTTATCGTCATCTTGACCGTTATCTATGATATCGTCTTGTGCTTCTTGTTCACAGTCATAGAGTTTCATTTTACCTCTATCAACACCAATAACGAATCTTTTGTTCATATTAGGGTCATTATAACGATTCTTTAACTGTTTTACCATTATTTGATTAAGTTTTTCGAGCTCTTCAGTAGAAATAAGTGCAAACATGAAATCAGCCGTAGCAGGAAGAGCAAAAGATTCTGATGTATCTTCCATTCCAATGTCGCTGTTTGAATACCCGCCTCTAGTTGTTTGTGTCGCAGAAACAATCGGTAGATTATTCTCAACTGCCAACCCTCGAAGTTCCTCTGCAATCGCTTTAATATAGAAGTAACTACCCACATTTGCATTTCCTTTAAATCTTGATGATGCACAGATATTTAAATAATCAACAAATATAATATCTGGCTTAAATGATTTCTTTAGTGCAAGTTCTTTAATCAATGCACGAAAATGACCAGCATGAGCAGATGCAGTTGGATATTCTTTAATAATCAATCTACCTTTAGTTTTAGATTGTATCTTTGTCAATCTATCTTCAAACATCTTTTTAGGTAATTGATGTAATTCATCCATTGTGACATTCATTAAGTTTGCATCAATTCTTTCTGCAATCTTTTCTTCAGCCATTTCTAATGTTATATATAAAACATTTTTACCTTGCATTAGAAGTGATGATGCAAAGTGACACATGAATAATGATTTACCAACACCTGTACCTGCAAGTGCAACATTTAATGTTTTTTGTGGTAAACCACCTTTAGTTATTTTGTTAAAATAATCTAAATCAAATTCTATCTTTTCTTCTTTCTTATGATAGAATTCAAATCTTCCTTCACCATCATCAACATAATCATGACCAATGTGTTGGTCAAACCCAACTGATAGTGCATCAGATAAAACATCTGGTATTGCATCTATTTGTTTTTGTTTATCTTTACCATCAATAATTTTGATAGATTCTAAAACTGCATTGTAAACAGCTTTCTCTTTACAAAACTTTTCTGTTGTTTCAACTAACCAATTTAAATCAACTTCTGCATCAGATAATGTTTCAACGACTTCTAAAACTTTTTTAAACTCATCATCATTTAAATCTTTTCTTTTATCAAGTTCAATTGATAATGCTTGTTTAGTTGGTCTGTTATTAAACTTTTCTACAAACTTTGAAATTTCTTCAAAAACAATTCTCTCTTGTCTATCAGAAAAATATTCTGATTTTAAAAATGGTAAAACTTTTCTTGTGTAGTTTTCATTATAAACTAAATTACTTAATGTCGTTCTCTCTATTGTCGGTGTTGACATATTCCATACTTCCTTCTTCAATTTGTTTGTCCATGATATCAACTAGGATATCCCCTATTAAATTAAAAAAATCTTCTTGCATATCTTCTTTTGATAAACCATTTGAATCTAATATATCCCATTCAAACTTTAATGGCATATTACCATTTTCATCTTCATCTGCAAATGATACTTTTCCATAACGATAAACAACACCTTGGTATTTACCTGCATCTTTTGTCAAGCCTATTCCTGTCCAAGTTTGTTTTTCATTTACAACATATGTGTACTTACTACTAATATCAGACATAATGTAAATAACTTCCTATAATATATTTTGGTTCTTTGACTGGTTTGATTCCTGTGTGAACATGTGTCCATAATGGTGGAAACATTAATAGTTTTCCAGTTACAGGTTGAACAGACATTCTGTAATTTGGAAAGTATGTATGTCCATGTTCATTGTCAGATAGATAAACAAAGAAAACTAAAAATCTTCTTGCACTTTCATAATCACCTACATCAACATGATAATCAAACATATCTTTATTGTTAGGTAAATATCTTTTCATACGAAACATTTCAAATGCAAACTTCTCTGGAAATACTTTATATGAAAGCAAATCGCAATCTTTTGAATATGTTTCTATATATGAAAAAAATACTTTCTGAAGCTTGTCACAATACTTTTTCCAATTATCATGTTGTTGTAATGTGATTTGTTTAAATGACATTTGTTCTTCAAAAACAACATTTTCTTGTTGTTTTGGATTGTTTTCAAATTGTTCTATTAACTCTTTACATAAAGATGTTTCGATAACATTATCATAAACTCTTATATATGAATCACTCAACTTCTACAGCCTCTAATTTGTTACCATACTTGAATTCTTTTTTACAAGCATCTTCTAATTGATTCATAATATCTTCTGTAAAATACTTTTCAGGTTCTCTATTGATTTGTTTACCAAATGCTTTAGTACCATCAGGTAATTCATATCTTGTTGATACTTTCTTTATGATGTTATACTTTTCTGCCAAGTCAAGTAAACCATAGTATCTATCTAAACCTTTATCATATGATAATCTAACATCTACCATTTTGTTTTCTATTGTCAATCTTGATTTATGATTCTTACAATGAACAATATTACCTACAACTTCTGTACCATCTTTCTCTTTTCTTTTTGAAAGATAAACAATAGATGAAGCCGCATACTTTAATCCTGAACCACCACCCATCTCTTTTGTGGGAAACATTGAACCTACGACATCATAGGTATGATTTGTGATTACCATTGGTAATTTAGCTCTACCTAATTTTAGAGTGATAACTCTAAATGCGGCTTTCAAAACTTGTGCTCTTGTCATATCTCTAGTTTCTTTACCTTCACTAGTATCTTCAACTTCTTTTGTAGTAGATAACATACCCAACGAATCAAGACATAACATCATTTTCTTTCTATCTGATTCAGGTGTTTCAAGATACTTATTCAAAACTCGAAGTGTTTCTGTTCTAAATTCTTGAACAGTTGTCACAGGAAGAATAATCATTCTCTTTGGATCAATACCTCTGTCAATAACCATTTGTTTTGTTATTGCACTTTCTGATTCAAAATATAAAACACCTGCATCAGGGTTTGAATCAAGAAAGTTTTTTACCATACCCATCAAGAAAAAAGTTTTACCTGTTGCAGATTCACCTGCAAGTGCAGTTATTTTATTTGAAGGTAATCCACCATGAATACTTCCAGATAATAAACCATTTAATACATAAGAACCTGTATCAATAAAACTATCTACATCACCACCTTCAACACCATCATCAACTATTGAAGCATATTCATTACCTGAAGCCTTCAACATATCTTTTAAAAAATTACTCATAAGTCACCTTCTTTTCTATTATTAGAATTGAACTCACTAAAACCACCTGGGTATCTATCTTCTAATTTGTTAATATTCATTTCTATTATTTCTTCTAAATCTGTATCAAGTGCAATACAAGCTTGACAAACATACCAAAGTATATCACCTAATTCTCTTTTCAAATGAAACTTTGTTTCTTCTTCAATTGGTTTACCTTGAAATACTATCTTCTTAATAATCTCTGCGAATTCACCTGATTCTGATGACAAACCCATTGCGGCTGTAATAATTCTTTCTGGTGGTAATCTATGTTCACGAATTAAGTCAACAGTATCTTTGAAATATCTTGTGTCTTTACTTTGTTGACTGGTTGTAAAATCTACAAAATCTTGATACTTTTTTAAGTATGCGTTTTTCATCATTATATATCCTCCTATTTAACTGCTAGAATACCAACGAACATAAAGTTTCGCCAGAACGGTTGAATGTTTTTGAAACCTGCACTAGATAACATTTGTTCTATCTCTTTGTATGTATTTGGTTTCATCATGTGTCTTAATGTGATCTCTTTGTTTAGAATGTCATCTGTAGTAAATGATTTTCTTTTGTAATCATAATAATTGAATGTTAACATATCTTGAAATCTTGCATCTTCACAAATAGTTTTCTCTGCAAAAATAAATGCACCACCTGGGTTTAATCCATTGTAAATATCTTCAATAAGTTTCTGTCTATCTTGTTTAGGCATAAACTGTAATGTAAATATTGATGTTACTAGATTACAATTATCAAACTTATAATTACGAACATCATCTTTTATAAATTCAACTTCTGCCCAATCATACTTATCATTGATTTGTTTTAATCTATCATCTACATTTTTAAAGAAACCTTCTGCAACTTCAATACCGATATAAGTTGCTTCTTTAGCCCAGTCTTGATTCTTTTCAATAATTGCTTCTGTTAGTTTACCAGTAGAACATCCAATATCAACTATGTTAGTTGAATCTTCTACAAAATATGTAGAGAAACTAATAATGTCATTTAATAAATTACTGTAACCACGAATAGAGTTTTCAATATGTTCATCAAAACCTTCTTCTCTATGTGCGAATGTAAAATCAGCCATTCTTATACTCCTTAATAACTTTTTCATAAACGGAATCTGCAATTGATTTTAGAAGTAATGGTGGTACCATTCTTCCAATGCGTTCTGCTTTTTGATTCCACTTACCTGTTAAAATAAAATCATCTGGTAATGATTGTATTCTTTTCAATTCACCTATTGTTAACTTTCTAGGTTCGTTCCAGTGGAAAGCACCTGCTGTTGTAATCTGTGAACCCATTGCAGTTAATGTTGGACCTGGTTGTTTTAGAGAAACTCTCTTAAGATTAAAGTGATGTCCTTTAGGATGATAGTCACCACCTGTCAAAACTTTGTCTGGATTGTTTGGCATTTTACTACCAGTTTGTTTCCAGTATGCAGTATTTGAAAATCTGTCTGTTAACATCTTTACTTCTTCAGAATCATACTCTAAATCTTTTAAAGCTTCTTCTAACGAAACAATATCTCTACTTTCTTCAGGAAATACATTTGCAATATTCATAAATGTTAATCCAGCTTTTGTTGTAATATCATTTCGTAAACCAATAAAGAATACTCTTGTTCTTGTTTGTGATACACCAAAGTAACGACTGTCTAAAACTTTTGCACATACATCATAACCTATATCTTCAAATGTATTCTGTATCTTATTGAAATATGTTTTTGCTTCACCGACAGTAAGACCTGCAACATTTTCTGCAATAATAACTTTTGGTTTTATTTCATCAGCCACTCGTAGAAATTCAAAAAATAAATCTTCGATATTTTCTACCATCTTACCGTCAGAATAATTTTTAGTTTGACCCCAACCATCACTATGTTTACCATCTTTACTATGAGATAATTTACCTGCAACACTAAATGCAGAACATGGAGGTGAACCATCTAGAATATCTAATTCACCAACATCAAGTTTTGCAATGTCAAGAAAATCTTTACCTGATAATTTTTTAATATCACCAGGTAAGATCGGAGTGTTAGGGTAATTTTCTCTATAAGTGTTTTGAGCTTCTTCAACAAATTCATTCATGCAAAGTATATTACCACCTGCAAGACGATAGCCAGTAGAACTGCCACCACCACCAGCGAATGTTGATATTACAGAAAATTTGTTTTGTGAAGATGCTTTGATAACATCTTGTAATGTGTAAGGATTATATTTCATATAGAACCATTATATAGTATTAATTGTGTTTTGTCAAACTTTTATTCAAAAAAGTTTTCTAATGTGTTAGTATTATTTAGCAAGTACCAATCTCTACAAATATCCATAACTCTTTGTCTGGATTTAAAATTAATTCTTTTATTGTCGATAAGTGTTTCAAATAATTTATCTACTTTAGATTCTAATTGTAGATTCAAATGTTTGTTAACTTTACCAATCATATTAAATTCTTTTTCAAATGCTTTTCTAACATGATGTTTTTGATAAGGTTTGTTTAACTCATCCCAATCCATAGTGTAAAAATAATCTTTAACTTTAGAATCAAGATAAGGTGCAATTAACTTTTTATTGTGCATATCTGATACTTTTTTAAGAAAAGAATAACTAGCACAATTTTCTGGTAAAAAATAATTATCTCTAAACTTATCAAATAATTCTTTAGTATGTTTGAAATGTATGTTTGCTTTTTTTGATAAACCATAGTACCCATCTGCGGCCCAGCCAGTAGCAACATAAGATTCTTTTATCTTTGGAAAGACATGAAGAAAGGGATAGATTGCTTCAAAGTTTGTTTTCTTTTTTGCACCAAGAGAAACTAATTTATGAAAGTCTTGAACTAAATTAGATGTATTAATAACAACACCAGTAAATTCAAAATTCAAAATTTCACTAATTTCTTTGGCTTTATTGAAATCGTAATTGTTTTGGGTATCCAATCGAAATGAGTAGGCGTGAACTGGGATTTCTAGGCGATGCAGAGAGAACGCAATACTGATAGAATCGGCCCCACCTGATAAAAGTAGGGCCACAAAATTTTCTGATTTAACATTTGTTTTAATAACATCACATAAGATAGTATCAATCATTCGTTGATAACTTTCTTATATTCTTCAAATGTTCTATCTGACTTTTTATTGTTATCATCTTTGTGAAGAATCTTAAGGTTTGATTTCTCGGTTACACCACCTGCAACTACACCATGACTTCTAGGAATTGCATGGTCACCTTGTATATCATCAGAACTTACAGGTTCGTTTTTTAAACAATCTTTTTCACCGTTATCCATCCATTTTTGAATAATATCTTTAGTATTAAAAGAAGGTCTACTATCGAAATGTGTTAAACCAAATTTTTCTTCATCTTCTAATGTTTTAAGTGAATCATAAAAACTATTCATTATCCATTTAACACTTAATTGCATTTTAATATCATTTTTAAAATGACCTAGAAAACCAGTAAATGCTTCACCAAATACTCTAGGAAGTTTTTCTTTACCTGTCCATTTACCTGTTTCTTCATTGTTTGTATTTTCCAACATAACAACTTTAGCAAACTGTGTGGCAAACTTTTTGTAATCAATACGAAATGTTCCATTGTATTCTAAAGAAAGATTTTCATTTTGTAAATCTTTTTTATATTGAAAATACCATCTTAAAAGTGCATGAACAACTAATTGTTTCTTTGCATAAATTTTTTGAGGCCATTCAGTTAATACACCTTCTAAAAAATCTAAAACTTTATAAGTATTATCTAATAACTTCTTGAATTGCTTTGTGTTTTTATAAAAGATACCATTATCAGTTCCTGCATAACTACCTTTTAGATAAAATTCATCTAATGAATCATTAGTTAAATCTGTATGACCACCATGCTCTTCATATTCATGATTCATTTTCATTATCTTTGCAACAATTTCATCATAAACCATTTTATCATTTTTAAAACCTAAAACATCTTTTGTAAAAACATTGTGAACAGGTCGTGCATCTATTTCACCGAAAATTTTATTAACAGCATTACGAACACCATCAGCAACTCTATTATCGTCATTAGCATTTCTACCTTCTTGTCTTTCAATTTTGTTTTGAGTATTTCTACAATCAAAATCCATTTTTCTTTGTTTAGAATCAAGATTCCATTGAAGTGTTAAACACAAAAGATATCCGTCAAATTTTTTGACTGCATTAGGAAATTTCTTTTTAATTTCGTCATAAGTCATATCACCAATTTTTATTTCAGTATTATTTTCAGTATAGAAAACAGTATCAGGACTTGTTTTAATTTGATTTGCTTTAAATTCTATAATTGTTCTACTTCTGTGGCCACCATCATTAACTGAAGCAACTTGTTGTTTCACATCAAGTATACTTCTTCTTTTATTTTTAATGACTAAAGACAAATCTGGAATAGGCATTCCTGCAAATATACACTTTAAAATTCCTTGTTTTTTCAACAAATCATTTCTATCAGTTCTATTACATTTATCATTAGGATCAATAACTTGATTTTTATTTGGAGGGTAATGTTTAAAAGAATAGTTATCCGTCATTGAAAGTTTGAAATATAATTCGATAGGAATTTCAACTCTAGTCCATATTCTCTTATCACTTTCAAACTCTTCTTTTAATTCTTCTGGTACAGTTAGTAACTGTTTAGCATTTTCAATTAATTTCATAATCATAATTTATCTCATATTTGTTTAGTTAATAATAATATTTTATCAAAATACTGGTTTGTTGTCAATACAAAATACCAAAAAAGATTTGTTTAAAATCAGGGACTTACGAATTAACCAAAAAGAGTTTCTTGATTCTTTTCAGGATCATCTTCTCCATGGGCTTCATATGGGTAATGCTTAATAAGTGTATTTAATTTATCCTCTGCGTCAGTAAGTTTTTTCAATTCACAATCTACTGCACTCACTAAATCAGGATGTTCTCCTACACCAACTGGATTATTCCTATACACTTCAATGTTTGCCTTTGCAGATGCAATTTCATATTTGTATTTTGCTCGTAAAGCTTTTATAATCATTCTTCTGTCCTTTTATTTCCAATATTATATTTTGTTTCTAAAATCCATTCACCCTTTTCTTTAAATGAAATCACTTTGATTTGGGAAAGTGGTGCTTTGTTATCTATGTTACCAACTACTTCGACTAAACCCCAATCTTTTAATAGTTGAGCTATAGAATTTCTTCTTGCAATGTCGTTACTTGAAATGTTTGTGGTTTTACCATCTAGTGCAAACAATTCTTTAAAATGTACTAGATAATAACTTCCCTGTTTGTGTAGGATGTGACAACTTTGATATAACTTTTTTTCTTTTCGAGATGCAACACCTATTCTTGAAAGTGTTTCTCTAACTTTTAAAAAGTCATCTGGTTCTTTTAGTTTGATTTCGAGCATCTGCTCTGGATTCCATATTACATCATTCATTTTCTTCCACCTTTGTTTAGTTTTTTTCTTATAGTGGTTATTTGTTCTTTGGTTAGTATCTTCAGAGCAGTTTTAGCCTTTTCATTACTGTAACCATAATACTCTTTTACATACTCTATGTCTTTAATTTTACCACTTCTGACATAAGGTTCAAATCGCTTTCGCTTTCTAATACTATTTATCAAAAAGTCAAACTGTAACTTTTTATCTAAATGATGCCTCATGTTAATCTCATTGACTAACATAATTGTGTCATTGTGTGGTGCTAGACATTTATTAACAATGTAAGGTGGATATTTCTTCTTCCAAGTTTCATCATCACTATCTAGTAACTTTTCTTTTGTGTAATTAATTGCGTTTAGATAATCTTTTAATTCATACATTACTTAAACTTCACTTGTGACATGGTTTCTAACATAAATGCCAACATATTAATTTCTTGATCGGCTACAAATGCAGACTTGTATTGATAATCTGCAACTAACAAAACTAAATGTGGTACAGTTGATGGTTCAATCTTTTCATATAATGTATCATATATCTTTTTAAATATAGATGCATCATTATCAAGATTGTTTACAACCCATTTACGAATAGATTTAAAATCTTTTTCTTTTAAGAATGTTACTAAATCTTTCATATTAGTTTCTGAAATACTAACTAATATACCTGAATCAATTTTACCTGATGCAGAATATCTTTGTAACTCATTAAGTATTCTTCTCCAATCAGGGAAATGTTTTTGAATCAATTCAACAACTGGTCTTGGTTCAAAATCAATTTCTTCTTGAGTTAAAATAGTTTCTATTCTTTTGAAAAAAGTTTGTGCAAGTTTTGGTTTCTCAGCTGTGGGTATTACAAAATCAACATTAGAACATCTTGATTGTAAAGGTTCTAAAATTTTGTTTTTGTAATTACAAGTAAATATGAAACCACAATTCTTATGAAATTCTTCAATAAAACTTCTTAATGCAGGTTGAACAGATTCAGGATTGAGATAGTCTGCCTCGTCAAGAATAACATACTTTCTTTCACCACCAATAGACATTGTAGAAGCAAAGTTTTTTATCTTTGTTCTTAAAACATCTATCTGTCTACCTTCATCAGAACCATTGATTAGAATATAAGTACAACCTAATTCTTCTAATACTGCCTTTGCAACAGTAGTCTTTCCTACACCAGGCTTACCTGATAATAGTAAATTAGGTATGTGTTTATTATCTACAAATTTTTGAAATGTATTTTTTATTTCTTTTGGTAAAATACAATCACCAATCTTATTGGGTCGATACTTCTCGACCCAAAGCATCACATCATTCATTATATAACTCCTAACGATTATTAGTTAGATTCTAGTGCAATAAAATACTCTATATCTTTTTTCTTATGTTTAAAATTAGAGATACCTTTATCACTAACTTTAACATCATAATCGCCAGATAATAATTTTAAGTTTTCTACTTTAAAATTGTATGCAAAATCTGATTCTGCATTTTCACCAACTTTAATTGAAAAATCATTTGATGATGTATTCTTTCTATCTGTTATTAACAGATTAATATCAGAACCTTGAGCACCCTTTAAAACTAAATCAGGAACATTCAATACTGCAGCTGCTTTTTGTATTTGTGCAAATATACTTTCTGTCAAAACAAATTCAACAGCAACACTAGGCATTGTTATTTCTGTTTTTGGTGCAGTAACAATTGAAGGGTCTGAAAAATAATAGTTTAAAGAACTGTTACCATTTTGTTCTTTAAGTTTTACACTATCATTAGAAAAAGATAAATCAGGTTCTTTAAATAATGATAATGCAGATAAGAATTCATTTAAGTCATATATTGCAAACTCTTGTGAAAAATTATCTGATACATTAGACAATGCAACAATGTTTTTCATTGCAGACATTGTAGCAATTTTACTACCACCTTTAACTAAAAGATTGGGATTAATTTGAGAAAAGTTTTTTAAAACTTCTCTTGTATCTTCACTTAATTTCATTACGATTTTCCTCATTTAATTGTTTAGTGACTTCTTCAACTCTAGTGTATAGAACACCAACTGCTGTGTGTAAATGTCCTGTATCAGTAGGTTGAATTCTTTCTTTCAAGATTCTTATTTCATCCATCAAGAAAACTAGCCTATCAACATTGCTTATCATTTTTTACCTTTCAGTATTTCATCATGATTATAAATTGCCATGATTGTGTAATGTATTATTTTCATCAAATCATTACGATTGTATCCACTTTTCTTTCCGTATCTTTGTGCATACTTCATAATGTTGCCAATACAAAAACCTTCACCATGACCATTGTCCATTATAAATTCAGTTGCTTGAAATTTATTTCTGGAGTAATGTTCAGAGTATGTCTTTGCAACATACTCTGAAACATCTTTAAGGATTTTGTCCTCATTATACTTACAGTTTTTAATAGGCATACTGTGTATCGAGAACCTTTTCGATTCCTGCAGCTATGATTGCTTTAGAAGGTGTTCCAAGTCTATAGTTGACTTCACCATCTACTTTATTCTCATAAATGCAGAAACCTCTTTTGCGAAGTGTATGAATTAACTTCGTAGGTGAGGTTAAGTCAAATCTGCTTCTTAAAGTTTTCCAAGAAACATTTTTGCCCTTCATGAGTAGATTTACTACTTTTTGAGTTTTACTTAACTTTTTATACATAATATATCTCCATAACGATTTAAAAACAAATTATAACACAAAATAAACTTATTTGTCAAGTATTACTTTATGTCTATCAAACGAGGTTTCTTTTCCTCTGGAATGATTCTTTCAAGGTCAATAACCAAAAGTCCATGTTCTAATGATGCACCATTTACAACAACATCTTCAGCAAGGTTAAACTTTCTTTCAAAATGTCTTTTTGAAATACCTCTGTGTAGATAATCTTGATCGTCATCTTTAGAAACATCTTTTGTTCTTATAACAAGAACATTTTCTTTGGTTTCAATTTCGATATCATCTTTTTGAAAACCAGCAAGTGCAATTTCAATTTTGTACTTGTCGTCTTTCTCATGAATGATATTGTATGGTGGGTAGCTTTGATTAGAATATGTATTCTCCCATAATCTGTCGAACATTCTATCAAAACCAATTGAGTATGTTTTGACCCTGCTAGGGTCGAGGTGTGCTAATGAATCTACCATTGTATTATCTCCTATTTAGCAAGATTAAAATGTAATACCCGTAAGGCATATTACGATAACTATTTATACAAAAAGTATAAACAAAATAAAAGTTTTTTTTGTTCACGAATTAAAAACTTTTAAAACATATCCGTTCATATGAGGCTACCTAATAGGACCACCTCTGAACCTAAGCAACTTCAGCATACTCAAGTGCTTTGTCTAAAGCGTTGAGTTTAACTTTACGATTTCTACCGTACCATGCAGATACAAGTCTTGAATCGTTTTCTCTACCTTGCAAATGGTCAGTCATGTAAGTAACAGCATTAAATGCTTGCCACCAAGAACCCTCACCATATTTTGCACCAGGCTGAGTTTGTAAGTTATCATGTGCAAGTGAAGCGTTTCTAGAATTTTCACCAAAAACATCATTGAAGTATGCAGTAACATTTTCAGCAGTATATCTCTTTTTACCAAGAAATTGTGCCATTGATTTGTATTGTTCCATCTTTTCTCTTGCAATACCCATTTGTTGTTTAACTTCTTCTGCATCAAATGGTTTTCTATGATTTACTGTTAACATTTTATCTGTACTTTGATTTAAAGATAATGTTAAAGTATTATTACATACAACTCGAACAGGTGTCATTCTGATATCAATACATTTACCAAACTTATGTGGGTTTGTAAATAAGAAATAATTATCAGTAATATCACCATTGAATAATTCAAATGAATCTTTTGTTTTAGCAAGAGCCCAAACAATTTCACCATTTTTCAACGAACCTGCTGTGTGCATTTCCATATCACCTGCATTTACATATTCAGTAAAAAAATCAAATGCTTCTGAATTTTGAACTGGATTCCAATTAGAACCAACAATATCTAAAACAGTATTATCTGATTGTCTTACAAGTGCTCTTTTACCATGCACTTCTGCACCAGATGATGTTGTAATAGTTTCTTTCTCAACTTTCCAATCAAGACCTGCTTTTCTCATAAATTGTTCAGTTGTCAAATCAGCAGGAACTTTCTCTCCAAGACCGTGCCATGGAACTTCACCTGCATAAGCCATTGTTTCTACATTATGTGACATTTTTCTCTCCTTTAGTTAATTAAGTTTATGAGTCCATTATACTTGTTTTGATAACATTTGTCAATACTTATAACGAAAAAAGAATTATTTAAAATCAAGGACTTACTGAACCAGTTCTGTGAAATGTTTCCAGTCTTTAACAAAATGTATATCTTTTCGATATTTGCCTTCATCTTTGTATTTTAAGTTGTAATCATGTTCCATGATAACAGATTTCAGTCCATGTGTCAAACCTGATTCTGCGTGTCTAGGTTTATCATCTAACCAATAATAATTTGTTCCTTTGTATTCTGATAGAGCCTCAAGTTTACTTCCTCTAAATGGTGTCCATACTACTTTTGTAATCGCTTCACCAAAATACTTTTTAAGATTATGTACTCGTAATGCTTTTGAATAATAATCACCACCAAATGCAGTTATCACATGAAACTCATAACCATATTCTTCATGTAATCTTTTTATACCTGCAACTGCATCTCTAATTGATGGAACAAATCTTACCCATGCAGAATGATTAAATTCTTGACATAATGCATCATGTTCATCTAAAGTTAAATCATATCGTTTTAATAACACTTGACCATAAACTTCATAAGATTCTATTGGTCTACTTTTGTAACCTCTTTTGTCCATCCATTTAGAAAAATGATTATACCAATCTAAAAGAACACCATCACAATCAGTTAATATTACTTTCTTACTCATGACATTTCTTCTTTTCTTTTTATGGCTTGTTTTAGTTTTTTGTTTGCTTTCTTTTGTGCAAGGTCTAACTTCAATCTAGATGCTAACATTGTAAAGTTTTTACCTTGCATATGATCGTACTCATGTTGAAATACTCTTGATGTTAGTCCAGTAAATTTACCAGTTTGTTCTTTACCTTCCATATCAAGATATGTAAACTCTATAAACTTTGGTCTTTTCAATGCTAAAAACAAAAATGGGTATGTTAAACAACCCTCTGTAAACATTTCTGTTTCTTCTGATTCAAATGTAATTTTAGGATTAATATACAATTCAAATTCATCAGTTCGTAAATTTGTATACATAACAAATGCACGAATAGGTAAACCACATTGATTCGCACTCAAACCTATACCACGATAATTCTGCATAGTCTTTACTAAATTATCTTTTAATTCTTGTGGTGTTAGATTATGTTTTTCTTTTAATTCTTCAATAGTAATCTCTGGTAGTTTAACACTCAAAGATGGACTTGAAGAATCTAATAATTTATATACCATTATAACTCCTTTCTAAACGATATGACTAAAATTCCTTTCTTTCTTAAAATGAACAACACTTCTAAACTTATCATACAAAATATCTTGTTTGTGTGATATAACAAATATATTTTCATCTTGAAAAGTATTTAATATTTTTAAAAACTCATCTGTACCATTTGCATCTAATGAGCTGTCAAATATCTCATCAAGTATTAATAGATTTGTACTTACACTATTTTTCATTTTTGCAACAGCTCTCCAAGTGAATAATAATGCTAAATCTATTCTCATCTTTTCACCCTCTGAAAAGTTTGCATATGAAAATACATCTCTAAATCTTGACTTAATTGTTTCATTAAAATTTTCATCAATATTAAAGTTAACAAAAAAGTCCATACTTGTCAAGTAAGTGTTTATTAACTTATTCATAATAGGTAAATATTGTTTTACAATCTTTGTTTTAATACCAGAATCTTGTAATAAATTCTTTGCAACATCAATGTAAAATTTATCTACATTATATTTTTGTTTTAATTCTTCTAGTGTTTTTAATTCACCTTCAAGCGAACCTAACTTCTTTACATCTTCATCAGAAATATCTTTGTTACTATATTTTGTATTATCTGATTCTAATTTACTATTAAACTTTTTCAATTCATTTAATGATGTTGTAAGTTTTGCAGTTTCTACTTTAATACCATCTAACTTTGTTTTACATTTATTCCATGCAGATAGTTTACCTTTTTCAGTTTTTTCCATATCTGAAAGTTCTTCTAAAGCTTTATCTAATTCTTTTATCTTTGTATTGAAATCATTTATTTTTTTCTGTTTAAATTCATCAGTAATGACTTGTTCGCAAGTTGGACAATCATCATGATCTTTCCACCAATCAATCTGATTATCAAAATGTGATTTCTTGTTTTCTAATTTACCACTTGTTGAATTTATCTTTGTAACTTTCTTTGTACTTTCTTCATATGCAACAGAATCAATATTTTTATTTTCTTTGTCGTATTCTTCTTTGAAAGTATTTAATTCTTTTGTTTTAGTATCAATAGTTTTATTGTTTTCTGATATCTGGTCATTGTTACTCTTAATAATTGATTCTTTGTTTTCACTTAAATCTTTTATATACTTCTTATGTAAGTCTATTTCTTTTTGAGTGATAACCATTTTATTTTCTAATGCAGTTGTATTCTCTAATAGTTCTTTTGCTTTTGTTTTGAGAATAACATTCATTAAAGAAAATATCTTTATATCTAAAATATCTTCAACAACTTCTCGTCTTACTTTTGATGACAATTGCATAAAAGGAACAAATGTTGATGTTCCTAAAATAACAACTTGAGTAAATGAACGATAGTTTAATTTTAGAATATGTTGTTCTAATTGTTCTTGATAATCTTTTGCGGCCGCATCTTGATTCATTAGTGTGTTATCAATATAAACTTCAAACTTGTTTGGTTTCATACCACGAACAATTTTTACATACTTACCATTTGTTTCAAGTTCTATTTCAACTACAGTTCCTGATTCGTTTATTGAATTTACTAATTGTGATTTTGTGATTGTTCGATATGGCCTACCAAATAAACCAAAACATAATGCATCAAGAATGGTAGATTTACCTGCACCATTTTCACCTACAAATAATGTTGTAGGATTTCTATCAATCTGAATCTCTGTAAAGTTATTACCTGTACTTAACAGATTCTTATATCTCACATATTTAAACTTTAACATAAATTATAATTCTAAATCACTCGCTTCAACATATAAAGATTTCATCATACTTGTTAATCTTTTCTTATCAATATCAACATCAAGTTCTTCAATATACTTTTCTAATAAAGTTGTGGTATCTTCTGCATTTTCTACAATTTCATCAGATACATTTT
>Ga0255759_10000084_pt1 | contig 80052 bp, 85 predicted proteins | sample 101ome_20_FD_179959 | JGI IMG/M metagenome (GOLD analysis project Ga0255759, IMG submission 179959) | Coastal salt marsh microbial communities from the Groves Creek Marsh, Skidaway Island, Georgia - 101404AT metaG (version 2) | ecosystem: Environmental > Aquatic > Marine > Intertidal zone >... | reverse complement strand
GACCTCTTACCTCATCATATACAATATCACCAGTTACATTTAAATCACCAAGGACATAAACATCGGATTCAAACCTAGCGTCACCAACTACGGTAGATGCACCAGATACTTGAATATCAGTGAAGATACCAGCTCTAAGTGTAAGGTCTGTAGCAACAAGATTAGTTACATCAACGGTGGTGATGGTAGCAGCAGTACCAACAATATCAGTGATAATACCAGCGGTGATCTTGGCATTGACGATATCACCTTCTGTAGCATCAATCGTCGTGATGGTAGCAGCAGTACCAACAATATCTGTGATAATGCCAGCGGTGATGTTAACATCTCTGGCATCAAGAGTCTCAATGTCTACAGTCGTGACTGTGGCATAGGTGCCAACCAGAGAAGTTACGAGACCTGCCGCAATGTAAGCGTTAGGTACATCAAGATTTACACCAATAGACAGAGAATCGTTGACGGTGCCAACACCAGTTACAACAATCTGTCTTGCAGTGAATTCGTCAAAAGACAAATCACCTGTAATATCTACGTCTCCTTCGAATACTACATCATTTTTGAATGTAGAAATACCAGAAACCGACAGTCCACTTCCTACTTGGATTCTATCGATTAAAGCGTTCTCGTTTGCAGAGAGAACCTTTCTGGGTAGCAGAACACCTTCCTGAGTAAGATCATCAGGAAGTCTCTCCATGTAGTACTGACCACCTACAGGATAAGGCAGTGTGCTTACACCAGCAGCACTACCAATGTAGAGTTTCCTGTAGGTGCCACCAGCACCAATATTATTAATATCGTAAACGTATACTAGTTCACCATCTGTCGCACCTGTGCCTACTGGAGGTAAATCAGGTAAACCAATACCAAACGTTCTTTTTAACTGAATCTGACTGGGCATTAGTAAACACCTCCATCAACATTTAATTCAGAAGCGGTAGAAGCGTTAACCCACCTTCCAATCGAACTTTGATACACCAAAATTTGACCGTCTTGTTTATTTGTAATACTTGTGTCGGTTAGAGATTCTAAGGAACCACCTCCACCTCCACCACTGCCAGTAGCACCCGTGGTTAAAACCTTAACCGCTGGTTGCTGACCAACACGAACTTTTACCCTTGTCATTACCTGGTAACTCCTCCTCTGACAAGAACGGTTCCCTCTACTACTCGTGTTCTGGTCCCACCAGTTTCAATTACCAAATCATAAACATATCTTCCAGGTTTTAATGTCGAAGTCAAAGTCGATCCCATTGAGACACTGATGACACCACCAGCAGCATCGGTCACGGTTGTTTGGAATGGTGTGCTAGTTGTTGCGAGAAAATGTTTTCTCAAAGCAGCACTATGTGCATAACCAGTCAAATCCAAAGCACTGTCAGATGATGCATCTGCCAATGTGAATGATTGGTCAAAAGTTGCACCAACGTTTACACTTAGATTTGATATGTATACGGCAGCCATTTAACGAAAAGCACCCTATAGAGGTATTTATCTACCTAATAAGTCATGAACTAATCTTTTCAATTCATTTACTTCTTCGTGAAGATCAGAGAGTTCTTTTTCCATGTCTCTCTTTTCTTCTTTTTGTTTTTTTAATGTATTTCTTTGACGGACATATTCTACATATGCCCGTCTATCTGTGTTGACTATCGCTCCAGTATTTGGGTCACGATAGAGATTTTGATGTCCCTCTACTTTTATCATGCAAGAGCCAGTGTTCTGATATCTCTGAACATTGGAACCTTAGATTGATTAGTTGTTGTACATACAATCTTGATCACATATCCAGTGAACTGTTCCAGATTATCAGCAGTGAACTGATATTCTAGATAATCATTAGGTGTCAAACTTGGTGGGACAATTGCATCTGGATGTCCAGTGTTTGCAGCAATATTTTGAACTTGATCACCGAATCCATCACCGTCAGTATCAATGAGATTCTCATATCCAGGGAAGAGTTCGTATGTTTGATCAATCTCACTGGAGTCTGCTCTAACCAACTTATACAGAACTCTGAAGTCGGCTTCAGATGGTCTGACAGCAGTAAGAAGAACTTTCAACGAACTAGCAGGTTGCTGGAGATCAATTCTCTGAGAAACATAGATCGCAGAATGTGGATCTGCATCATCAGAATTGACTCTAGGATCAGTTGCATAATTCATTCCAGGATTATCAATTCTGCTAGAGAGAAGTTGCAGAGATGCCTGATCAAGATTGATATATGGTGAAACGTAACTATCTGTCGTTTGAAGTTCTACACCAAATGTGAGAGACTTGCTACGAGGAAGATCAGTTGTTCTAGCGTCTTCATTGACTTTAGAAGCAATCAATCTTGGTGTCTCAAGTTCGTTGATGGTATTGATACCAACAGATTCAAATCCCTGATCAAGGAATGATACCTCTGTTCCGTTAATGCTGGTTCCAGAGACTGTTCTTACTCTTGCAGAAACACTGGTTCCTTCTCCAGGTGTGACAACATCAAACTGAGGAGCAATGTAGTTGAACTGAATGTTTTGAGTTGCCTCAGCAATTCTTCCACCTACGAGAGCATTCGTTGTGAATGAAAGTTGTGGTTCCTGATTGGTGTTGTCATCGGTGTCTCTGTTGGATCTATCGATTTGAATATAGTAACCATCAATGGTTCTATCAACAGAACCCATGTCATGAGTCTTGTTAATTCTTCTCAAACCAACTCCGTTCAATTCATACTTACGAGCTTGATCATTGGTTTGGTGTGCAATAGTCAGAGTGTTATCAACACCTCTTTGAAGAACACCAACGGTTCCAACACCAATGGAATCATAAGCAATGATTTCTTCATTGAGAACCAGATATCCAGTGTTTGCAGCACCAACAGCGATTCCTTCATAAGTAAGCAATCCAGATGTATTTCCGAGAGAGATTACGGCATCATCAACACCAAGAGGTGCAGAGAGAACATTGATTGCTGTATTTGGTTCAATCTTGGAAAGGGTTACCTTATTGTTATCGGCATACATTCCGTGATTGTAGTGATCAACATGGAACCAAGAACCGTCATTAACATCTCCTGTGGTTAGGCTTGAAGATGTAACATCGACCGAAAGTAACGTGGTGGATGAAGCACCTTTGATGTTTCCAGAACCATCATAGTAAGAGAGTGCGGCACCTACCTGCATGTCCTCACCTTGAACGTTGGTCAGATACAAGGTATCGATACCCCAAAGGTTGTCGATGTTGATAACAGCACCGTCACCAAAACCACCCATCTGAGAGGTGACAAGTCCTACAGTATCTCCAACAACATATCCAGTACCAGAAGAAGCGACGGAAACTGCAGTTACATTACTAATTCCCATTCCAACAGTGACGTTAAGTTGTAGTCCTGTTCCATTGCTATTAATATTAAAGGTATCAACAGTTGCATCGGGTGTTCCATACCCACTACCACCAGTGAATACTCCGACTCCATTTGTGGGAGAAAGAGGACCACCCTGTTGCTCAACAAATCCAAAGGTATATCCCTTAGCAGATGTTGTTACTTTTCTTCCAATAGCAAGAGTTGTAATTCCTGCTTGTCCATTAGCATAGGTTTCAATACCAACAGTAAGTTTTCTTGGATAGGTTTCAATAGGATCTTCACTGAGAATTCTAGTTCCAGCGTTACTAGTATCAAGTTTTGGATTATAGAAGAATGCAGTTCCAGCATTAGTTGTGAAGTTCGCACGATAAAGTTTGAACGTCATGTCTTCATACTGATTAGCAGTCCAAATAGACCCGTTCTGAGACAAGAACAAGGAACCCATGGAATATTGTGTTGCGTAGACAACACCAGTTGCAGCGGGTAGATCACTGGCATTAACGGTCTTTTGACCCATCTCAGCGACCCACACTTCATACTGATCTGTATCAGCAAGAAGAACAACAGCAAATTCTCTATTCGGTTCCAGATAAATTGGTGATGGGAACTTGATATTTGTCGCAACGCTAGCATCACTAGACGTTGTAATATCACCTGGTTTTACGAGAACCCTAGCAGCTGGTGAGACAAGAGTTGTTGTCGGTGTGCCAAGTTCCATGGTGCGAAGTTGGACTTCACAAGGAATATTTCCACCGTCTTTATTAGCAAAGAAGACATCAACAGAAGTAATGAATGCTCCCTCATCTTCAACCAGGAAAGATTGTGCCAGAGGATCATAGAAGATCGTCTGTACTCTCTGTCTAACAATGACACGTCCATTTGCAGTGTAGTTTGTAACTGCTGTGGAAATCAACTTACTACCTGGCAGTGGTTCTGCGTTGGTAGCACTAGTTGTGAGTTTATATTCTTTGGTTCCTGTGGTAATTCTGACCGCAGGTGGTGGATTTGTAAGTGGATTTCTAAGGAAGAATGTGCCTTGGAGATCACCACCATTATCAGCAATCAACTTAATATCAGATACATCTGCCTGAGCACCACTGCTAAGACCTCTCAGTCTCGCACCAACCTCAAGTCTTCCAGAGAAAGCACCTTGAGCTTGTGCTGCAAGTGCTACGATATCAACGTTAAGAACTGTAGAAGCAAGTGAGTATTGTGTTGGTAATGTAGTTGTATTGTCATATGGGTTAATTGTATAAGCTACTGTTGGAGTAGCAAAAGCACCAGACTTATGATCTGGTCTTGCAAGTCTAAATCTGATGATGTCAACACCATCTACAGATCCAACAACTGTTTCACCAACTTGGAATACACCTGTTACACCTTCAACTTCAACCAGTTTGGGAACAACATCAACACCACCGTTTCCATCAAGGAATTGGTAGTATCTTCCATATGGTTTGTTTCCTACAGAATCAAACGCTACGTTTCTAGACCTCATGAATTGATCAGGTCTATTAGATACAACTCTTACTCCACCAGAACTGCTTCCTGCTCTGCCTGGGTTTGGAATCCAAGAAATTCTTGCAGCCCGCCAGAGATTTCTAACCCAGAAGTCAGACTTTGGTGTAAGATCAACACTTCCATTGTATAGAACAACATTAAATGGGTTTACGTTCTCAACCTTAGTGGCATGTGGTTGACTCAGATACTCAACTTCATCATAGTTGAGTGTAATCATTCGACCAGTCTTAGTGACATTTGGATCTAAGAGATCAAAATCAACACCTAGATCGATCTCATTATCTGGAATATTAACACTAGATGAAACAAGAGCATCTAATGAAATTGCATCCAAGAATGGTTTTAACTCATTATCTTGTGGAAGCATTACCGATCTGGGATCGATAAAGTTGGCATTTCTAAAATTATCAACAAAGAAACCAGACTTGAATCTATTAAGTCCAGTGGCATCTTGAACCTGAAGTGATTGGGTCTCCAATTCCAAAAGATTCAAAGAGGTTATTTCTTCAAGACTTTCAATTCTATCCTCAAGTTTCCCGATATCACGCATGGTGTATCTTCTATTATCTTCCATCGTGATGGAAACATTATCAAGATTATAAAGATAGGCAGGAAGTTCAAGAGTCGCTAGAAGCATTGCTTCACTGATCTTATCAGGTGCCTTTGGATTTCTATCGGGAACACCCTCTACATATACGAATTTACCAAGTGTATCAACGTACAGTCTATCAATTCTAGGAGCGTAGAACTTATACCCAATTACAGAACTTTCATTCGCAGAAAGAATAATTTTGGGTTGATCTGTGAATACTCTTGATTTGAAATCAAATGGTGATGCTGATGCACTGCTGGGATCAAAGATAGCAACTCTAGGTCTAAAATCTAAAGTATCCGAAGCTCTTTGCTGCTGATTTCCAATGAGTGGGACATCTTCAGAGAATCTCTCTGCATCGTAACTATCTACGGTGAAGATATCACCCTCATCGTTGGAAGGCACAGTGTAATGATCAAATACAACGAAAAGCCTTCTAGTTGGTTCGGAGTAACCATCATTTCTTACCAATCTAGCATAATCATAATATTGACTCTTTTGACCTTTATCTAGGGAAAATCTATTGGTAACATCAGTGTATCTTCCAGATACGATTGATTGAATTTTTCCAATTACATTTGATTCTCTAAACAATACATTTTCTTGAGTAGTAAATTTACTCTCAGTGAGATAGACAAATGTAATTTGATTGGCACCTTTTGTCACTACTTTTGCAATGGCACCTGAACTTGATCCAATCAAGTTTTCACCAAGAATCACGCTATCATTGATGTCGGGATTTGTGAAGAAGTTGAGAGTATCTAAGGTTACTCCAGTTTCATCAATTGCTTGAAAAACAGCAAATATATTTGCTACATCTGGATAGTTTAGGCAGATTTCTTTATCCTGCACTCTCAGTCCATAAAAAGTGCTCTTTTCGAGACCGTCATTGATGCTGCTGTTTGCATCAGTTCCAGAATTACTATATTTGGATCTGGTTACCTCAAGAGTTCTTACTCTATTGTAAACTTTCTGTTTATTTTGAACTGCAGTTTTTCTGACTGTAGCAATAACATTTACGTTAGATTGACTTGCTCTAAGACCATTGATAGTAACAACATTCGAAGAGATTGATACTTGATCGTCACGAAGTGGTTCAACATCACCATCACTATAAATGACAGAATATCTTTCCTCATCAAATGCTTCAAAAAGAATATCTGTGAGACCAGTGATATCTGTAGCAGAGAGTGTAAGAACACCTGCTGCATTGGTAGTTTTTCCAGTTGCCTCAACAGTTGCTTTCAGAGTAGAACCAGTAAAATCAACTGTAGCAATGTTTCCATCATCTAACTGTGCATACAGGAATCCTTCTTCTTCATTTCTGATGGAGGATCTTCCTCTTCTAAACTGTACTGTTGTGGTAGAAGTTGGAAGGGCACCATCATTAACGTTATTAACAGTGTGTACCGCTTGCAGGTTCATAATCAAACCATCAGCAGTAATAGAACTTACTCTATTAAATGTTGCTGTAGAGAATCCAGGTCTTTGATATCTAATGATGTCACCAACCTTAAAATTGGTAAAGTCATTTCCAGCAGAAGTTGTGACACCAGCGTTATTGATTGTGATTGTATCAGCAACAGTGAATCCATTAGGGACGGTAAAGTCTAAAACTGTGTCTGCGGTAAAATCAGTGGTATATCCAGCTAAAGCACTGCTATCTTGGAAAACCATCCTGATATCACCAGAGCCATAAGACTTGACGTTATTTACGGTTCTGGGTGTTGTAGAGATACCGTTGATACTAATAGATTCTCCTTGAATAAAACTGCCAGCAGTTTGCCTCAGGAAGACGTTAGAACTGCCTGATCCTACAGTTGTGGCATATCCAGTTGCACCACTACTCAGACCTCTAATGAATGAGGTATCTGGAAGTTCACCAGCACTGAGAGTGTTATTTAATTGAATTCTAGTATATGTTTGAACATCATATAGATAGCAATCGTAAATTGTTGTCTCTGTTCTAGCAATACTTACTTGAGATTCTGGTTTTACTGTATATACTCTTGCTTCACCAATCTGAGTTCCATTGCTACCACCACCATTATCTCTTCTCTCATCATAGAGTTGAACAGCGTCCTTAAATTTAGGAATTCCAGTAACGTTGTTCAATTTAAGAAGGTTACCCATCTCAAAGTCAACGGCAGAAGATTGGACTTCTTTAGTTGCTCTAGTTTTGTTTACATCAAGAATTGTAGTTCCATTCTTTTCTACATCATATCCTCTGACATACGCAACACCTGGTCCTACTTTTAAACAGGCAAGATCGTCATTAGGAATGCTTCCCTGAGATGTAGCTTGGTTAGAGAAGTAAAGTCCGTCATTGCCAAGTCTATCATTCAAAGAATTAAAAAGACCAATCTCAAAATCTTCTACAGAGTAATCTCCAGATTCATCATAAGTTCTCTTAGCGAGATAGTCACGAATCTGACTGTATTGAGTGCTCTTAATAATTTTTCTGATTTGACCGTTCTCAACCCTGAGAAGTTCAATGAAGTTTACATCGACTGTATCGGTGATGCTCTTCTTACCAAGAACGAGTTCAATCTTTAATCTATCAGCACCTGGTGCAGTATAGTTAGAGAACCCTTTAGCATTATCATACAGAGTTCCATCTTCTTTTGCTGTAGCGATGGTTTCTGCAATAATCAAACCAACCCTAAGAGATGGTTGATTTGTATATTGATCAAGAAGAATGGTCTGCTTTGTTACTCTGACAAAAGTTCCTCTAAGGAACATGATGCCTTCACCAATGTGAGCGGCAGAACCAATGGATGTTGCATTTTCAGAGATACAGGTAGCAAATGTATTACCTGCAGGAATAGTTGTATTACCGTAGTCTACTGCCTCTAAAGTCTCTAAATTTTCTCCATCAGTAAAAGAGGCTTTTGCATCATTTGAGTTACCAGAGTCAATATATTTAACGTATAGAGTTACATTATTTCTTTCAGAAAGTGTCTCTGCAAGAACATATTGAACTTGGGCAGTGACATTAGATTCCTGACCAACAATTCTTTTACCGACGAAATTATCAATGTAAACACTTACGTCTGTACCTAAGTGTGTTGCATTGATTTCTACAGCATAAAATTGGTCATCATATGTTACGTTTCCAGGGATGACAATAGATCCCTCTTTAAAAATATGACTGCCGAACTGTTCAATCTGATTCTGAAGAATCGATTGTAGAGTTGTCAGTTCTCTTGCCTGAATTGGGAATCCAGGTTTGAACAGCACACGATGATAATCCTTAGCAGGATCAAAATCATCATAGTAAGGATTGACATTGAGATTTGTCTGCTGTGGCATTTTATTAGAACTCTAATACGATTTTAACATCTTCCTTCTGTCTCTCATTCCTGGTAACAGAAGGTCTATTGTCAAGGTAGATGACTTCACCTTTCCTTTTATTTATTTCTGGACTTGCAAGACCATCTGTGAAGTTTACACCAAGATTGACAACCTTTCCGTTGTTAAGTGTGGTTGTAATTCCACTGAAGTTTTGGTCCACATTCACACTAAAAGAACCACCGCTCTTTGTAATTGCGTTAGAACTTGAGGTAAACTCAAGTACGGGTGCTCTAGATCTTACATCGGTTGCATCAGTTTCATCACCAGTAGAAGCATTGTAATACAGACTTCTGTCTTGATAATATCTAATAATTTTGGTTTCAGTGTCGTAAGAAGCAACGATTCCTTTAGCCGTAGATCCTACACCAACAGTCTGCTCAATAGTATCACCAATTGCCAAATCTTGAGCAGCACTCTGAGTCTCATATTTAATAGAGAACAATGCAGAGAATTGATTATCAGTAAAGATTGTATTGGAATTTAAAATGGTTGGATTCTTTACAATACCCACTTGTGCAAAGATTGTATCATCGGAAAAATCATAAGATGAATTATCAAATCTTGCATACATCAGAACTTTGTCCGCACCAAGTTCTTTGTAAACATTGAATCCATGTCCTCTAGATGGAGGAATAATTGCTGTTAATTTAGCAAATGCAGATGTCGCTGTTTGAACACCAGCATTTTCACTAGAAAGATCAACTCTTCCAAAAGAATATCCACTACCACCCGAAGTTACTTGAGTCTCAATAATTTGACCAAGAGAATTTGTGGTTAGTCTTACTCTACCACCTTCACCATCACCAAGAATTGGAAATTCTTTAGCAGTAAACTGAGGATATCCAAGACCTGGTTCGTCAATAGCAACAATTTTTATTTGGTTATTATTGACTTCAGAATCAGCATTATCTCTGACAGCCTGAATTCCAGTATTAGTTGTAGTCAACCAATCATTGGGAACAGTAATATACTCAGTAGAGTCAAACTTAACAATGTCACTGGGGTTAATAGTGTAGAGATATTTCCACAAATATCCATCACCACTAGTTCCTGCTCTACTAGGTTCAACATCAGTAAATGTTGGCTCGTCCAAAGAAGCAGATGGTGTAGTGGAAATGCCAGTGGCAGTTCCATTATCTAAGCAAATATAAACACGGAACTCACTATTTACAACATAATAGTTGGAATCATATAATCTGTTCGAGTTTGTTACCTGAGCTGCATTACTGCCACTGTAATCATGCCTATAATAGTCATAGGTAGAACCCTGAACCCAATTCACCTTTCTAATTAACCTTCTTGTGTTAGAAGAAGTGACACGCTTGCCAAAAAGCATGGTGTCATACACATGATTGGAATAGTTTATATTATCGGTGGGAAATGGTGGTCCACCAAGATCATTCCAAGTCGATGTTCTACCATATCCAGATCCAGTAGGATTGGATAAACTCATAAAAGCATAATAAGAGTTAGCTGTATTTGCGACAGATGCCACAAAGTTCTCAGCATTCAAAATCCTAAATTGATCTGTAATAATCGCAGACATTATTAGCCTTTGTTTTTTCTGTATTTATAAGTTGAATTTTACTTTCGACTCAGAGCACCAGTCGATCTTAGTCCAGCGTCTCTTCTTTGGATAGTTGGATAAGTTGTCATTCCAACCTCAAAGCTGTTTCCATCAACAGCAATTTCAATAGGATCATCCGATCTAGTTATGTTGGAAATTCTACCCCAAACAATTTTACCTGCTGGTTCTAGATAAGTACCAGTGGTTGCAACACCAACCGTATTGGTGTCTGGATCAACCTGACAGGTAAGAATTCCAACTGTTCCAGAGAACTGAGTATAATATGCTTCATAGATGTTATCCAACTTATCGGTAGAAATTCCGATAATGTTAGTTGTACCGATTCCAACTGAAGTTGCAGATCCAACAAGTGTTGTAAGACCAGTTCCAACACCAGTGTCAAATACCAGAACTCTATATCCCTGAACTAATTGCTGTCTCTCGGCAAGAGTTGGAACATCACGGAGGTCCAATTCAAAGGTGAGTCCAAGACCAGCTGGTGGAATACTAAAGTGGTATTGTGATCCAACTCCAGAAAGGTTGAGAACGTAGGCTCTCTCACCATCTGGTTTGGCAGTCATGGAAACTGTTGCTCCTGCACCAACACTCAATGTGGACGTGGTGGCAACCCCTACTGTGGTTACATCATAAGGTGTGGACAAATCATATTCAATAATTTTCTCAGAATCACCACCAAGAACAATCATCTTATCGCCAGCAACACTCATGACAAAATCAGTTGTTGCAGCATCGTCATCTGTCAATGCTTGACTACTAGCAAAAGAAACACTAGTGATGTCAAAAGCACTAGCCATGTCATACTTATAAAGTGCTGAAGAATTAGGAGAAATCGTAATAATTGCAGATCCAGTATCAACAACCTGCAGACCTCTGTGGTTTTGGGTTTGGTTAGCAATGGTGGTTGAAGTTTCAACACCAGCTTGTGTATCACTAGTCAAGTCCCAAGCTGAGGAAAGACTAAACTCATTAAACTGTGTGACAAATGGTGCTTGAGCACCACGACCCAGAGTAAAGAGTTTTGTTCCATCATCACGGAAATAGAGGTCATAAATGTTTTGGACTTGAGTGCTGATTCCAAGTTGGTTGCTGTTATTTACAGTTGCCGTATCAATCTCAAAAGGAGTGGCAAGTTGCCATTCTGTAATTGTTAAAGTATTTTGATCAGCGACATACATTCTAGTTCCATCAGGTTTCAGGAAGATTGCCTGAAGATCATTCTTAGAACCATCAACAAGACTTATACCTTTTCTGTAGATGAGTTTTTCAGCATCAAATGGATAGAACTCCTCCAATCTTGCATATGCGGTAGTAATACCAGTTACGACACCAGCATATCCAGTGACATTAGTGTCAAGAATACCAGAGACCCTTTCTGTATCAACTGTAGTTGTAGATCCAATTCCAGAAGTAGGAATTCCTGCAACGAGTAGTCCACCAAAATTACTATCTGGATCACCAGATGGATCAACACCTAGGAACAGGGAAGTATCCTCAACAAAGAAAGTAGTGGTATCTCTCTCAACACTCTTAAGGAGTTTTGCTGTTGGGTAAATTTGTGCCTCAATTGAATCTCTCGCTTTAGATACAAATTCTCCACCTAGAACTTTATCGACCTTTTGCTTAGTCCAAGCAAGAAGTTTTGGTTCTGTGGTGCTTACACCGTCACCACGATACAGTGAAGTTTCTATTTCACTTGCAGAAGTAATACCAACAATCGCACGATTGGTCTCTTGAGATAGATTGTCGAAGGTGCGTGAAATTTCATTCAATTCAATGCGTGGAGATCTTCTCAGTTGAACATCATCACCAGGTTTGACTGTTTCAGTAGTTGCCTGAAGGAAACTATCTACACCTACCTTTCCTCTATAGAAGAAGATAGAAACGTTATCTTCTGGTGCTGGAGGTTCAACAAAAGTAATTGAAGTGCCACCTTCAAAATCATATGCCTCACCTGGTTCTTGAATGATACCGTTGATAAAGACAAGGAGCAGAGAATTAAGATCGATAAGAGCAGAATCTGCGTCTTGCTTGTCAACCTCAAAACTAATCAGTTGATCATTATACGCAAGTGGGAATCTAGATCTAGTTCCATCTTGGAATGGTTTTACGCTATCGATATAATCCAATTCACCAAACTGCCATGATGAGAAAGCATCTTCAAAGGTATCAACGACTTCAATTTCAAATTCTTGGAAGTCATCTCCAGCAAGTGGATCGGTTGTCATACCAACAACTCTAACCCTATCACCTCTTCTGAATGAATATCCAGGTTTGGTAATTTCAAACTTCTGAACCTCAAACAGAGTTGCTCCAATTCCAGTTCTTACTACACCACCAGCACCAATATAATTGTATTTTACTTGAGTTGTGGCAGCACCGATATTAATGGTGAAGTTGCCATCATCAATTACTGATAGAACAATATAGTTACTAGTAGAATATCCAGGGAAGAAGTCACCAGCATCTCCAACTGGAGCGTATGGTTCAAACTCCACATTACTTACTTTAATAACATCACCTGTGGTGAATCCATGTCCAGCAACGCTGACTGTGGAAAGACCAAGAATTTCATCATAAACAAAGTTAGTGATTGGTTTTGAATTGTAGACTGTGTTAATACCCAGAACACCAATAGTAACTGACATTCCAATACCAGTGATGGTTGTTGCTCCTGTAGCAAGTCTGGAAACACCCTCAATCACCAGGTTATCGTAACTTGGTTCTTGGATATTGATAGTTGGATTGGTGTATCCACTACCAGCAGCAACAATGTTGAACGCCAAAGTGCCACCAGCACCTACAGTAGCAGTGATCTCTGCAGGAGTTCCAGTATGTCCAGATTCAGTAACTGCGATGGCTGGTGCAGTGACTGTAGAGTATCCACTACCAAAGTCAGCAATTGTCCATTTAGCAAATGTACCACCAGACTGATATGTGTGAGCAAATGTCACAACACCTACTTGAGTTTCAAACTTATTGCTGGACAAAATACGATTCGCATAGTATGGACCATATGGTTTTACTTCGTATGCGTCACCAGCAGTCGCTCCAGCTCCAGCATAAACGTGGGTGATAGTCGAAACACCAACGTCAATGACAAAAGTATTAGTTCCACCAATACCAAGAATGGGATATCTATTGGTGTTGACACCGACTGCTTTTCTTCCCGAACTTCCGTCTGGGAAGATGGAGTTAGTAATTCCCGTATGGGGAGTAGAGCAAGCCATTCCAATATTGGCAAGATCAACTAATCTACCAACTCTAAAGTTGTGAGCAGATGTCAGTCCAACTGTTGCAATACCAGTTAAATTGTCATAATCAAAAGAACTAATCTTAAAGTTTACACCGATTTCACTTGGGAATTGATAGACGTTAGTAAATGGACCATCAGCAGGACATGCAAATGTCAAGGACTTTAATTCAATCTTATCACCAGTATTAAGTTCGTGATCAGATGAAGTTGTTACTGTCAGAATACCAGTTGCATTATCATATTCAGCATCTGAAATTGCCGAAAATACTCCAGTTGTTGGTACACCAGCGATATTAGTAATTTGACCAAGAGTGACTGTTGGTTCAGCAACTGCCTTTCTAAGAGGTGCATACCCAAGTCCATTTGTAGATCCAAACGAAATGGGAACACCACCTCTTGGTAATTGATTCAAATTAATATCAGAAGGATCAACAATTTGATCACCACCTACAGATGTGATTCCAGTGAAAATTACGCTACTGATACCACTGACTTCAGTAATTGCAAAATTATTTTCTGTATTATTTGGAGTAGATGGTGCTTGGAATACCCCATTAATGAATACTAAACCATTACCACCAGTACTACCAATTCCAGTTACGTTGTTTCCATCTGAAGTCAACGTAAAGTCAGCAGTTACACCATCAAACTTATCGGAAATATCATCAAAGATGAGGTTAGTTCCATAATCTTTTCTGAGATAAACTCTACCATTAAAATTAGATCTTGGAATGGTTAATCCTCTACTGTCAAGATCCTCTCTACCAGCCCCCATTGGTGCTTCTGTGAAGTGGATCTTACTATCGACGATATCAAATGCACCTCTGAATACAGAGACCGCACCAAATTGACTGTGAGCAGTTACAGAAGATCCAACAAATCCACGTTCTACTTGAACGATTGGTAATGTTCCAATGGCACCGACACCTGCAGCAATTGTTGTTCCCAATCCAACGACGGAAACTTTCATCAGTTCATTATCTACTTTAAGCAAGTCAGCGGGTCTGATTGAAGAAATACCACTTAATTGAATGATCGTTGTTCCAGCACCAACGTCATGCATAATTTGCTCTGACAGTGGAGTCTTAGACAGAGGGGATTGAACAATACCATCCAATGTTATGAGTGCCTTCTCTGCTCTCTTCTGCATGGCAAAGACATGCTTGTTTCCAGCACCAAGTGCTGCAAATGTAACAGCAGTTCCAGAGAGTGCGTTAGCACTGCTGATGGCAACTCTAAACTGAGCCTGGTTGTCTCTGATAGCATAAACAGTGTCTGGTAATCTTTCGGTTGCACCAACACCAGTATAGTAAACCATACCTGTGCCAGCGACACCAATCAAATTAGAACCAGCAACGTAATCAAGAGGTTCTGCAGTTGAGAAGAAATGGTCTAAAGTAAAGATTCCAGTTGTAGTGCTAACAACACCAGCTTGTGTTGGGTTGAATGTTTTTGCAAAAATGTCAACACCATTAAACTTAGCATCAAATTCTAAAATTTCTCTTTGGTTAATACCATAGTAAACAGATTGAGATACGTTCTGATTTACGTTACCGTATATCAAATCACCAATACCAGTAGCATCACCATTGTTGTCAAGATCTCTATTCAAGATCTCACTGAAAGATTGTACCAGAATATCTCCAGAGTAATCTGGATGGAATTTCAGATCAACACCATCATTAGAATAATCAGCAGAGAATGTACCAATTCCATTATTATCATTGACAGAAAGGAATGGATAACTCAAAACATAGAGGTTCTTTCTATCCTTCTCATCGTTGAGAATATAAACCTGATGAATAGCTTGAGTGTCACCAATACTAACTCTAACAGTGGCTTTCATTCCACCATCAGTGATGCTGTTGATTCCCGTGATTACTGTTGGAGTTCCACCAGTAACTTCAGCAAAATCAGATTCGAATCTACCTGTTCTCTCTGTGCCATCTTCTGTTCCAGTAAACTTAAATCTATAAGTTCCAATTCCAGCAGCGGTTGTGCCGATACCAATTGTTTGAGTTCTTACTCTTACTTCATTAGATCCATTATTGTTGTAGATCAAACTTACAACACCAGAATCAATAGAAGATGTAAATGATCCAATAAATGGACCAGAAAGACCATTCAAACCGACTCTGTTATTGAAAGCTGCCAGTTCTGACAGATAAGTATCGGTGCCATCATGTGTGAGAATGAGTTCTGTGTAATCTACATCCTGCTCAAATTCATCAAAGATCTCAACACTTGTGTAGAAGGTATCTGTAACAGAAGTGCTAAATCCAAGAACTGTAGTGCCAACACCAGCACTTACATTTTGAGTCTTGGCGATAACATCAACAAATCCAATACTCTGAGATCCAAGTCCAGAGATATCATTATCAAAGAATGTTTGAAGAAGTTTTACTTCGTAATCGGTATTGAACTTCTCAACAGGAGTAAATCTCAAAGAATACTGGTTGGTATCCTCGTCAAAGAATCCATCCAGTTCACCAATAGAATCACCAAGACCAACCTTTTCAAATAAGAAAGTATCTTCATTATTGTTGATGAGGACAATTTCCTTAAGACTCATTTCAGCATCATTTGTGACATCAACAATTTGTGTTAAGAATTTGTTAGTTTTTCTTCCATCACCAAAAATAGCAACATCCTTGAACTCCAAAAGTTCATCCGCATCTTCGTTCAAGAATTGCGAACTGATGTCATCAATAGTAACTACTCTGTTTGATTTGTTTAGAATAAAATCAGTGATTGGAACATTCAGAAGTTCAATGGATTTTGATGTGTTTTCGGTTGCATCAACATCAAGAGCGAAATCAAAATCATTGATCGTATCTACTCTCTTAGCACCGTCATAGATGTCTAATACAAGGAATGGATCTTCCTGTGCCGTGGTAAACGACAGACCTACATTGCCTTTAGGACTGATTTGAGTGTCAGCAAAATTACGATATCCAGCTGGATGAACATTATCATTTACGAAACTAATAATATCATTGAATGCCTTTTCACTCTGAATAGAATAAGACATTCTCTGATAATAGTCATTGTCACCAGTTACCTGATAGTCTTCACTGAGTTTTCCAATGTCATCGCTCCACCCCTTAATAAACTTAGATGTAGAATCAATTTCAAATCTACCAACCTTAGTAGAGATATTTGAAATTGTGCATTTAGCACCACTAACAGCACCAGTCAAAGTATCACCACTCTGAATAGGTGTCGTTCCATTTATGTTGAGTTTTCCAGTCAGTGCGTTAAAACTACTTACGGTGAGGTTAGTAGATCCAATAACTTCTACACCATTTAAGAATAAAATTTCACCTGGTTCAAATAGTGAATTCTTCTTGATTACTTTGAATTCTGGAAGATCATCTTCCTTAACAACGTTGGAGAACAGTCCTGGGTTTGTCACTGCAATTCCAGTGTTTGTAGTAACAAAGCTACTCAAATCATATGAAAGTTGATTTGGGTTTACACTGGCATTATAAGAAGAAACGGTGAAGTATTGATATCCATAATCGGAAGAATTATGTCCCTGACCATCAGTAGAAGCAAGACCAATACCTTCAACAAAAATCTTATCACCAGATCTGAATGGTGCTGTCGTAAATCCCAAAATAGGTGTGGAAATACTAAGAGTTACCTGATTATCTGTACTGGAAGCGACACTAACAATAGAAATTCCATTATCGTTACCAACAGTAGCAGCACCATAAACAACATCGTCTTTAAGACCAACTGGATTTCTATCAATTCTTACACCAGCGGTTTCTTCACCATCAACAAGAGTCGTTGGACTTACTGCACTTCCAGATAATTCTGTCGAACCTTGGAAATCTGTAACCACATCTCCAGTAGATGAATCATAGAGAACCAATCCTGGTGGTGTCAGATAATTTTTACCACCACTCTCAACAATAATGGTATCAATGGTTTGGAAGTTAGTTACAGACAGTTCATTTGGAACATTAGCAGTTGGTGTTAATGTTTTATCTGAAGGATAAGAGAATCCAGGTGTGAGAAGTCTTACATCTTCAAGTTTTCCAATTGTTGAAGAATTAAGTCTCAATATAGAATCTACGCCCTCTGCAGAAGTAATACTGGAAATACTTGGTACAGTTTCATATTTAAGTCCACCAAAGACAAGTTTTACATTGGCAATAGATCCAGTAGCCGTTGTAGATGTCGTGGTGTATTCAAGAGAATCAGACTCAGAAAGATTATAAGTTATTTTTTCAGGAACCTGAGTAAGGTTGACATTAAATGTGGTACTGGTAACACCCGTGACTTTGTAAGTCCCACTAAACTTACTATTAGAATATTTTAATTGATTATATGCGTTGACATCTTTATCAGATGTACTAATAAATCCACCTTTATCAAAATTATAATAAAGAATTGATGGGAAGTTTGTAGAGAATCCAATAGTGGCACCAGCACCAGCTGTACCATTGGTGCCAAATGTAGAAACTAAGAAGTTAGTAGTCTTTCCTGTCGATACCACAGGATTTTGATATTCATCATCATAGTAAACTTGCAAATTATATCCAGACAAAGTTGGATCTTCAAGATTAAATACGACATCATTATTTCTGAAAATCTCAATGGGTGGATTGACAAGAGACAGTGTTTGTGATGTTCCACCAACTGATGTAAGACTTACAAAAGTTGGAGGTGAAGAAATAGCGTCCAGTCTAGTCTCAGTTAGTCTGAAATTATCCTTATCAATGGCAAAGACATAGTAGCTACCAGTTGATAGTCCACCAATTACTTCACTGGATTCATAGTATACTTTAACACCAGTAGTGTAATCGTGATCGGACAATGTAATAATATTTGTACTTGTGTTAACTCCAGCAGAACTAATAGCAACTGGATTTACAAGAATTTTTTCCTCAGCAATTTTGAAAACAACAGTTGAGGCAGCACCAACACCAGTGCTCAATCCAGATTTCACTGACAGTTTAATAATATCATTATCAGCAAGACCATGAGTTTCACCAGTTGAGACTGTCGCTGTTATTTTCTTAACATCTGCAGTTATTTGCTCAAATCTAGATGCAAACTGGTAATCATACAGATTTGTGTAAGATACATCTCTAAAGAAAACTTGGTCTCCGTTCAAAACGGTTGCCAGACCAATCGTGTCTTTAGAGTTCTTGACGGCATAAACCAAGTCTGGTAAATAGAAGACAGTTCCTGTTGGGCTTGTTGATACACCAATTGATGTGGTTCCCAAACCAACAGAGAAAGTAATTGGTTGGTTAGTTTGGAATGGATGGTTTTCTAAGAAGATATTCTGAGTTGGAATAGTTCTTGTTTCAATTCTATTATTAAATCTATAGGATCTAGATGTTGTAAATCCTGCGGTTATTCCAATACCAACAGCTTCAAATGGATTAAAGTTAACAGTATCTTGTTCTTTAGATTCGAAATATGGTGTCTCTACCGAAATATGAAATCGTTGTGGTGGGTATGTAACTGTCTCACCAGCGGTATGTCCTACACCACCACTTGCGGTTTCAGATGGAAATCTTTGAACTCGGATAATACCGTCACCAGAAAAAACATTCAGAATACCAAAAGTTTCATTTGAAAGTTTAACAGAACTTCCAACGGAAATAGGAACATTCGTAACAGTAATATCGGTTGTCATTCCACTGGCACCAGTGGTTCCCATACCAACAATTAATTTTGCTGGTTCCACAAAAGTATCAATTACATGAGCACCATCAAGGTTTTGAACAAACGTTGAGAGACCTGTAATTTGAACAACATCATTATCATTCAAGTCAAAATTGGGTGAAATCGAAACTTCTACTGTTTTATTATCTCTCCACTTAACAATAGCGTTTTCATAACTTGTTTCTGTAGAAGCAACACTAAGGATAGATCTTCCACCGATTTCAGATACTTCAGCAGCAAGTCCAAATCCAGTGTCAGTTTCACCAAAGTTTATAGTGTCTCCAACTGCATATCTGGCATTTCCAGTAGAAGCAACGCTGATAGATTCTACAGATCCAGATCCAACAATATCAACAACAGAATCTTGTGAGAATACTTTGTATGGTTCAATTGCAAAGTCATATGATGCACCTCTTTCACCAATCTTTTGTGGGAAAGTATTTCTGATAAGATCCGAACTGTTAAAATCAAATCTTTGGTCAATAGAAAAAGCAGGGTCTACGTTTTCAAGTATAGTTTTTGATCTATAGGAATTGCCAATGAAGAATGGGAACTGTGGATTGTTATTAGAATCAATGGTTGCATAGTATGCATAAATTCCCTCTGGGAATTCATTGGTAATTGTGAATCTACCATTGAATTCGTCAAGATCACCAACATCAGTGAATCTGTAATCTTCGACAAAGAAACCTAATGGGAATGTAGTGGAATTTGGTCTGTTAGAAATAAAATTGATATTTGCTGTATATCCAGTTCCTACTCTCTTAGTACCACTCTGGATGTTCTCAGGATCATTATAACCGTAAGATCCATAAATTGGATTTCCATCATAAGCCCATCCAATAATTGGTGAGTGGAATGCTCCATTATCACCAAACGCATTCCTTAGTGTAACACCATACCCAATAGCAGCATACTCAAGACCTTTCTCTGGTGTGGGTGCTACGATCTCGCCACCATTGTCATTAATTTTGGCAAACTTATTAACACCTAAACGTCTCACAGACGCATTCAGAATTGCCCCAGAACCAACTGAATTAGCCTTAATGGTGGTTGTATCCTTATCGTAGTTTAGACCCTGTGAGAGGACGACTACAGAGGTGACTACACCCACATTATTAGTAAGTGCTCTTAGTCTAGCACCAGTGCCAGTTGTAGCAACTCCAACAGGATTAGAAGAGACTTCAAGTTCTGGTGGAGAAGTATATCCACTACCACCACTAAGAACAAACACGCTATCAATTCTGCCATTTAAGATGACTGGTCTTACTTCAGCACCAGTTCCACTTACAACGGTAATTCCTGGTGTTCTCTCAAAGTTTAGAATCTCAGATCCATAATCAGTTCCTGGTTCATAAAGATAGGCATCAACAATAGGACCACGAACAATTGGAGTTGCTGTGAATGTTCCCTCTTCTTGTTGTGTGGTTACAGCTTTGATTGTAACGACAATTTCTGGATATTTGAAGATATGACTTCCAACACCGACTGTTTCGAGAGAAACAAATTTATTCCTATTAAAATTCGAAAGATCTGTTCCACCTACACCAGCATTAACAAGTCTGAACTCATTTTCAGAAACATTCAGAACTTTATACTGAACTGTAGTTGAAAGTCCAGAAATAGCAGTATCAAAGAATTCATACTCTACAAAATCACCATTAGTAAAGTTATGATTATCAAAGACAACACTGTCATTTGCAGTGTTAATACCTGTTGACTGAACAATGAGTTTTCTATTAGAATATCCTTGTCCAGAGTTAAGAACATTAAGCCTATCAATCTTAAGCTTCTTATCTGTAGTTCTGAACTTCATCAGTCCAGCATTATTCTCAGTTGTAATACCAATAGTGTTGATTCCTAACTGAGCATCCAGTTTTGTATTGTGAACCTGAATAGTACGACTGTTGATAAACTTAGAAAAATAAATGTTTCCAGTTTGAAGTGTTAATCCTTGTACAGCGTCATTATCTGTATTAGTTGCAATACCAAGTGCTGGGTTTCCTAATGCGTTGTATACAATAGGATCACCTGTTTGGAAATTGTGTTGAGTTTGGAAAGTAATAGTATTATCAGAAGTATCAACACCACCACCTTCAGTAAGGACATTGGCATTAAAGAATACCTCTCTAAATTCAGAAGCAAGGGTTGCTGATGCAGTTGCACCATCACCATTACCACCAGTAATCTCAACGGACAGAACTTCTTCAATATCAAAGTTTACTGGGTCAACTAAAATGTCTTCAAAAGAACCAGTAACTACAGGTTGAACTAAAGCGGTTGTTCCTGTTGCAACTGGTGAGTCACCAACAACTACTTTTGGTGTATTTGCAACGTCATAGTTATTTCCACCATTAAAGACATTAACTCTATTGAGAGGTCCGTAAAAAACAGATTCATCAACTTTATAGTTTGAAATTTCTACACCATTAATCAACATACCAGTTGATCCTGTGGGTGTAGAATCTTTACTGCCAGTTCTAAGATTTTGACTTAGTGGGAATTTTTTAAGTAATTTTTGTGGTTGAATTGATCCTTCTCTTTGTTCAGCAAGAATAAAATCATGAGGACCACTATCAGTTGGATTGAATCTAACAAAAGAACCAGCTGCTAAGAATGATCTAGAAAGGGATAATTTAATTCTGTTATTATTCGGTGCTGGTTGAACCTCTACAAAATAACTGGCATTTGTCGATAATCCAGAAATAGCGGGAATTCCACTTGCTGGAGAGTATACAATTTCATCTCCAGTAAAAAATGGAACAACATCAGGAAAAGAAAGAGTGTCGTATGACAATTCATTAATGTCATAGTTTTGAATTGCCCCAGACGCTGTAGAAGCAGTAGCAATTTGAATTTCTGTTGTTACTGGTCTAATAACATAAGAAGGAAGTGAGTTTGATGCAACGTATGCAAACTCGTTATTTTCAATATATGTGTTCAACACATCAGAAGACACTACATTATCACCTAAAGACAATGGTGCTCCAAGACTGGAAGATGTGTTAATTCTTTTTCTTATATCGTATGCGTCTAGTGGGTTGAGACCAGAGTAATCACCAGCACCAAGTGTGACTGCGTTGTCAGTTAGGTTTACGTTAATTACTTCTAAATTGGAAGCGGCAATTGTTTGTGATGCTCTTTCCACAACATCAACAATATCACCCAACTTCAAACTAGATCTATCGATTGTGGCATCAAGGTTAAAAGTAGATCCACTGAAAGAAGTGACAAAATATCTTGCGGAGGTATTGTAGATCCAAGAATTGTAGAAGATTTTCTCATAAGAGTCATCTTGTTGGTCATTACTAATAACTTGACCAAGATTTTTAACAGAGATCAATGCTCCTTCTACAGCAGAGAAAATATCTTCTGTTTGTACAAATTTGTTTAAAACACCAGTCAATACAAATCTTACTGGTCTTGTAAGATCATTCTCCTCAAAAGCATAAACTTCTAGAGATTGTGTAATCTCAGTTCTTGGATTAATACTTTCAGTTAAACCTTCACAACCAATAAATTGTGTAATTGTTTTGTCTGTGTAGGTTACAACATCGTTGCCAACAGAAAATGATCCAGATTGTGGAAATCCAATTGTAGAGTCTACGGTAATTACGCTAGATCCTGCGGAGTGATCTCCAATCGTAAAACTGCTTCCAGGAATAACAAACTTACCTTCAATCAGACTCTCATCATCAAAACCGATGAAAAGTGAGATTTTATAATAGGTTTGAACACCGATATCGTCTGTGGTTCCTCTTGTGAAAATTTCAACTTCTGAAATTGGTCCACTGGCAGCACCAATGCCATTAGATAGTTGAGCATCTTGGAAAAGGGTTGTTCCAGAGATTAATGCTGGATTACCACTAATAAGTTTTGCAACTACGACTTCTCTACGAACATAGTTTGCATATGATGGTTTGGAAAGAAACTGCTCAAGGTCAATTACTTTGGAATCAATGCCAAAGAGAACCTTCATCAGAATCTTGATAGATTCTTCCGTACCTTTACTTTGATATAAACTTCTAGACTCTTTAATGAAATTATTTACATCAAGATTATCCGCAAGTGGACTATTTTCTAATCCAGGTGTATATAATCTTTTGAGTTTATTGTAAAACTCCTTAAGAAATAGCGCACTGAGGTTCTGAACACTAGTTCCAGCAGAGTGAGATTCCGCAACCGTTTCGGAAAATACTAATTCCTCTGGATCGTTAGGTGCTCTATATGAGGTAATGCCAGAAAAACCACGAACAACACCAGTAAAGGAATTTGTAGTTACTCCAGTATATGTGATAACCTCATTACCTAATTTGATTAATCCGTATTCTTGCGGAAAACCTTTGGTGTTGGTTACAAATATTTCCGTATCTGTCGTTGAAATACCAACAGTTACCGTGGACATTCCAGAAATGACATCTGGAGTCAGTGTTTCTAGTCTGAGGTATTTGTCAATATTTTCACCGAGATCTACTGGACCACCAGCAAATTCTTGCGATGTATAGTAGGTTTGTAAAAAATCCACTACAAGCGGATTTTCATCTTTAATAAACTCAGGGAGTTGACTGTTTACAACATCCTGAATTTTAACTCTGGTATCAAAGACAGAATTCGTGTTTATCATTTCCTACTTAATTGTCCGTTGGTATAACTGGATGCTACAGGGAACCCTACTCCTGAAATTTGTTCACCCGATGAAATGGTGTCCCTTGCCATATTTATGGTACTATTTGAGATATCCAGTTGCAAATACAGGTCTTTCAGACCAATAACATCATTGGATTCTGGAACTGCCTGAATTTCAATAATTCCGTCAGATTTAACTGTTGATGTTATATTAACTGTGTTGATTAATATTTCACCTTTTACATAATCAATGGTTCCAGCGGCAGGAACAACCACAATTGGACCAGCATCAGATTCTTTTACAATTGCAATAGCACCTTTTAGTTTATCTGCGTTTGGAACGTCAGTAAAGTACAAAAGATCGGAAGATCCTTGAACTGTGAATCCTGTACTTTTAATATTGAATCCTTCACTAACAACATGGAACTCATTTCCATAGCAAAGTTCATATTGCGTGAATGAATTAAGAATAGATCTCAAATTACGTCTAATAATCACTCTCGTGATGTTAGAAGTAATAGCTTCATTAGTATTATCAATAATTTTTACAGTTTTACTATATTTGAACCTACCACCAAATTTGTTTAAGTCAATAGAGTCTGCATAAGTGTTCAAACTCGATGTAACATCACTTTGAAGTTGATTTACGTCAGAAACTTGAGCAGCATTGAAAAATACCGTGGATTGCAGTTCAATAAACAGAAGTTTCAGATCCTCAATTCTTTGATTAACACCAGCAACGGAAAAATCCTTCAATTTGCTCAAAATTTGACTTTTTGTGAAGTCAGATAAGAATGTTCCGTTTTTAGGTTTGATACTCAGTACAACAGTCCCAAATTCTGGGGGATCTAACTCTTCACCACCAACAACAGAGACAGATTCTGTATCTGGGTAAATTCTTTGGACAATAGCTTCATAATCTTTTGCAGTTACCGCTCTATATTGAGAAGAGTACAGTCTTGGTGCATAATATTTTACAGAGTCAATAGATTCAATATCAGAACCATTAACTGCAGACTGATTCGTCGTTACAGATACTGTATTCGTTGGTAAAAACGTAGCTCCAATGCTATTTGTTACTGTTCCAGTATATGAGAAGTTTGTAGGTCCATTTCCTGAAGACCCATCAGTTACAATATAAGAAACTTCAATAATAGAACCATCTTCTAACTTTTTGCCAAAAATACCATCACCAAAAAGTAATTCATATCGTTCATCTGAAATTTCTTGAATAAGATAGATCTCAGAGATGGATGTAACGTCAATAATATTTTCTACTTGCTTATATTCACGACCAACGGTGTCCTGAGGACCTCTTACAGTCACTCTGATGGAACTTGTATCGATTCCTGGGTTATCTAAGATAAATCTCTGATTGACTGATGCATTGACCTGAAACTGCTTTGTAAGCAGTGTACCCTGGTAGACATCTATTGAACTAAACGATGCCCTTCTAGGTCCATTTCCGTTGGTGTCAGCCCCTGTTAATACACTAGTTGTGGTGATGTCCTCAGGAATCGAAAATATGACTGAACTATTGTCTGCAGAACCAACAGCGACCAAACCTTTTTCAAGAGTTACAGTGGGACTAGTTCCTGTATACTCAATGTCAAAACTTACCTGTGCCTGTGCAGATTTTCTTGATCTAGGAACATATCCAATGTTTCTAGCAAGAGAAACTACGTTTTCTCTCAACGTAGCGGAGTCAATGAACGACTCATTCACCACCATATTGGTGTTGAACGCTGTAATGTAAGTATTATATGCTAAAGTGTCGATAAGAACAGCAAAGTTCGACCCTTCAAAGTCAAAATCGGTAAAATTCGAGTTCGCTCTCAAATAAGACTTAATAGAAGCCTTAATTTGATCAAAATCTAAGTTTGTAAACTTGGTTAGTGGCATTTATCTCGTAACCTCAAGTAAGAAGGATACATTTTGCGGTGGTAAATCTTGTCCAACAATGTCAAAAAAGACATTTACTTCAAAACTATTGTCGTCTGGTCTTGGAAACACCTCAACATTCAAATTTGCGGCTCTTGCTTCATAATTTAAGATGGTTTCTTCAATTTGATCTGCTATTACAGCCGCAGTACCATAATCACAAAACCCAAATAGCGTATCTCTAACGTCAGAACCCAAATCTGGGTTAAAAAATCGCTCAGTTGGAATAGTTTCTACTAAATTACGCACAGAGCGTGCGATTGCACGCTCATTTGTAAGCACAGGAAGGTCTTTTGTGATTGGGTGTGGTGCAAAAGACAAAGAAATGTCCTTAAATGCCCTAGATGTGCGATTTAGTGCCATGAAAAGGCATAATTTTAGATTATGAACCTATTTATCAGGTTTTCCATAAGTTGGTTCGGTTCCATATTCCCAATCATCGTAATCTTCGTCATTACGAATCTCTTCATGAAGCACAGTTTGACGCTTCATGTCATTAATATGGTCTCCAACGACTTCTCTCAACATTTTTTCATGCATTCGAGCACCTAAATTGTCCAAAAAGTCGCTTTCTGGTAAATTTTGCATGGGAGAATCCTCTCTGTAAGTCCGTTAGAACTTTTAGAGGGGTTGCTATCCCTTATTTTTATTTATTTTCCTCTTCTTGATCACTTTCTTCAGGTGTTTTCCAGAAATATTCATCCGTATCACCCAGTCTAGCCCATTTTAGACCAATTTCAGTCCTATAAAACTTAGTAGAAATTTTAAAATCAGGAGTTTTTGGTGATTCTGGAGTCCTAGATGGACTATACAGTCTCATTCTATTATTGGGATATAGAACGAACTGACCGTTTTCTAGTAGTAGACAATTGTGAGACTTATGTTCTTCAGGCATTTCACTAGTTCCACAATCAATTTTATCATTGTATGGATGATAGTTATCTAAACTGAATAGATATTCTCCTTTCAAATGTCCAAAGTCACGAGTTCGTACTTCAAAATCCAATTCTCCAATATGTTGTTTCTTTATACAAATAACACCATAACTCATACAATCCCAAAATTGGAGATTTGTAAGATCTAAATCAGGCTCTGGAGTTTTTGGAGACGAGACAAATGCAGAAATTGGTAATTTATCATATAGTGCCCCATATTCAGGCAAATATGTCTCAAAATAAAAAGAGCGTCCAGGTAAGGACTTTGCAGTCACCCAGACGCCTTCTACAAACTCGCCATGACCGTCCTGAAGGTCTCTCAGGTATTCTTTACGAACCCAGACTTTTTGTGGAGGGAGATTAGCAATCAAACATGCCATGGTGATTTTACATTACTACATGTATGTATTACCCCCTACCTTGTCCCCGATACCTCTTACGAGCCGAGTTACGAGACGTTGCTGAGAGTTTGGTATTCTTTGATTTACCCTGACGAGTTGTTTTGGGTTTACCTGGTTCAAAGTTAAGACCAGAAATACCGACTTTACTGCGTACTGCCATTGACCTCAATAGTTTCAAATGTAATTTCGGAGGGGTCTGGTCTACCAGTGCTGTAATAAGACTGTGCCAGACCCTCCATTTCGTCGAAGAACTGTTCTTCTGTCAGATTGCTGACGAGCACCGAACCCTGACAGATGATATTATACAACGTCTTGGGTCGGTTTGTCATCAGATAACCCTCATCTTTTCGTGACCGACACGAATGCGTGGGTCACACCAGATTTCATATCCTGCATCGATGGCATCGAGACAGAAAGATACGTCCTCACCACACATGTCCTGAACTTCACCAGAGTTGAAGCGTTGCATCTTAGGTGCGAACCAGGGATACTCCATCTTCTCATTCTCAAACACACCGTGCTTGATCAGAACCCAACCAAAACCAGTGTAGTCAACAGTGAAAGGTTTACGACGCTTGGACATCGTATCACCAGTTTCGTGGTTCATGACACCACCATTGTTCTTGAAGTCATCTTCTTCAAGCCAGTGAGCAACAGAAGAAGTGCTACCGTCTTCGGTCAGATACCAACCACAGGCAATCTCTTTCTCCATCAGAACCAACTGATAGAACTTGTCAGTATTGAAGACGATATCAGAGTCAATCCAGAGTTGATAATCATACTTCAGTTTCCCATCCCAGGGAATCTGATTGGGACCACGCAGAACGTTTGCACCGAGGCACTTGCAACGGGCAAAGTTCACCATGGAACTGTAATCTTGTGAAATTTGAATTTGAGCACCAGCACCGACCAAATCAAAACACATCTGAGTGAATGATTTCAAGAATGCGAAAGAGCAACCACGACCAGGCATACAGAAGACAATTGACTTGCCCCTGATCATTTCTTTTGCCTTGTCGTAATCCCACTCTCCACCTTGTTGTGCAGCAGGTCGTTCTGGGGCTTTTGCTTTAACAGTGAATCCTTTAGCCATAACCTAGAAAATCTACATCAGTATTCTAACAAAGTATATATCGTTTGTCAAACGAACCATTTAGTATCATAAGTTGAGTCTACACAACCATATTGACCAGTCGGTACAAAATTAAATGCCAACGAGTAACGAGGTTTTTTGCCACGGTGTAATCCGACACGATGCTGCAAATAAGCAGGAAAAAATACAACCTGACCGTGCTTCGGACGATACCAACTAGAACCAGCGGTATACTCATTGTCATTTACTACGGGATGAATAAAGAAACTTCCAAGATGATCGAGTGGAGAGAAGAAACCTAAATCTCCTCCGTCTTCCTCATAGTCATCAAAGTAAAGAACTCCAGCATAGTAGCAGTTCTTATGAAAGTGTCTTTCAGAAAATCCACCAGGAAGCGTCTTCGTAATCCATGAGGTGGTGATACGAAACTCCTCCTCATACCGAAAGAAGTCTTCAGTAATCTGATTGAATCTAAACTCAATCTCTTTCTTTACTTCTGGATAGAACTCTAAAATCCTGTGATTGATAGTCGCATAAGATTTTGCGACATGACCAATCTCTTCACGATATGAGTTATCTTCTGTATAGAATTCTGGGAATGATTCGTTGTCAATATAATTGTACTTTTCGGGTTCAATCAAAGAGCACAGTTCATCCTTTACATCTGAAACAAACAGATTTGAAGGAAATAACGGTACTGCATCATAAGTTTTGTTCATAAAGTAATCTTGCCTCCTCGACAATCATATCGACATGTTCGTCAATGTTATCTTCATTGAGCGTAGAAAAAATTTCATCGAGTCTATCCATAGAGATATACCCAATACTATTATAACCTCTTTCAATTGTAATAGCTTCGGCACGTTCTAATGCCTGCATTGAATAGTCCATAAAATTTACTGAAAGATTTCTTCCCACCAAAAGGTGCTTACGCCATATTCATAGTTAGTTCCAGTCGAAGCCACTGCTCTGTTCAGTCTATAAGTGTTGGCACTATTGCCATTGGCACCAAACATGATTGTATATGTTCTTTCATCGGTGCTATTTGGTTTGTCAACGTAAACAAAATTACTCATTCTAGGAGTGCTAGAATCATCAGCATCGTAGAAATCACTAATGTAATGATTGTATTCTACAAGACCTTCTGCTGCATTCCGATTATATCCTTCATATCCAGTACGTCGGATAATGGTAGGAACCATATTACCACTCTCATCTTCAATTAACTCGGCAATCTTAAATCCAGTATTATGAGTATTTGGTTCACCAAATATATTCCAATGAATGACAATTAGACTATTTGTAAAATATGGAGTAATCGTTGCTCTTACAGGACTAATCTCTACAAAGTATTGTCCAAAAACGGTATCATCCGATGACCAGTTAACACCATTTGATGCTGCCGCTGTATAAGTGAAGTAACCATTTGTCATGCCATCTGCACGACCATAACCCCTTTGAACTACTTGACCTGTACGATAGTCAGATGCTTGAATACCAGCGTTAGGATCAGGTTTTCTTTGATATCTGGCTTCTACCTCATCCTTACTATAGACATCGGAGATTTGACCAGTTACTACTAGATTACCTTCGACCGTACTGAACTTACTATCTGTAATACCAGATTCTATTTTCATGACTTTCTCAGAATTAAGCAGTTGTCTTCTTCGTCAATAATCCATTCCAAATCATCCCCTTCTTCCCATCCGAGATCTAAAATCATCCACTCGGGAATTACAATCATAGGATCCCCAGTTACAGGATCGACCTCTACGGGTACAATTTCATGCCCATAATTTTTGTCCATATAGTTGATCCTCACACTGTTTTTATATATGGGAAAAAAATTTTGAAAACAAGTGAAATCGTTATAGCGATCTCGAATTGGGTCGTTTATAGCTTAGGAGGACCCATTAAATTATAAACCCCCATCGCAGGCACGAACGGCACAACGAAGGGGGCATAATACTGGCGAGACACTGATAAGAACTGCCAACGGATTCACTGCCCTCATTATAACATAAGGACTGCCAGTTGTCAACACTTAGTCACGCATAATACCTGACAGCTAACTGCTCATATTGGTCCTGCTGTGTATACTCATCGTCCTGCCAGTAGTCATCAACAACCTCACCCAAATCATAGGACTCGATGACACTCTCATAGTCGTCGTAAGTATACTCGTCCCCCATAAGAACTGCCCCTGAGTAACACTAACGTATTATACCATATTTATCAGAAGACTGCCAAATTATCGGGGTTTTCTGATATTTCTGGTCCTGGGGGTTGACAACACTCGCTCCTCATAGTACACTCACTAAACTCACAACAACCCCGCACATTATCAAACATTAAAGTATATTTAATTAAACCTTTTTTAATAGTGGAAAAATATACCAAACCTGTTATTTATTTGTGTTTCTGAAGAGGTCAAATTACACAACATCCCTGTCTACAACTGGATGCGGAGTTTTACATACTTTTTCCACAACTCCTGTGGAAAACTATCAATTAACCTGTGGAGAAAACTAACAATTTTCACCCCAAATTACTTCGTTATTTCTCTAATTTTGTGCAAGTCCTCTGGGAATATCACGACCCGACATTGACAGGACTTATGTAACAAGTCCTCCTGGACGGTTTCTGATATACAGAGAGAAATGTATGAGTCAGAGACAAAACAAATTGTCCCTATCATTCCCTTGTATTCAACTACATCACCTTCAAGAAAGTTAGGTTCACTCATGATACAGAAGTGCTTCCAATGTGTTGCTAGGTTGTTTACGCTTTGGTCTTCTCATTGCACTGTACTGAGTCATACTATCATAGTCAGATTTGCAGACCTTTTCTCCTACTTTCTTGGCATTGATTGGACGATAGATCTCATTACTTTTCTTGGAAATAAATCCCCAGACCGTTGATACCGTGTCTGATGTATAGGCGTAACGCACCTCGTGAATGAGCATCACACGATAATACCGAGCATTGAAATCTTCAATAGAATAATGATATTTGGGAGGAGGAGAAAAGGGGATGAGATTGTGAGACTTTTCAGTTACCACTTTGAGAGAACATAATAACGTGGGGAGGGAATATCCTCGTCCCAGATAATATCATCTGGATCGAGTTTGTTCCACAAATGTGCAGGAACTTCGTCCATCAAATTATCAACGAAATCTTGTTCTTTGATGAGTTCTTCAACCATTGAATTAGACCTCCGAAAGTGATACGATCTCGACAGAGAGAACATTATATTCCTCTTCAATTATAGCACACAACTGTTTAACTTCCTTCTCACCAGATCCGTATACTTTCATAAGAAAAGTATTGGACCACGCTGATACTAACTGTACAGTATCATATTTATCAAGGAAGTCGGAAATTTGATCATGGTTGGATGATACAAACTCTACCTCAATCTCTGCAACATAACCAGAGAAAAAGTGCAGATCTTTGGAGAGTTTTTCGATCGTGAGATTAGACATGATGATTGTTACTTAGTGTGGGTCAGTTAGATGCAGTCAGGTCAGGAATAAACTGCCATTCATATTCACCATCCTCGGGATCTTGACCGTCTACGACAAACTCAGAATAGAGAGCATTGCAGGTGTTGATGTCATTCAAATCAACGAAATGTTCGACCCGCTCCATATAATGATTGGCAATGATGTCGATGTTCTTTTGATACATTTTGCTTTTCATGATTGAGAATGATTGAGGTTTACTTAGCGGTCGCATGAATTATATCACCTGCCGTGTGAAATGCCTCGGCAGTGTGATAACGAACGGCAGGAAATGCAAAGAACGAGACGACAAAGAGAATACCGATGATTTTCACTTTTTTAGGGTCAAATGGTTTGAATGAGAGTGTTTTACGTTTGGTCATTTAGATCAGGCAAAAACATAACCATTGGTGAAATCTTCGACGTTGAAGACTTTACCAGTGATGGGAGATTGTGCGACAACTTTACGCACAAACCACTTAAAATCTTTCTGGAAAACACCTTCACCAGCAATGCAGAACTCATCGCATAATGCATTGAGACGAGATTTAGTGGTGACAGATTGCCAACCACCGTCGAAGATTGTCATGTCGTTGTCAGAAATCTCGGCAATCTTGTTGCCATGAAGACGAACAACAGACACCCCAGTTTCGGGGTCAAAGTGAACAGAAGTATTAGCAGATTGCCAGTTGATGTTCTTTTGAACTGCGGCACACATTTGCTTTTCGATCTTACGCATGAGAGTGAGAGTCGGTTGAGTGTGGTGGGGTTGGTTTCCCTCCCCCTGTATGAACATACAATAGGGCATCTGGGCGGCAATGCCAGAAAATTGTGCCACCTAGTCAATTGGCACAATAGGACGGATCGACCTTGCAAAACTGTGCCATTTTGTTATCTTGAATCTCAGAAACTTTCTCAATCAAATTAATGCCAATGTTGGCACCGATGATGATAACAAAAGCGACAAGAATGATCCTCATACTAACTCCTTCAGTGAGATACCTTTGCTAGCGAAAGCATCAGCAACCATGCCACATAATGCGGTGATTTCAAAGTCACTGAGTTCCCAAAGTTCACCTGCAATTTCAATCTGTTCCTGAATTTCTTCGGACAGTGATAACATTTCCGTGATAGAATCTTGATCCATTGTTTGTTGTTGAATGTGGTGAAGATGTTGTTTGATGAGTGACATTATTCCTCCAAAAGTTCAGGGTAGTATTCTTTAACTTCTTCCATCAATTCATCATCGGTATACTTACCATAACTCTCCATCATGTAACTATCAAGAACTGACCACATAGTTTTGTGATCCATCCCGTCAATCATTTCGTTAACAAGTTGTTGTTGAAGTTCGGAGCGGTTCATGTTCATTTAAGGATGATACGGTAGTCAATAGAATAGATGCAATGTGCTGCATCGTTTGTGATTTCTTCAATCAAATCATCTTCATCATCTGCCTCCCAAATTTCACCAATGTAATTCTCTGCAAGTTCCTCACTTGTAGGGCACTCAAGTGAAGGATCATAGATGTTGCAGTCAACATCAAAATCGACAGAAAGGATTTGGAATTGCATTAGTTTGTGGGGAAGTTTTGCAGATTGATCAGCAGGCACATGGCAGATATTCTTGAGGCTCAGTAAGGAAATCTGTCACCTCATAGTTAAGATCAAGACGTGCATTTACAGTCTCAATCATTTCTTTTTTGCTCATCAAACGCATGGATTTGGTCATCTCATCTCCCATGAATTTGAGAGTGTAGACAAACTTTTCGCTGAGAATGTTGTGAGGACGAAACTCAACGACCATTGCACGATGTTGACCTTGTGAAGTGAGTTGCATTTGGTGCGATTCCTTTGACTCTTTTAATATACACGATTTTGGTGCCCGTGGGGGCAATGGTGGACAGTTCGTGTGACTGGCACAACCATTCTTTACTCAAACCCTCGCAAGTTTGTTGATGTCACGCTCAATATTCTTGAGCAATCTTCCTGCGTCTCCTGTAGTCTTAGAGGTTGTAACTGTCTGCCCTTTGCTATTCACCCAGACGTTATGTTTCTTGGTTCGTGCAAGACGATAACCACGAGAAATCATTAACTTTTCAATCTGTTTTGAGAGTTTCATGATTAGATAGCAGTGACAGTTAGACGCATGTAATCATATCCAGCAAAATACTCTTCGTACTTCTTCACTACATTTGCCAGTTGACGATTTGCACCTCGTTGTGTCTTAGGTGTGGTGCGTTTGTCATACAAAATGTTTGATGCCTTGTTGTTCCATTCAACGATGATTTCATACTTCATGATTAGTTTTCAATGGTGACGGATTGGATTACAAACTGTGGTTGATTTTGATTACATTTTGCGATTGCCTCTTCTTTACTAGAAGCAATGTAACCTAGGCAATCTCTCATCACCCAACCATTGTGACGATGATGTTCACCCCAGAGGAGAAATTTAGTTTCCATGTTATCAACCTCCGAACATTTGATCGAAAAGAGTGCCCATCTCTTCAACTTCCAGTTGACGATCCAACTCATTGCGTTTCCGCATTAACTCATTCATGCACGCCTGAATGTTATCAACCTCACGCTGTGCCTTCTCACGCTCGAAGCGGAGTTTGGTCAGTTCGGCATTGATTTCGATTCGGGTCATTTGCGTTCCCTTGATTGGTATGAACATAGTATGGCACAAAAAAACCCCCATTGCTGGGGGTGGTGGACAGTTTGTGCGACTGTCACACGGTGAACCTGTCTAGTGGTCCTTTCTTATTCTTTTTATGATACTTTTTGCAGTAATCTACCGCTTTATCGAAATCTTTGAACCATTTAATCTGTCTGCATGGAATGTCACCTAGCAAGCACCATTCAGTTCCTTCAGTGTTAGGAACCACCATGTATTTCCAATCTTTGGTAACATACGACGGTGGTTCACACTTTTCATTTAGAATGTAAGGACGCATTAATTATCAGGAATTGCCCGCAAACGATTAGGTGCTAGACCATCATCAAGGAAATTCTTTAATGCTTTGTGTGCCTCATCTTTGGTAAGATTAGTACACTTTTCATCGGCAAGTTCCCAACCAGTTGTAGTCAGTTCCTCGACACGATAACGACGCTCTGGGGGTGGATTGAGTGGTAATTCTTGGGGAGTAATTACAACTTTCTCACCAGGACGTTGGGGTTTTGGTTTTAGATTAAAGTCAGATGCCATGATTACCTATACTCGGGATTGTTACGATAGATTTGAACATCGTTGCCGTACATCCTGCGAACAACTTGTTCAGCTGCGTCAGGACTTAGTGCTGCAACTTCCATCTTTTGCATTGCAAGAGTGGGAGAGCAAAACTCAACCACATACACAAGATTTGCCATAATTATATCAGAAAATGGGGTGAATTTCAATGTTCCTAGTATTATCTAGGGTCCGAACATAATGCTCCCAGTTGATAGCGTCACGTTCATCAAAAAAGACTGCTTCTTGTTTTTTGAATGTCTTTTTCTTCAGTTGTTGGTAGACTACTTTGAACTTCATTAATCGTCCTCCCAAGTATCAGGGTCAGTCAAATAATGTACCACAATCTCATCAATCATTTCTTCAGTCTCCTCATTGTAATAGTACAACTCCAAGAATTCATCAGTGGGGTCAGGTTCACCCCACTCATTAATCATTTTGTTGATAGCAGCAATTGCTTCAACCTTGTCATCATACTCTTCCAGAATGTAAGAGTGACCAGTGAAAGAATGAGAGATTTTATAACTCATAATCAACGGAGATAGAGATAAGAACCCGCCCAATCTGCACGAGCAAAACATTCCTCACGGGATGCAATGTTCAAGAGATTGTAACGAACACCTTTTGCAGGTGCTTTGAATGATGCTGCCTTGAAGACTTCACCAGTTTTCTTATCAACGAAGGCATGAACACTACGAGAGCCCGCACCAGTCTCCATGATCAGTTTGTGATACTTACGCCCAGACTCAATGTAGAACTTATAGTCACTACTGCTGCTATTATTGCGGGACTTGAAGTTGTCCAGCAAAGCATCACAGAGCATCAGACAATACTTACGAATGTTCAACTCAATGGTGTTGCGTGCGTCTTGTTGTTGTTTGAATTCAGTGAAAGTCATGAACTCTTTTGCTGATGAACTTATTATAGGGCATGATGGGGAGCTTTTATGCTCCCCCGTGCCACTTATGCAACTGGTCCAGCAGGGATGGGAACTTCCATCACATTGTTTTTAGTATAAGGATTAGGACGAACATCGTGACAAATCCATTCACCATTTACATAGTGATAAGTATACTCTGCACCGTAATTATCGTCAGCAGCACACAAGAACTCATTGAGATCTTTGTAGAGATTAGGTGCATTATTCTCCAGAGATTCACCACGCATGGTATAGTGAAGGGGACCAGATTCGGGCAGAGTTTCATTCTGCCAACCTGCATTAGTCCAAGTGCATGACATATCACCACCGTCGATCAGTTTGCTAACTTTATCTGCGGTGTCGAACTTATCACGCAAGATCCGACCATTGAACTCAGGATAACCATCATAGTGGCAATATACGCCCAAGATGCTACCATCCTTGAGTTGCTTGCCGATGAGGGAACGAGTGCCCATGGTGCCTTTGGTTGATTACTCTGTAATTATAGCAACGGGGTTCCCACAGAACCCGCATTGTGTGCCACTAGGTCAACCGTCACAGTTTGCCTCCCACAACTCCATCATTAACTACCCTGCTTTGATTATCATCCCACCCCTCTTGTTTGCCCTTTAAGTAAAAGCGAGTCATGGTAATACAGTCATGCTCGGTTAAACCACTCACCAAAGGTTTGTCTTCTTTGTCATAACTGGTCCAGAGAACATCCTCCTTGATGTAGAACACGTCGTCAATTAGTTTCTTGTCCGTCATCAGTTTTTTTGTTAAATCCAAAGGGTGCAAGTTCTTCTTCCGCACGCAATTTATGTGCCAGGGTGCATACAGTCTCCATAACCTTCAGTGTATCCTCAATGGTTGCACTTTCAGGCATTTGTTGATGTACAATATCAAATAATGGAAAGAATTGTTCTGCTGCTGCAGAAACTTCATCCTGTGTAAGTGGTTTGCTCATGATTATTCAAAGACAGGTTTAATAGGTGGACGCCAATTCTGACGAACTTTCTTCATTGTGTCGGCATTATTTCCATAGAATCCAAGATGCATCCAGACACAATCTTTATACCTCAATTCAGTACGTTTAGCATCAACGGTAAAGTAATCACAATACTCTACGATTTCCTGCTCAACTTCTATCATCGGAGGTGGCAGATAGTATGAACGAAGATCCTCAATGTAGTAGGGTGTCATGATGCTGTCTGTTCAAGATTAGTGAGTTGACGCTTAATTTCGTAGTAAACTGAGGTGAGATGGAGATTCATATACTGTTCATATTCATTGCCTTCAATTAACTTGATGGCACTTGTTACATGACTCAGTGTAGTTTGCAAAATGTCCTCTGTCATTCTGCTGCCCTCCATTCTTTCCTCATTTTAACATACTGAGGGTCTGTTGCTACAATATCACGCACAGTTTTGAAAATTGATGCTGCCTGTGCTTTTTCATTGGTCAAAGCATCTTTTTCCTGCGGAAGTACGGGTGCTCCACCCCTATCTCCAGTGTGATAATATGGTGGTTTGGTTGCATACTTGCGACCAGATTTGTGGTTTGCGTAACGACGAGCACGGGTAAATCCCATTTCTAAGAACTTACGACACATATCCATGCCGATAAAATCTTCCTTCTCCTTGTACATTGAGAACAGATTGTATATCGAACGGGATGAAGTTTCTGCTACATCAGTATTCCTGAACCTCCAATGTTGGCATATATCGTTAGTGTAAGGGCGTACCAATAGCACTCCTTGTTCTCCCCTTCCAATACGATAAAGTTTGCGAGTTTCTGCATCTGTAAAGTCAAGAGATTTGTAATCCAGATCATAATCAAACTCTTTCATTGGGTCACCTCGTTGAGAACTTTGCCTGCATTTTCCCAAATCATCTTGAAGATGGCACTAGAATTTGCCTCAACTTCAACATCAAGAACATTGGAAACACCATCATAAATCATATGCACGTCACCAGGTTTTACACTGAAGGAGATACGAGCAGCACCAGACTTGAATGGTTTGTTGTAAAATACCTGAGTATCAACAACAGCAATTCTAGCACACATTGGGTCGATTAGGATGTAAGACTGTGCCTTAGATGTGAACTTGGATGAACCTTGCGCGGTCTTCTTGATGTCCCATTGTTTAGAATAAAACAGTGCTTTTTTGCTCTTTTGTGGTAAAAACCCATTTACCTGCGTTTTCACGTCAGTCAGGTGCTCTAGACCATAAAGCGCATCGGGATCGTTGAAATCTTCTTTTGTGTTAGCTTTCAGGGCAACATGTGTCCCTACAGTATCAATGAAACCATATTCGATAGTTTCACCACGGGCAAAACAGTCCATTCCATGCGCCAAAGGGTACTGGAGTGCAACAATCCGTGCCTGATTGCAGAAATTTTGATAAACTTCCGCAGGCACAGAGCGGAGGTCTTGAACCAGTTGAGTGACAGTTTCCATTACAAGTTTTTTTGGTGTTCGATAATGACTTTCATTCCCTGATGTCCATGGTCATCAATAAATGGAATAAACTGAGGTTTCATAGAATCTTTCCATGTAATTTCTAGTTCCATTTCTTTCTGTGCTACCACATAATTTCCCTTTGATTTGTCTTTACCAAACCCAGCAGTCCATGACTTTTTCTTAATACGAAGAACAGAATGATGTGCCATGATTAACGACGAATGGTGGAGATAGCAGCATCACCCTGCTCAAAGATGATGTCAACGACTTTCTGAACTTTGGCAGCGGTGTTGATACCAACATTGCCAAATACGGGGACATTGACAAGTCCAAAGGTCTTGCCTTCACCCAGACGGATAACACGACCCACAGTTTGTGCGATCTCGATGTAATCCATGCCACGCAACATGATGCAGGCAGAGAGACCGTGGACGTTGATTCCTTCAGACAAAATAGAGTGGTGCATGACAACAAACTTCTTGTTTGCATCACGACCCCACTCATTCATGGTGTCGAAGAACTTCTCACGGTCAACTTTTACACCATCAATAAATGCACCGTGCTTGGAAGTAATCCACATCACGGAGTAACCTTTCTCATGCATCTTGCCGATGAAAGGAGACTGACCGACAACATTGATGATGTCTTTAGTCTTCTTGGCACAAATAAGAACCTTTTGCATGTTCTCATTGCCGTCGATAGACTCTAGCAGGTGATCACAATCACGTTCGTAAATGGTTTGACCAATGCCCACATTCTTCAGTTCCTGAACAACAACCTTAGGAGGGAGAATGTAACCACCCTCAACAAGTTCAGGAGCGGGAACTTGCTCAATCACCTCACCATAAACCTCAGCATCATTCATGCCTGGTTTAGTGATAGTGGCAGAATGTTTGGGAGTTGCAGTAAAGAAGAAGGAACGATCTGCAAGAGCACTGAAATACTCAACGGCAGGAAAGAAGTTCCGCTTCACACTATTGTGTGCTTCGTCGAAGTAAATAGTGTCTGCAAAAACATTTGCAGATTGTACACGACGCAGCGAATTGTAGGTGGTAAAGATAAGACGTGGTGCATCGTTGTTCTTCTCCCACCAACCACGAATCTCATGGGGTTTGGTAGAAGAATAGTGATGGGTCTCACCACTATGAACGTGCATCACATTTACATCAGTGATGAACTCAAGAAACTCAGAAGAGAGTTGCTCAGCAAGCATAATGCGAGGAGCAACAACAATAAAGGTAGGATTCTTGCCGTGCAATGCGTTCATCAACATGCGGCAATCTTCAATCATGCAGATAGTCTTACCACCACCCGTAGGGACGATGATCTGACCTTTATCATTCACCAGCATGGCATCCAGAGCACGTTGCTGATGGGGTCGCAGTTGCATTAGGTGTCTTTCCTTGTTGAATACAGTATAACCCCCCAGGAGGGCATCCTGAGGGGTCTGGTGGACGGTTTAGCGTACTGTCACAGGTGAGGGTAGTAATCCAAGAAATCAACGAGTTGAGGTGCTTCTTCACCATCAAGTTGATCTACGACATAAACTTCACCAGGAAGATTCTCTACACCTTTCCGAGGAAGATCAATACCACCACCAAAGAAAGACGGCAACTGAGAGTTGATAACATCTGCTGCAAATAGACGATAGCTATCATAGGCAAGATTGCAATACTCCACTACCTTAGTGAAAAGATCTTCACGGTCCTTACGAACACCACGAGCAGTAGTTGACTTGCTGCGGATGAGAACACGGACAGACTTGCCAAGTGCTTCCGCTTCCCAGATGTGACGCAAAAGGTCCCAAGCATAACGCTTATTATACCGAGGATCTGTTACCATGACATGAAGAAGAGTTCCGTCCTTGTCTACTTGGTTATCACCAAACTGTGGCAATGTGTCAACATACTTGCTAAAGTCTTCGTCAGTGCAGTGCTTGGTCATGGAAATTGGACCATCTTCATCCTCATCATATCCAAGAATCTTGTTCTCGATAGAGGTAATAGGACCGACGTGATTATACCTTTCGTTGACTCCAGCAAGGTCAAGGAGACCACGAACAATATCGATATCAGTATGATCGAAACCCTGGATCTTACAGACAGTCAAAACAACATGAACAAAGTGTTCTTTCGTTGCGTTGGTAGTGCCATCCACATTAAAACGGATAGCAGCAAGGATTAAAACAGACTTGTCATCAAGACAATCCCACTCATCAGAAGAAACACGAACATACTCTACTGCAGGAACCCTCTTGATTAACAGCGATTCTGCTGCACTCTTGCTATGACGACGATCAATAAGTTCGCAAGAACCATTGATATTGATAAAGGGAAAGGGCCATGCACCAACATCCCAACCACGTTTCATTGATGCAGTAAGAGCATCAACATTTCCGTGCTCTTTTGAGGTTCCCCGTGCCTCATTAAGGGTGGAGAGAAGTGAAAAAGTGCTCTTCATACTGAACTCTATGGAGCGCAGTAATGGAAAATTGTAAAGGGGATCATCATCACGATCCACTTTCAATTTCTTGAGAAGGTCATCATTAAAAGGAAGGCGTTTCATTAGGGAATACTCCAAATAATAATCGCTGACTAAGCAACGATTAATGAACATCTGACCAGTTGCCTGATCATGTGGTTATTATAGCAGGGTTGGTCCGAGACTGTCAACAGGGTAGACCGATAAAGGTTCCTTATGGGTCTCTGAGTAATCCTTAAGATACTCTGACCAACCTTAGCAAAGGTATTCTAGTGGAATATTATTCCCCTGTCAAGTCATCACCAAATTCTTCGTAATCCTTTAATCTTTGTTCATATTCTTCAACGGGAACCATTTTCCCATTTGGCAATCTTTTGATGTAGTAAGGAGTTTCCTCATTGAATGTTGCCTCTGCACCATTAGCTAACCATTCTTTGAATAGTGAATCATCTGTGCCCCATTTACCTACGGGACATGTTTCATAACTCATTACTGCCTTCGCTCTCAAATAGCAACCACACTTAGTGCATCTCTCTTGTGATGCATCAAAGAACTCACATGCTTTACATATCTCAAGTCTTGCAAGTTGAGTTTCTCTGGGTGCTAATAGTCTATTACCTTGAACCGCACGAGATACCAATTCGTGGAAAGATGATCCAAAGTTTTTAACCTGTTCACCTAAAGATGGATATTGTTGATTTTCTTCAGTCATAATCAAGAGGATAGTTTCAAATAATATGTATCTAAGATATTGATACGATCTGGCACAACATTGAAAGCGAGAGTTATTCTATCTCCATCACCACTTTCTTCTACACTATGAGTCAAATAACTGGGGAAGAGAACTACATCACCTGCTTTTACATTCTTTAGATCAATATATCCTGAGTTGTAGTCTGTCGTTCTACCTGGACCATCATGTGCAAGGAAGAAAGTATCACCACGCTCTGGTCTCCAAAATGTGGTTGCAGGAGCATTTTCTGGCATTTGAAGATATACAACACCAGAGATTACTGAGTTGCCATGATTATGTTTGTATTGCCATCCTCCCTTCTTCATTATATTTCCCCACAAACCAATGATGTTCCAATTAAGGGAATCATCACCCATTAATTGGAATCCAAAGTCACGAATGTGTGGAGATAACTTCTTACATAAGTTATCAATCTCTGGACCTTGAAGCGAGTCTACCGCACCAGTATGTGTTAAATCTTTTGAACTTTGATTAGGTAGTAATTGATCACAATTTTCTACCTGTTCGATTAACTTATTACGTTCTTCTTCCGTAAGCACACCACCGACAAACCCAACGGGTGTCGGAAACAAATTAAAAATGTTCATAATACAGTTTGGTTCCGCAAGTAACGTCTTAATTCTCTGAATGTTCATAATAAAGGTTGACGTAAAAATATTTAGGGAACGTTATCGAGATACTTAATTACGACAATACCTTGAGTTGCGTTAACTGGACTTCCATGATTCTGTCCACTAGGTCTTCTTCCTCTTCCATATTGTCCTGGACCCATAGCACCTTGCGTGACAGATACACCGCAATCAGGACCATTACAGTTGCTAGATTCACCAGCGGAACCACCTCCACCAGAACCAAAGTATTCATTAGATCCACTGATTCTCACGTTAATTTGTAATCCAGCACCACCTGTTCCACCTGTTGCATTATATGGACCAGTGCTGCAATCATTATCACCACCACCAGGATATGCCTTCCAGCATACACCACCACTTCGTGAACCACCTCCACCATTAGCAGAGGCACCACCACCTCCACCATAAGCTTCAGGTCCATGAACCTGAATAGAGTTACCACCAGGACCCCTGGCAGGATATACAGTGTTACTTACTTCATTTCCAGACTCATTACCAGTACCATCATAAACAATGATGTTACCACCCTGAGAACTAGAAGATGTTGCACCAGAGGCACTCAAACTAAAGGTAGTTCCATCAACGTGAGAGATAGAAGATGTACCATTATTAGAACCAACGCTAACATTATATCTTCCACCAGTTAGTGTAAGAAGTTGACGATATTCGACACGTCCACCTCCACCACCACGTCCACCATCAACACTCTGACTACCACCACCAACTACAAGTAGGTCAACACGTTGAGTCTTAGCGACTGACATTTCTGTCGATCCGACACTAGTAAACTCCCAAACTTGTTGAGTGCCAGCGAATCCGACTGTTGCGTTTGCAGATGTTGTGAATCCAAATGTAGGTTCTGGAAGAATACCTGTAACAATACCTGCTATGAATCCAGATAAACCATAGGCACCCGTGATTGCATAACCAGGTTGTCCACCACTACCAGGACCAAGACCTCCAGCTTGAGGTGCAAGTCCCTCATAAGAACCACTACCAAATGCAGTAATTTGTGCAAAACTACCAGCGGCATAACTAACTGCTATTTGATATATTTCATAAGTCTCATATGGATCTACAGATACTGTTGGAACAAAAATAGTGCCATTGTAACCAAAACCAGTTCCTGAAGAGACTACACTACTATCAGATGTTTTTCTAATTTGAGTAACTTGGTATAGAGAACCAGGTGTACTACCACCCCAAAAATAATTTACTGTAGCCCCAATTTCTGTATATCCAGTGATACCACTTTCAACAACACCTTGTCTAATATCATTCTCTCTTTGAGTTGTGAATGTGTAGGATATTGGTCCAGAAAGATAAGTGCCAGCGGTCGTTCCAATACCTGTTGCAGCTGCAAATTCACCCATCTCTCCTGCTTGACCGTAATCACCACCCGCTCCACCTGCTCCACCTGGAGTTCCTGGACCACCACCATAACTATCAGTCAAACCAGGTTCGCTTGGTTCACTTCCCTCCCTAGAACCTGATGGATAATCTCCACCTGTTGCTTTACCACCAGCACCACCCAGTCCACGAATACCACCATCAGATGTTTTATAGTTGGGAGTTTGACACTCACAAAGGTCCTGAAAAGGAGCCCATGTATAACACCGAGCAAGGAAAGAACCCGAACCAAATCTACCACAGTTTGCATTGCCGCAACCTTTACCACATAAAAATTGATTAACACTATATCCACTCAGATACTGAACTCCAGTACCATTTAATCCATCTTCTCCTGCTCCACCACCTCCACCACCTGCTTTAATCGCACCAGTTTCACTAACAGCAATTAGAGCAGCAATACCTAAATTATTGATAATGTCTAGAGCGGCACCACCATCTCTGCCAGGGTCTGCAGTTCTATCTGGAGATCCATCCAGACCTGCTCCACCACCAGTTCCACCACACCCTAAAACCTGACCATCAACAAAGATTCTAAGATTATTATATCCACCAGAGATACTTAAAGCGGCAGTGCTAGTATCATCTGATGAGATAGTACAATTTGTTGTAATAGCAACTGTCTTCCGAATATTGTTAGTTTGTTCTGATCCAAACGCTAAGTTTGCAAGGTCAACTTTTTGACCAGAACCACTAATCTCTAGTTTTAATTCTCTTACAGCACCAATGAGATCCAAAGGTCCCATTGTTCCTGTTGATTTGATTCCAGCATTGTAAGTTGTTACACCAATAATAGGATCATATGGGTCAGATCCTACACCGACAGTATAATCTAAGAAGCAAGATCCAAAAGAAACTGGTTGGTTTGGTTCAAAGAACCCCAGTGTCTTCATATCACGAAAGGAGAATCCACCAGCGGTAGATACTCCTGTAAAAAGTTGATTGACGATAGGAGTGATATTAAGTGCCATTTTTAGACGTTAGCCCATGAAGAACCATTAAAGTATCGAACCTTGCCTGTGGTGCTGTTATAAAGAATCGCTCCTTCAATTTCATATTGCGAATCAAGAGCATTTTCTTCCGTGGATGTGAACACTGGAAGAATCAAAGGTCTCTTTGCATATTGCATGTCAAGAGCACTTCTCGCAACTGTTGTACCAATACCAACATTTGCGCTTTGTGATCCATCTGAACCAGCACCAGGACCAGGGAATACAGTATCATTGTAGATAGAGTTAGTATCTACAATGCTGTTATCGTAGATACTGGTTCCAATAAATGTATTTTGTCTAACTAAAGCTGTACCACCTAATAAATCAAACTTACCAAGTGGAATACTTGTTCCGATGCCAACACTTCCATCAAAAACAGCATTTCCGACAACATCTAGAGGTTGATTTGCATTATCTGAGGAACCAACTTTTAGATTAGAGGTTGCCTCAAGGGTGTTAATCTTTGCATCATTGAATGTGGATACACCTGCAGTAAAGTTAATAGCACCAGAAGTGATTACCGCAGAGTTAATAAGCAATCCACCAACATTTAGAGTAGTTGGTGTCAGAGTTCCCTGAACTGAAGCATTTCCAGTAACATCTAAAGCAACTCCACCTGCAGGTGTAGCAGCTCCAATTGCTAATTGATCTAAGATAGCAACATCACCCTCAAAGGTTGAGATGCCAGAACTTGTCAACTGGAATGGTTTTAATGAAGACGAAGATGATGCGATACTGGTAACAACCATCTCTGGATCATCTGTGGTTCCAGCAGCAACTCTTGCTTGAGATGCCAAACCATCTAGGGCACCAATAAATTTGGTTCCTGTTACAATTCCACCAGCATCCGCTTGGAAAGCAACACCAACCGAAAGACTACTGGTAGCAGTAACAAATCCAGTGATAGATGCAGACGCTCCAACAATACTACCAACCTCAATATCAGGTGTGTCTTGTATTCCTGATGCACTGGTTGCTGTAGTGGCAAAGGCAGCAGTTCCATCTAAATCACCTGAAAAGGTGAAAGCAGTCATTACACCAGATGGACCATCTACTCTAATACGATTTCCGATCTGTAAGGTTGAAAGTGGATTAGTCGTCGCAATACCAACATTGCCTTGTGCATAAATGCTGGTAAATCCAAGTCCTACATCAACATCAAGCCACTGAGATGTTGGGAGGTTAAGTAATGATCCACCATCACCATAGTATGTGACAGCAGTTACACTACCAGCGGCACTAATTGTTACACCAGTTGTACCAACACCGACCTGGAATGTTGCCTCAGGAACAGAAGTTCCAATACCAACAGAGTTACCAAGACCAACGGTAAACCCATCAGCAATCGTAGTAACTCCGCTAATATTAACAGAGGTAACATCAAGATTACCAGAGATAAGTGTGTTACCTCTTACATCTAATGTATCTCTTGGAAGGGTTGAACCAATACCAACGAAACCATTAGACGATACAATATCATCTGTATCAACCTGAATACCGTCTCTAAAATTAACAACGGTCTTAAAATTACTAGGCATCGTCTACACAGACCTTTTTATCTATTTATTGTTGTGGTTCTTGTGGTGGTTGCTGTGGTGGATAGGGATATGGATATGGTGGATAAGGATATGGATATTGTGGCATTTGCATTTGCGTAGGATTCCTAGGTGCATTAGGACTTCCCATTTCAATAGCTTCCACTCTACCAATCAAGTCTTTGATAGCTTCAATCATGACGGGAGTCAGACCCTCATAACGAACCTTTTTAACACCATTCTTATCTTCAACAACAAGTTCGGGGAATTCTTTCTCAACTTCTTGTGCGATTACACCATAATCAATCTGCCCTTCTTTATTCTTACCTGCTTTCTCATTCCAAACAAACATGTTACCACTCAGAGTCTTCATCTTCTGATCTGGTTTAGCAATCTGTTGAATCCTATCTTTCAGATTCTTATCAGATGGGAAGAAAGCAGTGATGTTTCCAGTTACATATAAATCACCATCAACAGATAGATCTGTTGTAACACCAACAGATGAACCCATACCAGCACCAACAAGGAACTGACCGCTAGCAACATCAACTTTATTGGATGCATCTACAGCAATGCGAACATTACCAAATGTTGGAGTGATACCCAAAGCTGCAGTTGGGTCAACCGTGAATCCTCCTGCAAGAGTAAGATTGCCGTTGATAGTTACATCACCATCATTGGTAACTTCACCACCAAATCTTACTGGACCATCAAAGTTGCTGAGGATGTTGTTGTTCTCACCACCTTCAACAGAAATGCTGTTAGTAACAACAACTTCTTCAAATCTTTCACTAGTCGTTGAACCTTCCGCTCCAGTTACGGTTGGAACAGGAACATTAAATGTCTCTTCTTGTCCAGTGAAGGAGTTAATCTTCTTGTTACCAATGTAGAAGTCACCATCGTTGTTAAGACCAGTGTAAACAACAATACCACCACCTCTATCTTGTGCCTGTGATAGATATTCTTCCAGATCAGAGAGAGTTCTTGTCTGAACTTGTGGCAGACCTGTTGAGTAGTTACCAGGACCATAACCAAGATATTCAAAGGTATGACCAGATGCTCTCAGAATAGAGTTTCTTCTCAGTTCTACGGGTAGTGGTTGAATTTTACTAATTCTTGCACCAGCTGGATGAGAAACAGCTCTCGTACCGAACATAGCACGAACAACCGTAATCTCGTCACTACTTACACCACCAAGAGAGGAACTTACGACTCTCATGATCTCACGACCTATCTGAACATAATCACCAAGAGCGAATCTTCTGGTCGTCGAGTTATTAACATTAGGGAGTTTAATCGCTGTTGCAACGTTGGTCAGTTCATTTACAATTTGATCATGAATACCAGCATAGATTGCGAAGAATCTACCACCATTATCCTCAGTGATTGAGGTGTCCTGGTCATTAGCTTCTAAAGCATGTCTGTAGACATAGTATGGGGAAGTTACTTCATCCGTAGTAACTGCACTAAAGGTATGAATACCAACTCTTTCACGAACAGTGAACTCACCTAATCTACCATCACTTTGGTTAAGTAATTCGAATTTATTACCAACAGCCAAGTCATGTGGATTAGCACAGACAAAGGTAGTAATACCACTCGGTGCATCATATTGAGAACTAGAGATGGTAACAGCAACACCAACATTGTAGACAAAACTATTAGGTAGAATCTCTGGATCAGTTGCTGTCTTAGCAAGAGCAATCTGTACATTACCGTTAACCTCAGCAATTCTATAGTGCTTGCTAGCGGTAGATCCAACACCAGTTACTTGAACTACATCACCATCATTAACTGCCAGTGTTGTTGTTCCAATGCCAACATCACCACCAATACTTTCAATATCAAGTGTAGTGATACCAGAAGTATATCCTGAACCAGGGTTGATGATATCAACAGCAGCAACCACACCACCAGATACCAATACTTTAGCAGTAGCACCCTGCCATACAGCAGTGCCACCATTAAACAGTTTTACATTATAATATGTGCCATCAGCGTAGGATGTAGTGTTATCTGTAATGGTGTTAATACCAAGAACACCATTGTATCCATGCCTTCTATCAAAGGTGAGTGTGGCAATACCAGCAGTGGAAGAAACCGTGCTAACCTCTTTACCAATCTTGGTTTTCTTGAAGAGACTATCAATCGTGTTTCTAGAAATACTCTTCTCCTGCTCGTTTGTTACAACTTCACCAACTGGTGCTCTCTTAGCATAAGAGGTAGCAGCAGGAGGGTTAGAGTGTGCGTTATCTCTATCAAACTGAGGATAGTAATCCTCAACATTTGGTTTATACTTTTGTGCAGTGAATTCAACTTCAGGTGCATAATCAGCATCTAAGAGTTCAAGCAGATATTGTCCATCAGATTTGTCCCTTTCATAAGTCGAAACAACTGTACTTCTATAGATGAAGAAGTTGGACTGCAAATCATTTCTCTCAAATCTTGGAAGAGAGAGGTTACGATCACCAGTTGTATCAGTAAATGTGCCAGGGTTATGAACAACACCATCAGTGTCAGTAACATCAGTGGTAAATGTCATGTCATCACTGATACCAGCAACGGCAAACTTACCATTGTATCCACTGTTAGCAGCACCGACAGTGTTTGTATCACTCTTAATATTAGTGAGGATAACCTTATCACCAACATCTAGTCCATGAGGAAGATCCGTTCTGATTGTTACTGTGCTACCAGATGCAGAGCATGTAGAAATGAAACTGTGATTTCTATCATAGAGAACATCTGCTCTCTGCAATGATGTGGCAGTAGCGTAATCTGTCTGAGCAAATCCAGTCTGAGAGGAGAGTTGGAGAACATATCCCTGTCTAGGATCTCTAGAGTCCTGAGATTCCTTAGGAATTACATAGTTGACACGATAAATCTTAGAGTCAAGACCTCTAGTGTCATCACGTCTCTTGACATATGATCTAGGAGTTATAGCATCAGTAAATGTAGAAAGACCAACATAGATATCATTGTTGGTATTGACGTGAACAAACCAGTTGTTTGATTCAGTATCGTATTGAATTGGGTGACCAATATCACCAGCAATTTTGTCACTCACTCTACTGCGAATAACCAAAGCTGCTCCACCATAAATGGTGATTTCATTATCATTCAGAGCATCAGAGAAAGAAGAAGCAACTTTAATCTCAGTAGCAGAAACTCTGATGGCATAGTATGTTCTATGTGGTTCTATTCCTTCTGGAAGGTCACCAGTTTGACTAATGATTCTGATAGATTCACCAGTTACTAAACCAATATCACTTGCGATTGTCAGTTCATTATCAGTTGGTCCAGAAGTAACATCTGCTTCTTTAATACCAGACTTAGATCCATAAGCGACAGTTGCTCCTACACCCACAGAATTAGTAGGCATCTGAATTGTAGCAGTCAGAGTACCAATTCCTGTTGAACCTGGAAGGAATAAAGTCTCACCATGTCTGCCACCAATCTTAAATCCCTGTGTCAGATATGTGGGAAGAATATCCTGGTCAGACTGACCAGAGAGATACAAATGACTAGAGATGCCAGCATTTAGAGTCTTGTTGACATCAATTTGAAGCCAACTTACTTGCTTCTCTCTTGCATTAATTTCTTTTGGAGTAATGATATTGGTGATGAATCCTTGATCATCACGATTAAATGCTGCTGCCTTGAATCCATCAGCAACCAGAGCAATCTGACCGAAGTTAGAGTTGGAGTTGGTGATAGATGCGTCAGCACCACTTAATGCTTCGAAGTGCTTATTGAAACCAATAGCGAACACCGAAACGATCTGGAATACAGCATCGTTGCTCAACTTAACGTGGGTAGTTTCCCATCCACTTCTATAGACAGCATCAGAGTCTAAGTGATAAACAGTGGCACTGTTAGTAGAACTAGATCCACCAGACAAATCACCACCAGTTACTTTAGTGTATACAATACCATCATATAATCTAGATAGTTCGTTATATTTTACAAAAGCTCTATCATCTTTCTGCAGAGAGATTGCAGTGAACTGTGCCAAAACGATAGATCTGAAACCAGTACACTTACCACCATCACCATGAAGACCCTGCATACCCCAAACGGATCTGAGTGATACGTTAAAGATGTATGGGGAAGCACCACTAACTGTATCAGACTCAATGGTTACAGTAGCATTGGAAGAGTCTGGAGTTGCAATCAAGTTCTGTGGGAAACTTGGCAACTGATATGTAAATGAAGTGTCACTAATTACAGATGTGACAAATGCAGAGATGTTATAATTGGATACATTAACACCACGAATCTTGACTGGAGTTCCTGTAGTGAATCCGTGTGGGTTTTGTGTTGTTACTGTTACTTGTGCTGTGGGTGTTGCACCATCACCAGCAAACATCGATGTAACAACGGCAGCGTCTACACCAAGAGCACCAACGATTTCATATTCTGCTCTTTGCTTATCAAAATCACCTTGCTCATTTGGCCATTGGAATGAAACAGGACGACCAGATGATGCCTGGAAAGCATGAGTCAGCTTGTAATAATACATGCTGAGGTCAGTCAAACCACTGTATCCTGTTACATCATTTACACCATCAGCAAACTCAAAGGCAGAGAGTTTGTGGTGAGAGAAGGTAGGGAGTGATCTATTAGTAGTATCAAATGTGGCAGGGTCGGTGTAAACCAACTCATTATCTTGACCATCAAGGAAGGTGAACTGCCAGAAATAGCAACCACCAGTGATTCTCAGAATAGCAGACTGATTTACATTCTCATCTGTTGGGTTTGGAACATATTTTGGTCTGATTCTGGTCTTTCTCAAATCCATACCAACGATGGATGTACCTCTAGGTACAATGCAACCACCGTTGACACTGTTAAACTTATAAAGAATATTATCTTCTTGAGTTAAATCAAAGTTGGATGTAAGTGTAAGATTGAGAGTCGATGTAGCGTCTGTTTCTGATCCAGCAGGGCTAACTACTTTACCAATACCACCTACATTTCTGATTGCAAATCCTGGTCTATTATCAATAATATGATCACCAGGATATAACAGGATAGTTGTTCTGTTAAAGAGGTCGTTGTCCTTTCCTCTTACATATGAAAATCTAGCAGACTCAAGGAGTGCCCTCTGAATAGTCTTAAAAGGTTGTGTCAGAGAGTTACCCTGATTTTCAATACTGTCAGTAGCATCAAGATCATTAGGATTTACATAAAGGATACGTCCTTGTGTGTTCTTAATGAAATTATCTAACTTACTAAGAGGCATCTTCTTGCATCATAGACATTGTTCTGACCTATTTAGACAATAAATAGAGCTGCCTTACTGTATTTCCATGGCTCAGACACCTGTTAAAAAGGATGAAAAAGCCAAAAAGGAAAGGTTTGATTGGGCAGATGATGGTCTGTCCGCTTTGGTGCGTGTCGTTATTCTATCTTGGTCAGCAGCAATTCTTACACTTAATTATGTAACTATTCCTGGCTTGCAACAGAAACAAATTGATCCCACTTTCATTGCCTCCGTTTTTACTGGAACTTTAGCGACTTTTGGGGTTCAGACAGCATCTAAGAAAAAAGATGAAAAAGAATCCAAACCAGAGGAGAAAAAAGATGCAAAAGTTGATTAATGCTCTCGCAGTATTGTCTTTTTTAGGCACTGCTGGTATAATCGGGGGAGGGGTATATGTGTATCTTACAAAGGATGCACTAATTGATTCGGCAAAGAAACAAGTTACTGAAGCTGCAACTGAAGCAATTACAGAAGCACTGCCAGGTATGCTTGATGCTGCTATTCCTGCATTACCTAGTGCTACTGGTGGTGCTATTCCTAATACTCCAAGTACATCTGGATCTGCTATTCCAAGTTTATGAAAAAGTTTTTATTTGGACTCCTGGGCATCAGTATCGTAAACACTGCTGCCTTAGGAGTTGTGGCTCTCTCTTCTAACGCTTCTGAAGAGAAAATTACTAAAGGATTTTACAGCATGGATGCTATGGGTTGTATGCTCGTTAGAGAATGCACCAAAGATGTTCGACAAATTAAAAGCATCAAGGATATTAAGTCTGAGTATCCAGATTCTGATTATTCTGCTATTAGTGAAGAGTTTGATGCAATGCTACGCTCCCTTGATAAGATCGGAGTTAAAGTTTTTTTAGGAGCAGAGAGGTATTTCCCTGTGGATCACCGCGGTGTCTATCATACCGTAGGGAATAACTTCTTCCTGAATGATGGATTCATGCATCGGCAGAGTGTTCTAATGGCAGTCATGCGTCATGAAGGATGGCACGCTGCACAAGATTGCATGGCAGGTTCTATCAAGAATAACCTGCTTGCAATTATTAGGAACGAAGAAGATGTTCCTATGATTTGGAAAGAGTTAGTCAAGAGAACTTACCCTGCTCATGCACAACCCTGGGAAGCAGAAGCAACCTGGGCTGGTCGCACTGAAGGCATGACACAAAAAGCACTTGAATCTTGTGCTCGTGGCACAATGTGGACTGATTATGAACCAACTCCTATGACTCGTGAGTGGTTAAAAGAGAATGGATTTATCGATTGATGAGATAAACATCAGGCAACAGCAAATACCAAACGTGGAGGTGTGGAGCATAGGTCTCCCACCTCCTATCATTCCGCCTGTTCCAAGAGTAACACAACAAATTGGTGTTCCTATCATCCAAATGCCTGGATGTGTAGAGACACACAAAGACGGACAACGTAATAAGAATCTAGCAGAAGATGATCCCAACGGTATCGTCACTCATTGTGACGCTGGGATACCAACATATGATGCAATGGATTACACTCCAGAGCAATTAGTTATCACTCAGAGCGCACCTGTAGAGCCTGTAAAAACAGAACAACCACCAACGGAAACCCCACCACCGCCAGAGGTGCCATCACAAAAGATACCACCAGTTCCCAAATTGGAAAATAAATCTGAGGAACAGGTATGTCAGTGGTATAAAGAACTATTAGCAAGTGATCCACGATGTATAGAACCAACGTTTACCGAAAAATATTTACCACCTCTTGACCTTGTAACCACAACTGCATCCATTGCATTTGTTGCAACAAGTTCTGCTATCTTTGCTAAACCGATTGCAGATCTTCTGCTCAAAGTAGTTAAACCCACTGTCAAAAAGATTATGAAAAAGATTACTACTTTGCGGAAGAAGAAGGTCGTGCGGGAGTCTGTAAAGGACCGCCGAGATCAGCAGCGGATCCGCTCACACGCTGTGAGGAAGCTGAAGGGGCTGGAATAGTGTGTCTATGTGGTGGAATAACTCCTGGAGGATTCTTCAATACCACATCTGCACATATTCTATAGAAAGGACTCCGTGGATGGAACACAATACCTTTTTGTGCCAACTCACCACACTTAGTTAATCTCGTAAGTTCAAACTCTAATCTACGATTAGCAAGGATTTGGTCTCTTAAAGCGTTATGTTTTGTTGCTGCTTTTCGGCAGAGTTCTTGTGCTTCTTTGTCTAATGGTTTTGACCATGTAGCAGAAACACCAATAGACAGATTATAAGTATCTTTCTGTGCGGTTCTAGTAGGAACGTGATATAAAATATCTCCTGGATTATCCATCAATCCATCTTCATCCAAGTCGCTCATATCATAGACTGGATCCATATAATATGGTTCAAATGGTTTCTGGAAAGAACTACTTCCAGTTACAAATGGTGTGACGTTTAGTGTGCTTCCTTGACACGAGATTCCATCACCATATGTGTTGGTAATATATGGACCTTGAAGGACCTGGATTGCTTGGTTGGTGACTGAGCCTGAGCTATTTGCGATCGGACTTGCCGTTGCACTTACACCCCCGACAGTCTCTGCATTTACAGGGGCACTGACACCCGCACTCAGGACAAGTAGTAGACATAGTTTCCTCTTTATTGCATGAAAATACTTGTTGTATCCGTTATGGATTGTATTTCCGTCGTTCTTTGAATAATCGTTTGATTGCTCATGCCAGGTCCTTGATACGTCTCTGTGAACTGAAACGCTGCTCCTGGTGTTGTTATTGACCAACTCGGTCTGCTTTGCAGATTTAATCCAGTCCATGTCGAAGTCACGCCGTTTGATGAAGTAGATTGATTGGAAGTAGAACTCGGAGAAAGACCACTCGATGGAGTTACATTAGTTCCCGTTACAGTATACTGATAACCAGTACTATAATCGATAGAATTAATAGTTTCTGTTACTTTACTCGTCGTTTCTGTGTGACTCGTCATCGAGCCCTGAGTGAAGTTTGGCACAACGGGGACTGCCAGGGCAGTGGCAGTTGTACTCAGGATTACTCCCACACTCGTCGCAATATACCAAATTGTCCTTCCAGAAGTCATAATGATCTCCTTGGATCACTTGATCAGAAGCTCACTTACGAATTGCCCTGTAGCACTTGTACCAGCTCCACCAGCGGTCAAAGTCATAGCACCAGCAGAGGTAATAGTACCTGCCAGAGTTCCAGCAGTACCAGCAGCATTGCTAGTCATAGAACCAAAGTTACCAACATCACCTACACTAGGAGCAGAAGTTGGAACTGCATCTGCTTGAGTATAAGAAGCAGAATAGGAAAAGGCAGCACCATTGGTAGCCTGAGTGGCAGAAATATTGCCAGGTGCCATGACACCACTTGTAATTGCACCAGTGGAGATGGTGCCAGCAGTCGTGCCATCGGTGGTATCTACACCGTTCCCAGATACGCTATATGAAGAACCAATTCTTGTTGCTTGAGTAGCAGCAGAGTTGACAGTTAATTGTACACTGGAGCTCAATTTATGTGTAAGATCGGCATGTGCGGGTGCCGCCATCAGAATCATACCAAAAAGCAATGCTAGCTTTTTCATATCGTAGATAGAACTATCACGGCTATTTAGCAAAAATAGGACGAGAGGGACTTGAACCCTCACGATCGTAGTGATCAACAGATTTTAAGTCTGGTGTGTCTACCAATTCCACCACCGTCCCATATCGGAGTGACAGGATTCGAACCTGCGACCCCCCGCTCCCAAAGCGGATGCGCTACCAAACTGCGCTACACTCCGTAATCTAAGTATTCCTCATAAGGAACAAGGCACATTGTTTTGTTGTTGTGCTCAAACATAAAAGTAATGTTTTCACGATGGCAAAGATCAACGATAAACTCAAAATGTTCTTCGAGTTCTTTACTCGTGATATTGATAGGTGGGTGGGTGGAAGTGACAGTATTCATTGAACGTAATTTTCATTTCTTTCCAAGATAATCCACAATGCTCTGCTGCTTTTGGAACATTCCACTTAGCAGTGAAGAGTTTCTCCATTGCTTCTCTAGTCTTTGGTCTCATACAGTAACTGGGTCCAAGTAATAAAGGTTTGCTTCGTCATCTTCCAAAGCATACTTTACGACAGAGAGAACGTCCATGAATTGTTCGGTCGTTTCACATGTCAAGCTTTGCTCCTCACCAAGGTTGCTGAACATTTTGAAAGACTTGGAGCATACGTCAACTAAGACGCTTTCAACATACTCTTCGGTATCCATGCTGTTGCCTCGGTTACCCTGATATTATAGCACAGATCAGTCACCAAGACCAACCAGGTTTAAGAAAGTATCCAAAAGACCCATACCACCCTTGGTTTTAATATTAGTATCTTGAGCTTTTAATTGAACATCAAATCCTTGCACATTAACAGATCTGGTCATATCATTACCAAGTTGAATCTTCTGTGCCAATACACTGAAAGTACCAGGTGTTTCAATAAAAATATTCTTTCCTTTAAGTTGTAAGTTTCCTTTATCAGCATTAATTGTGATGCTACCTTTGGAAGCATAGATTCTAATGTCAACACCATCGGGTTCATTCTTAGAACCACCAACAATCTCAGTTGTTCCTTCGTTAGTAATTCTCAGAAGACCATTGGCAGCTAAACTCTGTGTGAAAATACTACCATCTGGAGTCTCACCGATGATCTTAAACATCTCGGGTCCAGACTGACCTTCTTGTGGATTGTTTACGTCAATCTTGAAAGACTTTGATCTAGCGTCAACGTCTCTTTTGCTATAATCTTTTGACATTATTCGATACAGTCGATGACTTCTTGAAGTTGTTTCTCTACTACAGGCAGAGAATTGATAAGTGGTTTGATTCTTGCACCACTACCAGTCTTTGTATTTACATTAAGAGCAGGAAGTTCATTAACAGGAGTGACTCTATTAATCCTTGCATCTATAATTATACCATCTTCGATGGTGAGATCAAAGCCATCTAAAGTATCATCATCACCAAATCCAGAACCACCATTTTCAATGACGGCACCTACAATACCAAGTGGGATGTCTTCATCTACTGGATAATTTATACCACTAGAGATCATGGTAATAGATGTTACCTCACCCTTCTCATTAATATTTGCCTTAGCAAAGGCACCTCGTCCCAATCCACAACTATCACTGATAGTAACAAACGGTGCCGTCTTATATCCAGAACCTCCACTAAGAAGATCTACACCAACAACACTACCAACCTTACTAACTACGTCGCTTAGTCCCTCAGTGTTATCAACAATTCCACCAAGAATTGCTTTACCTGCTGCACCTACACCTCCACCACCAAAGATGGTTATCTTAGGTGCTCCACATGCTAAAGGATTGCCAGTGTAGCAACTACCATTAGCGTTTACAATGCCACTATCATTAAGAGTTGTTCCATCACCAAAGATATCCCATTGACCAAATTGTCTTTGGAAATCATTGGATAAGTTTGAAGCACCCTTCGCAATACTCAACTTAGCTAAGATTTTACCAACATCGGGTGGTTCTTCCTCATCTTCTTCTCCTGTGCAGAATCCACCACCAACAAAGTATCCTTTAACAGTTGGGCAGTTCTTAGACTCATTGCATTGAAACAAACCACCAATGGCACTGATAGCATCAACGGCACCCAGAAGAAAATCAACAATCTTAAAAGCAGGAGAGATGATTTTATCAAGTGGTCCTAGAAGTGCCGTTACACCATCAGCAATTTGATCAATGATTGGATTAATAAATGCACCCGTAAATTGTTCTGCAGCACAAGAAGCGAAGTTTTGAATCTCACCAACCATATTGGAGAGAAGATCAACGGCAGTATCAAACAAACCACTAATGATTTTATTCATCAGACAAACCATGCCTTTGATGAGTGCCTGAACTGCTGGTTTTAGAGCAACAATAGATGGCAGTGCCAATCCACCAGTGGATGCTAAAAGTGATGCAACTCCTTGTTGTATTAATTCCTTTAACTTCTCCGTCAGTCTATTCATCAAAGATCCGACCAGCAGACCTCCTAACTCCTTCAGAATACCTGCGGCTGCTTGTACTTCATTTCCAATGTTTCCAGCAAAAGCAAGGACTTTCTTCGCATCTTTCAGAAAGTTCTTAACAGTATTGGTAATCTCACTTACAGGATCAGTTTCACAACCTGCAACTTTTACACAAGTTCCATTGGATTGATTATCGTCTCTACCAAGGCTGGGGTTTTTACCAGGATCATATTCACCCTCTGGGCATAGATATAGTAAAGATGCTGTTGACATAACGTTATTTATGCGGAAGATCTAGCATTATTTTGTCTATACTGTTGCACAGCACTTTTTTCTCTCTGAGTTTCTGCTATTTGAGACGCTCCACCCTTTCCACCAAAGTTTCCCTTTGTGGGTTGTGTTGTCACACCACCCTGATCACCACCAGATGCTCTCGTAAGATCTTCTGTCTTAACATAGTCATTGTATTTAATGAGAGATGTTCTAGCTAAGACACCAAGAATGACTCCAGTTTGATTTGCAGGAGAGTCAGTATGTAAACCAAATACCATGTCTCCATCACTGAGATTTACAGATCTCATTCTTTCACCATCTCCAGAACTTGCTGTCAAAGGAAGAACACAATCAAACATTCTCAATTTCTGAGGTTCTTTGATAAGCGAAGGATCATCAATACCAACCCTAAGGACACGGTATCTTACACCATGTCCCTCTTGTTTGACGTTTTGATTTTCGTCAACAACTATCTGACCAAAGAAATATGATGGATACTTGTTCATCAATCCTCGTAGATTCTACACTCTAGAGCTTCTGGATTTTCATCACAATACATCTCAAAAGCACTGGGATCATGATGATCCTCTGGATGTGCCTCATGATATTTCTCCAGATGTTCTAATTCATCTGCAGTATGACGACGTTGTTGTGGTGAAAGTGTTGGATCTTGAAGGATTTCTTTATCCTTTTCGATATGATCTTCAATAGATTTTTCCATTAATTTGCCTCTTTTCTTTTTTGATCTCTTACCAAAAGTACAGAAGAATATGCTCTCTGCATATCAAAAGCATGACAGACAGCGGCTACAATATATAGCCCAGCATCGTCTGAGTCAATAATACCATCTTCAAATGAACACTCTGTTCCTTCCTCCTTTCTTTTAATATCCAGTTTAACAGAACTACCTGCAATTAGGGAGGTATTACAGGGAACCGACATACTGATCATTTCACCAAACAGACCAGTATATCTTGCTTTTGCAACTGCCTTTGAATCAAATGGGTTGTTTGCAGACTGACAAATGTCCTCTGGGAGTCTATAAAACATACCATAGTTCTCTAACTTAGTAGCACCCCAAGCTTGTTTTCCAAAATCGGCAACATCTGCAACCTTTACAGATCCGTTTTCAAAAGTGGTGAAATTGGTTTCAAATGTTATTGGTCCAGTTGCAGCCCAGTCATATGTAATGGGGTCCATCACAATAGGATTCACAGGACGAGATCCATCACTTCTATTTTGATTCTTTATGATCCAGTTATTTGTCTTTTTAGTAATACTAATCACTGTTCTTGATGCGAGATCAAGATTATCAATACCTGGATTTATTCCATTATATTGATATTCATATGGTTTTCTTTCAATAGCAGAATTTTTACCACTCATACCTTCTTCTATTAATCTATCAATAGATTTGAAGTGGTGACCAAATTTTGTTTGGTAGAAGAAAAAACCAGCACTCTTATTATATGCAGACTCGGATGCTATTCTCATAATTGATGGGAAAGTATCATCTTTCTTTTCATCACCAAAACTGATACTAAGAGTATTAGTAGCTTGATCTATAAATTCAATATCTCTATTGAAGTTTGCTTTGAAAACTGTATTTGCAATTTGTGAAGCGGGACCTTTTTTCTCACCCTTGATTTTATTTACATTTTCTAAAGTTTCTTTCCAAGAACTCTCTAATTTTAATCTAAAAGCCTCTGCAGTTTTACTGGAAGATCTATTATCAGGTGCCTCAACATACATCTTGATTTTTTGAAGACCAGCATTCTTATCATCATTATTAGCACTAACAAAATCCTTGACGGTGATTGTGACAACCTCACCACCAGCAATGTATAGTTGTTCCAGCAATTTAATGTTGGAGTATTGATTCAAAATTGCCATAGTGGCAGTTGTATTTGGTGATAAAACAGTTTCATAATAATAAAACTCAGCAACAAAAGGTGTCAGATCAAAGTCTGCCACATCTCCAACTATCTCGGACTTTGAACCATTCTGAAGCTTATATCTTGGTGTAATTGTAATCTTTTCGATTTTACTGCTAGTTACTGGATTGTCCATTATTCGAATGTATCTCCTGGAGTTACGCTTCCATCAACACTGACTACTTCAATTTTAATTGTAGAAGCAGCAGCAAAAGCTGCAGCCTTTTCTTTATTTCTAATTTTTGAAACATCAATTGGTATTTCTCTATCTATGGTAATTTTTTTCTTGGGTGACTCGGATGCCAAAGTATCTGCTCTATCTATCGTGGATGATCTATCCACTTGCATAGAAGCAGGTAAAGCTCCATCACTTGCAGTGGACCCAGCGGCACCGTGAGCAATTAATACTCCACCACTACCCATAATTTCTGCCATTCTACCACCACTACTGCTCTTGTCAGTAATAAGATCTCCAGTAGTAAGTGGGAATACACTGGCAGTTCCTGGTTGACCTGGAATTGTTAATGGTTTTCCTGGTTCTTGCTCTTGAATATCAATACCACCTTGTGTTCTTCCTGGTTGAGTATGAGCAATTTGTTCTGCATTAATTAAAGATCTCAGTTCTGAGTCCGACATTGCTTTGGTAGCATATTTTTTCACGTTACCAAAATAAACTGTGGATCCTCTTTCAAGCATTAATCTAACTGCTTTGAATGCTACTGCCCTGGCTTTTGCATAACCTTGTGCGTCATTTGTTGGAGGACTTAAGTGGAAGTGTGTAGCATACTCACCCTCTCTACCAAAACCAGAACCACCTTGAATGAATCCTTTTCCACCAATCATTGGTGTCACTGGCAATACTGGAGGTGCTTTACTTGTTTGTCCTTCACCAGGATCTTGTCCACTTAGTTGAGCATATTCCTTTACCGTAGACTCGATGGCTTCATCTTCTTTCATTCCACCTTTGATCTTCTTACTGGCATCTGTATGCATACCAATAAGACCCATAATCATATCCTTTGCTCTTTCAGGAAGATCCTTAATAAATTTCATGATCGATTCGATCATTCCACTGATCATGTCACGAACTTTTGTTTCTTCACCTTCACCAAGATCTTTGTTCTGAGTTATCTTACCAAAAAGTGATCCTACTGCGTTTGAGATATTAATCGCAAAACTCTTTACTCCACCAAAGAATCCATCCAACTTCTTCATGAACTCTTTGGCTTTTGACATGAATGTCTTAACTGCCTTTATGATCTTTGGCAGTGCCTTAAGCATCCAACCAAGAAGAGTGAAACTAAAGAATAAAACAATTCTATTGAGGAATCCACCAAGTCCACCAGTGATAGGACCGTCTAACGCTCTTTCTGGTTTGCCAAAGTATTTCTTAGAATTGAATGATCCAGCAGCTTTGCCTTGCTTCTTTTCTAGTTGTCCTTCACGTTCTTCCTTACGTTTCTGATCCTTTAACAGACCCTCTTGAAGTTTTAATTGTTTTTGTGATTTCTCAGTTGTTTTTCTATTATTAAGTAGAGTTTTGCGGATAGCTCCTGTGTTTTTACGAACAGAACCTAAGCTATTCGATAATGATGTGAATACTTTTGCTTCTATTAACATATCACAAGACTCCTAAAAGAATATAAGTGCTCTTAGCATATTGCAAGAAGGCATTTTCCGTGTCAAAGGGAGAAATTCCTATACCATCAACAGGAACTGCTGCGATATCATCATCAGATTCAGTGGCAACAGGATTAATATTGAAATTAAACTCAATGTCAGAGACGGTGTTTGCCAAATTATTAAATTGTTCGGTAACACCTGCTTTGAAATTGTCCATCATTGAGACGACGTTCTGCAATGGTGTCTCTACCATATCACCAACAAAATTCAGTCCTTTTCTTATGACAAACGCAGTTTGAGCTTCTGTTAAAGATTCTGGGAATAACTGATCTGATGTAATCCCAAGCTTAGTTTTCAACATCTCCTGCTGCTCGGGATTCAACTGATTGAACATTGTAGAAACAATATTCCGAGCGTGCTTCATGTTATTCTGCTCTGCAGATGCTTGACTCTCTAGGTATTTGATGTAAGATTCTCTTGTGTTGAATCTTTTACCACCCTCTCTTCTAGAAGTAAAGGTTGCTTGAGCTCTGACTCTTTCTATATCTTTTTGTTTTCCTTCAAAGGCATTCTTTGCTCTATAGTATTCCTTATAAGCAGCACTAATTCTATTTCCAGTTAGTTGATCCGTGATATCTTTTCTCTGTTTTTCGGTGAGACCAGCGAGTGCTTTCTGTTCTTTGATTGCCTCTCTATTAACCTGCTCCATCTCACCAGTTTCTACAATTTTCCCATCCTTATCTTTTCTATAGGTTTTAAACTCTTCATCAAATTTGGTGGCGGAACTTAACAATGTACTGATGTCAGTAGCACTATAAAGTTTATCTCCTATCTTGTAGAACTGATCATAATATTTTTCTCCCTTAGTAGCCGTTCTCGGGTTACCTTGTACCAACTCAAGACCAAATTTTCTGCCCGTCGCAGCTTGTTCGTTCAAAATCCTTCTAACTCTTTCTCTTGCTCTTTGACCAGGATCTAATCCATCCATTCCTCTCTCAAAGAGTTCCATAAGACCTACACCTGCACCAACAGCAAGCAAAGCCTTCCAAGTTATGGGATTAAGTAGAGCACCCAGAACAATTGGAATAGTTCCAATCAATGTTCCCAATGCGGTGAGTAATAATGGCAGACCAAATTGCAGAGCAGCAATGACACCACCAATGATTGCCAATGTCTTAAGAATTTTTGGGACCCACTCTTTTAATTGTTTTTTCTTCTTTTCACCATCCTGATCAAACCACTTCATTACACCCTTCGAGAACCATCCTATAAAGGTGATTGTAAAGAATTTAATGAATGGTTTTAGAAAACTAAAAAGTCCACCAGTAATCTTCTTGGCAGTATTTTTTAATCCTCTTATAATATTTTTTCCTACCGTTTTAGTGGTCTCAATCGCATTTTCAGCACTAGCTTTTGCTGCACTCTCTCTTTGTATTCTCTTTTCTCTCTGTTCTGTTTGCTGTTTCTTGATAGTGAGAGCGTTCTGCTGTTGCAGTAACTTATTAATTGATACTAAGTTTTTATTGATTGCATCTACCGTCTTCAAAAGAGTCGTAGTGTCTTTTGGAGAAAAACGGCGCATTCCTTTAAACGATGCTGCTCCACCAGATGTGCCTCGTCTAAAAGAACTTGCCGTAATTGCCATTATGCTGCGCCGTTAGCCTGTTGTTGTTTTAACTTTTCATCTTCAAGATATTGTTGAAGCAACGTAATGTAAATCTCCCTCTCCCAAGGGATCATATCTTCAAGCTCCGTCAAAGAGTATTTATGGTGCTGTATCAAGGCAAAGTTGATTTTATAGTATGACTCAAGATTTTCATGAGCCATACCTAGCTGAAAAAACTTGCTAACCCTTCAAGAACAACATCACTTTCAACACCTGTATTTGGATTTCTAACCTTCACAGTATGAGAAAGTTTTGGCATTGTAGTAAAAAACTTTTCAATAGACTGGAATTGAGTAGATCCTAAGTTTTCAATAAATTCTACCAACTCTTTGTGTGTATGGTCAGTGCCAGCCCAAGACTCTTCTTCGGTATAAATTTGATCAATGCAATTAGCGATCATGTCAAAAGACTGTTCGATTTCCGCATCACCCTCGACAAAATTACTCTTGACAAATTCATTCAAAGATGGATATCTCATCTTCATGAAATATTGGTCATCTAATTGAACAGTGGTACTATGTTCTGGATCTTTTTGAACCTGAATATCACTTAGAGCAATTGTCACGGGAACCTGAGTGTCATTATCATCAGGACATGTCAAGAGAACATCCACAGATTCACCAACAGACTTACCACGAATATTGAGAAACAGATACTCAATATCAAATGTAGATAGTTTTTCTACTTTAATACCTCTTGTCAAGATACAGTTTGAAATTACCTGTTTAACTGCTGTGGCAATTTCTTTTAAATTTTCACTCTCCATCGCAATGATAAGAAGTTTCTCTTCCTTGACCAAGAAAGGTCTATATTTTATCTTCCTATCAGATGAGGGTAAAGTCAACTCATATGTAGGAGCATTAATCTTTGGCAGTGTCATAACAAACTCAAAGTTTTATTTTTTTTATTTATTCATCTTTTTTGAAGGTAATGAACTCACCTCTTTGATTGAAAGCTTGTCTCAATGACTTGGAATAACTATCCATTGCACCGAAGATATATCGATCATACTCAAATGTAACAGTCACTTCTAATACTCTAGACGCATCATAAGAGACCTGAGTAGATGCAACGTTCTTTGGATATGCGCCTAAGAAATTATATTCAATACCATTCTTGTGATCTCTGTCATATTTGATCAGTCTCAGTCTATCACACTTATAGGCATCTGGATACTTAACTCTATAATAGTAATTCTTTTGATCAAAATCAACACCATCGGTAGTATTTGATCCACTCAAAATAAACTCTTGCCAAAGTTCAAAAAACTTCTGAACTCTGTATTCATAGTCAACATAAAAACGCATTGTTACAGGTTGAAACTGTCTCCTGTAAGCAAAGTTTTCGGTTACACCTGGAAATTGATCTCTGGCAGGTGCAGAAGCAATTTGTGTGCCAGGGATTTGTGCCTGACGACAGTATTCACCTAAGTCCCTTTTAATAAAGTCTGTTGTTACGCCACGTTGTCTCAAGTAAGTAGACAACTGACCAAGTGCCTCAATTCCTTCAAAACGAACTTTGTAGTGAGAGGTCTGAGCTACTCTGGCAAAGTTAGCAATGAGATCATCTGTGGTTTTTGGTTTTATGTTCTCTCTAAATGACACAATAAATACCTCTGGGACTTTTTAATAATATCATGTCGTATAGTGGTAAATATAAACCTACCAATATAGAAAAATATAAAGGGGATCATCGTAACATTATTTATCGCAGTTTATGGGAACGTAAGTTCATGGTTTACTGTGATACTAATGAAAAGATTTTAGAATGGGGAAGTGAAGAACTGGTGATTCCCTACAAGTCCCCTCTTGATAATAAATGGCATAGATATTTCCCCGATTTTTATATCAAATATGTTGACAATCAGGGGAATGTCAGAAGGTCAATTATTGAAATCAAACCCAAAAGGTTTTGTGAGGCACCTAAGATTCAATCTAGGAAGTCAAAGAAATATATCTATGAAGTGACTGAATATGCCAAAAACCAAGCAAAATGGAAAGCGGCAAAAGAATATTGTGAAGACCGTCGTTATGAGTTCAAGATTCTAACCGAAGATCATCTAAGGGTATGAACAGGATTCAACAATATGAAGATAACTTCATTGGATTAGAAAACAATGATGATATCATGCTTGCCCTCATGGAAATTCTGGATGTTCAGGAACTAGTTCCCGAAGTAGGTAAGTTCTATACTTATGTTTACTCTCCCAAAACACCCAACATTGAATATGATGAGTTTCCTCTCATCGCATGTATGGAGATTACATCTTGGGGTTGGAAAGGTCTCAACTTTCATTGGGGAAAGATGAGAAACTATACCTTTGAAGAAGTTCAAGGTCAACTATACGAAGTCTATCCCGAAGAGATGGATAGTGCTCGTGCTCTTGGTTATGGAAATTTCAAGATAAATAGGTAAAAAGGTTATGTCGAGAGAACCAAATTTAGGTGAAACTCCAAGAGAAAGGGCAATAAGACTGGCTAAAGAAGCTCAGACGAATAAGCCAGCTGCAGGTGGTGGTAATGGAGGAAATGGTGGAGCAGGAGAGACTAACCAAGGTAAAAGAAAAGTTAAAAGTTTTAGATATCCCACAGATACTCTAACAGAGACCAGTGACTACATGCAAATTCAGGTGGTAAAGTATACTCCACCTGGAATTGGTCTTCAAGGTGGTGATGCAGTAAATTCCCTTAAAATTGGAGCGGTATTCACAGGGGCAGCAAATAATAGTGAAGTGTCTAATAGAAAGAGATCAAAGGAAAAAACACTTGCATTTATTCAGTTACCGATTCCAGCAAAAATAGGTGATAGAAATATTGCCTCTTGGAATAATGGGCAGATGAATGCCGTAGCTCAATTTGCAGGAGGATTTGTTAATGAATTAATGGCAAATCCATCTGGATCTCTAAACCCGCTGGATTACCTTAGAGAAGGTCTTACAGCGATACAGAATGCTGCCAAAGGAATAGCGGGTAATGCTGGTGGGTTAGTAAATCTTGGTCAAGATTTTCTAACTAACATGGCAATTAATATGATTCCTGGAGCCAATGTTAGTTTTAACGAGTTTCTGGCAAGAAACAGAGGAGTCGTAGTCAATCCAAATATGGAGTTCTTGTTTAATGGACCTTCCTTAAGAAACTTTGGATTTATGTATACCTTTGTTCCCAGAAACCATAAAGAAGCAGAGGAAGTAAAGCAAATTATTAGAACTTTCAAGCAGGCAATGTCTCCAAGGTCCAATATTGATGCCTTTGGAAAAGATCAACTTTTTGGTGGGTTTTTGCAGTCACCAGACGTTTTCAAAATCAGATACATGTCTGGAAACAAAGAACATCCGTTTTTGAACAAATTTAAGTTCTGTGCAATGACACAGTGTGAAGTTCAATATAATGGAGCTGGTCAGGGTTATGTGTCATATGATGATGGCACACCTGTTGTTATAACAATGCAGCTAGCATTCACTGAATTGACACCTGTTTACCATGAAGATTATGATTCAGAGTTCGGTAGAGGAGGTGTTGGATTCTAATGGCTTACTTTAAATTTTTACCAAATATTGAATACTTATCACCACTTGATAGCCCCAATAATGACGCTAGAGTCACCGCTAAAAATTTATTTCGTAGAGTAAAATTAGTTGATAATGCTAACATTTTAGATACCGCATATCTATTTGATAAGTATATCATTGAAGAGGGAGATAGACCTGACAATGTTGCACTGAAAATCTATGGTAATTCAAACTTTGACTGGTTAGTTATCTTTAGTGCTGGTATCGTTCACCAAAGAGACGAATGGCCTCTTTCTAGTCAGCAGTTGTATGACTTTGCAGCAGACAGGTATGGAAATGATCTCAATGCAATCAAGTATTATAGGACTACAGAGGTCAAAGATTCCAGTGGTCGTTTGATTCTGCCCGCTGGAAAAGTTGTGGATAAAGAATTTACGATTCCAAATCCTGATCTCACAACATCAATCCTAAATCCTGTGCAGGGAGTGACCAATTATGAATATGAGTATGAAGAGAACGAAAAGAAGAGAGAAATTAATCTAATCAAACCAACGTATAAACAGAAGATCGTTTCAGAACTTGCAGGTATTCTGGAATATAAACCAGACTCTTCTCAATACATTAATTCTTTCCTGAAGACTACAGAAAACATCAAGAAAAAATCCCCCTGATTTCTCAGGGGGATCAAGGGTCAGAACTCTGCCAGTTTTTGGAAGTAACTCAGAGTATCATCCTCTTCTTCAGTAGTAGAGGAACTCAGAGAACTCAGTTCGTCTTTCAAGTCTTGAGGGACAGGATTGGACTTCTCAAAGTTTGGTGAGAAATTTCCACGACCTTCACTTTCGTCCTCAAGTTCTTCATCCTGAACACGACGAGTAGGAGTATTACCAAGAACGTAGTTCAAACGCTTCTTCAGGTCTTCATAGGACTTGAACTGCTCGGGAGCAGTCAGTTCTGCAAGACTATACTCTTTCTTCCAGATCTCCTCCAGTTCGGAGTCATCCAGATCACCAAGGGTGCCAGCACGGGCAAACTCACTGGAGTCATAGTTCCAGTAACCTGCGACCTTCTTGATCTTGATCTTGAAGTCTGCACCTGCCCAGAAGTCGAAGGGGTTGATGGGATCTTCGTCTTCAAACTCAGGTTGCATGGCAGACATGACCTTATCAAAGATCTTCTTACCAAACTTGTAGAGGAACACCTGTCCTTCGTTGTGAGGATTGGCAGGATCCTTCACGACATAGATGTTAGCATAGTAAGAGAGTTTGCGCTTCTGCTTACGGGCAACTTCCTTATCGGAGTCAATCCCACTGTTCCACAGTTGAGAGTTCAGTTCCGACACGGGATCCTTCTGACCGAGAGTGGTCAGGGAGTTCTCGATGTACCAACCACCAGGACCTTGGAAGGCATGGGTGTACATCTTTGCCCAAGGCAAGTCTTCCCCTTCGGGAGCAGGAAGGAAACGGACGACAGCATAGCCGTTACCTGCTTTATCTACCTCGGGCTTCCAGAGACGATCGTCTCCAGAACCACCATTGCTGTTCATTTTTTCGACTTCCTTGACCAGTTTAGAGGTCAAAGAACCGAGACTGGATTGCTTTTTGAGATTTGCGAATGACATTAGATTTGGCCTTTGTACTTGTGTATTCTAGGATGCTGAGGAGTCTTTGTCAACACGACTGCGGACTTCATCAAGGGTCCTTTTCATATTACCGAATAGGACACCCACATCGGTGTTCTTTGGGAACCCCATCATTATAGCAGATGCTTGGATTTGTTCCTTCATCTGCACCGCATCTGGATCATCTCCCGCAAGGGAAAGACGAGTCCACATAATTTGTTGTTTTTCAATTAGTTCTTCAAGAAGCGTAAGATTATCTAGTTTCTCATTGTGTGAAAGAGAATCAAAAGAAATCATATTATTATAGATGTCTTCCTGAAGTCTATTAATCTCTGCGAGTTCTGCACGAACTACATCAGACTTAAAAAAATCACTCACAGATTATGCTCCTCAGAATTTGTTTGTGCTTCTGCACATCGATATTTAGAAAGGGTTCATACTTCTTAAGTTTGAGGGAAACCGAACCCCAAATAGGATCATCCAGTTGCTTATCAAACTTTTGTCTGAACTCAAATATTCTATCATAAATCACCAGAGTTTCTAGTGAAATTTTTCCACCAAGATACTTTTTTAACAGAGTTGGATGACCTTTCGAACAATCGAAAACATCCTCTAATTTTCTCTCCGAGAACAATTCGTTGCTTTGCTCTGTAAACAAGTAAGTCAAACTCTGATTCCTCTTGAGCCAGTTTTGATACTCTGTCTCTCCTTCTTTGATTAAACCACCAATCCATATCTTTTCTGGGGAATCGGATGAGCAAAAGTTTGCGATGAAATAGTTACGGACTTCTTCGTCCTTTTTCTGTCTAGAAAGTTTTTCGAACCAATACTTATCTTTACGCTTATTGAAAGCAGATACAGATGCTCTAGTTCTACCACCATACTGGAAAAAGTCATACTTCTCTTTTGTGAAGTGGTTCTTCAAAGACAAATATGTTTGATAGCAATCAAACGGAGTCACTGGAATTTTGTTCTTGTTCACGTTGCATTAACATCATTTGGTATCGTTCCATTGGAGAATAAGTGACATCATGATCGTAATAAAAATACTGACGACCGACACGAGGAACATCTGTCTGCCAACCATGAGGATCAATGAATCCACTTTGACTAGAAGTGTGATAATGAGTTACTTCTTCTTCGTCACCATCCCATCTCCAATCTGTGCAAGAGTCAACAGTAAGAATAGGGATGTAAGTGTGATTTGATGCCATTCTCAGGTGTGCATCATGCCACGAATCAAACACAATCATCTGAGGATCATCAAGTTCCATCTTTCTACCATTGGTAGAATGGAACATAAGATCAAGATTCATCTTGCTGATTTTATCTACCAGTGGTTTCTCACCTGCCTCACTATGACCAAAGAGATCATTGCAAATTAAAGTAGCGGCAGAAGGAACATAATATTGGTTTTCTGTTCTATCAGTCAATTCAATGACAGTGATAGGATCATTCTCTACCCTACCTAGAGCATGTTCCATATCGTTTAGGACGAAGGTCTTAAAGGTGGCACCAATGATATGACCATTCTTGTTGTAATGTCTAACCTCATTCCTACGAATGGTGCCCTTAGACTCATTTTCTTCAAAGTTTGTGCCTAGATGAAGGTAAAGATTGCACTTTTTTTGATGCTCTTCAATTTCTTTGAGTGCATCTTTAATCTCATCAATATCATTTTCCCATCCATTGAGGTATCCAGAAAGAGATGCCTCTGGTGTAAGGAGATGGTCAACCTCATTTTCCTTTGCCCAATCAAGCGCTTTCAGAATCTCTCTTTTGTTCGCTTGAATGTTGGTTCCTACAGGAATTTGAGCACCAGCGAGTCTAAGACTTTGACGAGGCATTTCCATGCCATGAGGTCCAGTGAAGTACATTATTAATCAATAGGTAAACGAGCTCTAGATGTTTTCTTCATGAAGTTCAATTTCAGTGCGTCACACTTAATTTTTTCCTTCAAAGGTTTGGAAATGATCTTTGACACTGATTCTACTTCAATGTTGTTCACTTCGCAGAAATGAACAATTGCATCTATGTAGTTCATGTCTTCTTCTCTTTGCACAATCCTCTCAATTTCCATCGCAAAGGTTGTAGCAGTGAGAAACTTCTGATCAAATACTTTTTTAAGTTCCTGTTCCATATTGGTTTAGTTTGTGTTCTACAAAGTTTTGGACGTATCTTGCAAGTAATTTAATATACTCAGTCTTTTCTTCACCTCTGATGACATACTCTACAACTTCGCCATTTTCACATGACATAAGGATAACAAACTTCTTGACAAGAATATCTGTCAACTCGTAGAACATACAGGCATATGCTGCTGCCTGTACAAAGTAATTTTCAATCCACTCTTTGGGTTTGGGTTTTGCTGCTGTCTTAAAGTCAATGACTGCCAACTCACCATCATATTCTGCAATGCAGTCAACGGTGCCAGCAATACCCAAGTGAAGACTGTAAAGACTGTCTTCCAAAGCGTGGATATTGTCAATCTTATTCAGATATGGTTTTGCTTGCTTAAACAAATACTCTGACAATGGTTGAACGGAAGGGAGTTCTTCATTCTTCAGGTAACTTTCAGCAAGAGAGTGCATATCAGTCCCACGGCTTGTTGCCTTTCTAGTAATCTGATTTGCTTTCTCTTCGCCTACTTTTTTTCTCCAATCAGCAAACACCTGCCGATTGTAAAAACTGGTGACCGAAGTAATGGACACCAGTTTCCGAAGTTCATCCTCTGTGGGAAGTTTATAGTAACGAACTCCATCAATACTCTCCCTCTCAAGTTGAGGGAGATTCACGTCAACAAAATTAAACATTAAAAACCCATTGCCAGTTTCTTGATGATATACTCCTTGACAAGTCCAGAACGAACAATATCTTCAGTGTCAAATTCGACGATATTGAATGATTCCATTTGCTCAATGATTTTCATGAAATCCATGATTCCATTTCTTTCATTAGATTTTGTCAAGTCGGATTGGGTGGCGTCACCACAGAACATAATTTTAGAATTGTCACCCACTCGTGTAATTATACTATCTAATTCGTGAAAATTCAAGTTTTGACACTCATCCACGATGAGAATTGCATCATCAAAGGTGGTTCCACGAACAAAAGATGTAGACCAGAAGCTAATCGTCTCCTGTGCCTTTAGATTACCATACAGCATCTCAAAGTCTGCATCTGTGGGCATCTCAAACATATACTTGACCATATTCTTATAAGGAATCTGGTAAAGTGCAGACTTGTCTTCATGGTCACCAGGGAGAAATCCAATCTCTCTTGTAGCGACCAAAGAACGAATGATGTAAATCTTGTTATAAGGTGTGTACTCGTTGAGAACGTCTTTTAGTGCATTATATAAAGCAATAAAAGTTTTTCCTGTTCCTGCACATCCATATAGAAAAGCATTCTGTCCTTTTTCGTATGCGGCAAAAAACTTTTTCTGGTTTTCAGTTAGAGGTTCGATATCAACCAATAAATCTTGGTTGATTGGTTTTCTCCTCTTCATTTGTTTTGCAGTATAACCAGCACCAACAGGTGAAACTTCAACAGACTTTCTCTTTCTGGGCATAAGTTTTAGTCGAGGGTTAGTTTTTGACGGTTTCTACCAGCTGTCTGTGCTTTTTTAAGCACATCATTCCAGCCAGGGTTTTTATTATACAGTTTATCCTTCCACTCACCAACTTCACCCACACCAGGTACAGTTGATGGATCAGAATAATCACGCAGCCAATCTGGATTGTCTGCTTTCCATTGATCCCAGTCATGAACACTCATGACTACTTCTTTTTGTTCACCAGTTTTCGTGTTTACTACAGGATAGGATGCCATGATGATAATAAAAAAGTATTTAGACCCACTCAAGTGCTTCAGACACTGCTGGGAAGACTTCGGTAAAAATCTTCTTGCACTCGTTTGCAATATCCATGTGTTCCTGCTGAGTGCCGTTAGCAGAACGCAGTTGGATATAGTGAATCCATGAGCGACATGAACCTGACATATAGAGTCTGGTTGGAGTTGCCAGAGGAAGTACAAAGCGAGCACACTCTTTTGCGATGCCCTCGTCCAACATTTGCTGATACAAATTCATTCCCTGACGGAAGTGATTTTGCATCAGAATCTCAAACCTTTGTTTCTTATGCTCGTCAACGTTATCAATAGAATTTTGACGATTCTTATGATCTTGGGATCGCAGTGCTGGGAGGGGAATCTCCTCGGAGAGTAAGGAAGAATCAGCATATCGTTGTGAGAACTCTTGATATGTGAACGAACGATGTCGCAAAATTTGAGCTGCCAGACCACGAGTAGTTTCAATCTCCAAAGTCATGAAACTCTGTTCAAATACAGACCAGTGATTGTGCTTGATGCAATATCCCAACAATTTTGCATAGTTAGGATTATCTTGATTGCTAGGGTTTGAGACTCTAGCAATATATGCCATATTCTCTTCAGGATTCGGTGTTGCTTGAATCAGTTTTACTTTCATTCTTCCTCATTTGTTTCAATTTCAATTGCTTTTTCGCTGCCTTTCTTGCTTTACGCATGAAAGTCAGTTCTCCTTCATTATACAACCATGGTTGCTTAAGTGCTTCTTTAGTTAATCTGATTGTGTCCTTGAGACGCATAGTAGACCTCGTAATACTTGATGATACCGTGTGTAATCATATTGCCCTGAGACACCCAATCATGGGCGCACTCATATATGCTCTGATTAGAATATTTAGGTGTACCATCTGGAGTCAACTCTGATCCAAATCTCTGCAGAAGCGTCTTCAAACATGCTTGTCTGACCTTCATCTTTTGATCAGAGTATCTCCAATCAGTCAGGGTATCCGTCATCGTCGTCAAAAATTTCGTCGTAATCGTGGTGAATTGTAGACAGTGTAGAAGATCCTCCATACATATCAACTCTTTCTTCTGCAACAGCACGGAAAGAGTCAACATCAGAATAAACTTCCGATTCTAGAGATTCAACCAAAAGTTTCAGATTTCGTACAATTAATTTTAACTTGTCTCTGTCCATGGCAGTCTAGTTTACTCATATTATAAACAAAAAAAGAGGGAAAGTCAATTCCCTCTCGTTACTAAGACTTTCTCAAGCCAGTCTTTCATGTGAATGCGATAACAGGACCAGTAGTAACATCCTCTGTATTTGAGTTGATAACACGCTGGTGGTCTATTATCTTTATCCATATCATCGTAATGATATCGATAATACTCCATCACTTGTTATAGGTGCGTCCACGATAGCAGAAAGTACCGTGAGTTTCCTTTGGTTCGTGACCACAGGTTTCGTAAACCACACCACGATATGCAGTGTGAGAAATCTGTGCATCGTGAAGAGCAGATGCCTTGTTGATCTGCTTTTTGATGAGAGTTAAGGTGTTCATGAGTTTACTCCTGAAATACTAGGGATTTTTAGCCCCGTTCCTTCAGTCGTTTGCGTCCCAATAGCACTCAGGTGCAGATTCCTTGACGGTCTCTACTAGTTCTACCTTCACAAGTGCAGGTAGATCATCATGCTTGGAAATCCGAATCATTAAATCATCGGCTTCCTTACATGTGAGCGTTGTGTATAGAAATAATTCTAACATGGGATGAACGCTCCGTTCCGCGACTTACTTGCGTCCTAGACCAGCATCTCATTGCACTCACCTTTTACCTTAGATCTAAGATAACCGATAAGATTATACTTGGATCTGGTGTCTAAATTGTCATCCATAAGGATTTCAATTCGTTGTTGTAGATACCTTTCACAACTCATATGCCACCCATAAGGTGAACTATCATTATGATGGGCTAAGGTAAATGCCAGTAGGATACTGAGCATTGGATGAACGACAAGGATATTATAGTCCTCGTTTCTATTTATGTCAACACTGTTGCAATCACTACATTTTGTATCATAGCGAACCCTACAGAGCAAAAAATTTGGGGAATTTTTTTTCCCGATATTTTGGATTATTTTTTCGATTTTGGTTTTGGGTCTTCTCCCCATGTCTTTGGGTTGGCAGTGCCTGGACCCCAGACAATACTCTTCAACCCCTCACGATACTTGTCCCAGTACATATCAAAGAGTCTCAATCTCTTTCCAGTTCTGGTCAAGTCATAGTATGTTTTCCCATCAATAACGTATGTAACCAAGTATGCATCATTAGGCAGTGACTTGTCATTGAGCTGCCTGGTGTTAGCGTTCTGATGGAGCACGGTACAACCGTAGATTCTTTTACAATCTTGCAGTTCCTCCGCAGTCCACAGATCGTTATCAGCCACGGGATCCCCAGATGATGTCGGGATAGGCTTCTTTAACAGTGTTGTGGGTGATTTTGTATCGTTTTCCAAGTTGCTTATCCTTTACTAGACAAAGACATTCAGCTTCTTCTGGGTGAAGCGACTCAAGAAGTTGAATGAACATAGACTCCCTACGAGTGGTCTTCAGAGAGTCATTACCCCCCTTCACAAAGTTATAGAGGATTCTATACTGACTGTTGAGTCTGCTTACACCTTCACCAGTCTTATTGTCGTTAGGGGTGTAAGGAACCTCACCATCGGGCACCGCAGACTCAATGGTCTCATCAAAATTCCAAACAAAAAGATGAATCAATGCAGGACTTCTATACTCTTGCAAGATAGAGATCTTTTCTGCTTTTGTTTTTGCGTTTGAAACTTTTTGAAATACCTCAGTTACAAGAGGATTGGGGGGCAATTTAGCCATGATTAAACTCCAAAATAATTAATCTTCTTCTTCAAAATCGTCATCATAAGTGAATTTGAATGCAATCAATGAATCATGGATGACGTTTCCATTTTCATCATACATCTCTGGGTGCATTGTTGGTTGTTCAGTTGCATTATACAACAGATACTCTCTGGTTGTCCATCCAACCACTCCACCAACCAAGAACGCCATGAACGCAACTAACGTTCCAAAAACAAGACTGACTGCTAACATTTTAGTTCTCCTGGAACTCCCTAATTGGTCGTTCCTCAAGGGAACAACCACTTTACTTAAAGTGTGAGTTGTTCCTCCATAACTTAAAATTTATTTATACTATTATAACAGGTTTTGCTCCTGAAGGAAGTGCAATGTGTCTTTGCATCCTCCAATGTGTTGGTTGTTGATTGAAACCTGTGGGAAAGTGGCACCCTCACCAAACTCTTTGTAGAATTGCTCCTTAGTAAAGTCCTCTTCATACTTATATTGAATGTAATCAATGTGAAGAGTATCAAATAACATTCGGACTCTTTCGCACCATTGACAATTATCTTTGGAATAAAAAACGGCTTTCATTTTAGTCTTTTGATTTACTTCCATGGTTCTCCTAAGACCCAGGTCACTAAACTATATCTAGTCCCTCTCGTAACTGGAGAGACTTTGTGCATTGTGAAACTCGGAAAAACAATTGCAGATCCCTTACCACAAAACTCTTTAGGGGTGTATGGTTCAGTTTCTCCTAGTTCACCAAAAGTATCAGAAATATATGTAGGGTCGGAGAACATCAACTCTCCACCGTCATAATCTTCTAGATCCGACAAGTTTATAGTGATGCTAATCTTTCTTACTTTACCAGCATAATCACTGATGCGTTTTGATCCTTGATATGCACTTGGATGGTCTGATCCTCCGTCAGCGTGCCAACTGTAGTGCCCACCGACTTTGTATTCTGTGAACTGAAGTTTCTCACACACAGATACATCCCAGTTCCAACCAGCACCCTGATTTGCAACCTCGACTATCTCTTGAATCTTTTCATAAATCCAGCGATCATCTAGCCATGCAATGTTGCAGTCTCTGGCACTCTTATTGACTTGTTTATTCAAACTATCAGCATATACTTTCCCCACATTCTGATCATCAGACTGTCGATTAAGTATAGAAGTTCCCTTCTCTATAATTTTATCACACTCTTCTTCACTAAAGATGTAATCAAAATGCCAATAAGTAGTCTGTAAGTGCATGATATATTTCTCGCAAGTAAATTATAAATGTAAAAGATAGAGATGTCAAGCTCTAAAGTTAGTTCTTGAAGAATTGAAGTCAACAGATGTTACACCAACACCAGGATCTCCATAGTCTGTTGGACCAGCAGAGGAGAAACTGACATTTGGATTGCTTCCACCTGTATCACCTTGCGAACTTATAGCGATGTTCGTAGATGTAGAGTAAGTATAGTTTCCATATGTGCCCTGACCACTTCCATCAGAAGGAACTCTCCAAAGAATTAAGACATTGTTTGCAGATCCAACTGTGCTTTCGTCTGTCTTAGAGAGATAAACAAGATGACCACCATCACTTGAATCAAGTCTCAAGACTCCCTCTGGATTACCATCACTTGTTTTGTTTGAGGCATCACCGACCATCTTATTCTGCCACGCAATGCTACCATCGGTAACATCAAACTTGATAAAATGAGTTACCTCTTCAGTAGATTGAATGACAGCATAGCAGTAATCACCGTCATAAACATAGGTTCTAGCCTTAGCAAAGTCAGTTGTTGCTCCAGTAGTAGAGTCTGTAATCGTCCACCCAGCAACGTAACTCAAACCATCATTGAGAACAAAATACGTTTGAGTATTAGAACTACTTCGTTGAGCTGATGCTAGAAGATTCGTTCCATTAGTCTTGATACCTCTGAATCTCCATAGGTTACTGTTGCTCCCAATGTAAGTATTTTTAATTCCAACCAAAGAGTCTGCTCCTAGTCCAGTCTTAATAATGGCTGAGTATCCACGTTGTCCGACGTTTGGAGTGAAAGTAACTCCTCCAGATGTCTGCATGTAAAAGTGAGTTCCTAACTTTGCAATCTCTCCAAATCTGAGACTGGCAAGTCCTGATGGACCACCATTAAATGCATGACTAGTATTTCTTGTGCCATCAGATGCATCAAAGGTATATGAAGATCCTCTATGAATACCACCTGGTGGATATGGTCTTGGGTAGTCAGCAAATCCACCCATCACAGCGTCTCCACTGCCATTAAAATTTACATCATAAGCGTAGTCAGATCCATTACTATCATTTGGATAAGCCCAACGTGTCTGCCATTGTTTTTCACCACTAGAGTTTAGTTTAGTGAGAAATCCACTATTGTTATAAACACCAGATCTATTAACTGACCCAGCAATAAAGATATTATCACTATCATCTAGGTTTACACCTTCAATCCTATTAGATACATCATCAGTTGATGCACCATTAAAAGCTTTCTCCCAAACTACCTTACCAAGTTTAGTTAACTTCGTGACGTAGATAGCTGTAGTCACAGCTGCATTTAGATATCTCACTCCACAAACAATGTAGTCACCGTTGCTATCGATGTTGAGTGATAGATAACTACTGCTACTTCTGAATATGTTCGTGTTATCTCCTATGATAAGGAGCCATTCTTTACGATCATTCTCATGCACCAGAGTCCAAGTATCATCTTGTTTTTTATAAACTTGATTCGCTGCTTTCCATTGACCACTATCTTTGATAAACAACTGAGTTGGAGTCACCCAGTTCCCATCATCATTTACATAAAGATTGGGCATAATTAATTACCTGTATAATACCAAATGTCACCGTTGTGACCCACAGAGTTACTTCCTGGTGTTGATGCGGCAGAAACATAGAAAGAACCAGAAGCATTACTCGTAGAACCGATGGTGATACTTGATCCAGTAGATACGATTGGATTGATCCCACTATAATTTTCTTGATAGATTGTTCTAGCAGGTGCCGTGATTGTTACTGCAGCACCAGAGACAGGACTTACATCTAAGTTCTCACCAAAGTTAACGGTTCCTGCTGTTCCAACGACAACTCCATTATCTTTTACCTCAATACCACCACCAACACCAGTAATGTTGGTTAGACCAGAACCATCACCAACAAATTGAGCAGCAGTGACAACTCCGATCGTTTGAAGATTACCCTGAGCAGTGATTGTGATAGCAGTTCCTACTCTAAAGGAATATCCTGCTCCGACTTTCAAGTCAGACTTAACTGTACCACCGATAGAAACATCGGTGCTGATTGCGACTTCAACAGCGTTGATGTTTAAGTTGTTAACACTATCAATCTTCGGTGTACCACTGACACCGATAAGATTAATTTTCTTTGCACCAAAACCCTTTTCTGCCATGACAGTTCTTTATTGAATATTTATCTTGAGATAGTAATACCAGTCATTGCAACACCTTGAAACGCAAGTAACACATCATTATCTAACGCTGCTGGTGGATCAGGATCTGGATCAGGATCTGGGTCGGGATCTGGATCAGGATCTGGTGGAGTGACTGTGTATGGATTGTATGCAATCCTCGTGCTGGCACCTCTCAAATTGTAGGAACCAGTCCAGTACGCAGTATTAGTATCAACAGCGTCATCATCTTGATAAAGATCCGTTCCAACCTCTTGAGTTGCGTGACTATTTAACCAAGTTTTCACGTCTAAAGAACTAGATGATGGTCTAGACTCCATGTATAAAGCTATGAGACCTGCTGCAACAGGAGCAGCAGCACTGGTTCCATTGAAAGATCTATCGTAGAACCGAGTATCATCTTGTCTCTGGTAATTTTGATTACGTCCAGTTGATGTAGCAGCGATAGTTTCATCAGCAGGTGCCCAGAGATCGATGCCAGGACCATTATTAGAATAAGATGCCTGCCTCTCTCTGTAATCAGAAAGAATAAATTCATCCATTGCACCGACACAAATGACTGGATGGAAGTCAGTTCCACTATCAAATCCAATCCCTTGAGGATTCATCCAGTCCCTGTGATTACAAGGCACAGTTCCTGCGGGAAACTCTGCCCTGGGATCCGTAGTTCCAAAATAATTGTCAGACATATAATTCAAACGATCTGGATCGGTAGCACCAATTCCCAGTCTCTGATTATTATTACCTGCTGCTGCCACATAGATGACTCCTTCTGCCATCATCTCATTAGCAGCAGTGTCGATCGAATTAGAACGTGATGAAGTTGACCAAGACTTATATGCAAAAAGAATCTGATTATTAAGACCGTTCTTCATTGCCGTTACTAAATCTGTAGTCGCAACATTCCCATTAAAGGTTCCTGTTGTCCCTCTAAACTTATAACTTACTACACTACCACCATAGAATGCCGCTTGATACCCCCAACTACCATTTGCAACCGTGGGATTCTTAACACCAGTTTCGGAGTTTACTGGTTTGTGCTTGTGAAAAATCTTCAGTAGGTCATAGTTAGCTTCAATACCCATGCTAACATTGTCAGAAATACCAGGAAGATTCCAAATGTTTGCTTCAAATGCCAGTCCATAAGTCTTACCAGCAGCAAGAGAAGCACAGGCAGTTCCATGACTACTGGTTAAACTATTAACACCGTCTAGTCTATCTCCCACTGCTCTAGCAGCGGTGTAAGTAGCGGGAATAGATACGGTTCCAATAGATGCAAACTCAGCAGATCTATTAGCACCATTCTCCCACCATGCCTCTGCGGATGCTGTAGTGATTCCAGTTCTACCATCTGGTTTCGTATATGTGAACCCATTAGTATTAAAGTAGTCTGGATCAATATAATACGGACCATCCAGAACAATATCACTTACTCTAGATGTACCATCACTTTTTATAAACTCTGGATGGTATTGAGATACACCAGAGTCATGAATAACAATATCAACGTTTGCACCAGTCAGAGTGTAAGTTACATCACCAAACTTTACTGGTGGATTGCCAGTTACGCCTGCCCAGAAATCACCATTCGTTTGAATACCAGTCCTGGGAAGAGCCCAAGTTGTTCTGTTTAACTCACCAGCAGTTGCGATACCTGGTGGTCCATAGATGTCAAGGTCTCTGTATATCTTTACGTTTGATCCAAATCTAGCTGTTGCTGGTTCTGGTTTTGGATAAGCATCTGGGTTACAAGTAGGACACAA
>Ga0255759_10000082_pt1 | contig 80706 bp, 81 predicted proteins | sample 101ome_20_FD_179959 | JGI IMG/M metagenome (GOLD analysis project Ga0255759, IMG submission 179959) | Coastal salt marsh microbial communities from the Groves Creek Marsh, Skidaway Island, Georgia - 101404AT metaG (version 2) | ecosystem: Environmental > Aquatic > Marine > Intertidal zone >... | reverse complement strand
GACTTTAGATCTCTAAGTCAGCCGCTGATGAAATAAATAATTGAGACAATTTATCCGGGTATCGTTTTTTGGCAATATAAGCGGGTGACAACGATAGACGCTCCACCGCTTCATAGCCGTTATTTTGAACTGCGTTAAGCACTGTTTCAGGGCTGTCTAGGCCAGGCTCAAAAAACAGATTTTTGCCACTATATAAACGACCAATATCCCGAACGCCCGATGCCAGTATTTTCTTTATTGAATGCACGGTTGTTGGGTTTACACTTAAAATCACATCACTCGATAATGTTGATTGTGCCATTTGAATTGTTTGCATAAGTTTCGCATCATCACATGCTGACTTTTTTGCAAAGTCAGTATCTGTTTGAGGCACAAAATTCTGTATAATGACATCATGCAGCAGCCCGTATTCTTTATGCAAATTCATGAGCTCATTCAACATTTTTTGACGATACGTAGGGGTTTCCCCAATACCGACTAATAAACCTGTACTAACAGGAATTCCAGCTTCCATCGCCCATCGGATATTTTGCAATCGGTTTTCAATTGCCTTGCCCGGAGAATCGGGATAAATTTTATCATGTTTGCTTGGATTTACAGCATCCAAATTAATTCGAACCAACGAGCAAATTTCCGATAGGCGCTGATAATCACTCAAGCCGGATAACGACCCAATTTCAACAACTGGAATAAACCCTTCTAAAAATACCATTTCACAAATGGTATACACGTAAGATAAATATGAATCAAATCCCCAAACAGCCAGTCGATTGCGAACTTTCGAATATTTATCAGGACGATCGCCACTCACACATAAAATCTCTTTACAGCCATTAGCCGCTGCTTCTTTAACCAATTGAATAATTAAATACGGGACATTAAGTACTGGAGCCCCATCCCCATCAGCAACTCGATAGGAACAGTAGGGGCATTTGTTTTGACAAAAGTAAGACATTGGAAACATAGCAGAATTCAAATAATGAACGTTATCCGTTGTATTCGTTAATTGATTCAATCCTGTCATAATTATCTCCTTAAAATACACTAGTTCCCTCATCAATTGTGTGTTTAATTGATATACTATTCTTGGCCACGACCGACTCTCCCACCAAGGAACCCTGGCAGTACCATAGGCGCTAAAAGACTTAACTTCTGTGTTCGGAATGAGAACAGGTGTACCCCTTTTGCTATAATGACCAAGAATAGTATACATGAAACATAAATTAAATTGCATTGTTATGGTTAAGTTACAATAGTTAAGACCTCGACCAATTAGTACTAGTCCGCTACACACATTACTGCGCTTACACACCTAGCCTATCAACCTTGTTGTCTTCAAGAGGTCTTACTCCCATAAAGGGATGGGAAATCTCATCTTGAGGTAAGTTTCCCGCTTAGATGCTTTCAGCGGTTATCTTATCCACACATAGCTACTCAGCATTTACCGTTGGCACGATAACTGATACACCAGAGGTGTGTCCATTCCGGTCCTCTCGTACTAGGAACAGCGCCTCTCAAATTTCCTACGCCCACAGCAGATATGGACCAAACTGTCTCACGACGTTCTGAACCCAGCTCACGTACCGCTTTAATGGGCGAACAGCCCAACCCTTGGAACCTTCTTCAGCTCCAGGATGCGACGAGCCGACATCGAGGTGCCAAACCTCCCCGTCGATATGGACTCTTGGGGGAGATAAGCCTGTTATCCCCGGGGTAACTTTTATCCGTTGAGCGATGACCCTTCCATACGGGATCACCGGATCACTAGGTCCGACTTTCGTCTCTGTTCGACTTGTAAGTCTCACAGTTAAGCTCTCTTCTACCCTTACGCTCTACAAACGGTTTCCAACCGTTTTGAGAGAACCTTTGAGCGCCTCCGTTACTCTTTAGGAGGCGACCGCCCCAGTCAAACTGCCCACCAGACTATGTCCTCTCTCCGGATGACGGAGACAAGTTAGTATTCCAAAATAACCAGGGTGGTATCTCACCAATGGCTCACTACAGTCTGACGACTATAGATCAAAGCCTCCCACCTATCCTGCACAAGTTATTCCAAAATACAAAGCCAAGTTACAGTAAAGCTCCACGGGGTCTTTCTGTCTTGCTGTAGGTAGTCCGTATCTTCACGGACACTTCAATTTCACTGAGTCTCTCGTTGAGACAGTATTCAATTCGTTACGCCTTTCGTGCGGGTCGGAACTTACCCGACAAGGAATTTCGCTACCTTAGGACCGTTATAGTTACGGCCGCCGTTCACTGGGGCTTCAATTCGATGCTTCACATTGCAAGCAATATTGACATCTCCTATTAACCTTCCAGCACTGGGCAGGCGTCAGCCAATATACATCACCTTGCGGTTTAGCATTGACCTGTGTTTTTGATAAACAGTCGATTGAATCGGTTCACTGCGACCCTCATATGCTCCGATAGCAAGTATCATCACAAATTTGGGCACTTCTTCTTCCAAAGTTACGAAGCCATTTTGCAGAGTTCCTTAACGAGAGTTCTCTCACGCGCCTTAGTATTCTCTACCTGCCTACCTGTGGCGGTTTTAGTACGGTTACCTGTAAATCTCGCTAGAAGGTTTTCTTGTCAGCGTGGCGTCAATCACTTCCTCCAAAAGGAGTCGACATCACATCTCAGATTAACGAAAAAGCGGATTTGCCAACTTTTTCTACCTACATGCTTGTACCACAATCCAATAAGTGGATGACCTAGCCTCCTGCGTCACTCCATTGCTAATAACGATTTACGGGTAGTACAGGAATATTAACCTGTTGTCCATCGATTACGCTTTTCAGCCTCACCTTAGGCCCGACTAACCCTGAGCGGACGAGCCTTCCTCAGGAAACCTTAGGCTTTCGGCGGATAAGATTCTCACTTATCTTTTCGTTACTCATGCCGACATTCTCACTTCTGATTCGTCCATCATATTTTTCAATACAACTTCATCCTAGTACAGAACGCTCTCCTACCGCTTGCCATAAAGACAAACCCGTAGCTTCGGTAACACACTTAGCCCCGTTACATTTTCGGCGCAGAATCGCTCGACCAGTGAGCTGTTACGCTTTCTTTAAAGGATGGCTGCTTCTAAGCCAACCTCCTGGTTGTTCAAGCAACTCCACCTCCTTTCCCACTTAGTGTGTATTTAGGGACCTTAGCTGACGGTCTGGGCTGTTTCCCTTTTGACCTAGGAGCTTATCCCCCTAGGTCTCACTCCTGAATAAAGTGTCTTGGCATTCGGAGTTTGCCAGGGTTTGGTAAGATTGGTCATCCCCCTAGCCCTAACAGTGCTCTACCTCCAAGAACCTAAACTTCAAGGCTGACCCTAAAGTCATTTCGGAGAGAGCCAGATATTTCCTGGTTCGATTAGCATTTCACCCCTATCCACAAGTCATCCGAGCATTTTTCAACATACACCGGTTCGGGCCTCCACAAAATGTTACTTTTGCTTCACCCTGCTCATGGATAGCTCACCAGGTTTCGGGTCTAATCCCACTAACTAAATCGCCCTATTCAGACTCGCTTTCGCTGCGGCTCCGTATTTAAACTTAACCTTGCTAGTGACATTAAGTCGCCGGCACATTCTTCAATAGGCACACCGTCAGACGCAGATGCGTCCTCCGATTGCTTGTAGGCACATGATTTCATGTTCTATTTCACTCCCTTCCCAGGGTTCTTTTCACCTTTCCCTCACGGTACTTGTTCGCTATCGGTCGTATAGTCATATTTAGCCTTGGATGATGGTCCACCCGGATTCCCGCAGAATTTCACGTGTTCCACGGTACTCAGGACAACAATCGATAAGTTGTTAATTTTTCGTATACAGGGCTATCACCTTCTTCGGCAGTGCTTCCCAACACTTTTTACTAAACTAACAATTTGTAACTTATCTGTGTACAAGATAGGTACACAAGATTGAAGCCTACAACCCTCTAGCTGCAGCGCCTATCCGCTACTAACACAGCTAAAGTTTGGGCTATTCCCGTTTCGCTCGCCGCTACTAAGGGAATCTCGTTTGATTTCTATTCCTCTGGGTACTTAGATGTTTCACTTCTCCAGGTTGTCTACCTCTATTCTATGTATTCAAATAAAGGTTGCATGGTCATTACACCATGCGGATTTCTCCATTCGGAAATCCCCGGCTCAACGCTTGTAGCAGCTTGCCGAGGCTTATCGCAGCTAGCCACGTCCTTCTTCGTACTATACGCCAAGGTATCCGCCATGTGCCCTTTTTATCTTAACTACTGCAACTTAATCATAACAATTGAATTCAATTCAGTTTCATTATTTTTATTCTACTTTCTTCCAATGATCTAGCACGCTTAGTGGTGCAATGGATTATCAATCTTACCGGGAATCAATCATTAATGTCAACACTGAAATCAAAAAAACAGATTTTTAAGCATAGATTAAAAAAAATTTTATTGTTAAAAAAAGGTTTTTGAAAAAACCGACCGAGATTATTTTTTTAAAAAAACAAAAAATTTGATACACTATAGCTATAATTTAAAACGTCTAACATCAACATAAACGCAAGTAAACCAAAGGAGCAACCATCAGATGAGCAACAAGCATTACACACCGGATCACGAATGGGTAGAGATTCAATCCACCGAAGCGACCATCGGCATTACCCAATATGCCGTGGATGAGCTGGGCGATATTGTCTATATTGAGTTACCCGAAGTCGGGCGATCGGTGACAAAAGGCGAAGAAATTGGAACCGTTGAATCCGTAAAAACCGTATCCAGTATTTACGCACCCCTATCGGGAACAATTACACGAATCAATGCCGAATTGACCGAACGGCCTGACATTGTTAACGAATCCCCGGATGCCAATGGCTGGATGGTGGCTATTGAGCCAACCAATAGCGCCGAACACCATGAACTGCTGAACGCATCCGATTACCAAAAACACTGTGATTCCCTATAATGAAACAGTACCTAGACTTAGTTCAAACAATTTTAGAGAACGGCATTGATAAAACAGATCGAACGGGTACTGGAACAAAGTCTATTTTTGGCTATCAATACCGCGTTGATTTGCAAGCGGGGTTTCCACTACTAACAACTAAAAAAATTGTAATTAGTAGTGTCGTCAACGAACTGTTGTGGTTTTTAAAAGGCAGCACCAATATTCATGATGGTTTAAACTCAAAAATATGGGATCCTTGGGCGGATGCCGATGGAAATGTGGGCCCAATTTATGGGTACCAATGGCGACAATGGGAACAGTTTAGACCCGATGAATCTGGCCAGCCTGTTAAACGGCATATTGACCAAATTCAAACGGTAATTGATACCATCAAAACAAACCCGGATTCCCGACGGTTAATTGTATCCGCATGGAATGTTGCGGATTTGGATCAAATGGCGTTGCCTCCCTGCCATTTACTCTTTCAATTTTACGTGCGGGGCGATTATTTGGATTGCCAACTGTATCAACGATCAGCAGACGTCGCCATCGGCGTGCCGTTCAACATTGCGAGTTATTCGTTATTGCTGAGCATGATTGCCCAGGAATGCAATCGACTACCCGGCCATTTTATTCACACCATCGGGGATGCCCATATTTACACGGACCATGTGGATGGCCTTCGGGAACAACTTACACGACCAACTCAAACACTTCCCACAATTCGAATTGCCAATAAACCGTTTGATCAGATTACCGCTGATGATATTGTTGTTGATAATTACCAACCCGCACCCTTTATTCGGTTTCCGATTTCCGTCTAATGCAGGTTATCGTTTTAGTAGCTATGGATACCAATCGCGGGATTGGCATTAACAATCAGTTGCCCTGGCATATTCCGGAAGACTTAATTCGATTCAAACAACAAACAACCGGGCAAGCCATTATCATGGGTAGAAAAACATGGGAATCGCTGCCCAAGGCTCCGTTGCCCAATCGATTAAATATTGTACTATCCCGAAACCCCGATGCACTCACTGTGCCGGTACCCGTGGTATCCACACTAGCAGCCGGCATTCGCACAGCACAAGAAGCGGGTGTATCGAAAACGTATATTATTGGAGGCGCTGCGGTTTATCAACAAACAATCCAAGAACAAATCGCCACTCAGCTCATCATTACGCAAGTGTCAGGATCTTGGGAGTGCGATACCCACTTCCCCGATCCCGAACCTTTTTATCAACTCGACCACGTTGAAGACCGCTTTGTCAGCCAGTCTATCGCATGCACTATTGAACGCTGGACTATAAATTCCAACCATTCAAAATTTTAGATATTTCCTCACTATGCCGAGTTTCATCCCGAATCATATCTTCCAAATCTAAAGACAAGGCTTTATGACCCAAAGCCGCCGCCTGCTCAGCACGTTGGGTATATCCGATAATTGCGCGGTTTTCAGCTTCTAAAACAGCTTCGAGCATGGCTTTATTGGTACTAGCCGGCGCTACACTGGCTGCCTGGGTTGTGGGCTCTCCGCCCAAAACCAAAATTTTATCTGCTAAAAACTTAGCGTGTCCTTGCTCATCAGCAACCTCGGCCAATAAAAATTGACTGAGCTCGGGTCGAAATGGACCCGTTACTTTTGCCGCATACGTTGTGTATTGAATAATGGCAGCAAATTCATTGGCAAGGTCTTGGTTCAATAAATCAATCAATTCCTGGTTGCTCATGCTTTATCTCCTTTTGGTCGTTTTGATAATTCTATATCTCTATAAAAGTGTACCATATCTTAATTCGATTCAGTCTCATTTAATTGGCTGATTAATAAATCCACGACTTGTTTCACAGAATCATCTGAATCAATAACTGTTCGAATCCGGTCACACGCATACATGACTGTTGTATGATCTCGCTTTCCAAAGTACTCGCCAATTTTGGGGAACGACATATTGGTTAACTCTCGTGCTAAGTACATCGCTATCTGGCGAGCAAACGTAATATCTTTCGCCCGACTGGATGAACACAAATCAGCATCTGTAACACCGAAATAATTTTGCACTTTGGATTTTATCTTCTGAATGCTTAACGGTTTTGTGGACCGAACGCCAACTAAATCCTTAATAATATTGCTCACAATTTCTAAGGTAATATCCGCATCATCCAACAACGACATATACGCAGCAATCCGGTTTAGGGCACCTTCCATTTCTCGAACATTTGACGGAATCTGTGTGGCAATAAAATGAACCACTTCATCGGTAATTACCAACGACATGTCTTCGGATTTTTTACGCAAAATTGCCAAACGAGTCTCCAATTCAGGCGGTTGAATATCGGCGATCAATCCCCACTCAAATCGCGTACGCAACCGGTCTTCCAATGTTGGTATCTCTTTGGGGGATCGATCCGATGTTAAAATAATCTGCTTATTTTGACTATACAAGTCATTAAATGTATGAAAGAACTCTTCTTGAGTCTGAACTTTCCCCGCTAAAAACTGCACATCATCCACAAACAAAACATCCACGGCACGATACTGATCCCGAAACTGCCGGGTTCGTTGATTCTTAATTGCATTAATCAAATCATTGGTGAATTTTTCAGATGTCACCATGCTTAACTTCAACCCAGGATGATTTTTCTGAATATGATGCGCAATAGCATGCATTAAATGCGTTTTTCCCAGCCCAACAGACCCGTAAATAAACAATGGATTATAGGCCGATGCTGGCGTTTTTGCCACCGCTTCACATGCGGCATGCGCAAACCGATTGTTATGCCCCACAACAAACTGGTCAAATGTATACCGAGAATTAAACAACCTATCTTGAGAAACCACGCTCGGAGCCGCGTCAAATAAACTCAATTGTTGCTCCTCAGGCCGCTCAACATCAATCGTATATTCTACCAATGTGCCTGGGTATTTTTCAGATAAAATATACTCCCTAAAAATTGGTTCGCATTTTTCTTGCATCCAAGTTTTTGAAAATGCATTGGGCACTTTGAGCTGCAATACAGAATTATCGTATGAAACAAAGGATGCTGAAGACAAAAATGTTTGATAAGCAGGCGGTGTTAAATACGTTTCAAGGGCAACTTGGACATCCTCCCAAATAGTCATTTATGCCGCCGTCATCTTATAAGAACTTTGATATGCTAGCGCCAACCATGAATCGGGGATTGCTGCTCTCGCCAATACCATCTAAGATCGCTGCCTGAAAAATCAGATTTTCCATTGCAAACCACCGAGCACCCGTGTTTACCCGATACAGCCCGTCATCGCCAATCATGTCGACAACAAGGCTAATGGCATCGTTTAAAAAGTATTCACCACCCATCATCAACGCTGAGCTAACCGAATCTTCGAATAAGGCACGAAACCCAACATGGCCCGTAAACGATGCCTGAAATGGCTTGCTCGCAACCATGTACAAACTGCTGCCTTCATTGGCTGTCAAATTTTCAAGCCCCACGGCCACATCGACTGGATACTGCTTCTGCTCAGAAAACACATGATATTTCATATTCAAAAACACACCCTCTTCCGGATACGTCCCACCCACAACACCCATCTCAATATTGTCATAGGTCCCAATGTTAAGTTTGTAATAATGAGCGCTTTTATGCTTATCGTTGTCAATACTTCGAGCATCGCCTAGGTAATCAATACCTAGATTGTACTCTTGATACTGCAAACGCTCGGCTGTTGGCATTTCCAAAAGCCCGGTTGGCCCGCCAATTGTTGGTGCAGCAAGCACAGAAGTTCCGATAAGCGCCACAATAAAAATTCCATATATTAATTTTGTCATTTTGTATCTACCATCCGTTTTAATTTTGCCTGAAATCGCAGTTCATCACGATGCAACTGAGCTGGGAATCCAAACAATGTCACCCCACCAGATGGGAATGATTTGGTTACACCTGCTCTACTTAGAATAACACTATTAGGCCCAATTGTCACATGATCTTTAACGGCCACTTGGCCCGCAAAAATACAATGATCCCCAATCGTTACGGACCCTGCAAATTGAACCCCTCCCGCTATTAGACACTGTTTGCCAATCAACGCATTATGCGCAATATGACAATGCGCATCAATTTTAGTGCCTGCCCCGATTTGTGTGTCGGCCAAAACACCCCGATCAACGGTTGTCAAGGAACCAATATGGACAGAATCTCCAAGCCAAACACCGCCTTGATGCGGCATAAACCGATGCGTTCGATCGGGCTGTGTCATGTACCCAAAGCCATCAGAACCAATAACAGCTCCGGATCGAATCGTACAATTATTGCCAATTCGAACCGAGTCCCCAATAGAAACATTTGAAAAAATTTGAGATCCTTCACCAATAAAACATCTATTACCAATAACGGCACCGGGATGAATCACAACACCGGCCTGAATCACAGACCCATCCCCAATATGTGCCGATGCATGAACTTGGGCTGTATCGTGCACCAGTGTTGGCAATGGAGGGACAACCCATCGAAACAACGCAATTAGTTGAGCCATCGCCATAGGCCCATTAGAAATAAAAATATGTGGCTGGTCTATCGCTTGTGTGGACAACAAAACCGATGTTTTAGAAATATTAACCAGCTGATCATAATGTTGATCTGAAAAATACGGAATCACATGATTCGGCTTTGGTGCTTGGATAGACGCAACCCCAACCAATGGATGATGGGGATCTAAACCAACTGCTTTGCCTTTGAGCGCATCAACAATATCCGCTACGGTGATCAAGACTACTTTGAATCCGATTCTTTATTCAGCCGATCCAATACAAACTCAGTTAAGTCGTAGCCACCATACACAACCGCTTGCTGATCCATAACAACATCCAAGCCTTGCTCTTTGGCCACACGCTGAGTCATGGCTAAAATCTTTTGTCGAATCGAATAAATCGACTCGTTACGAAACTGCAACAGTTCTTGCTGCAACGGCTCCATTTCTTTTTGCATGGCATCCGCAAGGTCTTTCATTTTTTTCTCGCTGGATTTTTTTTCCCGGGCCTCAGTCATTTTTTCATTATGCTTTTCAAGCTTTTCTTCATACTTTTGGCGCTTTTCTTGAAATACCTCTTCCATTTTAGCGGCTTCTGTATACCGCTCAAAAATAGCCTGCATATTAATTAATCCAACTTCTGCATGAACTGGCGCCATGCCAAATACGACCAATGAAACTATAATGCTAATTAAAATTTTTTTCATTTATATGGTGTCTCCTTTTTGTACAATTCTTTTTGTTTATTATACCGTGTTTAAATGATTCCGCAACTCACTGGGAGATAGTAAAACCAATAAAAATAAAGCCATTCGAACGTATAGCCCATTATCTGTTTGCCGAAAGTAGGCCGCTTGGTTCAGGTCATCAACATCGGGATGAATTTCATTGGTCCGTGGCAGGGGATGCATAATAACCACATCGGGCTTACACACCGATTCTATTAACGCCCGATTTAAGATATACAATTTTTCAAATCGCTCATAATCCGACTCCGATTGAAATCGCTCTCGTTGCAATCGCGTCATATAAATGACGTCCGCTGTGGCAATCCCCACTTTAAAGTCATCGGTTTGAGTGACACGAATACCGCTCCCTTGCAAAGCATGGACGCTGTCCGCTGGCAATTGAAGATCATTGGGCGCAATCGCAACGATATGAATGTTGGTATATAACCGCATTAAATGAACCAACGAATGAACGGTTCGACCGTGTTGCAAATCACCCACAACGGCTATGGTCAAATCAGACAGGCGTTTTGTTTCATTGTATATCGTATACAAGTCCAATAAGGCTTGGGTGGGATGTTCACCAATTCCGTCTCCAGCATTGATAATGGGGGTTGTACTGTTATCCGCCGCAATACGTGCAGATCCCACCGTAAAATGACGCAAAACAATCACATCAACATACCCCTGGACCACCCGAATTGTATCCGACAAACTTTCGCCCTTGGAAATTGAAGAAAACACAACACCCACCGTATTATCCACACTGCCGCCTAAATATTGAAATGCAGAAGCAAAGCTAATGCGGCTACGGGTACTAGCCTCAAAAAACAAGTTGCTTAGCACATAACCACTGAGTGGATTCCACTGGCGCAATTGGGATCGCCCCATTGCTTTAAGCCGATCGGTTAACTCAAATAACGCATCAATCGCAGACTCTGTAAACTGCGAAACCGATACAACATTGTTGCCGTTCCAGGTATCTGCTTGTATTGTGGATTCTATTGTCTGTTTTTTTGTCATATAAATCAATTAACTAAATTAATCCATATTGTAGGCTTCATTTGAGTTGCACGTCAACGAAATGCGGTGATATTATGATTTGTGTCTTAAAAAAACAAACAAACATTGAATAAAAAAGCGCAAAAACAACCATGATGATACTCACGATAACGACACTCGGAATTCTGCTATCCCTGATTAGTTTTGGAAATCTGAGCGATGGCCCAAGTCGTCCGGTTGCTAAAGTTGGCAAAACGATTATTGATACGCACGATGTCCATACTCGATTAAACCGGCTTCCCCAAAACCCACAAACTACACAAAAAGACCGTTACGAATGGGCATTAAATCAGTTAATTGATGAAGCCATTTTAATTTATCAAGCAAAAAAAACCGGTTTGCATCGCACAAAAGAATATGCGAACAATTTAGAAACCGTTAAGAATGCGCTGTTGCTAGAATTGATGATTGCTCGATTACTAGAAAACTACCCCGGTGTGTCCGATGCTGAAGTCAATCAATTTTATCAAGCCAATGCTGCACTGTTTGATTCCATTCATCAACGTCGGTTTCAATATAGCGTGTCAGACACACAATCCGAAGCCAGTAAGCGCTATGCCCAACTGACTCAAAACCCCAGCGCCGTTCCATGGACACACGGGGGTTGGATCACCCACAATCACCCAGACTCCGCACTGGCCAAAACTGTGTTTTCATTAAAGGCCATTGGCGATATTGCCCCACCGGTTGAAACACAAACTGGCTACTATGTTATTCAATTAATTGGGATTAACCAAACACCCACACAGCCCAAAGCAGATAGCCTAAAGCTCATCCGGGCTGAATTGGACTTTGAACAACGAGAGGCCTTCATTGATGCCTATATTAATCAAGCACGGGATACCGTAACCGTACATCGATACTAAACTATGGACATTCAAATCAAATCGCCCGCCAAATTAAATTTATCCCTCGCTGTGTATGCCCCGCGCCACGACGGGTATCATCCAATTGCCTCGTGCTTTCAAAAAATAAACCTATGGGATAGCATCAGCATTCGTCAAACCAAACAGCCCGGTCTGACGTTAACCTGCAATGACCCCTCGATACCCACCGACCATACCAATACCCTAGCAGCCTGCTACGCAAAAATTAAAGACCGGCTCTTGCATGGTCTGTCCGTACATCTCAACAAAAAAATACCGGTGGGTAGCGGCCTCGGAAGCGCCAGCGGAAATGCCGCTGCATTTTTAAAAACCATCAACCGCGTATGTACCCTCGGCTATACAAACCATGAATTGATACAATTGGGCCGATCCGTTGGATCGGATGTCCCCGTATTTATACACGAATGCTCAACCGCGTGGGTCACCCAAACCGGCGAATCTGTCACCCCCATTGGCCCCTGTGAATTTAACTTTTTTTTACTCGTTTTCCCCAACCAACGAATGTCAACTCAGGATATTTATGCTGCCTATGATGCAATTGGACACTATCCCGACGAACCGTTGACACAAGCCATCCCTGATTACGGAACCCTCGGGCATAACGACTTGCAGCCCATTGTTTGGCAATTGCATCCGCTGTACCAAACACTCCAAGACACCTGGATACGGAAGCATCCCGAGAGCCGCTTGCATTTAACGGGATCCGGCGGATGCTTATTTGTACCGGCAATTGATGCAGCTACTGTCGATCACTATTATTCAAGTGCCAAAGCGCTTTGGCCATCGTTCTGGATTAAAACCGTGTCAGCCCCTAATCCCAACGCAAAAACGGATTTTTTTGACTCTGATTCAACCGTTTCACAATCGTTTTTTTAAGATTGTCACGAATGGTGTCTTGCCGTTTTGTATTGCGCCAATAGGATCGAAAATTCGCATAGCGACTCATTGTTCGAATGATGTCTTGAACCAGTTGATCCGCTAATTCATCGTGTGCCATTGGTGTCTTTAGTGTACCATTTACACACCACAAAATCACTACACACCACCGGATAAATTTCTATGCTATGATGAATGACCATGCGATTTGCCCACGTTCTTGTCCTGCGCGATTTGAATCGATATTACACCTATGCTGTTGACAGTGGCATCGAACCCGGGGACCATATTGAAGTTCCATTTGGTAAAAGTATTGCCCTAGGGTTAGTCATGCGCATTATTCCCAAACCATCCACACGTTATGCGATAAAACCAATGATTCGCCATAGTCCGCATCTACCCCGCCTATATCCCGATTTGATCGAACTCATTGACTGGTTTTCCGACTACTACTATGTGACCCCTTACGTCAGCTACACAACCATTGTTGGCACCAACCGTACATGGATCACCCCGCCAGCCATGCCGGACCCACCAAAAACAGTCCCCGATCTTCCACTGACCACCCATCAACAGGATGCCCTAAACGCCTTGCAAGCAACCACCAATGAACATCTATTATTTGGGGTAACCGGGAGTGGAAAAACCGAGCTATACGTTCACCTGGCTCGCGCATTATTAAACCAAAACAAGTCCGTTTTGGTATTGCTTCCTGAAATTAACTTAACCCCTCAAATTCAACGGTATTTTGAATCGCGATTCGGCACCGGAGTCACAACCCTGCACTCTGGTATGACCCCGCGTCAACGCAACATTGCCTGGAGTCAAATTTACAGCAACCAAGTCCGCATTATTATTGGCCCTCGATCCGCTGTATTTTCACCCATTCAAAACCTAGGGTTAATTTTAATGGATGAAGCCCATGATCAAAGCTACAAGCAAGACAACACCCCGCTGTACCATGCCATCACCATTGCTCGAAAGCGCACTCAGTACCATAACGCGAAGCTCGTTTACGGAACAGCCACCCCAGATATTGGGTTGTACCACACGTTATCGAAACGCAATCAAGTCGTTCAATTAACCCATCGAATTGCAAATCCCACCATTCCCCTACCCACCATTGACTGCGTTGATACCACCCTGCAGCCCACAACCGATGGAATCAGCGATGTCTTGCATCAGGCTTTAGTCAAAAACTTAGACTTAAAGCAGAAAAGCATTATCTTGCTGAATCGTCGGGGGTATGCCCCATTTGTCACCTGTAGTCACTGCAACACGCCCCATATATGTACCCAATGCCAACTCAGCTACACCTATCATGCTGATCAAACATTTCGGTGCCATCGATGCGGAATTTGCGACCCGATGACCCACACGTGTCTCAACTGTAAAAAACCAGGGCTGCATGCCAGTGGACTCGGCATTCAAAAACTGGAATTGGCCCTGCGCCAACAACTCCCCAATGCAACGATTATTCGCATGGATCGCGATACGGCTAATACATTAAAGAAACAAACGGAACAGCTGGATGCTTTTCGAGACCATGGAGACATTCTGATTGGCACCCAAATGATTGCCAAAGGCCATCATATTGATGCCATCACGTTGGTTGGCATTTTGGGCATCGAGACTGTCTTAAATAGCCCCCATTTTCGATCCTCAGAACATGCCTTTCAGCTGATTACGCAGGTGGCTGGACGGGCTGGACGCGGGACACAGCCCGGGCGGGTTATTTTGCAAACGACACAACCGGATCATTACGCGATTGAAGCGGCTCAACAGTATGACTTTCTTGGTCTATACGAAACTGAAATTGATACCCGGCACTTACTCAACTACCCACCGTTCTCGCATTTATTCCGAATTTTAACGTATGCCACTGTCGCCAAACAGGCTTTGGCCCATTTAACCCAATGCTACCAAGTTATTCGCCAAGCCTTACCAACAGCCACGCTATCAGAACCCTGCCCAGCACCGCTTGAAAAACAAAACAACTATTATCGATTTCACAGCCTCATTCGCATCTCAGACGCACTGCTTCCCGATTGTCATGCCGTTTTAAAGGAATTACCCGCACCACCAAAATCTGTTCGACGTCATATTGACCGAGAACCTGTAACTCTGGTTTAGACTCCCAATTTAGATTACACTTAACTTTACAATGCTAATAACAAGTATTTTATTTATTATTGGACTCATTGGTCTATGGAAAAGCAGCGACTGGCTCGTTGACAGCGGCACCGCCATCGCAAAATACTACCAAGTATCCCCATTAATCATTGGATTATCCCTCGTGGCATTTGGCACATCAGCACCTGAGCTTATGATTAATATTATGGCAAGCATGAATCAACAGCCAGAGATTGTCTGGGGGAATGTATTGGGCAGCAACATTGCCAACACAACACTCATTTTAGGTTTAACCGCCATTATTACTCCGTTATGCTTTAAGCCGTTGCGACAAACGGCTATTTTAGTTGCCCACACACTACCGCCACTCGGTCTCGCTGTATGCATAATGATCAACCCCACCCTAGGCCCTAGCGCAGGGTGCGCGCTGTTGTTACTACTAACCGGCTACCTAGTATTGTTATACCGAAACAACCAATTACCCACTGATTCTGAGCCTGGGCCTCCCCAATTGGGGCCATCCTTGGGATTGTTTGCATTCGCCTGCATTGCATTGCCAAGCTTTTCATACCTCGTTCTCACACAAGCCACTGCACTTGCTTTATTTATGGGAATACCTGAGCTAATTATTTCCTTGTTTTTTGTGTCTTTAGGTAGCTCGCTGCCTGAGCTTGTTACCTGCATTAATGCGGCCATAAAACGCAACGCCGATATGGTATTAGGCAATATTATTGGATCCAATGTATTTAATATCGCCTGTGTCTTGGGCATTAGCTGCAGCATCCAACCCATTGCCTGGCAATCCAAACTAAGCCTTGAAGGTGCGCTTGTATTGGGCTTGCCTATTGCGCTATGGCTATTCAGTCGTTATGCGACCCAAATGAATCGTTGGGCTGGTAGCGGATTAGCGTTTCTATATATTGCTTATATCGCCTATTACCTAGCATGACTGAACAATTGGATTTAGTTCAGATTGTCAAACGAAAGGGAACGGGTAAAACCATGAGCAAAGCGCTATCGGACGACGACTTGCACGCACTGGCTCCTTTGCTACAATCCCCCAACACCCATGCCGCTACCAAAGCGACCCTGATAACGGCATTGATCATGCTGGAAAAAACGGATGCCGAAAGCCGTTGGTTTGACCATGCACTCCAAGACCCAGCCAGCCAAATACTACCCCCGGATTTATATGCCCTGTTTTTTACATCACCGAAAAGTTCAATGGATCAAATTATCCACAACCTGCTTAATCACATGGATTTGCCCGAATCTGATATGAACATGGGTTTGGACTATGTCTTTGATTCACGAAACAACACAACTAAAAAAGCGGTTTTTTTAGAAGCATTGCGGCTAAAAGAAGAAACCAAGCTTGAAAATCATACGGCCTATACTTATTTGCTCAACCAGAGTCATCATATACAAACAAGACTGCCCCATGTGATTGATTTGGCAAACCCATATGATGGATTTAATCGCAATCTATACTGCGGCGTGTTTTTAGCGCCATTATTGGGCAGCATTGGCTTCCCCTGTGTGTTGCATGGCATCGATGCCATTGGCCCTAAAAATGGTATCAATCCAAGCAAACTATTGCAGGCCATGAATAAAAAAACAACCCATACATTATCCGAAGCGGCTGAGCAATTAATGGGTAACGGATGGTGTTATGTGGACCAGTCTGTTTTTTCGCCCCTGTTATACGCACAAAAACAATTGCGTTTGGATATGGTCAAACGGCCATTGCTCGCAACCTTAGAAAAAATATTGCTGCCGATTCGCGGCCAATCCACCCACTTGATTACCGGATACACGCACCCGCCCTACAAACAAAAAATGACCGATTTAATGGCCCACAGCCCCATGACACAAGGCACCTTGTTTCGTGGAGTTGAAGGCTCCACGCAACTATCCCTGACCAAGCGGATACGATACAGAACTGTTCAGCTCAACACCCATGCCGAACACTTTCTTGACCCTCCAAACATGCCACACAATGACGCCCCTCCCCACGACTGCTTAGCCGATTCCATAGACACCGGCATAGCCGCTTTAAATGGTCAGCCCTCCCCCATGCGGTTAATCCTATTGCATACCGGATCAGCCATACTCGACACCCTATCCCTGATGCCCTATGCGACGGCATGGAATGCCCTAGACAACGCATTACAATCTGGAAAAGCGCTGTCCCATTGGACCAACAGCTAGCCCAATGCGCGTTGTATAATGCCCGATAATGCAGACACCCACTCGGGCTCTGTATTCAGGCATGGAATCATGGTGAATGTTTCACCCCCGTTCTCTAAAAAGATTTCTTTCCCCTCTTCACCAATTTCTTCAAGCGTTTCCAAGCAATCCGCAACAAATGCCGGACAACATACAGCCAGATGCCGCACACCGGATTGGGCCAACCGCTTAATTTCTGCATCCGTAAATGGGGTCAGCCATTGATCCAATCCGAACCGAGACTGAAACGACCAACTCCATTGTGGAGGGGGTGTTTTCATCGCCTGAATAACAGACAGCGACGTTTGTTTGACTTGGTGCGGATAGCACACCGCATGCGCATCTTTATTGGGTATGAAACAACAGTCTTTGGATTGAAAACAATGCTTCCCGGGATCTGTTTTTTTAACATGCCGAACCGGTATGCCATGATAACTCATTAACAAGTAATCAACCGTATGATCAACATGCGCTTGAATTGTATTTGCTAAGGCATGAATATAACCAGAATCGCCATAAAATGGCGAAACATGATTAACAACCATGCCCAATTCCTGTGCAGCTGTGTCGACCGCCACCGTCACCGTTTTTGTGGTAGCCATTGCGTATTGTGGATACAATGGAACGGATATAACATGATCAACACCCCGGTCTTTCAATTGCTCAAGCCCATGACGAATGCTGGGGTTTCCATAGCGCATGGCCAACGCAACTGGAACTTGACTCTGCGACTGAATGTCCTGCGTCAATGCGTCACTAATGGCGTATAGCGGAGACCCAGCATCTGTCCAAATTGACTGATAGGCCGCAGCTGTTTTTTTAGGACGAACCCTCAGAATGATCCCATGAATCAGCAGCCATCGTAGCCAATGGGGCAAATCAATGACGTATTCATCCATTAGAAACTCCCCCAAGTATCGTCGGACATCCGGAACGGATGTTGAGTCTGGCGTTCCTAAATTGACCAATAAAATACCCGATTGCGTCATCTTATAGCGCTCTATAGCTCTATTAAACTAGAGGGAAGGTTTTTTGGATTTATCATGAAGCAATCGCTTGTCATATGATCGAACACGCGTTTGAGCCGCAATGATTTCACCCTGTTTCAACACAACAATACGCTTCAGCAAGTCAATCAATTTATCAATATCAAATGGCTTGATTAAATATTCAATAATGCGTCCATACACTGGATCACAAACCGCTTGCCAAATGTACGGCTCGTCATACGCTGTTAACAACACAACGTTTAAACACTCGTAAAACGATTCCTTTTCTCGCCACTCTTTTAAAAAATCCAAGCCGCCTTGTTTGGGCATATTAACATCCAAAATTACACAGTCTATTTTTGGGGTTCCCAAACTCATGAACGATCGGGTTGCTTCTATTTTTTCACTGGCTTCATAGCCATTTCTGGCATCCAAAACAGTCCACCCCAACCGAGATTCAATAAGCTCTTTAATTCCTTTTCGCAAGTCGTCTTCATCATCAACAACCAAAATTGTTGGGGTATATTTCATCATTATTTAGCATTCGCCTTTATAATTTGTTTTATGTGTGCTCGACTCAAATAAATTGGACCCAACACGGTTCCTCGAAGGGTTAGAAATAGTATTAGTGGAATACATAGTAGAATTATAGCTATAAAATCAATGAAAAACAAGGGCTTTCGTTTCCTAGCAATCGATTCATTATCGGTTACGAATTCAAACGATTGATCGTAAAAATTAGGGAAGTTTCTCTGCGCTGCAACAACAACGGCCACCCGATCCGATGCAATACGAAACCCAGTCAAGATGCCGGCAAAAAAACCATAAAAAAATCCCAATAAAAAAACAATAGGTGTCCCCAAGTAGCATAATTTTTTCATATACAATTAAAATAATATCACAAGGAACCATAGCATGTGAACAGATGATCCACATGCCCCACAATACATCTAGCTTACTATCGGATAAAAAAAGAACGATCCGCCCTGGGCCACTTCATAATTTTTAGAATGGATTACTGTAATTATCGATATTAATGTGGTACTATGATTGGCTGTTGCCAAGTTAACAACAAGTCGTTGTGTAGCGACGCCAATTAAGTAAGTAATTTAGCAAAAATTTAGTATAGAAAGAGTAAATAGATAGGATTGATTTATGACAGTTTCGGTAATTGTAGGTACTCAATGGGGTGATGAAGGCAAGGGGAAGATCACAGACATCCTGGCGGCAGATGTTGACTTGGTTGTTCGATATCAAGGTGGAAATAATGCCGGCCATACGGTTGTTGTTGGAGACAAAACGTTCAAATTACACTTAATCCCTTCGGGTATTTTGTATCCCAATTGTTGTTGTGTTATTGCAAATGGCGTAGTCATCGACCCCACCGTTTTATTGGAAGAAATGAGTATACTAAGAAAAAAAGGCATCCAAATCACCCCTGATAATTTCAAAATATCTGGTTTCGCCCACATTATTTTGGAATCGCATAAAGAGTTAGACAACAGGCAAGAAAATCGGCGCCATGATGAAAAGATTGGAACGACTGGCCGGGGTATTGGGCCGTGTTACACGGACAAAGTCAAGCGATCGGGTGTTCGCATGATTGATTTGTTTTACCCCGATGAATTAAAGAAACGCTTAATTAAAAATCATGATATGAACGAGGCTGACATTGATGCTTTATGTAACATTGGCAACGAACTAAAACCCTTTGTTATCGATACGTCATTATTCGTTAATCAAGCCATTTCAGATGGAAAACGCGTCATACTCGAGGGTGCTCAAGGAACTATGCTGGATGTCGATCATGGCACCTACCCATACGTGACGTCATCCAACCCAATTGCAGGTGGTGCTTGCATCGGGGTTGGGATAGGCCCACATAAAATTGATTCTGTTATTGGCATTACAAAAGCCTACGCAACACGGGTTGGGGAAGGCCCCTTTCCAACAGAATTAACCGATAGCTTAGGCGATAAGTTGTGCCAGGAAGGCGCTGAGTTTGGAACGACAACCGGCCGTCAGCGACGCTGTGGATGGCTAGATCTTGTAGTCTTGAAATATGCCGTTCGGGTTAACGGCATCACCTCCATGTGTCTGACAAAATTAGATGTATTAGACAAATTTGATTCAATTAACGTTTGTACCCATTATGAGCTGGATGGTGAGCGAATTGATGAGTTTCCGATGGCATTGCATGCATTTTCAAATTGCAAACCCGTGTATACAACCTTGCCGGGATGGAATGCGGATACATCGCAAATTACACGATATACCGACTTGCCCAAAGCAGCCCAAGCGTATGTGCAATTTATCGAATCGCAAATTAATGTAAAAACATCGATGATATCCGTTGGCTCAAAGCGCAACCAAACCATTCATTTGGTGGTTGTTTGAGTTAAATACGGATATCGTTCTTTAAAGCAGTCATAATACGCTTTTAAATCGTGCAAAATTTCTATATCGTCTGGATTGGGCTGTTTTAAGTGTTCCAGCAATTCAGCATAACGCAAAGGAAATGGCTGAAAATCCTCTAAATCCCGTTCGTACTCACCGGTAATATAGCGTGGAATTAAATAACGCTCGAAATAAGACTCTGGGACCTCTGATGCATAGTTTAAGTAATATCGATTAAATAGCTGAACCAGTTGCAAATTTTTATCAGAGGGCTCTTGCATTAAATCGTTAACCAAGGCTGTGTGTGCAGTGGGTGTCTTATCCACCGTTTGAATCAACTGATGCAATTGGGAAATGCGCTCAAATCCCATGGCATATATGCGCTGCTCAATGTCCCAATTCGTTTGCAATGTATCCAAATACCCCGCAATATTCAACGCCTGAACCGCTGGGTTTTCTTGAATATCTGAAGCAATGTTTTGATACGATTCTGGAACCACATGCGCTGGCGTTAATTGAACATAATGCTTATTTGGATTTCGATACCATACCCCATTGGCTGACATTGATTCCGAAAAATTTGTGCCATTATACCGATCCAAGTCAATTAATAATGCGGCACGACGATCCATGTCAACCACATAAAACCATTGATCCTCACACCGTGTGGGTGGGCGCCCCACGACGTGCGATTGAACAATTTGACCCGGGCAAATGCCAGCGGCATTAAATGGTTGAAAGGCTCGCAATGTTTCCGATGGAAATGCCGATTCTAGCGCCTTAATCAAATCCAAACACACCTGAACATCCGCTAGGGCATCATGCGCTTGTTTGTCACTCAACACACCGTATCGCATGGCCATTGACTCTAGCGTAAAGGTCCAATAGGGATCGCCGTGCGGGTTAGTCCCGGACTCCCATCGAAATTGATCTGGGTACTGACAGGCTAAATGCCGACTGTAATGCAACAAGTCTTTGTTTTTTAATCGACCGTAGTAATACGGATTATACCCATATCGAATGAATAGATTTCGCAAAAAATTGAGATCAAATTGATTGGAGTTGTAGCCAACCAATGTGCACACGGATTGTGCTGTCCATGTATCCAAAAAGCGATAGATCTTACCCGCCGATTCTTTTTCAGATACGCTGTGCGTTTGGTGGGTATTTAAGCAAATTCGGTTGGTTAAAATAGCCCCAATATCGGGTAGCTGCGTGCGATTTAAGGCAATTGTTCCCACCAATTGATCATGAACCGTGTAACGGTCATCCACCACAACAAACGCATAGCTCAAAATCTGGCCCAACAACGAGCGCGAGCTCGTTTCAAAATCATAAAAAATAAACATCCTAGAAATTTAATGCTAAAGAAAAGTAGTGCTGAAAGTCAAAATCTGGATGCTCCGATACCTGATACGCATAATCAATACTCAAAAAATCAAATTCAAACCCCATACCCAACGTGGTGGCAGAACGAACTCGAACCGGGCTCACGGGAAAGTTGCGCTGACCCACACGAAAAAACCAGTCAATATTTTTCAAGAGCCGATGAAATAACTCATAGTCCAATGCGGCAGAGAAAAATATATCCGAATGAAACTCATACTTTTTAACTTCGGATAATACCGAATAATACTCCGCTGGCTTATACTTACCCGCAATCAAATAACGGGACGGCAATTTTTCAGCATTTCCATCGTTGCTATATTTAATATTTTGGTTGGGAATTGCGTTTTGAAGAACCATCGACAGATCCAATCGATCAAATTGGCGAATAGCCCCAATATCCATATTCACCCCACTACCCTTTAAATGAGTCCCCGCATTAATCCGGTAATAATTGAAGGCCAATCCCAAAGACCATTGGCTTTCAAGCATCGTTTGGTACCCCAGCTTATACACATGGTTGCCGTATTCGAATACAGAAACGGTATCAATACCAATCAACTCATTGCTAGCATTATACTGGCCCGCAGTATTTGGAATATCAGACACACTGGCTCCCATACGCGCCAGGGCTAACACCCCATGCTTAAGCCGGTATGCACCGGCTATCGACAAATACTCAACTTCATCCATAACCGTTGTGCTAAAAAAGGATGCCGACCATCGATCCACAGAATACAAACTAGCGGGGTTTTCAAATACACCACTCGCCGATCGATTAAACCCACTAATATTCGCTAATCCAATGTGGTGCGCACTCGTCCCTAGCTGAGTAATATCAATCGCTGTGACCGGTGCCGCAGACGCTGAAATCCCAAGGCATACAAGCACAGCAATAAGCGTCTGTATCTGGCGCATTAATGCTATTGCAAGGAAACCATCATCAGCACAAACCCCTTCTGCCCCCGTGGCAACGCAGTCATGGCTTTACCAATGATGCCACCACGCGTCACACTGGATGCCTTCATAGCATACCCGGGCGTATTGGATGATGCGAGCCAGTCACCCGGCTGAATCGCCTCATACGATGCATCGCTGTAAACCCAAACACGGCCCGCCAATGCCACTGGATGATCCCCGTCCCCAATAATGGCACCAGGGGATAACCCATTCGCGCCACTCACCACGCCAATAACGCGGGAATCATACGCCATTGTTGATTGTTTAAGAACACCGGGTTGTGCAGACACATCGATGGCAACAACCATGCCAGGAATAATGTCAGACGCATCTGAAAAATAAAACTTTTCAGCAAGATCCGAACCACTCTGTAAAATACTAAGCCCTCCAATATTAGCTGTTGCTGCCGTGATATTGATAATACCGTTTGGTGTTACTTCAATATCCAACAAAGAATCTGTACCCTTAATTTTTGAAACTTTTATTTCTTTGGGAACGCTTTTTGTGTAAAGCGCATAAGGAACCGAATACAATGGAATAGTCTCAGTTTTAATTTGATTACCACTATTATCTGTTAAAGTCACTTTTAATGTCGGCGGACCCAATAAACCCGAAAAATCAACACGATCAAAACCACCCACTTCTTGCGTCAAAAACCGCCCATTTAATGTTGCAGATTGTGGGAAATTGGTTAATGAACCTGTAGCTGTACCATTACTCTCCAACAATGCCACTACTACCCCAACACGAATGTTTTCAGTGACATCATCGAAGAAAAAATTGATGTTAACTGTAGGCGGAACATAACCAGTCGGAACAGAACTACCCGATACCGAAAATGAGAAAAAAGTTAACGAAAACCCCAAAATCAAACATACGATTATTTTTTTCATAATTTTGTTTTTTCCTAAAAATTCAAAATTTTAAGACATTAATTTATTAATGGAATACAAGATAAACAATATCATATTTAATATCCATACCGCAACACACAGGTCTCAGAACCGCTTAACCTTAACTATTATACGCCAACTAGATCGTTAGCTATAGGCCAACACCCCAAGAATCTGGTACACTATCATTTGGTGATTTAACAAATGGCGACGTAGCTCAGTTTTGGTTAGAGCACACGGTTCATACCCGTGGGGTCACTGGTTCAAGTCCAGTCGTCGCTACCAAGTTGCACACCGCTCTGATTTTGTTTTTAGGTTTTGAATACAGCTTACTAACCCCATAAACAATACCAAGGAGTCCTTTATTTCTCGCAAACTTCCTGATTTTATTCAAACATTACCCGATTTGCTCTTGCATAACGTACTGGCAAATCCAAATAAGCCTTTATTTTTCACCCCCGACGATACCGGAAACTATGTTGGCAACTGCGCCATGGATATTCAGCGGCATGTGATGCAGCTGGGGCATGCCTTACGCACCATGGGCATTGCAGCGGGGAATCGGGTTGGTATTTTTGCTCGAAACCAAACCCGATGGGTCATTGCCGATTTGGCCATCATGAGCATTGGCGCGATTAGTGTCCCCATTTACCCCACTTCAAACCCAGAAGACATCGTCCATATTACTCAAGATGCCGATATATCGGTAATGTTTGTCGACGATGCTTCGCTGCGCGATCGCATCCCCGATCACATAACACAACTGTTTTTAAACAATAATCATCCCTATCCTAAAACGGACCGCTATCTATCTTGGAATCAAGTGCTCGAAAATGGAAAAACAGCCGACACCAACAGTGGCGCTTTCGCTAAACAACTGGGGGCACTATCCCCCGATCAAACCGCAACCATTGTGTATACATCGGGCACGACCGGACAATCTAAGGGTGTTGTGTTAACCCATGCCAATATTTTGAGTAATGTTCGCGATGTTTTGAGCATTATCCCCCTAAACGAAAATGAAATTGCCCTGAGCTTTCTACCTTTATCTCATATTTTTGAACGGACTGTCGGGTACTACACGCTGCTGGCGGTTAGCGGTCGTACTTACTATATCCATGATATTGAAAGGCTCGCTGAATCCATCCTTGAAATTAACCCAACGATTATGCTGAGCGTCCCTCGATTGTATGAAAAAATACACCTGCGTATTCATGCATCTGCATCCCGAATCCAGCGAATCTTGCTCAAAAGCGCACTGAGAATTAGCCAACGCTATCACACCAAAAAATCAAAACCCGACTACCTATTAAAACTGGCCTTTTCAGTCGCAGATACCCTGGTTCTTAAAAAAATACGCCAGCGATTTGGCAAACGGATTCGATTTTTTGTATCTGGTGGTGCCGGATTAAACCCAAAAATTGCTCAGTTTTTTCATAACTGTGGCTTGCTGATTATTGAAGGCTATGGATTAACCGAGGCGAGCCCAATTATCGCGTGCAATCGACTGGATGCCTTTAAATTTGGAACCGTTGGACAAAGCCTGCCGAGTGTTACCGTGACGGTTCAAGACGGCGAATTATTAGCCAAAGGCCCGAATATCATGGTTGGGTATCACAACAATCCAACGGAAACCGACCGAATGCTGTCCCCAGAAGGCTGGCTCTCTACCGGTGATCTGGTGTCTGTGGATACCGATGGATTTATCTCGATTATTGATCGAAAAAAAGACCTAATTATTCTATCGACTGGAAAAAATGTCCCGCCAATCCCCATTGAATCCAAATTAAAAGAAAGTCGATGGATTCAAGAAGCCGTGCTAATTGGGGATAACCGAAACTACATTGCAGCCGTGATATTTCCAGATCAGGCGCAATTATCTCAGCATCCGAGCCTTGGCAACCGCGTCAATACGCCCGACTGGAACACACATCCTGAACTGCTTCAGTTTTACCAAAAAGTTATTCGGAAACAATGCCGATCGTTTACCCCATTTAAACAACCCAAACAATTTGTTTTAGTAACTGAATCCGTTGAACAATTTAGCACCCCCACATTAAAAATCAAACGCCGTATGATCCAAGATTTTTATTGTCATCAATTGGACGAATTGTACAAAACGGCTGTTGAATCTTAAATGAAACCCTGTATAATAATGCTAATCCCTATGAGTATGAAGCGCAATGTCTAAAAAAGATAGGCTCGCCATAATTAACGGTTTGCGAACTGGGTTCGGAAAAGCCGGTGGCCAATTTAAATCCATGCAAGCGGACGATTTGGGGGCTGTGCTATTGCGAGAAGTATTGGCACAAAGTCCTGTGGATGCAACTCAAATTACCGACGTGTTTTTGGGCAATGTTGCCCAACCCGGTCACGCCGCCAACATCGCCCGCGTGATTGCCTTAAAAGCCGGCCTCGATCAAGGCATTCCCGCAGCAACTGTACACCGCAATTGCGCATCGGGCATGGAATCCATTAGCACAGCCTATCAGGCTATTGCATCGAAACAATCCGACATTTGTGTCGTGGGCGGTGTTGAATCCATGTCCAACATCCCCCTACTGTTTAACGCCTCCATGACCCAATTTTTTGAAACGTTGTCTCGACTCAAATCCACCAAAGACAAACTGCAGCATTGCTTGTCTTTTCGCCCCCGGTTTATGACACCGATTATTGGTGTTGTCCAGGGCCTTACCGATCCAGTATCCAATTTGATTATGGGTTTAACAGCCGAAAATTTAGCGCAAGAATTTTGCATCACCCGTGCCGAACAAGATGCCTATGCTGTATTGAGCCACCAAAAAGCCGCTGCTGCTGAATCCAAGCATCGGTTTGATTGTGAACGCCATGCGATTCCCAATCCAGGCTACACCCATATGATTCACAGTGATGAGTGCGTTCGCAACGATCAATCGCTGGACGCTCTAGGCAAATTGCGCCCGTACTTTGACCGAAAGCTCGGAACCGTAACCGTGGGCAATGCCTGTCCCATTAACGATGGAGCTGTTGCAATGATCGTCATGGCCGAATCCAAAGCGGCCGAGATGGGGCTATCCCCCATGGGCTATATTCATGATTATGCGTACGCTGGGTTAGAACCCGAACGCATGGGCTTAGGACCAGTTTATGCAACCCAGGCACTGCTTAAAAAAACAGGGTTTACACTCAAGGATTTTGACATTATTGAAATCAACGAAGCGTTTGCCGCTCAGGTCATTGCGTGCGAACGAGCGTTTGAGCAGTACGGCATTGGTAAAATTGATCCTAAAAAGCTAAACGTGAATGGTGGCGCCATTGCATTGGGTCACCCGGTTGGCGCCACGGGTGCGCGACTCATCTTAACCGCTTTGCATGAACTTCGAATCCAACAAAAAGAACGAGCGCTCGCAACATTGTGTATTGGGGGTGGCCAGGGTGGCGCCTTCATTGTGGAGGCTGCTGCATGATTTGGACCCTTGAATCCACCGACGGACACTACTGCCTCACCTATGACTGCGAGGCCAACACCATGCCCATTTTAACAACGGCCGCTTTGCATGAACTGGATCATCATCTCACTCAGCTTGCAACCGATTCCAAATGCTTAAGCTTGCAAATTCGAAGCAATAAACCCCATGTATTTATTGCTGGCGCTGATATTCAAGAAATTGCCGCTATTCACGACGCCCACGATGGCAGAGAAAAAGCCACTATGGGTCAAGACATATTGAATCGCTTGGAAGACCTTCCCTTTCCAACCCTGGCCGTAATTGATGGCGCCTGTTTAGGCGGGGGCTTAGAATTGGCCCTGGCCTGTACCTATCGCATTGCATCGGATCATGCCAAAACACAGCTGGGGTTACCCGAAACAACCCTGGGCATTATTCCGGGATTTGGGGGCACCTATCGATTACCCAAAACCATTGGGTTACCTGCCAGTTTGGATATGATTTTAGGGGGGCGATCGGTATCCGCAACTAAAGCGTTAAAACTTGGCCTAGTGGATCGACTCGAAAAGGGTGCCTTTTTATCCGATACCAGCAACCAATGGGTTCGAACGCTCAAACCCACACGATCACACAAACACGGGGCTGGGTTCCCCGGCAAATCAAACCTAATCACCCACATGGCCAAAAAAGCCGTAATGAAAAAAACGAAGGGCCATTACCCCGCTCCGCTTGCCGCCCTAAAAACCATACAAAAAACAGCGTTTAAATCTCGAGACTACGCCCTTAAACAAGAAGCCACCGCCTTTGGGGAGTTGGTGCATACCGATACTTGCAAAACCTTCGTTGGCCTCTATTTCGCCAACGAAGATCTTAAACGCTGTGGCGGGGACAAACGTCTCACCCAGTCCAGTTCCACACGGCCACCCTCAGTGGGCGTTTTAGGCGCTGGATTTATGGGCGGGGGTATTGCCTTTGCATGCGCCAATGCAGGCTTTCAAACACGACTTCAAGATTTAAACTGGGAAGCCATTTTAAGTGGCTATAAAACCGTGCACACATACTGCCAACAAGCCACACAACGCAAAAAAATGACGGCGCATGATAGCGCCACTATTTTGCATCGATTATCTGGAAATATAGCCCCCACTAGCCTAGCTAAACAACCGTTTATTATTGAAGCTATTGTGGAAGACTTGGCCATTAAAAAAACCGTGTTTCAATCACTTGAACCCCACATTGCCCCCACGGCTATTCTGGCCAGCAACACGTCGGGGTTGTCGATTGATCAAATGGCTGACGGGCTTCAGCATCCTGAACGCTTGATTGGATTGCATTTTTTTAGTCCGGTCAATCGCATGCCCTTGGTTGAAATTATACCCGGTCAACACACCAGCTTGGATACGATTCATGCCACATTTGCTTTTGCCAAGCACATCAAAAAAACACCCATTGTTGTTAAAAACAGCCCCGGATTTTTAATTAATCGGGTGTTAATCCCCTATGTGAATGAAGCTGTTCATATGGTATGCGAAGGCTATGCCATTCCGGCCATTGACCGGATTGCCACGCAATTTGGCATGCCGGTAGGCCCATTAACATTGGTCGACGAAGTGGGCATTGATATTGGCATGAAAGTTGCCAAACAATTGGGGGATCATTTCGGTGATCGACTCCGGGTAGCCAGTTTGTTTCAAGTGTTTGAACAAAACCCCGGTTGGCTCGGCAAAAAAACAAAACTTGGTTTTTACGATTACACCAGTAAAAAAACAGCAAACAAAAAGCTGTTGAGCTCCGTCACACCCAAAGCCTATTCGACCGATATCATTGAAGATCGTCTGATGCTAACACTGTTAAACGAAGCGTCTCGGTGTATAGAAGAATCGGTTGTCTCAGACCCCAAGTTGCTAGACATGGGGCTCATTATGGGTATGGGATTCCCCCCATTTCGGGGTGGAATTTTGCGATATGCCGATGCATTGGGCATCCCCGCTGTTGTTGACAAGCTAAACCGGCTAGCGGATACCGTCCATGATCGGTTCGCACCGAGTGAGCTATTGGTCACAATGGCAAAAAGGAATCAGCAATTTTATTCAGGAGGTAACACATGAGTAAACACGATAAACAAGCATCTATGGATTTAGCCGAATCGGCCAGACAAACCAAATGGCAACACCCCAGCTTTACAGCTGAACTTTTTAAAGGCTCGTTTCGCTGGGATTTAATTCATCCGTATCCAGCACAGTCTGAGGCAGACAAAGCCATTGGCGATGCGGTGCTTGTCGAATTGGAAAAATGCCTAAAAACGCATATTAATCCGGATGAAGTGGACAAAACCGGCGTATTACCCGAATCAGCCCTCAATGCATTAAAAGCGGGCGGGTATTTTGGCATGAAAATTCCAAAAGAGTACGGTGGCATGGGCTTATCCGTTACCAATTATGTACGTGCCATGGAACTGGTTGCCAGTTGGTGTGGCTCAACAGCCGTATGGCTATCGGCGCATCAAAGCATCGGGGTGCCTCAACCACTTAAAGAATTTGGTACTGAAGAACAAAAACAAAAATATCTGCCGCGTCTGGCTGCTGGTGCGGTGTCTGCATTTTCACTCACTGAGCCGAATGTTGGGTCCGATCCGGCACGGATGAGCACCACAGCCACGCCGATTGACGACGGAAACTATTACATCATCAACGGTCAAAAACTATGGACCACCAACGGCCCTGCAGCTGAACTCTTGGTTGTTATGGCTGAAACCCCTCCCAAACTGGTTCATGGAAAAGAAAAGAAGCAAATTACCGCTTTTATTGTTGAGGCACCCACCCCAGGCTTGTCGGTCTTGCATGAATGTGAATTCATGGGCATTCGGGCGATTCGAAACGGGTGGATGGAATTTAAAGACGTTAAAGTCCCCAAAGAAAATATTATTGGAAACTTAGGCGACGGGCTTAAAATTGCCTTAGCGACATTGAATGTTGGTCGACTCACCATTCCGGTTATTTCAGCGGGTACGGGTAAAGTGTGTTTGTCTTACTGCCAAGAGTGGATTAAGCAGCGTGTTCAATGGGGCCAAGCCATTGGCAAGCACCAAGCTGTTGCCAACTTGATTAATGATATTGCGACCCAGACATTTGCCATTGATGCTATGAGCTTTTTAACCTGTTCCTTGATTGAAACAAACAGCGCAGACGTACGCCTGGAAGCAGCCATTGCCAAATATTTTGGATCCGAACGGGCGTGGGATATGGCGGACAAAACCGTACAAATCCGTGGTGGACGGGGCTTTGAAACGGCGGATTCATTGCGCAAACGCAATGAACCTGGCATCCCAATTGAACGGGTGCTGCGCGACACACGAATTAACCGAATTATTGAAGGAACCAGCGAAATTATGCACTTGTTTATCGCCCGAGAAGCCATGGATTTGCATATTAAAACCGTCTTTGCTCTAAGCAACCCGTCAATCAGTATCGGAAAGAAAATCGGTATTGTGTTGAAAGCCGGTTTGTTTTACTTGCTATGGTACCCGAAGCTATGGCTGCCATCGTGGTCGATGTTTTCAATCAAGCATTTAAACCAGCGCAATTTATCCCAATTGCATTATATCTCACGCACATCGAAACGCCTGGCCAGAAGTTTGTTTCATACCATGATGCGCTTTGGACCCAAACTCGAATATCAGCAGGCGATTCTTGCGCATTACGTGGATATTGGAACGCTATTGTTCGCCATGGCGGCAACGCTGTCTAAAGCGGAGTCTATTTTACATAATCATCAAAACCCCAAAACCATTCAAGCCTTAACAACGGCTTTTTGTCATCAATCTCGCAAAGAAATTGAGCAGCACTTTAGAGCGGTTCGATCGTCAGAACCCAAAGAAAAGCAAGTCGCCAGCACCGCCTTGATGAATACCGATCTGGATTGGCTCATGAATGATGTTATTCGATTTAGCAGCAATGGAACTGGCGCCAATTGACGCATACCCCCGATTTCTTGTAGACTGCTACCATGGCTGAGCGTGAATTAGAATTGTTTTACTTTGATCAGTGTCCGTACTGTCAAATTGTGTTGAATCACATTCAAACCCATGAATTCCCCGTGACGCTACGCAATACTCAAACCGATACAAATAACCACGTACGGCTAAAAGCCGTTGGGGGTAAAACCCAAGTCCCCTGCCTCTTTATTGATGGCCAACCGTTATACGAATCCCAAGATATTATAAACTGGCTGACCCAGCATGCTTGATCAGATCCAACTCATTATTGAATCGGCCTTGCCTGAGTCAACCGCCTACATCATCAATCCCGAACAAGACGGCAAACATTTTCAGGCCATTGTCATCTGCCCATCGTTTGAAGGCATGCCCCTAGTTAAACAGCACCAAGTCGTTATGAATGCTTTGAAAGCACAGCTTGAAACCACCGTTCATGCACTGGCTTTGAAAACATTCACGCCCGCTACTTGGGCTGAAAAAAAACAGCTATATCCCTACATTGAATCTGAGGAGGTTCCCCATGAGCAATCCCGTCGCGCTTGCAAAAGACCAAATAAAAAACGACATTAATCAGCACGCTGTTGTGCTGTATATGAAAGGCACCAAGTTTGCCCCCCAATGCGGTTTCTCTGCCCAAGTGGTCCAGATTTTAAATGACCTTGGAATCAGCTACGAAACCCGGGATGTGTTGCAAGACGATGCCTTGCGCCAAGGCATTAAAGAATTTACCGATTGGCCAACAGTCCCTCAGCTATACGTTAACGCAACCTTCATTGGGGGCTGTGACATTGTCATGGAACTCTATGAAACGGGCGAACTCGCTCAGCTGTTTGCATAACTCAATGGCTGCGCCGGCTGACTGGCCCGATGCGCTCACTCAATGGTATCACCAACGCCAACGGACACTGCCCTGGCGCAATCAATCCCCCACAGACCCGTATCCCATTTGGGTCAGTGAAATCATGCTTCAACAAACCCAAGTGGACACCGTTATTCCGTATTTTAATCGTTTCATGGCTGCCTTTCCGACCGTGGCTGAATTGGCCAAGGCCGATGAAGACGCCGTCCTAAAACTGTGGGCCGGATTGGGGTATTATTCCAGAGCCCGAAATTTGCACGCCGCAGCCAAACAAATTGCCCAAACCGGCTGGCCAACGCAATACACCCAACTCAAACAGTTGCCCGGCCTGGGGTTTTATACCGCCGCAGCGGTTGCCAGCCTGGCCTTTGGCGAGCCGGTTCCTGTCGTGGATGGCAATGTCATTCGGGTGTTTACCCGATTCTTTGGACTACCCGAAGACAGCACTACCCAGCGCATGAAAACCGACCTGTTTGACCGACTATTGCCCGCTATTCAAAATCAAAAACCCGCTGATTTTAATCAAGCCATGATGGAGTTGGGTGCCCTAGTATGCAAACCGAAAAATCCAAACTGTCCCGACTGCCCGCTACAGTCTGGATGCTTTGCTACGATTAACAACCAAATTGAGCACCTGCCCAATCGACCAGCCCGAAAAAAAGTGCCCCATTATCATGTGGGTATTGGCGTGATTCAACACAACAATCGGGTATTAATTGGAAAGCGAAAAAAAGAACAAATGCTGGGCGGACTCTGGGAGTTCCCCGGTGGCAAACAACTCCCCAACGAGTCACTGCCTGAAACGGTTGTACGAGAAGTCTATGAAGAAACGGGCTTAACCGTGAAATGCACCACCGCCATTGCCAGCATTAACCATGCCTACAGCCATTTCAAAATCACCGTTCATGCTTACTGGTGTACGTTGGTGTCTGGCACGGCAACCCCCATTACAACCGATGCCCTGCGCTGGGTATCCCTCAGCGAGTTGCATCAGTATCCATTTCCAACCGCCAGCGTTAAAATTATCCACCATTTACACCCAACATGAGTATGCGTATTCAAAAGTATTTATCCCAAACCGGTGTGTTGTCCAGGCGAAAAGCCGAAGAATTTTTAAAAAAAGGCTGGATTTTAATGAACGGCACCCCAGTAACAACCCCAGGCACCCGATTCAATCCCGAGACCGATACCCTGACCTTCTCCCCCGAAGCCCAGCAAGCCATGCAGGCCTACACACTCTTGGCTTTTCACAAACCCAAAGGAATTGTAACCAATTGCAAACAAGCCGGGGAGCGTGAAATTGTTGATTTGTTGCCCCAACACTACCAACATCTGCATGCCATTGGCCGCTTGGACAAAGCCTCTGAAGGCCTGATTCTATTAACGGATGATGGCACCATTGCCAATTATTTTTTAAATAACTCAAGCCCGCACACTCGGATTTACCGCGTTGTGACCGCCCACCCCTTATCCAAAGAACACGTCCGCCAGCTTGAATCTGGGGTGGATATTGGACACTACATCACCAAACCGTGTCGGATTCACCAACGATCCGCACGCCATATTGATATTGAATTAACCGAAGGTAAAAACAGACAAATTCGCCGGATGCTCGAGGCTGTTGGTAATCGTGTGCATCGCCTCACCCGCGTTCAATTTGGCGATATTCTCCTAGACGATTTAAAACCCGGGGACTATCGCATACTCACCGATTATGCAATCCCAGTTCAAAATAACCGGTAATAATGCTACTCTAAGAGTTACAATGAGCGACATCATTACCATCGAAAACTTAAGCAAGTCCTACGCCTCTGGGGTCCACTCGTTACAGGATGTATCGTTGTCTATACGAAAAGGCGAATTGTTTGCCCTATTGGGGCCCAACGGCGCTGGCAAAACAACCTTAATCAGCATTATTTGTGGCTTAACCAAAATTACCCACGGCCACATTCACGTTGGGGGCTATGACATTATTCATCAATACCGAGAGGCTCGATCCAAAATTGGACTGGTGCCCCAAGAAATTACGATTGATATTTTTGATACCCCGTGGAAAACAGTACGCTTTAGCCGGTCCTTGTTTGGGCTGCCCAAAAACGATGCCTATATCGAAGAGTTGCTCAAACGCCTGTCATTATGGGATAAACGGAATCAGAAAATGATTACGCTATCCGGCGGCATGAAACGCCGAGTCATGATTGCCAAAGCCCTCGCCCATGAACCCCAAATTTTATTTTTGGACGAACCCACGGCAGGTGTTGATGTGGAATTAAGGCAGGCTATGTGGGAACAAATCCGAACCTTGAAATCCAATGGGGTCACCATTATTTTGACCACCCACTACATTGAAGAAGCCGAAAAAATGGCCGATCGAATTGGGATTCTAAATAACGGCCAGTTAGTTCTAGTTGAAGACAAACAAACATTAATGCAACGCATGAGCACCAAACAAGTCTCGATTGAGCTTAAAGACCCACTCGCAACACTCCCCGATACACTCACGCCGTTTCACGTATCGTTGCATGAAAACAAATTTATTAAAATGCGCTACGATTTTGAACAAGCCACGCATACCATTGCCGATGTTTTAGACACACTAAAACAAAACGATTTAACCTATGTGGATATTCAAACCGAGCAAGACTCGCTAGAAGATATTTTTGTCCGGTTAACCAAGTCATGATGCTTCAATCAATTTTTACTATTTATAAAGCGGAACTGTTGCGCATGCGCCGGACATTAATTCAAAGCATTGTGGCCCCGATTTTGTCTACCAGCTTGTATTTTATTGTATTTGGATCTGCAATTGGTTCTCATATTAATGAAATTGATGGCATCGGGTATGGGTCTTTTATTGTCCCGGGCCTAATTATGCTATCGGTACTCACCCAGAGCATTGCTACCGGTTCATTTGGTATTTATTTCCCACGATTTAATGGGACTATTTATGAAATATTATCAGCCCCCATGTCCTATATTGAAGTGGTCATTGCCTACGTTGGAGCCGCCGCTTCCAAAGCCGTTCTTATTGGTCTGCTCATTTTAGCCACATCATTTGCCTTTACCCCTGTTAGCATCCAAAACCCTGGACTGATGCTAGTTTTTTTAGTATTAACTTGTATTACGTTTAGTTTGTTTGGGTTTATGATTGGCATTTGGGCGGGGAATTTTGAAAAACTGCAAATTATTCCAGCACTGATTATTACCCCCCTCACATTTTTGGGTGGGAGTTTTTACTCGATCTCAATGCTTCCCCCCTTTTGGGAAACGGTATCGCTATTTAATCCGGTTGTTTATTTAATCAGTGGATTTCGTTGGAGTTTTTATGGTCAAGGTGACGTTAGCCTAACCACCAGTTTTATCATGATTGGGATATTCTTATCTGTTTCCCTGATAATGATTCATTGGATTTTTAAGACTGGCTATCGGTTAAAGCCGTAAGCACTTAACAGCCACTTTCTTTTCTGCTAGACTGGTTCTCAATGCCAAAGCATGTCATTCATACCCCAAATGCCCCCCAGCCCATTGGCCCTTACTCGCAAGCCATTGCATACAATGGACTCGTGTATATTTCCGGGCAAATTCCCATGCACCCCGATACTGGGGTTATTCCAGATGCGATTGCCGAACAGACTCGCCAAGCGTTGGATAACTTAATCGCTATTATTCATGCGGCCGATGCAACCGTTGCCGATGTTATCAAAAACACCATTTACATCAAAGACATGGATGATTTTGAAACCATTAACCGCATATACAGCACCTACTTTTCGGAACCCTATCCCGCCCGCGCTGTCGTAGAAGTGGCTCGGTTGCCCAAAGATGTTGGTATTGAAATCGAATCCATCGTGTCTCATGCTCATTCCTAAAGATATTCAAAACGCCATTCAATCGCTATCCCAAGCCATAGCCAAACACACGGAGCCGGGTGATGTAGATGCCGCTTTGTCGTACTTGGTCAAAGTATGGCTCACAACACCCACTGCCAGCGACCGCAAAATTGCCACCACATCGTTGGACGAGCTGTACCATTCGTTTAAAGTATTTTTGCCCCATCGCGATAGCCGAAAGGTGTGTATTTTTGGGTCCGCTCGAACACCCAGCGAAGACCCCGATTATCAATTGGCCAAAGCCGTATCCGCCGAATTGTCACGCTGCGGCTTTTTTGTTATTACAGGTGCGGGGGATGGCATTATGGCCGCTGGCAATGAAGGCCCCGGTCCGGAACGCAGTTTTGGACTCAATATTGATCTGCCATTTGAACAAGAGCCCAATATCTTTATCAAGAATAGCCCCAAATTGGTTCACTACAATTATTTCTTTTTACGCAAACTCTTTTTTATTAAAGAATCCGACGCCACAATCCTATGCCCCGGTGGGTTTGGCACCCACGATGAAGGCTTTGAATTGCTTACCCTCATTCAAACCGGCCGCTGCGCGCCACGCCCCCTTGTATTAATGCATGAAAAAAACTCGTCATACTGGAACTCTTGGGTCGCCTTCGTCAAACACGAGTTGCTTGAGCGACAATTAATTTCACCCGATGACATGGATTTATTCATGATCACCAGCGACCCCCATGAAGCAACCGAGCACATCCGTCATTTTTATAGTCGGTACCATTCTATTTTTTATCGGGACAACACGGCTATTATTCGGCTCAACAGCCCTTTAACAAGCCAGCACATACAGACGCTGACCGATTCGTGTGGGACCGATTTAACAACCGATGGCGTCTTTACCTATTCCGAACAAACCGATGTGGCGTCTGACCCATTTCCAAAAAAACCGGTGCTTCGATTTTTATTTAATAAAAAATATGGTAGTCTGAATAAGTTGATTCATGCAATTAATAATTTGAGTTAGGAGTCTATATGATTAATCTATTCATTAAGGGTGGCCCCATTATGATTTTGTTGGGACTATGCTCATTTTATGGGTGTTATATTGTTGTTCAAAAGCTATTGTTTTTTAAAGTTAACACAATTCAAAAAGACGCTATGATCCGCATGATTACCCAACACTTTGTGAATTTTGGCAAACCGGCCACGGTTCAAAAATTAAGTCAATCCCGATCGGCTACCCAACGAATACTGGCGATGAGTATCGCCGAATCCGATCAACCACACGATGTTATCCAAGACACGATTCAACACGCTTTGCCCAACACCGCCCCCGAACTGGATCGAAACATGGCTGTGTTATCCAGTATTATTACAATTACGCCTATTTTAGGTCTATTGGGCACGGTCATTGGCTTGATGGATATTTTTAATGTGCTATCCAGCGGCCCCATTGATGATGCGCAACAACTCTCCGGCGGCATTGCCCAAGCCCTAATTACCACGGTTACCGGACTGTCAATTACCATTCCATTAATTATTATGCAACGGGTTATTCAAGAAAAAACACACCGATACATAGCCACATTGGATGCCTGTATTCGCGATGTCGTTGAGCTCTGCAAAAAAACCGCTGTATAGTTTATTTATGCGCTATCTTTCAAACCGATCGGCTTTAAAATCGAATAATCAAACGATTGATCTCATTCCATTAATTGATGTTGTCTTTATTTTGCTGATCTTTTTTTCTGTATCCACAACACTCAAGAGCAATCATGGGCTCGAATTAAACTTGCCCGACGCAAGCCCGAATCCACAAAAAACAGCCCAATTAACCATTCATGTTGACGCCAACAATCGCCTATCCATCAACCAAGTTGTTCTAAACCCAGACCAGTTTCAACGCCAACTGTCTACCGTTATTCAGGCCCAGCCCAGCATTCCAATTGTCATTCGTGCGGATAACAGCCTAACCTACCAATCCGTCATCACGGTTCTTGACCGAGTACACAAAGCCGGTGGCAAGCACGCAGTACTAGCGACAACGCGCCGTTATGACACCCCTTGATCGAACCGCATTCGTCATCACGGCTATCGTGCATGCCCTCGTTGCTCTATTCATTGCCCTCTACCCCCCCATTGCGCCAGCGTTAGATCTCCCCCAACAAACATTAACCGCCAGCTGGCATCATGAACCAGAAACGATCAGACCCGCTCCTAAAAAAGCCGTTCAAAAACAGCCCAAACCATTAGCAGCGGCAGCCCCAAAAGCGGCACCAAGCGACACCCCAGCACCGGCTAGTGTGACCGAGTCCATGCCGGTTGAGCCGCAACCATTTGAAACCGACCGAAAACAACCCGACGTTCAGACCGCCGTCACCCCGGTATATCCTAAGCGCGCCTTAATTAACAATTGGGAAGGCCGGGTCCGTGTGGAATTGCGGATTGGAACTGGCGGCCAGATTACCAATATCAAAATTCTACAATCCTCCGGCTTTCCAGAACTCGATACGGCCTACATCAACAGCCTAAAGCAACAACAGTATTTACCCCAAGAATTTCGAGGGAACGCTGTTGAAGGAATTTTAGAACAAGATTATACTTTTTCTTTAGACGAATGAAGTACCCGATACGGCTGTGTTTAATAATATTTAGTTTTTTCACCGCTGGTGCATGTGCCACCAATACTTTGTTTCTTGAAAATGAATTTCTTCGTGTGGATGTTAACAACCGGGCCTATAACACGGGGCGATTCAGCATTCAAACGACCCAGGGCAACCCCGCCACACCCTTGGATGACAACCAACCCCTATCGTTGGGCAAACCCTATCCCTGGAGCTCCTACACTACATTCTTAATTGATGGAAGCCCCATTGTATTTGGCGGCACTGCCAGTAAACGCGCAGGTAAGAACAGTGTCGTGGGGACCGTTACCCGTCAAGAACTGGTCGATGGGGCCATTGAAACAACCGTTCAGTATAATACACTGACCATCACACAAACGATTCAGCTCGTCCGAAATCCCAGCACCTTGGTTAAAGATTTGGTCTTAATTGACTACACCGTACACAACACCGACACAAACCCTCATGCCATTGGCGCACGCATCATGATTGATACCTGGTTGGGCAGCAATGACGCCGCGCCCTTTCGGGTGGGCGAACTCGCCATTCAGTCTGAGTCTATTCTTGACAACCACCCTGTGGATTACTGGCAAACGTTTGATAGCCTCAGCCAACCCACCGTTATTGCCCAAGGCCTCCTTCGAAACCCTCGCTTGCGAATCACACCACCGGATCGAACGGCTTATGTTAACTGGGGAACACTCGCCGATTCGGTTTGGGATTTTAATTATATCGAGGGTCGATCGTTTATTCGATCCGGAGAATCCGATCCGGACACGGCTCTTGCAATGTATTGGGATCCAATCTCAGTACCCCCCAATGGCACACACACCATTCGAACCGCCTATGGCCTTGGAGGCGTTACCCTATCCCCAGGTGCATTAAGTTTGGGATTAACGGCGCCGGCTGAGCACTACTTTACCGACACGGACCCCATCCCCGTTGTGGCTTACGTCCAAAACACCGGCGGGTTTGATTCATCCGATACAGCATTATCGTTACACATCCCAGACGGATTCAAATTGGTGTCGGGCACAGCCACGCAGTCAATCGGTTGGTTGCCTGTCAATGAAACGCGTCAAATTGTATTTAAATTACAACCCCTGCAACCCGGAAAAGGTCGCCATACCCTAGCCTTACACGCAACATCCAGCACATTACCGAGCAATACAACCGAACGAACCATCACAACCATTGCCCCACCAACCCCAACCCATACACTGACCATGGAACAATTATCCCAAAAATATTACAAAATCACCGCCACAATTACCAACCCATCCCCACATGTCTTATTGGATCTCACCTATCAGCTACAATTGCCCGATGGTCTTCAGCTCGCTTGGTTTGAATCCAACGAGAAGCCCATTTTAGCCTTCCCAGACACCAGCCAAGAAACGCTGAGTTGGGTCGTGCACGGCAGCCACCACATCAGCGACACACAACTGACACTCGTCGAATCCTATGCCGGTATCGGAACCCAAGAATATTTACATTCACTGGCACTTGGGATAGACTAAATTATGGTGAACTACAAACTTCTCATAGCCGTGTTAATTTCTGCAAGCGCGTTTGGCTCGTCGATTCAAGATGTTCCAGTTAGCAATCGATCGTACCCCGCCATTCAACAGTCTTTAGACGCCGGCTATATGGTTCTGGACAGCAAAAACCGATTCAATCCCAACCAAAGCATTAGCCGACAGGATATGGCAACTATTATTCAAAAATTTGATTCTAAGATTAAACAAAAATATTTTAATTTGTCTCAAAGTGATTTTGAAGAATTGCTACACTTAAGCAACTCATTTAAAACCTATATTGTTAATGTAGAATCCGACATCACCCAACTCACCGACGCCCAAACCGCATTAACAACCGATTACATGACCCTTCTCAGCGCACACGACACCTTGGCTGGGGAACACCTGAAGCTCCAGAAACGTGAAACCCAAACACGTTGGATTGCCTTGGGTGCCGGTCTTTTAAGTATTATTGCCCTTGCTACCAACTAAGATTACCATCGGTTGTGCCTACTTAGTCATTGGATCCCCGGGGTCCAATTTAACCCAGCGTGTTCGCAATTGGATTGACGCTCAAGCGTCCACGTTGTGCATGCCGTTATTGGAAGACCCTATTCGTATTGAGCACATTCGAGCCTTGCATAGCGATACCCGTTCTGGCACCCATACCCACACACTGGTATGGATTCCATCGGCCAATCGCTTGCATGCATCGGTTGCCAATGCCTTACTCAAATTTTTAGAAGAACCGCCGCCCAATATTAGTACCATTTTGTCTGCCCCCACCACGGATGTCTTGGACACCATTCGATCCCGATGCCACCACATTTATTTGAATCAAGCCAAGCAAACGCCGGGTATGCCCAGCCCCCTGCACCGCGATTATGGAGACTCAGAACCGCCCCTGATTGCATTTGAGACACTGCAGCAGTATTCATTAATTGATCGATTTTCGCAGTCAGAAATCATGGCAAAGAATAAAAAATATTGTGAATATCAATTATTATTTTGGCTTGACACCTTGGTTAAACGCAATCAATTTTCACCAATCATGAATCTGATTGTCGAAAAAATTAAGAAAATACAGTATAATTGCAATATAAAACTACAACTGGACGAGCTTATGCTTGCCATACATTAAATAATAACAAGGAGTTAACATGGAAAAAAAACGCAAATCATCATTGGAACAGCTATTGGGTAAATTCAAGCGCGATTCCAAAGAAACAATTTTGGCCTGTAAAACAAAAGAGTTTTATGAAAAGCCATCCAATGTCCGCAAACGAAAAGTGAAGGCTGCCAAGCGTCGGACGCGCATTGAGCAGCAAAAAGACAAATTAACCTAAATTGAGCACCGTACTCGACAGCCTTTTAGAACAGTCTGATCGAGGTCCTCTTTATGAATTTTGCAAAGAAAAAATTCAAAAAAACAAATCTGAATTCTCTCAAACATTAATCCCACTGTATCGGACTTTAATGGGCAACTTAGCCGATGCGGATTTGCATCACACGATTGCTCAACTGTACTATGATTTTGGTTTTTATGCCAATGCGCTGGAAGCCTGCCTCGATATTTTAGATACTCAAATTGACCATATCCCCAGTTATGTTTTGCTGGACAAGCTCTATTATCAATCGCAACCCCCTGCCCCGATTATTGGCCAATTTGAAACGGCGCTTAAGCATGGGTTTTGGTTTCCCATTATTATTGATTCATTGCCCAAATTTTATGCCGATCACGGAACCGCTGCTGATTTGGTTTGGTTTTATGAGCATTGGCGACAATCCACCGGATCTTTAAGCCCATATTATATGGAGGCCGCACTGGCCTACCAAGCCAACCATCAATATCACCCAGCCGCCGAGGCCTATTACGCCTATGCAAAAGAATCGGATATTGCCCGAAACCACGCCATCCACGGCTTAAAACGATTGCTGCGTCAGCACAAACACTGTGGGCACAGTTACCAGTGGCTGATCCAATTATTAATTCAAGAATCTGAACCCGATGCCATCCACGCCGTTCTTCTACAGGTCCGTGCATCCGACTGCCCCCAAACCATGGATGCCTGCTTCAGGCTCGCAACCGAACATTACCCGGATCATGCTCGATTTTGGGTTCTCTGGTTAACCATCTACACCCATATCCCGTGGAATGAGGCCCAGTACATGCACATTAATCAACGTCTTTTAAGCCTTACCCTGTGCGACACCGATACCGAACTCTGGATTACCACCACGGAGCATACGTTATCCCATCATCGCATAGCCATTGCCCATCAAGTCATTTTATTGGACATTTTATTTGATCATAACCACGATCACGCTGCATACACGCACTTATCGACGCTATTGGCCACAGAACACGGGGAGACAAACCCGGCGCTTCACGATTTAATGCATCGGATTGGGACCCATGAAAACCCCGTCGGGCTGTATTTATATGCCCAATGGTTAATTCAAACCCAGCAATACGACCTAGCCCAACCAACATTGGATCAGTTATCCGAAACCTCGTACCAGGCAAAAGCCTTATTGCTAAGCAGTGAGCTGGCCAAGCAAACCCGTCATTACCCCGCTATGGTTCAAATTTTAGTGGATTTAATTCACCGGCACCCATACACCGTTGCGTATCATAACGCTTTAATGGACGCTCACGCTTACTGGGGCACGGAGCAACGCAATCGGCTCACCACACAATCCCCTAAAACCCACTATCAGCTCGGGCTTCTGGCATTTCGAGATGAACGACTATCCGATGCCATTGCCCACTTTCAAAAAATTCGATTCATCAGCAAACCCAAACCCCAGCAATTAATTGGCCGATGTTTTTTAGAAGATGGCTTGTATTCACTGGCGATGGATACATTGGCAAGCAGTTACGACGAATCCCCCCATGCCCAAACATTATTTTGGCTTGTTTGCGCCGCTATTCATGCGGGAGACGATGCCGCCGCCATGCGCTACCACCGCCAACTCATGCAAACCGCAATTGACACCCCCGGCATTACAGAACTGGGTCACGATGTGCACCAACGCCAATTGCATCAATCCTTACCCAAAGTGCTGGGCGTTGCCCTCAACTGGCGCAACCAATCCCCCCATTTCATTGCCTTGCCCCCAGTGGCGTTTATTACACAAAAACAACGCAATTATGCCAATCTTAATTTTTCCAACCACCACAACGATACCGGCATTTCCCAAAGCTTGCATCATAATATTCGGGATGCCAACCAAAGTTTTGAGCTAGCCATACAGCTCAACAACGAGCATCCGGTTGCCCATCACAATGCCGCCGTTACCCAAAGCGTTTTAACAGAGTCTCTAGCACCAGAATCCGGACTAACCGCGGCGTGTGTTCATTTGATTCATCGTAATTTTTCTGAAGCATTACCCGAATGGCTCGCACTCACTCAAAAAAAATCCGTGTACTATGGCTTAGCCTGTTTGAATACTGGAGACTGTTACTTTCAGTTAAATCAAGCCCAAAAAGCCTATTACTATTGGCAAATGGCTAGTACAACCATCAGCCTAAACCACCTCGTTTATCAACGTTTTTACCATTTGAATCCCAAACGCATAGGATTTAATTCTATGTTTTTAACAAAAAAAACAAATGATTTAATTCAAAAATATAAAGTTAAGTAAGTGTTTTTTGGTTTTTTTACTCTTTTAAAAAGCATAATCATACCCGACTGGCTATTGCACGAACTAAAAACCCACTTGTATACTTTCTAGTAACTAAGCAAATTGTCCCTCCCCTCGGCAATTTTGCTTTCCTTTCCCTGCTCTGCAGGGAGAGGTTCTTTTAAGTTTGGGAGCTTAAAAAAGAATTTCAAAAATTGATGTTTAGCCTTATATTTGATACTCTTGTATCATGAACACATGGGTATTACTGGCAATCGGCATTGGCATTCAAGTGCTGGGTTTACTCTTTATGCGTCGATGGCCAAAATTAACGAATCGAACACTCTTACCCATTGGCTTTTCGATCATTGTTATTGCAATCGCATCGGTGATTATACCCAATATTCCAAACCACTATCGCTTTATGGCCTCTGGGCTAGTCGCCGCTGGATTTTCCTACATGGGCACGGCCCCATTCAATCGCCATTACACTGTCTTGCAAAGCGTTTTTTTAGTCTTATTCGGATTTAACGCTATTGCATCCCCACTGATTCGCCAGATCTTGCCCCAAGGGGTTGTGGGTATGACCCTGTATATTGGTATAATAATAAGCGTATTGATTTGTGAGTTTTATCTCTTTATTATTGCCAGCGAATTAATAATCAAAAGGATTAACAATGACACTACATGATATTTTTAATGAACAAGTTGAACTTAACAAAAAAGTAATCCCTACCTTGTATGAGGATATCCGCAACGACCCTGAACTTCGAAAAATGTGGTTTCTACGGTTTGAGCGTGCCTTGCGCCAAGAATCGGCGGAAGCTGTCGACAGTTTGAGCTGGAAGTGGTGGAAAAAAGGCGAGGATAATTGGGACAACGTTAAAGTTGAATTAATTGATATGCTTCACTTTTGGGTGTCTATGTGTACGATTGTGGGTCTTGATGCCCACGATGTGATTGACTTGTATACGAAAAAAAACAAACTCAATCACCACCGCCAAAACAATGGGTATCGCGACGGCACCTATAATAAATACGAAGGGGGCGTCGAAGACAACGAGCGATTTGTCACCCATGGCAGCCTATCATGACAACCCGTTTAGATGGAAAAGCAACCGCTGAAGCCATTGTTCATGAACTGGAAACTCAGTTAGCCCAACACAGCGGACGAGCCCCGGGCCTTGCGGTTGTGTTGGTGGGCAACAACCCCGCATCCCACGCCTATGTCAAAACAAAAAAAACGATGTGTGCCCGAGTGGGCATTCAGTCGTTTGACTACCAATTGCCTGACACGGTCTCTCAGTCTGAGTTGGAGGCGTTGATTCATGAGCTCAATGGCAACGACCACGTGGATGGTATTTTAGTCCAACTCCCCTTGCCGGATCATATTGATGAAGCCATGGTAATTAACACCATTAGCCCAACCAAAGATGTGGATGGGTTTCATCCCTATAACGTGGGGCAGTTGCTCATTGGCACACCGGCTTTTCGCCCCTGCACACCCTATGGGGTCATCAAGCTTTTAGAGCACTACGGCATTGAAACCACTGGTAAGCATGCCGTGGTGGTGGGCCGCAGCAACATTGTGGGCAAACCGATGGCTGCTTTATTGGTGCAATCCAGTGCCTACGGCAATTGCACGGTTACGATCACCCATTCCAAAACCCAGGATTTGCCCGCCCTTGTGCGTCAGGCGGATATTGTTGTGGCGGCAATTGGCAAGGCCCATTTTATTACCGCAGACATGGTTAAGCCAGGCGCTGTAGTGATTGATGTGGGCATAAACTCAATCCCCGATGCCAATACCCCTAAAGGATACCGCTTGGTTGGCGATGTGGACACGGATGCAGTTGCGCCGATTGCCTCGGCCATTACACCGGTTCCGGGTGGCGTAGGCCCGATGACGGTGGCCATGTTGATGCACAATACCATAGACGCCTTTAAGCAACGGGAATCCACCAGCCGCTCGGCCGTTTTGGAGCAAGCCTGTGCCCGATTCAAACCGATTGTATCCAAGCAATTGGATCGGGTTGAGACCTTGCTAAAGACATCCGCCGCCGTGGATTACAGCGCCCAAAAAACCATCACGATTGGCGTGTGTTACGGCGATGGTATTGGCCCTGAAATTTGTCAGCAAGCGCAGCGATTTTTAGAACATAGTCTCCGTTCAGCGGTGCAAAGCGGACGGATTCAATTTTCAATTATTGATGGTTTAACCATTGAAAACCGTGCGGCGCACAAACAAGCCATTCCCGATTCTGTTTTGGCGCAGCTCAAAGCCTGCGATGTTATCCTCAAAGGGCCAACAACAACACCCCAAAAAGGCGACCAGTGGCCCAATATTGAAAGTGCCAACGTGGCCATGCGCCGAGAATTGGATTTATATGCCTGCGTGCGTCCAATTCGGGTGCCCAGTTTGGGCATTGATTGGGTCTTGTATCGGGAAAATACCGAAGGGTCCTACATGCTCGGCTCGCATGGCTTTCATGTTGATCCAACCGTGGGCATTGACTTCACGGTAACCACACGCCCAGGCTCTGAGCGACTCATTCGAGCGGCTTTTGAGCATGCGAAAACCAATGGGCGGTCTCGTGTCACCATTGTGACCAAATCCAATATTGTAAAAACAACCGATGGGCTATTTTCAGCCATCGCAAAAGAGATCGCGGCGGAGTATCCAGGCATTCAGTGCGATGAATGGTACATTGATATTATGACAGCCAATCTCATTAACCCTGCGACTCAATCCAAGTTTGAAGTATTGGCGATGCCCAATTTGTATGGGGATATTTTGAGTGATGAAGCGGCACAAATTCAAGGCGGTGTTGGAACAGCTGGGAGTGCCAATATTGGGGATCGATGGGCGATGTTTGAAGCGGTTCATGGCAGTGCCCCACGGATGATTGAAGAAAACCGGGCCCAGTATGCTGACCCATCTTCAATGATTAAAGCGGCGCAATTGTTGTTATCCCACATTGGATACCCCAAAGAGGCCAAGCAATTGGAACAAGCGATGACGGTTTGTTCATTGGAAAAGGCTCTAAACTTGACGGGTCACGCCGATGGCTGTACCGGTGCCCAATGGGCGGATTACATCATGGAAACCTACGATGACCCCCAATTACCCACACGGTATGACACGTGTTTACGCGCACTAACCCCATCGCATTCGTGAAGCAATTTATTACCGATAGTCTGGATATCATCAAATTGCGCATTAGCCTAATGCAAGTCATTACGGTGGTGTGGGGGTATTGGTTGGCGCATCCCAACCCAACGTGGACCATCACGGTTACTTGGCTCAGCCTGGGCACCTTTGTGGTATCTGCGGGTGTGGGCATGTTGAATCATTATTTAGAACGTCAAACGGATCAGCAGATGGTGCGAACCCAAAACCGACCCTTGCCCGGTGGGCGATTTAACCCGACTTGGGTTTTTATATTGGGCCTATGCGTCACCATGGTGGGTGTGGGTATTTTATTTCGCAATGTGAACGGCGTGGCGGGGTTTATATCCATGATCACGGCTGGGCTGTATCTATTGGTGTATACCCCGTTGAAGCGTGTTTCTTGGTTAAATACATTGGTGGGAGCCTTCCCCGGGGGATTGCCACCGGTGGGTGGTTGGGCAACCGGTGCGTTAACGGCTGGGGTGTATCCCTTGGGTTTGGGTGCTTGGCTGGTGCTGGCCATTTTTATTGCGTGGCAGCATCCGCATTTTTATGCGATTGGGTATTTGTATAAAGATGATTATAAACGAGCGGGCATTCATATCTTGCCCAATAGCGATGCGACGGGTAGCCGCATGCGTCGGCATATGTTTATCAGCGTTGGGGTGTTGACCCTTGCGACAGTATGGCTGTATCGCCTGGATGTGTTATCGATTGTGGGGCTCAGCATTGGGTTGGTCCTCAGTGCCTATTACCTCAAACAATCCCTGGATATGGTTCGCACACTAACCAACACCACAGCCAAAGCCTTGCTCAAGGGCTCCATCCTGTACCTGGTGCTGTTTATGTTGGGGTCGGTGTTATAGACGCCTAAAAAAAAGGGAACACGCCGTAGCTGTTCCCTTTTCATTTTGGCCATTGTTTTTCAACAATGCCATGTTACTGGTTGGTCACTAATTTTCCCGAAAAGTGTCCTGATATGATATTATCATATTTACAGTATTATGACGAATCAATCACCCAACACAAACTACCGCTTAGCACTTGATTTGGGTACAAACTCAATTGGATGGGCCGTTTTATCCTTAGACAGCCAAAATCAACCAACGAGCATTATTGATGGCAACAGCTTTATTTTCAATAACTCTCGAGACCCGCAATCCAAGGAGTCTCTGGCCAAAGCCCGTCGCGATGCTCGACAGGCTCGCCGTCAACGGGATCGGCGACTCAAGCGAAAAAAACAAATTATCCGCTTTTTAAGTGAAAACAACCTATTTCCTAAAGAAAAAGCCGACCAAAAAAATTTGGAGAAACTGGACCCCTATAAACTTCGATTTGAAGCACTCAGCCGCCCCCTAGATCCGTTTGAATTGGGGCGAGTTTTATTTGCATTGGGCCAACGACGTGGCTACAAGTCCAGTCGCAAAGATGGTCAAAAAACCGATGACGGGAAGCTCCTTAAAACACTGAATGCGTTTGAGACTACCTTTGAAGAATCCGGCTACCAAACCCTCGGGGAGTATCTGTGGAAAGAAAAACAAACCCAACTCGACGGCGATTTAAGCAACAACATCCAACGCGTATACGGTGTGCGGTCCCGAGCCGAGGCGGACCCATTCCCATATCGGGATTTGTATGAACAGGAATTTGACTGCATTCGTACCCATCAAGAACCCCACCACGCACTATCCACCGACGATTGGGAAAAAATTCGAGATATTATCTATTTTCAACGACCCTTAAAACCGGTTGAGCGGGGCTACTGCTCTATTTATTTTAATGACAAAAAACCCCGCGCTGACCGATACCTACCTGCTGCAGAAACGTTTATCGCATGGCAAACCGTTCATAACTTACGCATTATTACCCCTAATTTTGAAAAAAAAACCTTAACCCTTGATCAAAAAAGCATAATTATCTCAAAATTAAGCGAGCAAAAAACACTAGCCTTTAAAAAAATCAAATCGTTGTTAAACTTGGATGACGCTTGTCACTTTAACCTAGAATCAACCACCAAACAACTCACGGGCATGCCCACCCATATCGAATTCAAAAAATTAATTGACGCATGGGATTCATTCTCAGAAAGCAAAAAAAATGAGATTGTGTCTGGGGTATTCACAAGCGAAAATCAATCTGAAATTATTCAAAAAGCGACAACCAACTGGGGCTTGTCCGAAGCAACCGCACAGGCGCTCGCCAATCTAGATGTATCAAAATTTGCCACTGGAACCCTTCACTTTTGTACGGATGCACTCGAACAACTCAATACCCTAATGAAAAAAAATATGGACGCTTATGAGGCCAAGCAAGAACTTCAAAAAACGATTGCCCAACCAACCCATACGACTATGGCCACACTCCCATATTACGGCTATGTTATCCCAGAGGCACTAACCAATAGTGGAAAACACCGAACAGCCTCAGCCGAAAAAGAAACCGGCATCATTGGCAACCCCACGGTTCACGTGGGGCTGAATAATATTCGGGCCGTTGTTAATGCTGTTATTGCCCGAATGGGCCATCCCCCCACTGCCATTCATTTAGAAATTGCACGCGATTTGAAGCTGAGTGCTACAAAAAAGAGCGCACTAGAAAAGTATCAAAAAGAAAATAAAAAAACGAATGAACGCATTGCAGCGGCACTAGCCGAATTAAACCAAGCCAACACCTATACCAATCGATTAAAATACAAATTATGGGAAGAGCTGGGAGAGCCCAAATTGTGTGTGTATACCGGGAAACCCATTAGCGCAGCTCAATTGTATGGGGATGACGTTGACATTGAGCATATTTTGCCACTGACACGCACCCACGATGATAGCCCTGCGAATAAAACATTATCATTTCGATCTGCCAATAAAGAAAAGGGCAATAAATCCCCTTTTGAAGCCTTTGGGCATACCCTCGAATTTGAATCTATATTGCATCGCGCACAATCACTACCGAAACACAAACATTGGCGATTTAGCGAAGCAGCCATGGATCGGTTCAACGATCAGTTTGCTTTTTTAGATCGCCAGCTACACGATACCCAATACCTCTCCAAAGTGGCCAAACAATACTTGCACGCTATTTGTGACACAGTATCTGTAGTCACTGGCCAACTCACCGCAAAATTGCGCCATGACTGGGGACTTAAAAAAGATCGAGACAACCATCACCATCACTTTATTGATGCGGTTGTTATTGGGCTGACCGACGCATCTACCGTTCAAAAAGCCAATGTCTATAGTAAATACGATCGATTAGAAGCCATTCAATTTCCATGCCCACTTGATAAATCTGCGTTGCATAAACAACTCGAAGCCATCACCAGCACCCGTATTGTGTATCACAAAAAAACCATCCGTAACAACGGACAACTCCACGAAGCCACCAACTATGGCTATATTCCTGAAGATAAACGAAACCCATCAGACAAAAAATTCAATCTTGTCTATAGAAAAGCATTCGTTGATTTGACTAAAAAGGAAATTGCCCAAATTCGGGACATCAGCATCCGCAACACCTTAATGGAACGGACCCAGGGGCTCGCAGACAACTCCAAAGAATGGAAATCCGTGTTGGACCGCTATAGTCAAGAAACCGGCATTAAGCAGATTCGACTCCTCAAAACAGACAACCCCATCATCCCCATTCGGCACAACGGCCATACCAAGTGGGTCGTGCCGGGTAGCAGCAATCATCACATGAAGGTGTGGCAGTTGCCCAACGGAAAAGTCGCCGGGGTTATTGTTCGATTGTTGGATATTAACAACCCCAACTATGGCACGCAATCATTTCGTCCCAAAGACAAAGCCGGTCGTGAAATACCCACCGCAAAATACCTTGGTAAACTACACAAGGGAGACATGATTTCACTCATTCACAAAGGTACGCGCTGCACAGGCGTCATTAAAGGACTACGTCAAAATGGCCAAATTGTATTTAAGCCCCACAATGACGGTGGGGACAAGTCAAATGAAACCATTTCTATTTCCAAATGGATTACGGCCGAAATTACCATTCTTCAGTTAACCGTTTTGGGGGATGCTCGCCACACGCACTCATGATTGGGCGAATCATTGAGGTTCAAAACAGTCATTATTTATCTGTCAAAAATGGTTTTTTAGTCGTCACCGATGCTGACACCTGCGTGGGCAAGGTTCCTCTGGATGACATTGCCGCCTTAATTTTAAGTGGCCCCAATACAACACTATCGGTTCATTTAATCAATCGATTGCATGATCACCATGCCATCATTGTTCTGACAGATGCGCAGTACCTGCCAGCCAATATTATTTGGCCCATCAACCACTTTCATCAAATTGGCGCACGACTGAAGTGCCAACTAGCGCTTCCAATCGTTTTAAAAAAACAATTGTGGAAACAAATTGTGTATGAAAAGTTACTCCGTCAAAAACAAATTCTAGATACCTTATATTCAAAAACCATGGACTTTCAGACGATTATTAATAATTTGAGATCTGGCGACAGCACCAACCAAGAAGCCGTCGGAGCTAAAAAATATTGGCCACTGTTGTTTGGCCCTGATTTTAGGCGATCCGATGCAACCAACCCGATTAACCACCGATTGAATTACGGCTACACTGTTTTGCGATCACTAATCGCACGATCAGTAGCGGCCTCTGGCTTAAACCCAGCGTTGGGCATCCACCATAAAAATGAAACCAATGCGTTTTGCTTGGTAGATGATTTAATGGAACCCTACAGGCCATTTATTGATTATTATGTCTATAGAACTGACAATACGATCGGAACACTAACCCCCACACTAAAAAAACACATGGTGGATTATATCTACACCAATTTTCAATGTGCCAACCAGTTCAGCCCCTTACCCAATTGTATTCATAAGACTATTTTTAGCTATGTAAACAGTTTAGAATCCAAGCAAGTTGAGCTCGTCTTCCCCAGTCTTACTATCTGTGACGATTCATGACCACCCCATTATCCAGTTATCAGATTATGTGGATGCAAGTTATTTTTGATATTCCAGTTAAAACAAAACCCGAACGGAAAGCAGCAACCACATTTAGAAAAACCTTGTTAAATTTGGGCTTTCATATGGTTCAATACTCTGTTTATATGAAGTACGTAACTAATAAGAAAAAACAAGCGATTCTTATTGCTAAAATCAAATCTCATTTGCCAAGTAAAGGGTCTATTTACGTTTTATCTATTACAGATAAACAATATGAAAATATTTATGCATTTATTGGAAAAAATAAATCCCCAAGCCCAAAAAACCCAGAACAATTGACATTATTTTGAAAAAAGCAACCATTCATTACTACGATTTTTATGCCTAAAAAGTGGGTATAATAGCGGGATCTATTATACCACAGGGAAAATTAGTGACCAACCAGAACCAGACTCTGAATAAACGTTTCCCGCAAATCATTATACCACAGGGAAAATTAGTGACCAACCAGAACACTCTAACCGGCATTAATAACGCTGTTTTAATTATACCACAGGGAAAATTAGTGACCAACCAGAACTACACTCGGACGGCGTGTATGGCTCAATTAATTATACCACAGGGAAAATTAGTGACCAACCAGAACCAATCTCACTTGCGTAATAATTTTCCACATCATTATACCACAGGGAAAATTAGTGACCAACCAGAACCAACACCCAATCTACGACCTTTATCAAAAGATTATACCGTTTAACGGGCGTTGGTTCTGTTGGGGTCGGTGTTATAGACGTCTAAAAAAAAGGAGTCTCTGGCCAAAGACCGTCGCGATGCTCGGCAGGCTCGCCGTCAACGGGATCGGCGACTCAAGCGAAAAAAACGAATTATCCGCTTTTTAAGTGAAAACAACCTATTTCCTAAAGAAAAAGCCGACCCCTAGATCCGTTTGAATTGGGGCGAGTTTTATTTGCATTGGGCCAACGACGCGGCTGCTACAAGCCCAGTCGCAAAGACGATCAAAGAACGGATGACAGGAAACTCATTATTACAATAGCCAGAACTTTCCTGTTGATCGAATAAACGACTGCAGTGTGTTAGAATTCTATTTTTTTCTGATTCATCATAATTTGAACCATTAACGAGTTTTCTTATATCTGTTGTACACTGAATATTTCCTTCCATCGCCATTTGGACAACTGTCATAAAGTCACCTGGGTTTAATCCGACTACCCCATCTTTGTCGAGTTTAATATGCTTTATGGCATATGGTCTCTGTGCATAAGGATCTTCTAACGGATTTGAATTTACTGCTTGTTTTGCTAGAGCCAAATATTCTGTCATGTTTGTTACATCATCAACTTTAATGTCTTTAATTGTTTCTGCATTTTTATTAATTCGATTTTTAAGTTCCAATATTTTTTTATTTCTTAAACCACTAAATAAGCGACTAGCCCCGCTAACTTTACCCACCTCACTTACTGATAGATATGGCACAACCTCTGGCATAACATCACCAGGAAGTTCATCTAGTTTAATTCCAGGTTCTATCCTCTGTCTTGGGAAAAACGCAAAAACATTGCTACAAATACACTGCATATTTTATCTCCCATATTTAAGTTTTTCTGATACTAATTTAAGCGTTTTGAACTATAGTATTATGATGCCAAACAATATTATAGATGTCAACGCGGTTGCTGGATTTATATATGGTGCTGTTTATGTTGGGGTTGGTGTTATAGATATCTGCCTACTAACCTTTTAATTTTGTTCACTTGCGTTGAATCTTCATTTTACTTTTTATCGATGAAAATCTGTATTCTCTTTATATTTTGATGCTACAATAGAACTGTTATATTATTTTAAAAGTATTTAAATAAAAAATGCTATAGAGAGGAGATGTCATAATGTTTAGTCGGCTTGGTTTTAATTTTATTAGTAGAAGTCGTCCCAATAATTATATTGAATTGTCTAACATTGATGATCCTGAAAGCGAACCTCTTCGGAGACAAAGCGTGAGAGTATCAAGTAGCCCCCGATTCACAGTTTCTTTAAGAACCGCATTACTCGGAGTAGCCACATTACTCGGAGCAGCGGCATTTGAAAAAACAAGTTCAAGGCAACCATCAGTACCAATAGAACCAATAGTAACTCCCAGATCGGTATCAATAACATTCCCAGCAACAACCCCACCAATAGCAACAGACGCAGTAACAGAAGCTCAATCAGTAGAAACCGCACCAACAGAAGCAGCAATAGCGCTAAGGGAAACATTCACTAAACCTTTATGCGAGTTCTCCTTAGATACGCAAAAAAAGGTCAAGCTTTTTAAAACCCAAGCTAATTCACCGAATATAGATCCTCTAGCAGGTCTTACGGCAAATGAGTTACTAGAACAGAACGGAATATTTGCACTTGATCCTAAAGATTTATCAAGCATTATTATGCCTGGAAGCGCCTTTTCTCACCCTGGCCTTTTTCCATTTTTTAGACCAATAATGCTACTCGATATTATTGACAACCCCTTTAATGCTGAAACTACTACGAAACTAGCTCAAGCTAATCTAATACAAAAAAAGTCAGACAACAGCGGGTATGTTATGACATTCGTTACACCCCAATTAAAAGTAAAGTTTTCGCCCTTACTCCTTACATGGTCTGAATTAACGACTGAGACCCAAAGAAAATCCTATGTAGCTACTATGATCCCCTCATTAGACAAAAAATTATCAGACTTAAAGCTGGATGATTCAGCGAAAAAAACCTATTTGTCGCTGCTTTTGAATAATGTAAATATAAACGCATTGAGTTTAATACAAATCCCTCAGATTTCCAATGCTATAAACAACCTTGGTTTCCAAAAAATCATGGCAACACGTCATATAACAAACGCTCCTAACCAAAACCAAGACCTTTGCAATTATCTAATAAACTATAAAGTTTAACATCATAGCAACAACCAGCTGGCACCAAAGGCAAAAAAACCGCCAATTGCGTATATCCCAATTGCCGTGATTAAAACCACCCGGCTGATGCGTCGCAGTATCTGACAGGCTCGAGCTTGCTGAGGGTCAACCGGACAGGCGGCATAGCGGGTGCGCCAATGCGCATACCCCGCCAAACTTAAGCACACCCCAGCCACGATAAACACCCAGCCTTTATACTGCGATACCATTACCAATCCAGGAACCGTCGTGATGAGCCCCGCCAATACAGCCCCCATGCCCAGCGTCACCAACACGGCCGGCAACGCACAGCATAGCAACGTTCCCACCGAGCCCAACAACGCCACTGCGGCCCAAATTACCGACCAACGCCGTGACTTATTCGCCATGGCGAATCCCCTGAACCGCATACCCAGCATCCGTCACCCACTGTGTCAAACGATCATCATCCACCATCTCGCCCGGAACCAGCTCAATATGAATCACCCTATCCGTTAAATCCACCGAAACATCCGCCACCGCCGGCTGCTTGCCTAAAAATTTTTCCAATGAACGGGCACAAAAATCACACACTAACCCATTCACATCCACCGCAATGCGCGCATTCGGCGACACATCCGCCCCCCACACCGGCACCAAGCATACCATTAAAACCACACCGTATAGCACTAATTTTTTCATTGTTTCTCCTTCATGTTAACAACTCACAACACCATCATCCAGTTAAATAAAAGGCCCCCGTTGGGGTGCACACCCAGTTCCACCAGATGCATGGATCTAAACCATCGAATTACCGGCACTATGGCCGTATCTTGCCCCATGGCCTCAACCTGAAGCATCAGCCACGTATGCAAATCCCCATAGTCTCCAATATAGGGGGCAATGCCCACACGACCGGCATGCTGAGCCTCCCCATCATGGGTATGCACCCGGGCCGTATAGCGGGTAAAATACCGTCGGTTTTCCCAATCCATGGATACTCCATGAATGCTCGCCAAATCGTAACGGGCGCGGCTTGTGGATTGCCCCCCAGCGGCGGTCATGGCATAGACATTGGCTTGCGAATTGGGGCGGTTCCACCGTTTGGCTAAATAATGAAACTGAACCCCGTGAAACGATGTCTGGGTATGGGTCGACTGGATGCCCATGTACCCCCATGAATATCGGGCTGTGGGGGAATAGTGCGCATGGGCCTGGTACACATCGGGCCGATACTGGACCATGCTTACCCACCCACCCGGATACGACACCGGCCGGGCCTCACTCGACACACTGAGCACTAGCCCAAGTATCACAAGACTGTATTTACGCATTTACATCTCCGTTTTCATGCCAACAGGCATGTAAAAATTAATCAACTAGGGAATTATGCGTTTTGCCGGGGCGGATGAAACACCGCCGCATGCACCTGAAGATACCGGCCACTGGGATCATGAACACGATCCATTACGGCATAATGCGGCTCCACCGGGTTCACCCAAATGGTACTCAGGATGGTGTGGCATTGGTCACACATACACTCTGAGCAGGCTGACTCTGCTTGTGACGCATCCGTTGGCGTGTGGCAATCCATGGGCATCTCGATTGCGACGGGCACCGCATCTTGAACACAACACTGCCCCACTAAATGTGCACCCCCGCTCAAAACCAGTGCGCTACACATCAACCATACCGCAATCTTTTTCATACTATTAGTATACCCCATAGTCAACCGGTTTAAACAACACCTGACACATCTTTTACACTAAGCTGGTCCCACTATGTCTTTTTAATGAGGTTAACAGAAATACCCCCCTAAATCACCTAGGCCCCTATCCCCGGCCAATAAATACCTCTGGGCACTTAAATCCCTAGGCCCCTAAATCCCCTAAAGGGGACTTGTGATACGGATAATCTCAATAAAAAGGAATTGGGGGTGACATTTAGACGACACCATAGTATTGGGTCAATTCTAGATAAAGTAGTTTCAAAAACCAAACACACACAAGTCCCCCTTTAGGGGGATTTAGGGGGCCTTTAGGGGGATTTGAGGATATCTAGAAAAGTAAAACCATGTCTTCCCCCGCTTGATACCGAACAATCGAATCAATCGCTGCATAGCCCATGGCCAACACCGCTTCATTGGCATTTCCGGCAATATGGGGCGTTGCAATCACCCGTGGGTGATTCGCCAATGGCCCAGCATACGGCTCCGATTCAAACACATCCAACGCCGCACCGGCCAAGCGATTGTCCATCAACGCCGCATGCAGGGCCGCCGTATCCACAACCTCACCCCGAGCCGTATTAATCAGAACCGCCGTTGGCTGCATCCATACCAATGTAGTGGCATTAATCATGTGGTGTGTATCCACTGTCAACGGAACATGCAACGACACCACATCCGCTGTCCGCATCACCGTTTCAAAATCTGCAGCCTCAATGCCATGCGCAGCATAATAATCCGTCTTATCCACAATGTCGCACCCCAAAATTCGGCACCCAAATGGCGCCAATAACTGAACCAACGCCTGCCCAATATGCCCCACCCCAACAATACCCACCGTACAGCCAGACAATTGCCGTCCCCCTTGTTTGATCCACTCGCCCTGCGCCAAGCACCGAGCCGTATAATAAAGATTCCGCTGCAACCCAATCATGAACCCCACCGTTTGCTCAGCTACCGCCATGGCATTTACTCCCGGCGTCCACCCCAACGCAATACCCCGTTGGCGCAAGGCAACTTGGTCAATATTATCCAAACCCACCCCATATTTTGCAAGCAACTGAACCGATAACCGATCCACAATAGCCGCATCCACCGGCTCACGGCCCACAATAACCGCATCCGCATCGGCAATAAACTTAATTAAGGCATCCCCCGAATACGCACGGCCCTCTGTATTAAACCAAACTCGAGGCACCCGGTCGGCTAGGGCCGCACACAGCTCCGGGTGCTTGGAAAATGATGATGAAACAACAGCAACCGACTTAATGCTCAAAAAATTGGTTGACCGTTTCAACAACATACGCCAATTGATCTGAGTTTAACTCAGAATAAATGGGCAAGGATAACACAGACGTTGCGGCACGCTCAGCCACCGGGCAATCCCCTGCTTGATACCCCAACTGAGCAAAACACGCCTGCAAGTGCAAGGGAATGGGGTAATAAATCGCACAGCCAACAGTATGGTTGTGCAAATGCGCTTTTAATGCATCGCGCTTGGCATCGGCCACCTGAATCGTGTATTGGTTGTAAATCATACGGCCATCATGCTTGCGCGACGGCTTTGTGAACGGACCGTTTAGATGCGCATCATAATACTGAGCATTGGCAATACGGCCATCATGCTGAGATTCCAAATGCGGCAATTTAACCCGCAAGATCGCTGCCTGCATCGAATCCAATCGGAAATTACCCCCAATTACATGATGGACATACACCGGCTTTGCGCCATGAACCCGTAACACATGCATTTTTTCATACAAGTCGGGATTATTTGTGGTAACCATACCCCCGTCCCCACACGCCCCTAAGTTTTTACTCGGGAAAAATGAAAAACATCCAATATCCCCAATACTACCGGCCGGTTTTCCCTTGTAGGTAGCGCCAATAGCTTGAGCCGCATCTTCGATCACAAATAAATTGTTCTGATTGGCAATAGCCATAATCGCATCCATATCGGCCACCTGACCAAACAAATGTACCGGCATAATCGCTTTGGTTTTGGGTGTAATTGCCGCTTCAATTTTAGTTGGATCAATATTGTATGTATCCGGCTCAATATCTACAAAAACGGGGACTGCCCCCACTCGAGAAATTGACCCCCCCGTTGCAAAAAATGTAAACGGCGTTGTAATCACTTCATCCCCTGGCCCAATGTCTAAAGCCATTAAGGCCAAAATTAACGCATCGGTCCCGGACGAAACACCCAACGCATGGGTTGTGCCACAATAGGCAGCTATCTCAGACTCTAGTCCTTCAATATGCGGCCCCATAATAAACTGCTTGCTATCAAAAACCCCTTGTATGGCCGCCATGACATCCGCTTGAATGGGGGCGTATTGTGCTTGTAAGTCCAACAATGGGACAACTTGCTTGGTTAATACTTGTTTTGTCATTTTGTATCCTCTTTTTCTTCTAATTTTACCACACTAACGCAATTGATTTCTACTCTGGGTGAGTGTAGCGAGCATACACAGACCATTGCGTTCCATGTGGACGCGTCTTAAAAAAACGCACTAAAATTGGCTATTTCGCGACGCGCACTGTCCACACTATCCGAAGCATGCACCGCATTTTCTGTCATGGAAACCCCAAAATCAGATCGAATGCTCCCTGGCTCTGCCTCGGATGGGTCCGTTGCCCCACACAACGCCCGAATCCGAGCCACCGCCCGAGTCCCCCGCAACACGATAACAACAACCGGACCCGATGTAATGAAATCTTTTAAACTGGGATAAAATGATTTGTGAACATGTTCGGCATAGTGCTGATCCGCTAATGTCGCATCAATCACAATTTGCTTAAGCTGAACAATCTCTAATTCAGCCGCTTCAAACCGATGCAAAATTTCTCCCACATACCGCTTGGCTACTGCATCCGGCTTAATAAACACCAACGACTCTTCTAATTCTTCTACCATTGTATAGACTCCTTTAAACCCGATAACTGCGCATCAACGGATGCAAAGGCAGTTCCGCCAATCACCGATTTTCGGTTCACTGCACGTTCCAAACATAACCATTCATACACATCTTGATCAATATTCTGACAAAAACTACGGTATTCCGTCAAGGGTAACTCCTGCAAAGTTTTCTTTGATTTGATTGCCGATACAACAATTTTACCAGTGATTTCATGGGCTTCACGAAATGGAACCGATTTTGAAACCAAATAATCGGCCAGCTCTGTCGCCGCCAAATGCCCCACACTTAGCGCTGCCTGAATGGCCTCGGGTTGCACCGTGATGGTGGGAATCATATCGGCCAATGCCGATAAACTTTGCCGAACCGTGTCGACCGTATCGTACAGTGGGGGTTTGTCTTCTTGTAAATCCCGGTTGTACGTCAACGGCAGGGCTTTGACTAAGGTATGCAGGGTCATGGTATGCCCCAACACCCGACTTCCCTTTCCCCGAATTAGCTCGGCAATATCGGGGTTCTTTTTCTGTGGCATTAAGGAACTACCGGTAGTAAATGCATCCCCGATATGAATAAATCCCAGCATGGGCGATGCCCAGAGCACCAACTCTTCACAAAAGCGACTTAAGTGGCCCATGAGGATTGCCGATGTGGATATAAATTCAATCATGAAATCTCGATCAGCCACCGCATCCATGCTATTGGTGGATACTCGGGAAAATCCGAGCTGCTGAGCCACCCATTCTCGATCAATCGCATAATTGGTGCCCGCAATAGCCCCAGAACCCAACGGACACACATCCGTACGATCGTAACACTGCATCAACCGCTCATAATCCCGCTGTAGCATGGCCATATAGGCCATAATATGATGCGCAAATACAATGGGCTGGGCGGGCTGGAAATGGGTAAAGCCCGGAAATAGCGTGCGAGTATGCTGCTCAGCCAAGCCCCCCAACGCACACAGTACCGCCTGAATATCAGACCCGATAGCCTGAATTTGATCTTTCAAATACAATCGGGCATCGGTCATCACTTGATCATTGCGCGACTTGCCCGTATGCATGCGCTTCCCGGTATCTCCGATATCGGCAATCACACGACGCTCAACATAACTGTGAACATCTTCATCCGAACACCCTTCCGGCGTCAACTGACCGGCCGTGTACGCTGCCATGAGCTGATCCAAGGCGTGTGTAATTGAACCTGCGTCCGCCTCAGACAAGGCCCCACACCGTTTCAAACCCGCTACATGCGCCCGATTGGTCTGAATGTCATACGGCAACAACCGCCAATCCACCGGCAAAGTGTAACTCAGTACTTGAGCAGACGCCGCTAATTCAACCGTCTTGTTGTGAATCGAATGGGAGTCACTCACAATTCACCCCGATCCCGCATGCCGTTAATTTTAGTGGGCAACCCATAAATTTTAATAAAACCAACGGCATCGGCCTGATTGTACAGCTCAGAATCCGAAAATGACGACAACGATTCGTGATACAGGCTAAAGGGCGACACCCGTTTAACCGGCCGAACATGGCCTTTAAACAAGGACATGGTAATATCCCCAGTGACCACTTTTTGCGTATCATTCACAAAGGCATCCAGGGCAGTCCGTGTGGTTGAAAACCATCGCCCATCATAGACCAAGTCGGCATAGTCTAGGGCTAACTTTTCTTTTAAATGCAAGAGCGAGCGGTCCAACACCAAATGCTCCAATTCTGTATGTGCGGCAAAGACAATTGTCCCCCCCGGAGTTTCGTAAATGCCGCGAGATTTCATCCCAACCAATCGGTTTTCAACCAAGTCAATTTGCCCAATGCCATGCTTGGCCCCAAGGGCATTCAAATGCTCCAACATCGGCACAGGTGCCATTGCCGCTCCATTGACCCGCACGGGAATCCCAGACTCAAACGATAGGGTTATTGTATCGGGGGTATCGGGAGTATTCGCCAACACTTGACTCATGCTGTAGACATCATCCGGCACGGGCTCGGTTAACGATTCCAATACACCGCCCTCATGGCTGATATGCAATAAATTTGCGTCTTCAGAATAAATTCGGCCGGAGGATTGTGCAATCGGAATGCCGTGCTGTTGTGCATATTCAACACAGGCCTCTCGCGATGTTAGGTTCCATTTGGGATCTTTCCAGGGTGCAATAATTTTAAGCGATGGATCCAAGGCCATGAACGTCAGCTCAAATCGAACTTGGTCATTGCCCTTGCCCGTGGCTCCGTGCGCCACCATCGTTGCCCCATACTCATGCGCCACATCCACCATACGCTTGGCAATAAGGGGCCGGCCAATGCTGGTCCCGAGCAAATATTTGGATTCGTATAAGGCTCCGGATCGCAAGGTTGGATACCAATAATCCACCACAAACGACTCCCGTAAATCATCAATGATAACGGCTTTGGCCCCACTGTTTAGCGCCTTTTCTCTTAACCCGGTTAACTCTTTACCCTGCCCCAAATCAATACATAGAGCCACAACCTCAACATTATAGTTTTCTTTGAGCCACGGAATCATAATCGACGTGTCTAAACCACCCGAATACGCTAATACCACTGTTTCCATAAGGACCTCCTCATTAACATGATCATAATTGCTTGTTGAGCATACATTCGATTTTCAGCTTGCTGAAAGACAACGGATTGAGAACCGGTCAACACCGAATCGGTAATTTCTTCGCCCCGAACGGCCGGCAAACAATGCATCACAATGGCATCGGGTTGGGCGGTTGCCAATACCGCATCGTTGATTTGATAGGACTGGAATACCGCCACGTCCACAGCCTCTTGGCCCATGCTCATCCACACATCTGTGTACAAAACATCCGCTCCCGCACAAGCTGCCATTGTGTGGGTAATCGTGGCATTGCGTGGGTGCTTTGGGGCATGGCCCTCTGGCGTAATGACGGTTAAATTCAACGATAAAACACTGCAAATATCAATTAATGACTGGCACACATTGTTGCCATCCCCGATATAGACAATCTTAGCGTCTCGGGACTTGCATTCCAACACCGTCATAATATCGGCTAAGGCCTGGCAGGGATGGCTTTCATCGGACAAGCCATTAATAATGGGAATGCTGGCATGCTGCAAGCAAGCCAATAAATCCGTATGGTGCTTGACACGCAAAATTAACGCATTGCAATAACGCGACAATACACCCATCATGTCTGACAGCGGCTCCCGCGTGCCAAACCCAATATCCGTGGGTGATAATTGGATGAGATGCCCACCCAATCGGTTAAGGCCCACCTCAAACGACACCCGAGTGCGCATCGATGGCTTTTGCAAAATCATACCAACGGTATAGCCAGACAAGGGCCGCTCAAACGCATTGGGCTCTGATTTTAATCGGTTTGCACAATCCAGCAGCGATTCTAAATCTGCAGCACTGTGTGGCAAAATATCAATAAAATTATCGATTGTCACGGCTCAAACATGTTCCAATACCGTTGTCCATAAACAACTCCAGCAATACGGCATGTTCCACCATGCCATTAATAATATGAACCCGATGCACCCCCTGCTCCAGCGCATTAATCGCATACTGCAATTTGGGGCGCATACCCCCGGAAATTTGTTCGTGATTTAACAAGGCTTTGGCCTCTGCATAATTAAAAAATCCCTGTAAGACATTGTCAATCATAATGCCGTCAATATCAGTCAAATAAACTAATTTGGTGGCCTTAACTTTGATGGCCACTTCTGAGGCCACGTTATCGGCATTAATATTGAGGCTTTCACGCCCTTTCCCACGGCCAATGGATGCCACAACAGGAATATAATCTTCTTTGGCCAGAAGGGTCAAAATATCATCGTTGATGTGCGTAATGGTGCCGACCAACCCCATATCTTTATCGGGGTGATGGTCCAAGCGCTTGGCTTGAAACAAGTGCCCGTCTTTGCCGGACAAGCCAACGGCCTTACCTCCGGCTTCATTAATTAGGGTAACAATATCGCTATTAATTTTACCCGACAAGACCATTTCTGTGACTTCCATTGTTTCTGAATCGGTCACGCGAAGGCCATCAATAAACACGGTCTCTTTGCCAATGCGGTTGAGCCATTTGGTAATATCTTTACCCCCACCATGGACAATAATCGGGTTAATGCCGACGTATTTTAACAATACAATATCTTGCGCAAATTGCTGCTTCATGGCATCGTCAACCATTAACGACCCCCCGTATTTAATGACAACCGTTTTGCCAAAAAAGTCTTTAATGTATGGCAGCGATTCCACCAATACGCGCGCTTTATCGATATTATCTTTGTATATCATTTTAATAGTTTATCGAAAAAGGGAATAAAATAGCAATGCTTAGCCCCAGTCGACCATCTATGTATACGCCACGTTGATATCAATGTATGTTTTGGATAAATCCGTTCCCCACCCTTCCACAACCACAGACCCACAGCCCAGTGTTAACTCTATCGGAACGGTATCGGATGCTTGCAAGTGTTGACGCAATGTAGGGGTATCAAACGCTACTGGCTCCCCGGCTTGAAACACACACGTCCCGGCAATAGACAACGCAATGCGCTCAACATGGACACATGCGGATGCCCCCGGCGCTTTACCCGCTGCGGCAATAATACGCCCCCAATTGGGGTCCCCGCCATGCACCGCTGTTTTTACTAATGGTGAGTTAATAATGGCCTTCACAATGTGCTGCGCTACCGCCACATCGGGGGCCTGGCGCACCGTCACATGCATCAGTTTAGTCATGCCTTCGCCGTCCCGAACAATTTGAATCGCCAAGTCTCGACATGCCTGATACACCAACTTGTAATACAGATCAGACTGAATAGGGTCCGTCCAATCAATCGTACAGACCGGACGGGATATCATCAGCGCTGTGTCATTGGTTGACGTATCGGAATCCACAGAAATCATATTGAAGGTATCGGCAACCGCACGAGAAAAGATTTCCTGAAGAAGCTCGGATTCGATGGCAACGTTGGTGACCAAAAATGCAAACATAGTCGCCATATTGGGTTCAATCATTCCTGAGCCTTTGGCCATCCCCGCGACCTCAACCGTTTGCCCATTAATAATCGCTGTTTGATGGGTTGATTTCGTAACCAAATCGGTGGTTAGCATAGCGGCCATACACGCATCTGAATCCTGAGCATGCGGGGGTTGAAACAATCGCACGGCCCCTGCTTGTATTTTATCTAGGGACAAGGGCTCGCTAATTTTGCCTGTTGAGGCAATGGCCACTTCTTCAAGCGTCAATCCCAAAGAGTCAGCGGCTACGTGCTGCATCTGCTCGGCCGTTTTAAATCCAGCAGAACCGGTTAACATATTGGCATTCCCTGAATTAAAAAATATCGCTTTAAATTTACCCAAATGCCGATAGTGCTCCGTGATTAATACCGGCGCCGCCCGACACACATTTTGCGTCACCACACAGGCAGATGCACAGGCATCAGGCACAAAAATATAGCCAAGATCCCGTTTTCCGCTAAGCTTGATCCCCGACGCAATGCCATCTAAGTAAACACCATCGATCATTGTCGGATCCCGAGGGTCTCATCAAAACCAAATTTGATATTCATAGCCTGAATGGCTTGCCCAGCTGCACCTTTAATTAAATTATCAATGGCAACAAACACCACCAACCAATGATCATCATAGACCTGAATCCCAATTTCACACCGATTGGTCCCAACCACACGCTTGGTTTTGGGCACATCAGCGACCAATTGAATGAACGGGCATGCCGCATACTGCTGCTGATACAGAGCACGAATCTGGTCGGCTGTCACTGGGGATTGGCACCGAATATAACTCGAACATAAAATACCCGCATCCATGGGAACGATATGCGGCGAAAACAGCACCGGCCGACCCACCACCTGCGTGACTTCGGCCACATGGCGATGATGATAGGTATTATACGGCAATACCGCTTCGTTGACTTCACAGTATAGACTCGTGGGGACTACTTTCTTCCCGGCGCCGGACATCCCAGTTTTACCATCAATCACAATGGTGTCCACAAACGATTGATCCCGCAGGGGATACAGCCCCAAGATCATGGCGGTTGCAAAACAACCGGCTAATGCACAATGCGGCTTGGCCTGAATATCAGACCGAAACAATTCCGGGATCCCATAGGAAAATTGATCCAACAGATCTGGGTTTTCATGTGGAATAGCATAATAACGCTCAAACGCCTCGGAGGAGTCTAATCGAAAATCCGCCGACAAATCAAACACGGAAATCCCTGTTTTTTTTGTGAGTTGATGCATCCACACATGGGATGTTGCATGGGGCATGGCCATAAATAACACATCCACATTGGGAGGGCTAAGCGGATCAAATTGACTAAAAACTAAATCGGGATCCTGAACAAACGCATAAATATCCGATACCAATTTTCCGGCATGGGTTGAACTCCCCACAAATTCAAGATCCAAATGGGGGTGCTCATGAACCAGGCGGACCAACGTGGATCCAACATACCCTGCAGCCCCGACAATACCTGCCCGGATCATCCTAGCTATCGGATTTCGTGGCTTCGACTTTTGCTTTTAATCGAGTTGCTTTGGTACCTTTTCGATCTCGCAAATAGAATAACTTAGCCCGACGAACACTGGATTGCCGAACCACTTCTATTTTAGACACCAAGGGAGAACGAACTAAAAATGTTTTCTCTACCCCAATTTTATCAACGATCTTACGAACGGTGACAACTTCTTTAATATTGCCTTTATTGCGACGACTAATCACAACCCCTTCGTAGCGTTGAACCCGCTCTTTTTTCCCTTCACGAATTAATTGATGAACCCGAATGGTATCGCCAACAGCGTATGCAACAGCATCGTCTTTGGAAATCGCTTCTAGGTCTTGTATTATTTTAGATGGCATAACTCAAATTCTCTCCTTTCCTTTTAGAGTAGATAATAACATAATTTGCTCGGCTTGACTAGGCTGATACGTACTCAATAACTGGGGGTGATTAAAAAATGTGGCCGACAACGCCTGATGCTGCTTCCAATCAGCAATGCGTTGATGATGCCCACTGAGCAAAACATCCGGAACAGGGTGTTCGAGATCGGTGCCCAAAGCGCGTGGCTGTGTGTAGGTGGGGGGTTCCAACAACGCCGATACATACGAGTCATCCGCCACATTATCCATACACCCCACAACACCGGGCAACAACCGGACCGTGGCTTCTGCCACCATTAATGCCGGCAAATCCCCCGATGAAACCACATACGGCCCAACGGACACCGGCACAATGGGCAACAGATCAAAAATGCGATAGTCCACCCCTTCATAGTAAGCCGATACAATGATTAAGCCGGAGCCTTTGGCCCATTCGGTCGGCATGGTCTGATCGAGCGCTGTTCCAGATGGGCTCATTAGAATTATAGGATATTTAGTGTAATCCGGAATAGCCATTACAGCGCTTTGAACCACGTCCGCACGAATTACCATGCCCGACTGCTTGCCAAAGGGCGCATCGTCAATTTGTTTTCGAGGCCCCACACCGTGCTGACGCAAGTCAATGCAGTCAAAAGAAAACCGACCGGCATCATACCCCTTTTTCAAAACCCCTCGCAGCAATGCGGCCTCCATCACCTCCGGAAAGAGGGTGACTAGGTAGATCCGCATGCTACTGCGTTATAATTTCAACGTTAATCTTTCGATTGTCTCGGCCACCGGCTGATTTTACCAACGTGCGAATGGCATTGGCAATACGCCCCTCACGGCCAATAACTTTGCCGGCATCACTTTGGTCCACTTTCACCTCAATCACCGATGTGCTGGTTGTGGAAACCTCTGTAACTTCCACGTTATCGGGGTTGTCAACCAAGGCTTTGACAATGTATTCGACTAAGTCTTTCATGCTTGATGACTCAGTTTTCTGACTCGGCGTTTCCGGATCCGTCAGATTGTTCTTGTTCATTAGATTCGACCACATGGCTACCTCGCTTTTCTTTAATTTTAAATTTTCTTTTAAATTGTTTTTCAAACTCTTTGGCTACCGATTCAGAGTGCTGTGAAACCAACCGTTTCACGGTATCGGTTGGCTGAGCGCCCACACCCATCCAATAGCGCAGGCGATCTTCTTTAATTGTAAAAACCAACGGCTCTCGCATTGGGTTGTATTGGCCAATGGACTCAATCACCGCACCATCTCGAGGACTGCGACTGTCCATAATAACAACCCGATACGATGGATTGTCTTTGTTTCCAAACCGCTTTAATCGTACTTTTACTGCCATAACTAATTCGCCTCCACTGTCGTTTCTTCTGTATTAAGAACAGAATCATCGGCATTCGCGCTCTGTTCACGGTCTTCAATGTTGGTGCATGGACCATCTTGATCAACACCAATGAGACTCAATCCAATTTTTTGCTTATCTGGGAAAAACTTAATAATTTTTGCTTTGCATTTGTATCCTTCAGACACCACATCGGCTACATTTTCAACGCGATCCGTCGAAAACTTGCTAATGTGAATCAAACCTTCAATGCCATGCTGCAATTCAAAAAAGGCACCAAACGTAGCAATGCGTGTTACAACGCCTTCAACAATATCGCCTTCGCGATAGAGTGTCTGTGCACGCAACCATGGATCGGGCTGCAACTGCTTCATGCCCAAAGACACCCGCCGATTTTCTGTGCTGACACCCAATACAAATACTTGGACCTCATCACCAACAGCAATCACGTCCGATGGGTGACGGACACGCGTCCATGACAATTCACTAATGTGGACCAATCCTTCGATGCCGTGACCGATATCCACAAAAGCCCCAAAGTCTTTAATGTTGGTTACCGTACCGCTAAGCACCTGACCGGAATCCAGCTCCTCAAAGAAAGCATCGGTTTCTTTGATCTGACTTTCACTAGGACGCTGCCGGGCCTTTTTAGCTGAGAATACTACTTTCTTCTTTTTTTGATCAACGGAAAGAACCACCACTTCCAGTGACTTTCCAATATAATTTTCAAGCGAATCCTCTGGACCCGTGACTGCGTGGGAAGCCGGAATAAACCCTTTAACCGTGTTAAACTGGGCCACCAAACCACCTTCCACCTGATTGTTGACGGTAACAGACAACACATCTCCAGACTGTGCAGCATCTTTAAGATACTGCCAAGCCAATGCGAAAAAGGCGCGCTTTCCTGAAACCAATGTATACCCTTCTTTCGTCTCTAATTTTACGATGGTAACATCCAATTGATCGCCAGGAACGATTGTTAACGAATCCCCCAACAACGTTTTTTTAGGGACTTCATTATTTGGCATAAAGGCATCGGATTTATACCCAATATCTAGCAACACCCCTTCTTTCTCAATACTGCTCACTATGCCTTGAACGGTCTGCCCAATTGAATAATCAACGATTAAATCATTAACTGCTTGGCCAAAGAAATCTTCTTCGTCCATCTCATCGGGCTCAAACCCCATGCTTACCCCAGATTGTTGACTTGTTTCTGTACTTAGAATTTCGTCATCATTTTCCATTAAATTACCATTATTATTTTCCACGTCCGTCATACATCCTCCTGAAACAAATCTAACTGGGTAATATTATAAACCAAATTGACTGTCATTGACAAATTTAATTTAGTCATTGGCCATTACCGCCTTCACTTGAGCCATCATAGCCTGACATAATTCCTGTGTTTTGGCTTCAATAAAAATGCGGACGATCGGCTCAGTATTGGAGCTCCGCACATGAATCCAACCGTCTGGGCCCATCAGTTTCAAACCATCTGCGTCATTGGCCGTATAGTCTGAAAATTGATTGCCCAACGCGTGAATAAACGCCTCTAAATTCATTGAATCCGTCACCGGCACTGACGCTTTGAGAAATTCATACCGATCAAATTGATCGGCCCATTGCGACACGCGAACGGATTGCGTCACTAGCGCTTTGAGCAACAACGCCATCCCCACCAAGCTATCACGCCCCCATCCCACTTCTGGATAAATCACACCCCCATTGCCTTCACCACCAATTAAACCGCCATGCTGCATTAAGGCTTGTGTCACATGCGTCTCCCCAATTTTAGTTTGAATCAGTTGCGCCTGATGCCGCGCGACAATATCATGCAGCAAGGCCGAGGTTGATAAATTAATCACTACCGTTGAATCCACAGCATTATTCGTACTTAATAGATAATCAACGCACAACCCCAGGGTATAGTCTTCGCCAATATAGCGTCCCTGATCATCGATAACAACCAGCCGGTCTGCATCGGGATCTTGCACAAACCCAATATCATATCCGCCCGACTGCATCCGCGAAACAATGCCGTCTAAATTAGCCCGAACGGGTTCCGGAGGGTGTGAAAAATACCCGTCTCCATCCGATTGCATCAGATCGTACCGAACCCCCAATGTATCCAACAAAACAGGCGTGGCCAAACACCCCGTTCCATGATTGGCATCCACCAAAACCGATAAATGAGAAACATCTGGCATTTCGATAACCGACACAATACGATTCACATGCCGCTGAATCGCATCCGGGTCCTGAACGCACTGGCCCACCCGATCCCATGGCACGCCCACGAGCTGGTGGCGGTTGGCATAAACGCCTTGAAACTGCTCATACGCCGCATCATCCAAAAACGACCCGCTCGCCTGCATTAATTTCAAGCCATTCCAAGGCGCTGGATTATGCGATGCCGTAATCACAATGCCTCCAGCTGCTTGGTGATGCCGAATGGCTTGCTGAACCGTTGGCGTTGGGACTTTGCCAATATCAATAACCGAACACCCCACACTGGTTAGCCCAGCAACCACCGCTTGTTTCAACATTTCATGGGACGGACGTGTATCGCCCCCCACAACCACAACACCCCCCGATACAAAATGCCCAAACGCAACCCCCACATCCAAGGCAACGTACGGGGTCAATGTCTCCCCGACAATCCCCCGAATTCCCGACTGACTAACAATTAAACCAGACATTCACGACTCCTTAAATTCACAATGAATCACATCCACTAACTTCGATACTTGCTTAATAATTTGTGGCCAAACAGACGCATCACCCGTCGCCACAACTGTCATATACGAATGAATCTTATCCGAGTCTGGCACAACTTGCAAAGACTCAATATTAAACCCGCGGCGGGCAAACACCTGGGCGACGCGACTTAACACCCCAGGCTGATTGGCAACATGAATATGAATCTCTTTGGTCATCATGTACTCCCGGTTGGTTTTTCCATGGGCGTATCGGGACGCTCTAAAATCATCGCTTCTGCGGACTTGCCCGCAGGGATCATCGGAAACACGTTGTCTTCTTTAATAACCTCCGCATGAATCAGCACCGGTCCTGGATACTCAAATGCTTGTTTGAGTATGCGCCGACAACTGCGCGTATTGCAAATTCGAACGCCCTTCACCCCATAACTCTGGGCTAATTTAACAAAATCCGGACTGTGGTCCAAATCAACACCCGACAACCGATTGTCAAAAAACAATTCTTGCCATTGGCGAACCATCCCCAAATACTTGTTGTCTAAAATAACAATCTTAACAGGAAGCTTATACAGCATAATGGTTGATAACTCATACAAGGTCATTTGAAACCCGCCATCGCCAACCACCGCAATAACGAGCGACTCAGGGGCAGCCAATTGTGCGCCAATCGCAGATGGAAACCCATAGCCCATTGTCCCCGCACCACCGGATGACAACCAGGTATCCGGCCGGCTAAGTTGAATAAACTGAGCCGCCCACATTTGATGCTGCCCCACATCGGTTGTGACAATTGCATTGCCTTGTGTAATTCGTGAAATGTCGTCCAAAACCCGCTGAGATGTAAGCCCTTGCGCATTATCGTATTTCAGGGGAAAGTCTCGTTTGCTTTTTCGGATTGTTGTCAACCAAGCCCGTGTCTTTAACGGCTTCACTAACGGCAACAAGGCTTGCAAGACCGATTTGGCATCGCCCAAAACGTGGGCATCCACCGAGACAATCTTATTAATTTCACCCGGATCCACATCAATATGGAGGCGTTTGGCATTGGGGCAAAATCGACTCGGATCCCCATTAATGCGGTCATCAAATCGAGACCCTATCGACACAATCAGATCACAGTCCACCAAGGCTTTGTTCGCATACGCTGTCCCATGCATACCCAGCATGCCCAACGCCAAGGGATGGGTTTCTGGAAACACACCTTTGCCCAACAACGTTGTTGTTACAGGCGCCTGCAAGGTTTCAGCCAATTGAATCACCTCATGGCTGGCGCGCGCAATAACCGCCCCTTGGCCCACCAACAAGAGGGGCTTCTTGGATGCCTGAATGTACTGTGCCATAGTTTGAACGGCCACGGGGTCCGGGGGCTGTGGCAAGCGATACCCCGGTAAATGAACCGGCGCATCCAACGATGCTGTGCAGGGCCCGCTGGTAATGTTTTTAGGCAAATCAATCAGCACCGGGCCGGGCCGACCCGTATTGCAAATATGAAAGGCTTCATGAATAATACGGGGAATATCATTGGTGTTGCGCACCAAATAACTGTGTTTCACAACGGGCAACGTAATCCCAAACACATCCGCTTCTTGAAACGCATCTTTACCCAAATTATCCAAATTCGTTTGACCTGTGAGTACGATTAAGGGAACCGAATCCATTTGAGCCGTTAGCAACCCCGTTACAATATTTGTAGCCCCAGGCCCACTGGTCACCAAAACCACCCCCGGTTGATGCGAAACACGGGCATACCCATCCGCCGCATGAATCGCCCCTTGCTCGTGACGGGGCATGATTAATTCAATCGACGAATCAACCAGTGCGTCAAACATGGGCATTGCAGCGCCACCGGAATACCCAAAAATATAGGGGACATTGTGGCTCTCTAAACACGCAATTAATGCCTGAGCCCCGTTTCGTTCTTGCTTTGTCATTAGAGCCCTATTGTAGCATTTTTATAGGATTTTTAACACAAAACGCCTATAAAATTGCGCACACGGCATCCAAATCCACATACTGCTCCACCAAATCTTGGGCCGCTTTAATCTTATGAGACTCTTTATCGTAGACTTTAAAAATCATTTTATTAATGCGTGTTGCAACTGAAAATGAATCTTCATCCACCTGCAACAACGGAATATTCGTCCGCTTAATCAAATCCAATACTTTTTGCTCTGGGGATACTGAATTGGTAAAAATAATACCGGATAATCGATGCTGATGATCATACAAACTATCAAATAAGGCCGCTAAAATTAACCCCTCGCGATTGCCCGGCACAATTAAGACCGTATTGGGCTTAATCACATGCAACGCATCGTGTGGCTGCATATCCCCAATCACAAAATGCTCCACACAATTCAACAACCCCGCCTCAGAATCACTGAGCCACGTGGCATTTAAATCTTTTTGCAACGCCATTACCGATGGCCAACTGAGCATCGATTTCATGGGAATAACCCCAAACACGGGGATGCCCAATCGATCAAACCCGCGCCGAATGACCGGCTCCACATCGTCATACTTTTCCGGCAACACTTTATTCACAATAACCCCGGACACCTGAACACCCTGTTGATCAAAGCAGGCTTTATTCAACATAAACTCATCAATCGTTCGTCCAATGCCTCCCAGGGTAACTAAAATAACCGAGGTATTTAAGGCCTTGGCCACGGTCGCATTCGACAAACCAAATACCGACCCCACCCCCGCGTGACCCGTACCTTCATATAGCATGCAGGACTTGCCGTCCGACAAGTGTTCCTTGGCCGATAAAATTTTGTTAACCAACGTATCGGAGTCACTTTCCCCATCAATAAACTGCCGTGTAAACCCTGACGGAACCGCGATTGGGCTCATCAGTTTTAAGTTGTCCGCCAAGCCATAACTGTGATAAATTAACGCCGCATCTTTATCAATTTTTTCCCCATTAATCACCCGATACTGCTGCCCCACTGGCTTCATGTACCCCATGTTGGGGTAGCGCTGCAACAGGGCGTGAAACAGCCCTAAAGACACGAGTGTCTTTCCGTCATTCTGACGGGTTGCAGCGACGAAAACCTGCTTCATCTATGCGGTTTGCAATTGTTTAGCAACAGCCTCCCCAATTAATGCTGGCGAATCGACAACAATAATACCACTGCTTCGCATAACCGATTTTTTAGCCGCTGCAGACTCATCAGCGCCAGATACAATAGCCCCAGCGTGACCCATTCGACGTCCTGGAGGAGCTGTTTCTCCAGCAATAAAGCCAATCACCGGTTTTGTTCCATGCTGACGCACGTATTCAGCCGCTTCAATTTCCATAGAGCCCCCAATTTCACCAATGAGAACCACGGCATCGGTCAACGGATCCGCTTCAAACAATTTTAAAACATCCACCATTGTTGTTCCAATGATTGGGTCTCCGCCAATGCCCACACAGGTTGACTGACCCAACCCCACACGGCCAATTTGATAGACCGCTTCATACGTTAATGTTCCAGACTTGGACACCACCCCAATGCGACCGGGATTGGCAATAAACCCAGGCATAATGCCCACTTTTGCTTGCTCGGGCGTTAACAAACCCGGGCAGTTGGGGCCAATCAAGCGGGTCTGCTTATTTTTCAAATAGGCTTTAACCATCACCATATCTCGAACCGGAATCCCTTCAGTAATACAAACCACCAACTCAATACCGGCATCAGCGGCTTCCATAATTGCCTCAGCAGCAAACGGCGCCGGCACAAAAATCAACGACACGTTGGCTTGAACCGAGCGTCGGGCATCGTAACACGTATTAAATACAGGCACACCATCCAAGACGCTTTGCCCGCCTTTACCTGGCGTGACACCCCCTACAATATTGGTCCCATACGCCAGACACTGCTCCGCATGAAAACTGCCTTCGGATCCAGTGATGCCCTGGACGATGATTCGTGATTCGTTATCTACTAAAATAGCCATTGTTTGCCTCCTTCTTTATGACGCTGCCTGAACAACTTTTTGTGCGGCATCTTCCAAAGTAGTCGCCGATATAATAGACACCCCAGACTCATCCAACACTGTTTTGGCCACGTCTGCATTCGTTCCCTCCAATCGGACAACAACTGGAACGGTTAAATTCATTTCAGACACCGCTTGAACGATTCCATTCGCAACACGGTCACATCGAACAATACCCCCAAAAATATTGACTAAAATGGCCTTCACATTGGGATCAGACAAAATAATCGAAAAGCCCTGTTTCACCGTTTCGACATTGGCGCCTCCCCCCACATCTAAAAAGTTAGCCGGTTCACCCCCTTCAAACTTGATGATATCCATGGTTGCCATGGCTAATCCGGCACCATTCACCATACACCCAACATTGCCATCTAGTTTTACATAGTTTAAATTATGCTTACTTGCCTCAACTTCTGAGGGATCTTCCTCATGGGTATCGCGCTGCTCAGCAATGGTTTTCTGACGGTACAAGGCATTGTCATCAAAATTAAATTTAGCATCTAAAGCAACCAATTGACCTTCCGTCGTCACAACCAAGGGATTTACTTCAATCAAGGACGCATCTGTTTCCTCATAGCAAATGTACAATTTCACAAAAAATGCAACAGCCTGCTTGTACACATCCCCGGACAAGCCCAAAGCGCCGGCTAAATGCCTGGCTTGAAACGCACGCAAACCAACAACCGGATCGACAGTCACGCGAGTAATTTTTTCGGGCGTTTCAGCCGCCACTGTCTCAATATCCACCCCACCTTCCGTTGATACCATAACAACTGGACAACCGGTTGAGCGATCCAATGTAATGGCAACATAATATTCAGATTCAATATCCAAGGCTTGAGCAACCAATACCTTTCGAACCAACTGACCCTCCGGTCCTGTTTGATGGGTCACTAAATTCATGCCTAAAATAGCGTCAATGGCCTGCTTAGCCGAATCAGTATTGGGGCAAAACTTAACGCCGCCACCTTTACCCCGACCCCCGGCATGAATTTGAGCCTTTATAACAACGGCTTGCGTATTAAATTGCTGCTGAACCGCTGTTATCGTCTCAGCGGCAGCGGCAGCGTCGGATAGCACCACACCATCCTGTATCGCAATCTTGTATTGCTTTAACAACTCTTTTGCTTGATATTCATGAATATTCATACTGTCTCCTCAATCTTGACTAACTTAGATAATACAACCGCTAAAACACCGAAAAAAATCACTGTGCCCAAAACTGGAACGCCAACGGCAACCGTTCGTGTGGATACAAAAAACACAATGGCAATTAATAGAACACTAGGAACCTCGTTCGCAATACGCAGGGTTCGACTACTGCTGGGCAATCGCTGTGGAAGCGCCACACACCGATGACACCAAATATGATAGGCCCAAAGTAACCCCACACACCCCAACTTTGCATGCATCCACGGATAGCTTAAGGCACCTGTCTGCATGAGCAAATGCAATCCAATCATGGTTGTTAGGATACCACTGGGCCACGTTATAATATAAAACAACCGTTTCATCATGACATGCAACTGCTTGGACACTTGGGGGGATGCATCGTTGGATTTTGCTTCAACATAGTAAACAAAAAGCCGACCAATATAAAGCAAGCCCGCAAACCAGCAAACCATAAAGATAATATGTAAAGCACGCATGACGTTTAAATCCATTACAAGATTAAAATTACGGGAAACACAGCGTAATTGTCAATAAGCAGGTTGGTTATCCACAGATCGGCAGCAAGCCTGTGGATAACCCGTGAATAACCACAATATTAACCAATAGCCCAGCCCTCCTAAAACCGACCGAATTCCCACCTAAAACAGGCAAGCAAAACCCGGGGTTTTGAGCTTAAAATTAGTGCATTCGATTATTTTTTTGAAACTAGAAAAATAACCATAAACCGAGTTTTCCACACCCATTCAAACCGATTGTGGATAAACTGTTGAAAAACCCATTCGGATTACGTTAAATTAATAAAAAAATGCATAATCTAGGCCTATTTTTCAACCGTTTTCTTATGGCATTGAATCAGTACTGCGCCCCCAGTCATTGCCATCATTGCGACACCCCCATGGACCCATTATTGGGGGATCATGCACTTTGTGATTATTGTAAAAATCTGTGCACCCCTGAACCCACTACGATCTATGAAAAAAGCTATGCCGTGCATGCCTTATTTGAATTTTCAGGGGCCATTCAAACACTGATGCATCGTTTAAAATTTGACTGCAACCCAGCGGTTGTTAAGCAACTACTTCCGGATAGTCTCGCAATTCCAACCGCCGATGTTGTTATTCCTGTACCCAGTCACCCCAGCCGCATTCGTCAGCGTGGGTTTGACCATGTTGAACGCTTATTTAAACACCGCTACGGCCATCGATACTACCCCTGCGTACAACGGGTAAAAAAAACGCCGTCGCTGTATAACCAACCCGCTGAAAAACGAAAAAAAATACTAGCCAATGCCTTTCAATGGAACCCGCAATACACACACAATTGCAATAACCAGTCTCTATTAATTGTGGATGATATTTACACATCGGGAAGTACCGTAAACGCTATGATCCAATGCATCCATCACCACTGCAAACCAAAAGCCATTGATGTATTCGCATTGTGCCGAAAAATGTAATCGATTACAATAGAATTTATGAATCGATACGGCGGTATTATCACTATCCTACTAATCCTACTTATGGGAAACATTTATGGGGATACCTTGGTGTCAGAATCCATGAATTCCAACATAGTCTTGGACATCAACGAAAATTTAATTGACTACGATTTTTTTCGATCCACACTATCCACGCAACACGCACTCAGCGAACTCAAAAGTCATGCTGGCTATTTATCCTACAGCGATCAGCTACACGTTGCATTTTTAAGCAATCAACTCGTTGATACAATTATTGAATTTAGCTTATTGCTACACATTGGTGAAGCCATTGGTGTTAATATGGGGCAAACCGCATTGGACAATGCAAAAAAAGACTACTTAACCCGTTTAGAAGATTACGATATTGACCACGAGCACTATCGTTCGGGCTTGTTAAATTATGCGAATTTAATTGGAAAAAAGCGCTACATTAAACAAGCCATTTTAAACCGCCTGGAAATGCGAATATCCCCAGCGTACATTAACCAAATGATGGAACAAGCCCCGGGTCTATCATTAGTCAACAAAAAAATTGCTTACGAAGGCATTAAAATAACATCAAGCCCAATTATTCATGAACTCAAACATCAAAGAAAATGGAAAAAAATCAAAAAATTAATCCAAAATGCTCAACCAATTGCCATTCACCAAACCATGCCAAAAGCCTTCGATGAATGTCCCGCAACTGTTCAAGAATTGCTTTTGAAATTAACCCACCGCAAACACCCGATTGTATACGATGATGGGCACCACATCTGGGCATTATCAGTGACGGATGTCCGTGATAATCCAGATAATACCGAAGCCGAAAAAAAACTCACCCAAGCCGCTGCTCAGCTTTACCTAGCCAATTGGCTCACTGAAGCCAGCCAATACAATACCATTAAGGTTAACAAAGACTATATTATGGGCCTGCGCCCGACCAATTCTATTATTCAAGATTGGGTACCTAAAATAGAATACTTTATTGACTCACCCATAACCAAAGGAAATCCAAATGCTTAATATTAATTTTGACACCTTACAATCGGATCATTTGTCCGCCATCCATGATGCTCAAAGCCTCGAATCGTTGGAACACTTAAAACTAACACTATTAGGTAAAAAAGGGCTGTTAACTCAAGCATTAAAAACGATTGGGCAACAACCCAAAGAAACCCGCGCTGAGTTGGGACAACGCATTAATGCCATCAAAGCCAGCTTTCTGGATGCCTTTGAAAAACAAACCGACCAGTTGCGTGATCAAGCCATCCACCATCGGGTCAAGACTGAAACTGTTGACGTTACCCAGCCGGTTAACACGGCTCAAACCGGCCATATTCATCCGATTACCCAAATCACCCGTGCGATTTGTGATTTTTTTGCACAGCACGGCTATTCCGTTAAACAAGGCCCTGAAATTGAAACCGATTTTTATAATTTCAAAGCACTAAATATCCCAGATGACCACCCCGCTCGGGACATGCATGACACGTTTTATTTAGACCCCAATCATTTGCTACGAACGCATACCAGCCCCGTTCAAATTCATGTCATGGAAACCCATGAATTGCCCATTCAAATTATTGTACCCGGCCGAGTCTATCGCTGCGATTCTGACAGCTCTCATTCGGCTATGTTTCATCAAATTGAAGGGCTACTCGTCTCAAAAACTGCCTCATTCGCTGAATTAAAATCAATCTTAACTCAGTTTTTAAAGCACATGTTTGGCAGCGACAAATGCGTGCGATTTCGACCCAGCTATTTTCCATTTACCGAGCCATCCGCTGAAGTGGATGTGGCGTGGACAGACAAACAACCCTGGCTAGAAATTCTAGGATGCGGCATGGTGCACCCGAATGTGCTCAAGGCTGTTAACATTGACCCCTCTGTTTACAAGGGCTTCGCCTTTGGGCTTGGCGTTGAACGCATTGCAATGCTCAAATACAACATTCCGTCTATTAAGCTATTCTACGAAAACGATCAACGATTTCTTAATCAATTCTAACCCTCCTCTAACTACCCCCGACCCTTGATGTAGGGGCCCCCTCGACCCCGAACTTATATTAGATTATCGAGATATTTGACGAACTTCGATGTCCACACCCGATGGCAAGTCAAGCTCCATCAGAGAATTAACCGTTGCTGACGGTGGATCTAAAATATCCACAAACCGACTGTGTATCGATAATTCCCAATGCTCTCCGCCACGTTTATCCACGTGTGGTGATTTCAAAATACACCACTTGCGCTTTTTAGTTGGCAACGGCACTGGACCCACAACCGTAGCCCCCGAATATCGGCCAGTCTCAACAATGCGTGCAACCGATTGATCCAACAACAGTTGATCAAACGACTTCAACTTAATACGAATGCATTGCGCTGAGGCTGCGGACTTAGCAACTTCTGGAGCCACTTGTTTCTTTGCAACCTTTTTAGCTGCTGGCTTCTTTGCTTTAGGCGCTGATTTTACGGCTGCTTTTGCAGCCGCCTTTGCTTTCTTTTTTTCTGCCATGTGAATTACTCAATAATTGTGGTAACAACACCGGCGCCTACAGTTCGGCCACCTTCACGAATCGCAAAGCGCATGCCTTCTTCACACGCCACCGAAACCATTAAGTCAACCGTCATTTTGACGTTGTCTCCGGGCATAACCATTTCAACGCCCGATGGCAATTTGATTGAACCAGTTACATCCGTTGTTCGAATATAAAACTGCGGTCGGTATCCATTGAAAAAGGGCTTGTGGCGACCACCTTCTTCTTTAGACAATACATACACTTCCGCTTCAAACACACGGTGCGCTTTAATACTACCCGGCTTAGCCAATACTTGACCGCGCTCCAAGTCATCCCGCTCAACACCACGCAATAAAGCACCCATGTTGTCGCCCGCTTGACCTTCATCCAATAGTTTTCGGAACATCTCAATCCCTGTAATCGTTGTTTTTGTGGTTTCTTTACCCATGCCGATGACTTCAATCTCGTCACCCACTTTGACGATACCACGCTCAACACGACCCGTTCCCACAGTGCCTCGTCCGGTGATACTAAACACGTCCTCGATTGGCATCAAAAACGGCTTGTCTACATCGCGCTCTGGTACTGGGAAGTACGTATCCAACTGATCCATTAACTCCCAAATACACTTCACGTCTGCATTCTCTCGACTATCGTCTCCGGACTCCAACGCTTTCAATGCACTACCTCGAATAAATGGAATGTTATCGCCATCAAACTCGTACTTGCTCAGTAGCTCTCGCAACTCCATTTCAACCAAGTCTAGCAACTCTTCGTCGTCCACCATGTCCACTTTGTTCATAAACACAACAATGTTCGGTACGTTAACCTGTCGGGCCAACAAAATGTGCTCTCGAGTTTGGGGCATCGGACCATCTGCCGCATTCACAACCAAAATCGCACCGTCCATCTGGGCCGCACCCGTAATCATGTTTTTAATGTAGTCTGCGTGACCGGGACAATCCACGTGCGCATAATGCCGATTATCGGTTTCATACTCAATGTGTGCTGTTGCAATTGTAATCCCTCGATCCCGCTCTTCTGGCGCCGCATCAATATCCCCATACT
>Ga0255759_10000080_pt1 | contig 81733 bp, 110 predicted proteins | sample 101ome_20_FD_179959 | JGI IMG/M metagenome (GOLD analysis project Ga0255759, IMG submission 179959) | Coastal salt marsh microbial communities from the Groves Creek Marsh, Skidaway Island, Georgia - 101404AT metaG (version 2) | ecosystem: Environmental > Aquatic > Marine > Intertidal zone >... | reverse complement strand
GCAGCAGAGTCAGCGATAACACTGATGACACCAGCAGTGTTAATATAGATTTTCGAATCTGGTATATTAATACCAATTTCACCTTCAACCAGATCGGCTGTGGTGGGGACACGACCTACAACGTTACTTCTTTTCGGCTTGAATATACTAGCCATTCAAAATCGTTTATTTATGAGTCTGTATTATTTAGATCTTTATGCAATCAACCCTTTCACACAAAAAAATCTGGGAAAATTTTTTCCCAGATTCTTGAAATTCAAGTTGTGTTTTTGATTTAGATATCGCAGGTGTAGAAATGACTACTGTCCCACGTTCCCTCCTCTTCAGGAGCATACCAAAAGTCTTTCCAGTCTTTAGGTGTAGCATCAAAGACATTAGAACGATGACCCTTCAGTAGAGAAAGAAGTTCTGCATTCTTATCAAAGTTATCCTTATGATACTTTACATTAGTCTCAATACATTTGACGACGACATCATAAACTTCTTGAGAAGTGACATCCTCAGTAGTAATGGCATCATGAACCCAGTTCTCAAGGTGCTCAAGAACATACTTTTTGTAAGTTTTATCAGACAGCACGGGTCTTCCTTCGATTGTCATCATTATACTCCTTTTTTGGAGGTCTGTAAAGATTTGGCCAAGTATCACGAATGATCTCGGCCAGTTTATCAGGTGTCTCTGATGAGATCACAAAGCATTACCACGAGGAAGAACTTCTTCTGGGAAGATAAAGTTTTCATGTGGTTGATCAACAGGTGCCATCCAGGCACGGAGACCTTCATTCAGAAGGATGTTCTTAGTATAGAACGTTTCAAACTCTGGATCTTCTGCTGCTCTCAGTTCTTGGGAGACGAAATCATACGCTCTAAGGTTGAGTGCAAGTCCGATGATACCGATAGAAGAAGTCCAAAGACCCATGACAGGAACAAAGAGCATAAAGAAATGCAACCAACGCTTATTGCTAAAAGCAATACCAAAAATCTGAGACCAAAAACGATTGGCAGTAACCATCGAATAGGTTTCTTCTTCTTGAGTCGTATCAAACCCTTTGAACGTGTTAGCTTGGTCACCATCTTCGTACAGAGTATTTTCTACAGTCACTCCATGAATAGCAGAAAGAAGTGCTCCACCCAGGATACCTGCTACACCCATCATATGAAACGGGTTGAGCGTCCAGTTGTGGAAGCCTTGTAGAAATAGAAGGAATCGGAATATCGCTGCCACGCCAAACGACGGTGCAAAGAACCAACTGGATTGTCCAAGTGGGTAGATGAGAAATACGCTAACGAATACGGCAATAGGACCCGAAAAAGCAATCGCATTGTACGGTCTAATCCCTACGAGACGACTAATTTCAAACTGTCGAAGCATGAACCCAATAAGGGCGAAGGCACCATGGAGTGCCACAAAAGCCCAGAGTCCCCCAAGTTGGAGCCACCTGACGAAATCCCCCTGAGACTCAGGACCCCAAAGTAGAAGAAGAGAATGACCCATAGAATCAGCAGGCGTTGACACAGCTGCTGTAAGAAAATTAGCACCTTCAAGGTAGGAAGACGCCAATCCGTGGGTGTACCAGCTAGTAACAAACGTCGTGCCAGTAAGCCAGCCACCAATTGCAAGATAAGCAGTGGGAAAAAGTAGTAGTCCAGACCAACCCACAAAGACAAAACGATCCCGTTTAAGCCAGTCATCAAGGACATCGAACCACCCCCTCTGTTGTTGTGTTAAAACAGATGCTGTCATTTTTATTTAAACCCTTTTTGTTTTTTATTTTGTTTGATATCCAACACCTCGACATGAGAGAGAAACTGTGATGGTGTGTTCCACCATTCATTCCTAAGTTCTTCCCAATTTTCGAAGTCTACGGATTGCTTATTCGAATACACCAACCTGTAATTATGCCTGGTGTATGGTTTATCTGAAGTTTGTGCGAACCATTCTGGGAGAACATTCTCCTCAGGTTCTAGGTTTCCAACCATTTGGTTCTCCATTAAAAAAGGGGACCGAAGTCCCCTGTATTATAGAAGGTTTTATCAACCAACCGTGGGTGCGGTGAGAGCAACAGGAGTGCTTTCAGCAGCAGCAAGATCAAGGGGGAAGTTGTGAGCATTACGCTCGTGCATGACTTCCATACCCAGACCTGCACGGTTCAGAACGTCTGCCCAAGTGTTGAGCACACGACCCTGAGAGTCGATGATGGACTGGTTGAAGTTGAAACCGTTCAGGTTGAATGCCATGGTGCTAACACCAAGAGCAGTGAACCAAATACCGACAACAGGCCAAGCAGCAAGGAAGAAGTGCAAGGAACGGGAGTTGTTGAAGGATGCGTATTGGAAGATCAGACGACCGAAGTAGCCATGAGCAGCAACGATGTTGTAGGTCTCTTCTTCTTGACCAAACTTGTAACCATAGTTCTGGGACTCAGACTCAGTGGTTTCACGAACCAGCGAGGAGGTAACCAGAGAACCGTGCATTGCACTGAACAGAGAACCACCGAAGACACCTGCGACTCCCAGCATGTGGAAGGGGTGCATCAGAATGTTGTGCTCAGCCTGGAACACCAGCATGTAGTTGAACGTACCAGAGATGCCCAGGGGCATTGCATCAGAGAAAGAACCTTGACCGAAAGGATAGACCAGGAACACTGCACTCGCAGCAGCAACAGGTGCCGAGTAAGCAACACAGATCCAAGGACGCATACCAAGACGGTAAGACAGTTCCCACTCACGACCCATGTAGGCATAGATGCCAATCAGGAAGTGGAAGATAACAAGTTGGAAAGGACCACCGTTGTACAGCCACTCATCGAGAGATGCTGCTTCCCAGATGGGATAGAAGTGAAGTCCGATTGCATTAGAAGAAGGAACGACAGCACCAGAGATGATGTTGTTTCCATACAGAAGTGAACCAGCAACAGGTTCACGGATACCATCGATGTCCACAGGGGGAGCAGCGATGAATGCGACGATGAAGCATACAGTTGCGGCAAGCAGTGTAGGAATCATCAGAGTGCCGAACCAACCAACATAAAGACGGTTGTCGGTAGAAGTTACCCAGTCACAGAATTGTTCCCAGGTGTTTGTGCCTTGACGGCGTGAAAGAGTTGAAGCCATTTTGAATTAAAAAGTAAGTAGATCCATCAGGGAAATGGTGGAGGTACTTATTTCCTAGACACCCTCAGTCTAGGATATGAGAGACGGTTTTGTAACCCAGCCTAGTCTCGGTCAAACGGCAGGGGTTCAACTTGATTTAAGAAACGTTACATTCCTTAACGGTTGTTGATGTATTTATTATACTACGGTTTCCACCACCTTGTCAAGGATTTTCTGGATCAATTCCAAGACTAATCAGGTAGTCAGTCCACCATTGAGGATTCCTTTGCGTCTTCCAATCTGGAACCTCAAGACCCCTCTCGCTATACCACTCTTCTAGGGCTTTATCTATAGTCTGTGCGATCTCCATATTCCTCTTCTTCTTCATCAACGTCTGCATACGGGTTCTCCAGATAGGGTCCTCGTTTTCGTAAAGGTTCTTTTCTGACATAACTCTGTTCAGCATTTACGGCAGAAATCCAGACAGCAAGTTTCATTACTATGTAGATAATAACCAGTGGAGTAAAGCAAGCCGCTAATACTACGGGTTTCATTTTTCTTTATTCGTAAAAGGTTCCCAATGTTCCCAGCGATATTTATGAACTAGGTGCATTCCTAGGATGGGTACAACGATTAAAAGAGAACCCAACAACCCTAGAGACCATGGGTTTGTCATAATATGTCTAACCAACGTAAGCATTCTTCAAACCCCAAACTAAAAAGGTTCCAATCAGACCAGCAATGATGGTTGTAGATATGAAAAGTTCTTTCATTTTACTTACGATGCTTTACTGGCCATGTTAATTCCATAGCAGAAATTAGCAATGTAATGAAAGCAAATACAAACAATGCAGATATCATGCTGGATAATCCCACTCAGTAATGTGTTCTGTTTTGTAATCTGGACCCCAGGTGTTCTCAAAGTAGATGTATGGTGCTGTTCTAATAGGACACTTATCACCAACACAAAGGAGATCATTGACAATGCGCCAAGACTCTAGAACTTCTTCAGAGTGAACAAAGTGGGATTGGTCTGCATTGATAGCATCAAACAAAAGTTTTTCATATCCATCAACACCCAACCAGTCAGGGTATCGATGAGTCAGTGTGGCTTTCTCAACCTGTTCACCAAGACCAGGAGACTTGACATCTATCTGTACGTCAAGGTGAGCATGTGGTTGAAGTCGCATCACAATACGACCAGGAGTTTCACCCTCAAACAATCCAACAGGTGGTGCTTTGAGTTTGATAACAACCTCAACACACTGAAAAGGCATCTTCTTACCAGTCAGAAAATGGAAAGGCACACCTTGCCATCTCCAGTTATCAATATACATGTCACCAGCAACGAAAGTTTGAGTCATTGACTCAGGACCTACACCTTGCTCTGCACGATACCCTTCATATTGACCTGTGACTAGTTTCTTACCAAGTCTGGTAGCAGCAAGAACCTTTGTCTTCTCTCTACGAATTTCAGTGGCAGTCATCCTGCAAGGTGCTTCCATAGCGATCAATGCTAGAACCTGAAGCATGTGGTTCTGTAGCATGTCTCTTACTACACCAGCACCCTCATAGTATTGAGATCTACCTTCACACCCTATAGTCTCTGTGGCATAGATCTGAACCTCTTCTACATACTCCCTGTTCCAGAGTGGTTCCAGTAGTACATTGCCAAAACGAGTGGCAAGGATGTTATTAACAGTATCTTTACCGAGATAATGGTCAATGCGATATACTTGTTTCTCCCGTAGATGTCGCTCCACCACAGACTGTAGAGCACCAGCAGATTCATAATCGTATCCAAAGGGTTTTTCGATAACCACCCTAGATTTTTCTGGGTCATCGAGACATCCTGCTTGTTTGAGGTTGGTGATTGCATTTTCGTACCTCTCTGGTGGAACAGATAAAAAATACGTCATATCATCTAGATAATCTGGCAGATTCTTTAAAGTATCTTGATTATCTAAATCAGCACAAACATAATCCAGATGATGTAAAAAATCATCTGGATAATCTCCAAGAGATTCTTTCCATTGCTGAACGCTTGGTTCTCTTCTAGCACTACCTACAATTAGAAAGTTATCAGGAAGAAGACCTTTCTTCCAAAGTTTGTAGAGTGCTGGAATTAGTTTCTTCTTACACAGATCACCTGTGGCACCGAAGATAACTATGCCTTTAGTGAGCGGTTCCGTTTCCGTCATAGTCATCTGAGTCGTAGTAGTCATTTTCACCTTTAAATCGTCCAAATGTGATGGTGGCACATACGAACGGTATGGATATCCACAATAGTGCATCAGCTAATGTCATCGTCTTCGTAGTCATAAGTGATTCTGCAGTCCCAAGACTCTTCCCAACCAGGTTCATATATGGGACAAGGTTCTTCAAAGAGATAACCCATTCGCAATTGAAGAATCCTCTCTCTGAGTTGCTTATGAAGATCGTGTGATTTCATCATAGGTTTCGACTACATTATCTATTACAGATAGGATGAGTAGAAATACTTTTTTGTTATGAAATCACAACTTTACTTTATAGATATATCCAACCATGGAAAGATTGGTGCAATCGCTCCGACTAGTCTGAGAAGACCGTCAGCAAAAAGAGCAAGAACCACCCACCCAACACACATACTAATAATTGAAGCATTACGATTGTGCCTTCTGATAGCGGCATCGATCATCTCCTGAACTTCTTCTTTAGTTATATGATGAGGTGGATCAATCTTAGTGAACCTGTGTGCCATAATCACATGTCTTCATTGTTTCTAAAAAGATCGTCCATCTCTCTATACTTTTGATGGAAAGCAGCATTGACTTCTTCCAACCGCTTCTCCCAGGTATCTCCACCTGCCATTCCTTTCTTTGGATTGATGCATGTCTCATCACCATTGAGATTGCAAACCAATCCAGCAAGATCTAATTCATTTCCTTTTTGACCTGTTCCTGTCCACATGTGCTGACCGTTTAACCAAACGGCACCGCACTTAGGGCATTCCTTTCTCTCCATAGAGAGATCAGACAGCTCTTTAGACATTTTTGTACTCCAGTTTGTAGGATAAGTGTATCTATATGATACAGTTTTTTGAAATTTTTATCGGTTAATATCGATACTCTTCTATTATATCGAGAACCCGATTCAAATAATCATGCGCTAGATTCTTTTCGGATTCACTTCGTTTTTCTTCAAATAGCATGTGCTTTAGCTTCAGCACTCTGCACTTCATTTCATCCTTAGTCATGGTGTTCTTAGGCATAAAAAAATCACCCCTGCTTAATTTAGCAGAGGTGAAAAATTAGATTGGGTTATATGCTGGAATCAACATACCACCATCACGGTCATCGTCGTCATCATTCACATCCTCTGTCATAAATGCTGCCCAAAAGATGAACCCACTTATCAACATTGATGCCAACAATAACATCACCATACTCCAGGGATAACCTGACCAGTGGCAAGATAGGATCCAACTGCTGCAACGAATCCGATCATTGCTGCACGACCATTCAGTTTTTCTGCTTTGTCGTTAAACATTGTTTTGTTCCTCTAGGGTTTTGTTTAAAATGATGATACGTTGACCATCGTGAGTAAATTGTAACTCATCGTCAGGATGCCACAGTAGCTCTTCATACATATCGTCAAGCTTTTGCATATCCTTGTAGAGTTGGTTTGGATCTGGCATTATTATGCTGTTCTCTTTACCTCGTATATAGTAGAGTCACCATATGTCTGGTGATCTTTGTATCCTACCATACGACCCTTAGTATTTTGAAGGGCAGGCATGAAAACAATGAAGAAGAAAACTCCTGGTGCGCCGATGAATACGACACTCACAATGACATAATAAGTCAGAAGTTCAATCAAGTCAGGCATTAGAAAATTCCAAAGAAAAACTTACCAGTAATTGCATACGACAGGAATCCAGAGATGATACCCATCATTGCCCAACGTCCATTATAACGCTCAATGCCTTCCATAGGAGTGGTAAGACCTTTCGAATGATAGTCGTCGATAACCATTTGGGGCTCCTTAGCCCACATATTCATTTGTCCAAGTTCGTTCGTGGTGACGGTCATAGTCTTGTGTAAAGAACTGTTACACAATTATATATGAAATGTAAACTTTTGTCAATAGTCTAACAGGGATTCACAAGCATCTCTATTTTTCCTGCAATAGTTGTGAACATATCCATGCACATCAAGCTCCATCTTATGGTGAGCATGAAGATGAATCAATTCAATCATGCAAAGGAACCCGATCAAACAAATGTTGACCTGAGTCACAGGATGCATCAATATTTTGAGGACCTTTGACATGAGCATAAAAAAAGGGGGACCGAAGTCCCCCCCATTATAGCACTGATTTTAGAAATCAGAAGCTATACTTGACGCCCAGTTTACCGCCAACTCCAAGGTTGTCGGTGGAGAAGTCACTGTCAGCAGTGGCAGCACTGAGCTCACCGTAGACACCAACACTGCTAGACAGGGCAGCAGCAGCACCGATCTTACCAGACCAGACTTGCTCGTTCTCAGCACCGTCAATAGCAACGACGCTAGGACCACCTTGAACATACCAAGAAGCATCACCATCACCGATGGCACCTTCGTAACCAACGTGGAAGTCGGTGGTTGCACCGATGTAGTCATCTCCAGCCCAACCAGCATTCGTCTCTACATTAACGTAGGGACCTGCAAGGGCAGCGGTCGCAAAGAAAGGAGCAGCAGCGGCAGCTGCGATTACAGATTTAATCATTAGTTTTTACCTCGTTATTTTACTTGTGGAATGGTTACCCACAGATGAAAAGAGACTCGACGTGTCTCTGTTGTAAAACGTTACAATGTAACGTTCTGAGTATTTATACCGTTACTTCCCTGCAACTTCGGGGGGTAACCGTAAAAAGGGATTGTACTGAAACATTCTATCCCAGTTGTCAGCAATTTCGTCTGGCACGTTCTGCCAGAATTGCTGAATACCATTATAACTTGATTTGTGAAATACGTCAACATGATCCGTGTGGATATCCGACCCAAGATCAATTTGATACAAGAACAATGGGATGGAGTAAGTCACTCCAGAATTGTAGAGCAGGTCATCAGCGACTGCTCGTGGTTTGACACCATTATCCAATTTGTATTTGTCCCCACGGATATGGTATCTAAACAACCTCTCTGCATGATGCCTGGTGATGATGTAGCAGGCAGTAGAGAAGTCATTACAGAATCTTTGGTGCAGTTGAATATGCACAGCACCAGGATTGATGATAGCGAGTTGAATCATGTCCCAATCGTATGGGAGATGTGCCATGAACTCACCCCAGGTGAATCCCCAATACCTTACAGTATCAAGGACACAATCATCCTCCATGATCATTGCCACAGGAGAATCACTGGTTTCATACCAATGCTTGATTGCCTTAAGGTGAGAAGTAACACAACCCACTTCACCAGACATCATATTGTCTGGGTATCTACCCTTGAGAATGTCACTAAGATCATCTTCTCTACCATCATAGGCAGAGATACGTTCATAGTTTTCAATCTGCCAATAGTCAAACTGATCCTCCATGAACTTACGACGATCTGGCTTACCGTCTAAGTTGATGTAATAAAGTGGGGGAAGATTCTGGAGTTTATACGCTGCTTTATTTTTGTCCATTTGCAATCACTTCTTCAACGTTAGGGATAAAGACATTCTTGACTGTTTCTGTCCAGTCAAATTGTTTAGCATACTCTCGAATCTCTTCTCGATGCTGTACAGAATACTCTCTGTTCTTAATAATCTGTTCTTCCACAAAAGCAATATCAGAGATCTTCTTCTCTGGAATAACAGTAATAAACTCCTTGGACAAATCTAGGTTAGCAGTAGCAAATTCACTGACCACTACACCCAAACCAGCAGCAAGAGCTTCCATGATGACAAGACTATGTGCCTCACCATCAGATAAGAGAACTAGGTTCCCATACTCGGTAAGGTTAGCATACAAGAAGTCCTTTGTCCACTCACCAAGGTAATTATAATTCTGATTGAATCTACTATCAGCGATGTTACCTGCAAAGTAAAGTGACCTGATGCTTTGAAAAAGATGTTGTCTCTTTCTATAATCTACCTTCGCAAGATAAATGCTACGATCAGCATACTTAGGTTCTTCTTTGAATGCGAACAGGTTTGTGTTTACACCATTCCTATTCAAGTACAATTTATCCTTGGGAATCCCAGACATAATATTGTAAACCTTGTTGATACTGTCAGATAATCCAAACACATTTGGTTTGATAGTTCCAAAGGCATTGAAGATCTGACTGTACCCGTTCATCATATCGGGTCTTTCAATATAAGCAAAGTGCGTTGTGACAGCACAAGGATATTGAATGTAGGGATACAAGAAGACCCAATCGTCGTAGTTGATGTGAACGAAGTCTGGACTGTACTCGTTCACACGACGAATGATCTCTTTAGGATCACCGATGTTGACAATGAGCACATCATGTCCCAACTCCTCCAGAGACATCTTCATGTCCCAGATAAGAGTCTCTACAGCACCCCATCCCTTTGGGGGGATGGGTGTGTTTGGTCCAATGATTGCAATCTTCATTCTAAAAGTTGTTCAATTAATGGGATATATTCATTCGCAAGAATATTTGCTAGACCAAATTTTTGGATGCCATACTCACGAATCTCTTTTCTATACTTTCTAGATGCTTCTCTGTTGTCTTTGAGAGCGTTCCGAATGTACTTGTCGTTATTTATCAGTCGCTCTGGAATGACTTTGATGAATGGTTTATCATCAAGATCAACAGCAACAGATTCTGATACCACCACACCCAGTCCACAAATCAATGCTTCTTTGACCACTAGTGGTGTGGTATTCTCAACGGAACTTAGAAGAGTAAAGTTGGAATACTTAGTGATCTCATGATTCAAAAACTCACGAGGGACTTCACCAAAATAATTCTGTTGATTTCTAAACTGACCTAGTTCAAGACGACCCATAAAGTCAACATCTTCATAGTCCTGAATAAGATACTGTCGCTTCCTGTCAGTAATCTGAGAGAAGCAAAGAGTCTTATCGTATCTTGGTTCATGATGAAAGGCATAAGGTTCTGGTCTTACACCTAGACGACTCATGAATACATGATTAGGGTCAGCACCACATGTTGTAAAGGTCTTGATGTCCTTTCTAGAAGAAGCAAAGATATTAAATTTTTCATTCTCACAGAAAGTTCTCATCACTGGATGATAATTATCCCTACTCCACATTGGTGGGGTATTGATGAACGGATAGTGACTAGAAACAATTAGGCATGGGTGATCAATTTGATGGAAGATGTCATGAAACACATCGTAGTGAATGTGAACAGCATCAAAATCACCAGCCCAGATTTCATCTAGGAGTTCTGTTCTGTGTGGAGTATTGATAATCTCTACATCATGACCTTGCTCTGTAAGGATTTGATAGTAGTCCCATATCAGCATCTCTACAGCACCCCATCCATTAGGTGGGATAGGCATGATGCCAGGACCAACCTGTGCAATTCTCATGGATGATACTCCTCCCAATACATCACATCTTTAATTCCATCAATATATTTGGGACTGTACTGAACAAGCGTATGAACATTCTCATACGAACTGTGGAAGACAAACACAGGTTTGAATTCCTTTTCATATGGATTCTTACCCATCCAGATACCATTCTCTTTCTTGAGAGGCATCAGGGTATGAGCAGCAGTATGATTGAAAGCACCATTAGTGAACTTCCAATCATCAAAACTGTTAAGAGATAAACAAAGGAGTAGTTCATCTGTCACATTCAACGGTGTAGATCCGTCACCATGAACGTCTGTATAGATTTCATGGAACTTCTCAAAGAAGTGATCGTGAGTATCCTTTTTAAAGAGGAAGCATCCCGATGCACCATAGAAGTAGTCTACTCCAGCTGGTGGAAGATACTTAGAAACTTTACGCAAATCAGCGTTTACATTCCTCATGTATTCATCCAATGTAGGAACCCACCAGTGTTGAGTCAGCATGAAGTTGTCTTCTGATTCTTCAATCAGTTCATCCACCCTATCGTTGATAAGGACAGTATCAACATCCATATAGAAACAATAGTCAGTCTCTACATGCTTGTACAATTCATATCGCTTTGCCCAGATGTGTGGTTGCAACCAGTTCCTACCACCACCAGAAAGATGTTTGGCATCCTCCTTTACAATCTTGATGTTTGATTCATCACTATAGAACCTATCGTCATTGTCAATAATAACAACCTCATAAGGTTGCTTGACTCTTTCTTCCAGAGCCTTCAACGACCTCATGAGGTTGATGTAATGCTTATCGTCACCACCAACAATATATCCAAACGTGACCTTACTCATAGCAATTTCAAAAGACCATTGATCCTGTTAGCATATGTATGATGTTGTTTCACATATCTCATCTGCTGAATAATTCTATCCTTATCTTCTCGCAAACGCAACCCTTCTTCAAACAACTCATCAATGTTCTCTCTACAGATAACCAGAGGACCAGCAAACTCTGCCAGTTTAGGTGAGTTAGTTAGACCCAACTGACCATAACTGATACTCTTGAAGATGCGACAGGTTTTTGTTCCCCAAGCAGCGTGTGTTGCATTGCGAAGATCTGGTGACAGAAAAGATTTCTGCATCAGTTGCCTCATAACATCCCCGTCCAGAGGATTGGTCCAAGGGTTAGACCAAACTGTTTTGACTCCTCGGGTTGAGCATAGTTCTGCAAATCTATCAATAAGATGCTTATTAGCAAATCTTCCCGTGGGTGAGATACTACCAATGAAATAATAGACATTTTCCCTCTCGATGTTCACCCAATCTTCATTGAATTCATGAGGGAGCAAGTCAGTTGCCCACGCAACATAAGAGATATCATATCCCTTTTCTTTAGATTCATCTCTATCAATGCATACACCAGTATCTAGCACTTCAAAATCATTAATGTCATGATCAAACTCATAGTTATCATTGTCCATCTTGTCTTGATGGTAACGCATGTCAATTAATTTTTTGACATTGCCCAGATACTTATTAGGATTTACACAGACATGCACATAGTAAGTGCTGGTCTTTCTTAGAGGAATATTTTTATCAGCGTATCCCTCCGTAAAGAAAACACAGTTGTCATAGTCAAAGTCCTCTGGATAATCATCATCGTGAAACCAGAAGACTTCATGACCATCTAACTCAAGAGTTTTCTTAAACCCTTCATGCACATAAGAATATGTGTCTGAGTGAAGGGGATAACCCCAGAGAACAAACTTCATCGATAATCACCAAACACAAACTTTTCACCCATTTTGGTTGTCTCGTCATCGTTAGTAAACTTATCAACCACTTCCATATCAACCAACTCTGGATGCACCCACCAGTCCTCGTATGGATGTCCAGTATCAACAGAGATATTAGAACCTACAAGTTTATACCCAAGACCACTCAAGAACTCTCTAGACTCATCACGAACGGCAGTGCCATCATTATAACTATCGTGTTCAAAAGTAATGACAGCAAACCGATATTTGTCATGAGGAATCTTTTTCAGAGCGGCAAAGGTTACCTCAGATGGTTCACAATCTACCTGAAGGTAATCGAAGTCAGTATTAGTAAATCCAACTTCGGTGAACAGATCATCATAATCAACCTCAGTGGCATCACCACATGCAACAAGGTTCTTACGACCAGCATTGAACTTATCAACAAGACTCTCTTGAATCTCAAGAGAAATACCAGTCCACTCAAACTGCTCAAGTAAAGCAGTGTTGTTGGAGACATATGGATCACCAGAACCGATCTCTACATAGGTTCCTTTACGCTTACCTTTGAGGATAGAAAGAACGAAGAGATCCTGATAACATTGAGAATAATTGTGCGTGATATTCAATGAACCAGGAAAAGGTTCAGCAAGTCGAAAGTGCATATTACGAGAGTAATATGTTGGCATTTGCCAGGCATTAGGATCAGACATGATACTTGGAATTATCTTTAGCTAGGTGAATAATTTTGCGGTTGTAGGGGTAGTTTGGATAGCATTCTGGATACGCATAACTCGGATCAAGTGTATGCACTCTATCAAAGTTTTCACAGAAAAACTTATTCAGATGAGTTTCGTCATGCCATACTGCGACGATACCATTCTCATCATCTTCATCTATTCTAGCACAGATTGTCTCCATCATCTCAATAACTGGTCCAGTCTTACCACCCCAGAGACATCCTTGCCAGTAGACTCCAAAGTCATAAGCATTCTCAAGATATGCCGTTGACTTTTTATTTGTCTCAAATGAACCAGGTGGTTCGTTATGTGGAGGTGCCTTCAAACAATGGCATGGGTGATGAACACCAACAAAATCTTTATCATCAAAGATTTCATCCAAAGCGATCTCTTCATTTACAGACATATCTGCATCAAGAAAGAGAACATAATCACTCTCAAGTAATTGTTCTTTCGCACCAAGGATGGTGTGAAATCTTTCCAGAGTAATCCTTGGCCATTCTTTGTGTTCAATTTGAATAGGAATGATGCTGTCAGGAACATCACCTTCCAAATCACCATCAGTAAAGGCAAAGATCTTTTTCTCTACACCAGGGAAGAGAAACTGCTGCACCTTGTCATAGTAATATGGAAGAAAATTTAGATACTTATCAGTACCAATAAAAATAATAGAAACTGTCATTAGATTACGGTCCACCCCTCACAATATAGGTCCTTTGTATCATGTTCTTCTGATAGTGGTGGACCAAACCACTTCTTAGGTGCAATAACTTTCTTGTTTTCGTTAGTAGACAACCAAGCACCCCACCATGAGAACGAAGAGTTTGCAATAATAAAATCAGAACACAATGTCATCATACACATATCAGTAAGATGATCGTTTCCTGAGATCATAAATCTATCATCTTCAAATAACTTCTGATCTACACACCACTCTGGATCATCAGAGAAAATAAACACAGTTCTATCGCTATCAAAGTGTTCTAATGCTTCAGCATAGTAAGTAAGAGATAGCATAGGGTGATGACTATACTTAGAGTAGTCAGTCCTACGAATGTGCAAAGCAATCGGCTCATCATAATCCTCAATGAATTTTTTACAATCCTCCTGCAGTCCATCTTTGAAGGTAAAGTCCTCCAAAAGTTCATCTCTCACATTCAGAAAATACTTTTCGCTTTGAAAATATCCAAGAAGAGATACATTATCGGGACATCCATTGAATAAATCAGAATCAAAATGAAAATACTCTGGACGAATATAACGACAACGATTGTCATCAAGGTATTGAATCTGAAGAGGATTCAAATTCTTCAACTCAAAGGTATTGAAGAGTTGATGTTCATCCCATTGATCCTCGGCACCACGATAGTTTGATGGAGGAACACAGTATTGAAACCCTCTGTTCTTTGCAATGCCTTTTACAGCAGCATATTGAAACATCTGGTTGGCAAGACGTTCTTTCATCTTGCCAAGTAAATTGATACCAATCATTTTGTTTGTAGTGCCTCAGCCGTTTCAGTAATTACGATATCTTGTTGTAATGACTTATGAAACTTATACCAATCATATGTTTTTTTCAAACCATCTTTAAGCGATGTCTTTGGTTTCCATCCAAGATGATAGAACTTGGAACAGTCAAGAGGTCTCTTTGGTGTACCGTTGGGACGGTCAGTATCCCAAACAATTTTACCAGTGTAATTGGTAACCTCAGCAACCTCAACGGAAAGATCTGCGATAGACACATCAATACCAGATCCGACGTTATAAATCTCTGCTCCACCACAAGTAATCATTGCAAAGAAACATGCGTCTGCTAGATCATCAACATAGAGAAACTCACGAGTAGGGGTGCCATCACCCCACAGAGTGACTGTATCATCACCTCTGGCAAACTTGGTCATCATCGCAGGAATGACGTGACCATTGTCGGGATGGAAGTTATCTCCAGGACCATACAAATTAGATGGCATCAGAGAGACGGAGTTAAAACCATACTGCTTATAGTATGCCTGAAGCATTTTGATTCCAGAAATCTTTGCTACAGCGTAAGCATCATTGGTTGGTTCTAAGAAACCAGTCATCAAAGAATCTTCTTTGACTGGGGTAGGTGCGAACTTAGGATAGATACAAACGCTACCCAAGAACAGAAACTTCTTGACACCATTCTTATGTGCGGCATCAATCAGATTTGTTTGAATCATCAAGTTCTCATAGATGAACTCACCTGAGTATGTGTCATTAGCATAGATACCACCGACTCTAGCAGCAGCATCAAACACATAGTCAATTTTGTTCAGTGCAAAGTAAGACTGAACATCAGATTGATCTCTCAGGTCAAGTTCTTTGCTGGTGGGAGCAAGGATGTTTGTATATCCTGCTTTCTCAAGTCTGCGAATGATTGCAGATCCTACAAGACCACGACCACCAGCAACAAAAATTACATCATCAGTTTTCATTTTACAGTTACTGCATGAACTTTAGGAAGCGGGAACAGAAGAGTTTTGCCTTTGAATTTCTCGTTCTTAACAAAGAAATCTTTGAAGTGCCAAGGAAGAACAAGGTAGTAATCATAATCACCAGCAAGAACAGTATCCTCATCAGTAATGGGAATCCAAGTTCCAGGTGTATAGCATCCCTTTTTGTCAGGGTTTACGTCACCGACAACTTCAATATCTTCAGGTCCTAAACCACAATATTGTAGCAGAACATTTCCTTTAGTGCTAGCTCCAAGAGCAGCAACTTTCTTTCCTTTAATTCTTTTCTTCAACTTATCTCTTGACTCTTCGATCATCTCAGTCCACTTCTCCCAAACGGGGAGTGTTTGATACTGACCCAAGAATTCCTCATCTTGAATCTTTTTGATCTTCTCACTATCCTCGTCCCACCAGACAGACTCTTCGTGAGCTGCAGTTACAACAAAACTTCCACCATTACACTTGTTGAAAGAGATGTCAACAAATTTAAATCCAACATCCTTGAACATATATTGGAACTGTCTCAGAGCATAGTATGAAAGGTGTTCATGGCAGACAGTATCATAAGAGAGTGCCTTGAACATCGCTGGCATGTAACTTTGTTCAAATACTGCAAGTCCTTCTGGATCGAGATTGGATTTAACGTCTCTCAAGAACTCTCTAGGATCCTCCACATCATAGAAGACAGAGAATGCAGTGATAACTTTTGCTTGTGTTGGTGGGTCTCCTACAGCTTCCTGATATGAAGCACCATTAAAGAATGCAGCCAGATGCTCAACACCCTCAGGTTGATACTCCTTAAACTTCTCAGAGGTAGGATCAATGTTAATCCTACGAAGATTGCTTGGATAAAAACCTAAAGTGGTTCCATCATTACCTGCGATATCAACAACGATATCACCTTCTTCAAGACTGACCTTTGGTTGATCCTCAAATCGCTTAATGATTTCATCTACTCTACCTTTGAGATGAGACACCATTGATTTGTTTAGACCAGAACGATACCCGTAGTCCTCACCATACATGATTTCTGGAGTAAATGTATACTCCATCTGAATATGCCCACAGGGGTGAGTGCCAACATCATGATGTTTCTCATCACACTTAAGCAATCTCAAGGGTGATTTGTGTTCCAGTTCTGGTTTGTCTGGGAAAATACCAGATAGTGTTTGTTCTCCTAAGTCTAGGACAACAGAAAGATTTTCATTACCGCAGATGCGGCATTTAGTAATACGATGTGTCATGTTGTTTATTGACCATTAATAACCATGTCTTCAACCAGACCTTGAAAATCAATCTCTGGTTGCCATCCTAAGATCTCTCTTGCTTTTGTGGCATCACCACAAAGTTGCTCAACCTCAGTTGGTCGAAAGTATTTAGGGTCTACTTTGATGACTGGTTTACCGCTCCATTTATCGATACCAACTTCATCAAGACCTTCACCTTCCCATACAATATTCATGCCAAAATAATCGGCAGCAAGTTCGACAAAGTATCGGACAGAATACATTTCACCAGTAGCGATGACATAATCATCTGGTTCTGGTTGCTGCAACATCAACCACATTGCCTTTACATAGTCTTTTGCGTGACCCCAATCCCTTCGAGCATCGAGATTGCCGAGAGATAATACGTCTTGGACCCCAACTGAAATTCTTGACAAACCCCTTGTGATTTTTCTTGTGACGAAGGTTTCTCCTCGTCTTGGGGATTCGTGATTGAAAAGTATTCCAGAACTTGCGTGTAGTCCATATGCCTCTCTGTAATTTTTGACAATCCAATATCCGTATAGTTTAGCAACTCCATAAGGAGATCGTGGATAGAAAGGAGTAGTCTCTCTTTGAGGGACTTCTTGGACCAGACCATATAGTTCAGATGTAGAAGCTTGATAAACTCGACAGGGAAGACCCAGCAGTCTGACTGCCTCAAGGATACGCAACGTACCCAGAGCGTCAACCTCACCAGTATACTCAGGCATCTCGAAAGATACCTTGACGTGACTCATTGCACCAAGATTGTAAATCTCAGTGGGTTTAATTTTACTCAGAAGTGCAATGATATTTGCAGAGTCAGTTAGATCACCATAATGAAGATGTAAATTTGGATCATCATAGATGTGATCAATCCTATCAGTATTAATCAATGAAGCACGACGAACAATACCGTGAACTTCATACCCTTTCTCAATGAGAAGTTCTGCAAGATAAGAACCATCTTGCCCAGTGATACCTGTAATTAATGCTCTCATTTTATATTGCTGGTTGTTTTATTATACAAAAAAAGGAGGTTGAAGTCAACCTCCCAAATCAATTCAGGCTCGCCACTTGCTCTTTAGAGAAGCAAGAAACTCGTAGGGGTATCCCGACCAGTGCTGTTATAGACCATCCGTGTCTTCTTTGATGTAACAAGGAACCGTTTCAGGATCCAACCACTTGGTATATTCAAAGTCTTCCATAGCAGTCAGAAGTTGCATCTGATTGTCAAGAAGATACATGTCCCGATACCGTTTAGTATAGGCATCTGCTTTTTGAATACGATAGTCTGGCATACCATTGATTTCTAGTGTGCCAGACTCAACGTAGCGATAAGGAAAACGTTCGTGAATGACTTTAGTCTGTTTCATCGGTCTCAAAGATAATGCCTTCTGAATGGAGATCTGTGTAGAGAGCATCGAGAAGAATCTCGTAGTCATCATATGGATCGTAGGTAAATTCTATACCATTCTCAGAATAAAACTTATAAAGTTTTTTGTAAATCTTTGGATGCTTACGGTCCAGATCTATTTTGTTTTCGACTGCATCAGTCAGGATGTGAAGGCTTTTCTTGAACTTAGAAACAACTGAAGTGCGTGACATTTCTTTGTTTGTTTACCCTAATATTATACTATGAAAAGGGAGTCGTGGTCAACCCCCTAGGACAATATTTAGAGTGTCAATTCTTCCTTGAAGCATGTGATTTTCTAGGGACTTTATGTTGGAATCGTTCCTGCAGATCGTAAACCAACTCATAGTTCTCTGTCAACACATAGTAACCAGTAAGGTTCTTACCATCATCCAACCAACCATAACTAATCAGGCGTTCGTTCACATCACAAAGATCAATCTTTCTTTCCGTGTTTAGGTAGTGATTAAACTTCTGGTGTAGGTTGATCATCGTTCCTCAAAGTCAAGTTTACGAACCTTTCTTTTGCGTCGGTTCTCCTGATATTCTAAATCAGCCGACGTAAGTATTCCATTATATTTAACATTATCTACTGGTTTAACTAGCACAACTTTATCCAAGTCAACTGCACCAATCTTATCATCAACCACGTTCATCTGATTGGGACAGCCACAGAACTGCACCTTACTAGTGGAAGTCAACTCCTTTCCACATTCTTTACATCTTACAGTAATCATTGTTTTTCATTCCGTTTGCTATTTGCGAATAACGAATGGGAGATACAGGATTCGAACCTGTGACATCTTCGGTGTAAACGAAGCGCTCTACCGCTGAGCTAATCTCCCCAGAGCGGGGTATCGGAATCGAACCGACGACATCTAACTTGGAAGGATAGCGTTCTACCGCTGAACTAACCCCGCAAAATCATTCAACAGAATGAATGTACATGTTGAATGCAAAAGTCTTTCTCTTTATATCAGACTTATGTACCGATACACCATGATATAAATGTGATGGAAACAGAATCAGATCACCTGTAGAAAGTTTAGGTCTATAGGAATCTTGTGCAGTAGTGCTACTGCCACATTCTTGTTTAGGAAGGACTTTGTTTCTCCAAGCATCAGAATAATCAGAACTATGTCTGTCTAGAAAATAAAACTTTGCGAAGTTTTCTCCAGAATTCATGATGAAGACAGCAGAAACATCTTGGTAATGTTGATGCGCTTCTTGGAAACCTCCTTTATTATAGCATGAAATCCACCCACCAGCGTCTATTTGATAGTTAATCTTAGCACCGATGTCATCAGAGAATTTTTTCAAGCATGAAGAAACATATGGTTGAATCCATGTGATGTCATCAAGCATTGTAACATCTACACTACAAAGGTCATTCCAACCAACAGGACGATTGGGAGAACAATCTGCTCTGCTATTAAGTTCGGAAATAAATTCTTTGTATTTTGGAACTTTGTATTGACCAAAGATAGGTCCGTAGAATAATCTATTAAGCACCAGTCCACATAGTATTAGGATCAAACTTTGGTTTTTTAACTTCTGCCCAATCTTTATCAAAGATATCTAAACCTTTATCAGTCAGAATATGTTTATACATATCCTCAAAAATCTTAGGTGGCATTGTGACAACCTCTGCACCATTATACCAAGAACGAACAGCACGTTGCACACTACGAATAGAAGCAGACAGAACCTGTGTCTTTACTCCATGGATACGATAGAGTTCAGAGATAGAACGGACTACTTCAAGTCCTGCGATTGATTGGTCATCGAGTCTTCCCACAAACGGGCTGACATAAGTAGCACCCGCCTTAGCAGCAAGAACTGCCTGAGCAGCAGAGAAGATGAGCGTGACATTTGTTTTGATACCGTCCTTAGTGAGTTCTTTGCAAACTTGCAAACCAGATTTAGTCATGGGCAGTTTGATGGTGGAAACATCACCAAACTTTTCACTCAGACGACGACCCTCTTCCAGCATCTCAGTCATGTTTCCCATGACTTCCATACTGATGTCTTGTACACCAATGTCTTTAATTTGCTGATACACCGTATCTGGATCACGGTGACTCTTCATAATAAGGGTTGGGTTTGTGGTTACACCATCAATCAAACCTGTCTCAAAGTAATCTTTGATTGCGTATACATCTGCAGTATCAAGAAAAATTTTCATGATAAATTATCTCTTCTCGTATTATATATGCTAACTAATCGACTGTCCATGAGGCCAAGGATTACTGAAATCCATTGGTGGTTGTGGTTCAAACGTTGTAGGAAGTTTCACGCCAGTAGGATTATCAATCTCTTCTTGCGTGGGAATGATAAGTCTAATAGGAGTTCCTTCCCTCTCAAACTCCTCATTCATTTTGATATATGTTTCAGGAGTAATCTTTTCAGTCTTTTGATTGGTGGTCATACTCAATAACAATTCTTTTACATCTACTAGTTCTATCAGAAACCTCATAGTATTTTAAAGTTCCATCAATATCCTTCGCAATCTTTTCGAGTCTCCATCCTAGAGACCACATTGGATGTTTAGATTCAGTCACGTTGTCTCCAGTCATCAGGTTTATCTCTTTGGAACCAGTCTACAATTTCGTCGGCACTGCCAAACCCCGTTCTGTGATTGGATGGGTCGGGGTCTCCTAGTCCCATCCTATTCATAAAATCATCCATACCACCCTCTTGCATGTCGGGGTTTGCTGCTTGGCGTCTTGCCTTTCGCAACCATTCCCTAGCAGTAGTATTTGCCTTGGACAGTTTCTCTGCCCAAATCATGTCCTCTAGATTTACTTCCTCTTTGTTTGCAATCTTCTTACAGATGGACTCTAGTCTTAGTCTGTACTGAGTAGATAGCATACTTATTCTTCCGATAGATAGTGCTCTAGTTGGTTGATCCTGGTGAATTCTTCATGAGCTGCTTCTGAACGCATGTGAAGCACATCACGGATGTCGTCCATGATGAATGTTGGATCAATACCATCATCTAGATATTTATCTATAGATTCCTTAAGATAACGATACCTATGCCACTCTGGTGAATAAGGTTTGTAATGCATGACAAATGATTAGATGAAAATATTTAGAAGCCAGTTACAGGATTTGAACCAGTGACCTGCTGTTTACAAGACAGCTGCTCTACCACTGAGCTAAACTGGCATTTCCTGCACCATATTATAAGATATTATTTTGATGGTGTCAACTCTCCACCCTCACGAATCATATATTCCACAGTGATAGCAACGTCTTTCATTGCTGTATCTAACTTTTCACTCTGACCAGACTCCATTTTAGAAATAGGACGCCTATCATCCAACAAAGTCCACCTCCACAATTCTAGTTCTTGACAGTACCACAGATTAATTTTCATTGGCTGCCTTCTCTTCCTTTACTTTTTTGAAGTAGAGTTTGTAGTATCTCTGCTTGATTGTATCTAGCGTATTCATATCTTCTTCAAATCCCATGTACTTTAAATGTTGATATGAACCTTCAAGTTCACTAATCAAAAGAAGTAGGTTCGTTGAGGTAACTGAAAACCCACCGAACCTATAGTTGCGAGAATCTTTTCTCTGTTCTCTAGTCATTCTTTGTAATAGACAACGACTCAAGTAGGATTCGAACCTACGACCGACTGCTTAGAAGGCAGTTGCTCTATCCAGCTGAGCTATTGAGTCATAAGGGTATTATACAATACCCAGATTTAGAAGTCAACTGAGAACTAACTTCCTAGTGTAATCGTATGCAAAGTATTGACGATTACCCTTGATACCCCACCCTAACCAGTAGTAGGCACCAACCATATATTGATCGATGGATTGACCACGACCTTGAAATTCTGGCAGCACTTTTTGAAATTGATTTTCGTTAATCATATAACGAGTTTGGCATTCCAGAGTGCTGGGATTACAACCGTATTTTTTAGCGAAGTTTCCTAACCCCAGATAACGCTTCTCAGTGGTCCACTGAATGAGTCCGTAACCACCGCTATGGCAACTATGGTAAGGAACTCTAGCACCTCCCTCGCATATGTTGGAATGGAAGTTGCTTTCTTGTTTAATGTTTCCCAGGATTGTCGCAAGGGCATTGCGGTCTGTAATTTTTGTTTGTTCTTGGAGTTGTTTAAGGACATACTTCTCGTTGTCGTTACAGTTGGGACACTTCCAAGATACGGGGATAACTGGCAACTCCACTGGAGGAGGTGGCATCACAGTCTTTTCATTGACCGTCGATGCAAATGCTGCGAGTGCAGCACTAGCACCCCACATCAGTGTCAGATTCGTCAGTGGTTTCATCATATTTAAAATAGTCTTTACGATAATAACGTCCCAAGATATTGCTATTATAGAAGGCAGGAGTGCCGTCTGTCAAGCTCTCGGTCAGTACGTTATTTAGAAAGAGTTGTCGTGTCTCTTCGTAATTACATTTTCCAACGCTTGTGTGGAGGGAGAGGATTTCTCGGTCAAACGATAACCTCCCATTCCGTTTAACATCCTCAGAAAGCTCTGGACAACTGCCGTAGTATTTTTTCCAGTTACTTTCAGATGTAACTCTCCTCCTCCTTGTCCCAGACCCTTGATTAGTAGCTCTAGGCTTTCGTTTTTGCCAGAAATATTTTCTTCCGATGTACTTTTTACCGTTGGACTTATTGGTAATACAGTAAACAAACCCAAAGTGGCTCCCAATACCGCTCCCGTCAAAAGGGGTGCCGTGATATATCCAGGGATTTTCATAGTCACACATCCAAGTATTAAAAAAGGTTCAGATAATATTTATCCGAACCTTAGCAAAGATATTCTACATAAAAAAAGAGAGGGTGTCAAGCCCTCTCTCTATTTTACTTTTTCTTATTTTTCGCTTCGATCTCTTTGTTCTGTCTCATAATTTCTTTGATGCTACCAGAGATGCCAGTGAATCCATCCTTAGAAGGATCAGTCTGTTTCTTGGAATCATCCTTATATCCACCAGCAGCACGGGCAGCAGCACGATTCTCATCAAGGATGTTAGTGATTTCCTCATCAGTGAGTTCCATCATCACTTCCTCAGCATCATCTAAGGTGCATACATCATACTCCAGCAGGTAGTCCAGAACAATATCAAACTCGGTATCTTCACCAAGTCTGTTAGCAGCAGCACCAGAGACGTTAGAGATGCCTCTAGCGGTCTTTCCGACTGCCTTCTTCAGTCCAGACTTGATGGCACTACCAACTCTTCTCAGGAGACCTCTCTTGCGGGTTGCAGTGCCACTGGAAGCAGTAGAACCACCACCAGAGGAAGAACCACCACCAGAGGAAGAACCACCACCAGAGGATCCACCAGAAGAACTGGAAGAAGAAGCAGGCTTGCTGCTACCACCACGAACATCTTTCAGAAGACCATCCAGTTTACCCTTGGTTCCGTCATCACTAGAAGAACTAGACGATGCGGGTTTCGATTGAGGTTTGGTCTGAGACATTGCTTGTCTCTTCGCTTTGATGCGTCCTGCTTCATAACCACCTTTAGCAGCACCAGCGACCTCACCTGCGGCAGCGGCACCCTTAACGGCAGCTTTCTTGGCAAGAGAAGCACCACCTCTGGCAGCAGCACTGACTGCCTTACCAGCAGTCTGAGCACCCTTCTTAATGGCAGGAGCAGCTCTCTTTGCCATCTCCTTGGCACGTCCAGCAGCAGCACTACCAGCAGACTTGATAGCAGAACCTGCTTTCTTCAGAGCACCGACAACCTTGTCCCTTCTAATAGAACGGGCATTTGCCTTAGATTGTGCTACGGCAGAAGCATAACGATCTTCCAGAAGAACATCATCAAAATACTCAACTGCTTCAGTCAGAATACCTTCCTGCTCCATCTCCTCAAAGATGTCAAAGGCAAAGTGCAGCAGTTCCTCTTCGGTCAGTTCGTCAAAGATAGCATCGTTCAACAGATGATCAATGTCGAACGCTTCTTTCTTACTGTTACCCCAGTTGTCAGCACCCTTCTTACGGCACTGAACCAGACGACCAGAAGCATATGCAGAAGGCCAAACCTTTGCACTTGCTTTTACCTTATGGTAGCAAGCATCTTTCTTACCCTCTTCCTCAACCTGCTCTACGTCTTCTTTGACAGAGGGTGCCATAACACCCATCTTTTTATCATACTTGACGTTGGTTTTCTTTGCTGGTTTAGCATCTTTGATGCTAGGAGCACCCGTCATGTCTGCTTCAGAGACAGTTTCTTCTTTGTAGTTGTCTCTTGCTTTCTCATCTGCCATCTTGGAGAAACGCTCTTTCTCTTTCTGACTAGAAATAGCACTTACAATTTTGGCAGACTTGGTTTGTGCTTCCTCTTTCTTTTTGCCTTTTGAAGCAAGAGAAGTGCGTGCCAGGTTTCCAGCACGGCGATACATTGCTGTTTCTTTTTTCTTGTCAATTGCCTTGTAACCTTCTTCAACTTCAGTCTCTTCAGCAGTCGGTTGCTGTTCTGATTTCTTTTTCATTGCGTTGGCAGCAAGTGCCTTAGCACCCATCTTAGCAGCACCCAGTGCTACTTTGGCAACAACAGGAGCAATCTCATCAACCTGCTCAACTTCTTCAGTCTGAGATACCTTGCCCTTCAGGGAAGCGTCGATGGCACCACTACCACCCTTTGCTTTCTTCTCGGAACCTCTAGGGTTGTATTCACCAGCAGCACCTTCCTTATCCTTTTCAGGTGCCTTGCTACCAGGCTTCAGATAGGTGGCATTGTTCTTAGAATACTCAAGCAGTTTGAGAGCAATAGCAGCTGCCTGTCTCTTCTCACCAGACAGAGCATTCTCACTCAGTCTTGGATTGACTGCCTTCAGTGCAATCTTAAACTGGGTGGCAAATGTTTCGTCATCAAACATATTGGCAAGTGCCTGTTCAGGCAATGCCTCTACAATATTATCTACTTCTCTAGCATTGTTAGAGACATATCCCTCATCAATAAGGAATTTTGAAATATTCAAAAATGCTTCACAGATCTCCTCGTTCATAGCAGAGAGTCTCTTGGCATAGAATGACTCTCTACGAACTAGTTGATAAAATCTTTGGTTATAATCGTTAGGCGACATGTCCCTATCAATAAAGTTCTTCTCCCTTTATTTATTCATTAAGAGTTCCATGCCTTCTGCGAATCTCACGCAGCTCTTCAAAGTCTTTGTTTTTGGTTCCACCGTCATACTCCCAGGCATAACCAGCAGCAATCATTTGCTCGTTGATTGAGATGGTGTTGTCTCCAATGTAGAGCCATCCCAAGAGTCTGCCGTATTTACCAGTACCCCCAACAAGCTCAGTCCTAATAACGAGATCATCATCACCAGCGACTGCACCAGTGAGCTTGTCCTTGATCCAGTTGGTTGCATCGATGCCAAGTGCCTTCTCTTCAAGGTTGCGTGTTCGTTTCTCTGGCGTATCGACTCCTGCAACCCTGACTCTTTCTTTCTTATAAAGGTCGAAACCCAGGTCAATAGTGACATCAATTGTGTCTCCGTCTACAACTCTATTGATCTTAATAACTCTAAAATTATAGCAGGACTTTCTGCTAGGAGGTGTCATAGCTCCCATAATTTTTTTAACTATCAGTAGTCTTTATTTATAGATGGTGCTTTGCAAATACTCAATTGTCGTAGGTTGTTTCTCTAAAAATTCACAAAGATTCTTGTACCTATTAATCCATCTACTCTTTTTAACATTCATATCTTTCTTAATCGCAGGACCATATCTATCAATCAAATCCTTTCTCATCTCTTCTCTGTCATATCCAAGCGGTAATACCTGAGCACCGAAAGCAATGTAGGGAAGACCTGTGAAGATAGTCTTCCATCCACCCTGTAAGAAGAAGTCACTTACTTCATATTCTTTTTCTTCTGTAACGTACTTCCAATAAGGTGTATTATTTCTACTAGAGCAATAGTAATGTGCCGCTACAAAACCAGACATGCCAGTGAGAACACCCTTACATACCTGATTCAAGGAATCTCTATCTACAGATCCTATGATACCACCTCTCCTAGTTAATACCGCAATCAAATGCTTAATCACTTCATGAGTTGTAAGTAGTCCAGTTGACTCAAGTGGTTCTAGGAATCCATAAGATAGTCCGATGGCAAGAACATTTTTATGCCATGCCTTTTCATGAATGCCGTGTCGAAAAGTAATGTGTCTACACTCTACCTCTTCCCCAATGTGATCTTTAAACTCTCTTTCCGCTTCTGTGGGTGTAAGGAACTTATCAGAATACACATACCCCTTACCCATTCTCGACCACAGGGGAGTTGTCCATACCCAACCACTACTTAATCCATAACAGTTTGTATAATTTTTAAGTTCTTCCTCTTTGTTTTTATAATCAACTCTTGCTACCACAGCACGATTATTAATTAGATTATCAAACTCATTGAACTCTACACCCAAAGATCTTTCTAAAAGTAAAGACTTAAATCCAGTGCAATCAATATAAAGATCTGCTTCAATCACTCCAGATGGAGTAGTCAGACATTCAATACCACGAGTATTCAATACTGGTTTTACATCAGCGATAATATGTTCTATTCTACCAACACATATTCTATCCCTCAACCAATTGCCAAACTTGGTTGCATCTAGATGATAAGCAGTATGTTTTATAATGCGATCAAACAATTTGTTTGATTCTGCAACTGTAGTCATATCATTGTAATATTTTTGAAAGCTTAGTGGATGACTAAACTCATCATGAAAACATGACAGCGCAAAAATATCATCAAATCCATTCTGTTTATCACCCAGTTCTACTGGACCGAATGGATAATGAACCGTTTTATCACTATAGAAAAAATTGTCAAATCCTATCGAAGTTTTATAGGTGGCATCACATTCTGCCATCCAGTCTTCATCAGATATTCCAATGAAGTCTAGAAAAGTACGGAACTGCTCAAGGGTAGATTCCCCAACACCAATAGTAGGGACAGTATCTGACTCTACTAAAGTTACTTTTATGTTGGGAACACGTTGAACTAAAGCAGCGGCAGTCAACCACCCAGAGGTGCCACCTCCGACGATGCAAATTTTCTCAACTTTCATTTTGTAGAATCATACTTATACTTTAGTGCTTGCAATCTCCAAGCCTGAGACAGACTATGGGGTCCATGCTTCAGAAGATTTCTTTCTTCCTCTTGCAGGACCCACCTATCTAGCATGTCTTGTTTCCAATCAGAGTTTGAATCCTGAGAAGGTGTCTTTTTTGACATCTTGTTTGATACCTCCAATCATGTAAGATTCCACTTCTGTTTCTTGGGGTGCTACCTGAAGACCCTTAGAAGAAATCCAATGCTCAGTCCAAGGAAGTGGGTTGTTCTTAGCAGAGATATCATAAAGTGGTTTAAGACCAATTGCTTTAAGACGACGATTGGCAACCCACTCAACATACTGACACAGCAGTTTGTCATTGAGACCAATCATGGAACCCTCTTTGAACAGATACTCTGCCCAACGACGTTCTTGATCTACACAGTTTCTAAATGCATCATACAACCAGTCTTGTTCTTCTTCCCAGATTTTTTTCATCTCTGGATCATCACCATCTCTCCACTTGTTTAAGATATTTTGTGTGATGACCATGTGTTGGTTCTCGTCTCTGGCGATAAGGCTAATGATTTTAGCCGATCCCTCCATAAGCTTAAGCTCTCCAAATGCGAACGAACATGCGAAGGAGACATAGAATCTAATTCCTTCCAGGATGTTAACGGTTGCGACAGCTCTAAAGAGTTTTCTCTTGAGTTCATACCTTGCTTTGTGTGCGTAATCAACACCTTCCAAAGCGTGTACCCACTCTTGTGAATTGTCATACTCGTGGGCAAGATTGATAAATTCATCATAGGCAGCGGTGACCGATGCTGCTCTCTCCATGATTTGTGGATCTTGTAAGATCGTATCAAATACTTCAGAGGTGTTTGGATAGACGTTCTTAATGATGTATGTGTAAGAACGTGAGTGGATCATCTCCATAAACTCCCACACACCCATACATGCTTCCAATTCTGGAAGGGAGCAGTAGGGGGTGAATGCCATACCAGGACCACGACCCTGAACAGAATCAAGCATAATCTGATACTTCAGATTAGAAGTAAAGATGTGCTTCTGCTCAGGACGAAGTGTTTGGTAATCGGAGCGATCCTTTTGAAGGGAGACCTCCTCAGGTCTCCAAAAATAACTTAGTTGTTGTTGGGTTAACTTTTCAAAAACTGGATATTTGTAGGAGTCGTATCTCTGAACTCCAAGTGGTTTGCCAAAAAACATTGGTTGCTTCTTGGTGTCAACTTCTTCAGCATTGAAGACGGTCATTGCTTGTACTGCTGACCCCTCTTTAATATTCTTTTTAAACTGCACAGGACTCACAAGTATCCTCCTCTGTGGTTAAAATTTCGTTTAGCAGACTATCCAGTTGTTGATTAGTTTCCTTGGTTTCTTCTACCTCATCTGACTTTAGATCGTGGGTGTTTTGATAGTAGGAAGTTTTCCAACCATACTTATATGTAGTTAGAAAATCATTTGCCATCACACTCACTGGGACTTCATTATCTGGATACTGTTCTGGGTTGTAACTCCAGTTTCCACTGATGGCTTGATCGAAGAATTTCTGCATGACTGCAACCACATTGATGTAGCCAGTGTTATTAGGCATGTCCCAAAGAAGAGTGTAACTATTCTTGAGCGTATTGTATTGAGGTACAATTTGCTTGAGGGGACCTTTCTTCGACTTCTTAATGGACAAGTATCCACGAGGAGGCTCGATTCCATTGGTAGCGTTTGACACAACGGAACTGCTCTCCGAAGGCATCTGTGCGGACAGAGTGCTGTGTCTGAGCCCATAGAGTTGGATACAATTCCTAAGATACTCCCAATCATAGTTTAACTTGTTCGGAACGATTTCGTCTACGTCTTTTTTATATGTATCAATAGGAAGAATACCTCTTGAATACTTGGTTCTTTCAAATCCTTCACAGGGTCCCTTCTCTCTAGCAATCTCACATGAAGACTTGAGAAGACAGAACTGGAAGACCTCTGTCAAATCATGAACTAGTTGCCATGCTTCAGGATCATCATACTTCACACCATGCTTGGCAAGGTAATGTGCCAAACCAATGTATCCAATGCCCAGAGAACGACGAGCAAGGGTGCTTCTCTTAGCAGCCTCTACAGGATAGTTCTGATAGTCAATCAACTCCTCCAGACCCCTCACAGCGAGGTCACAGAGTTCTTCCAAATCTTCTAGCTGTTTCAACTTACCAACGTTGATAGCAGACAGAATGCACAGAGCAATCTCACCTTTAGAATCATCAATATGATCAACTGGTTCTGTAGGGAGAGTGATCTCCTGGCACAAGTTACTCATGTTCACTTTATCATCAAAGGAACTATGAGAGTTGCAGTGGTCGATGTTCATGATGTACAAACGACCAGTCTCTGCACGTTCCTTCAGGATGTCAAGGATGAGTTTCTGTGCTCCGATAGTCTTGCGAGGAATAGACTCGTCTCGTTCATAACCCACATAGAGATCGTCAAATGAATCAGTACCAAAAGCGTCATAGAGACCTGGTACGTCATGCGGTGAGAAGAGGCTAATCTCTTCATTCTTAATGAAACGTTCGTAGAAAAGTTTTGAAATCTGGATTGAGTAGTCAAGTTTTCTAACACGGTTATCCTCAGTGCCTTTGTTGTTCTTCAGAACAATGATGTCTTCTATCTCTTGGTGCCAGATTGGGAAGTGGACAGTCGCTGAGCCACCACGAATTCCATTCTGTGTACAGCAGCGGACAGTTGACTCAAACTTTTTAAGGAATGGTACAACACCTGTGTGTTGAACTTCTCCCCCTCGGATCTTAGCGTTGATGCCACGGATTCTGCCTGCGTTGATACCGATGCCCGCCCTTTGTGCAACATATCTGCCGATAGCCATATCAGAACTAAAGATGCTATCGAGGGTGTCATCAACATCAACAAGCACACAGCTAGCAAATTGTCGAAGTGGAGTTCGCACTCCTGCCATGATAGGTGTGGGAATGTTGATTTTGTGTCTGGAGATTGCGTCATAGTATCTCTTAACGTAGTCCAGTCTTGTCTCTACAGGATACTTGGCAAACAAGGTTGCAGAGATCAGCAAATACATGAACTGAGGTGTCTCATACACTGCCCCAGTGCTTCTATCCTGCACTAGGTATTTATCTACAACCTGCCTCAAACCAGCATAAGTGAACAGCAAATCACGATCGTGGTCGATGAATGTTTGCATCTTCACAAAATCTTCTTCTGTGTAAGATTTCAGAATAGCTTGGTCATAAACACCATTTTCTACACACTTCTTGGTGTGAGCGTAGAGTTCAGGAGTGTCATGCATACGACCATACAGACTCTTCCTCAATGCGAACAGAAGCAAACGTGCTGCAACAAATTGATAGTTGGGTGTTTCCAAATCAATCAAGTCACTAGCAGCACGAATCAGGATCTCCTGAATTTCTGCTGTTGTAATACCGTCATAGAACTGAATACCAGACTTCATCTCAACCTGACTGGCAGAGACACCTGCAAGTCCTTTACATGCCTCGTCAACCATGAGATGCATCTTCTCTAGATCCAGAGATTCAATGCGACCATCTCTCTTCTTAACCTTGATCCCGTTGCTCATACCTTTTTCCACTCAGTAAATTTTAATTTTGCTTCTAACCCAGAATATGTATTTGATTCTACCAGAGATTGAACATCGTGTCCAGCAAGAACCATATCATTGATGTCTTTTTCTTTTATGTTACTTGGCCAGATGACGACCCTTTGCCCTCCTGATATGCATTTGTCAATACGATTAACAATTTCTCGATTACGGGGTTCGTTATCGTAAACAAGAACAACATCGCTTCCTTCAAGACAACTAACGTCACCGTCACTGCCACACAGAGCCACACTATTGTTGAGGAAAGTGCTGTCAAAGGGTCCTTCGACCACATAGACTGGTAGTTTTTTATTGATACCGTCAAGTCCATAAATTTTTGGTTCATCCTCATCCAACATGATGGTAATATATTTAATCGAGTTCTTTCTTAGAGATCTTCCTTGAAATCCGATTAGGTTTTTATTTCGATATAAAGGAATTACAATCCTAGGCTCTTCAAGAACATTGTCTGCAAAAGTTTGTTTATATGAATTAACAAACTCCTTAAACTTCTCAGCAAAATAAAATTGCTTCGGGTCAATCTTTCGTTTCTCAAGATAGGTTCTACCACTTTCCACTTCAGAGCATAAAGGGAGAACGATACTGGTCTTAAACGTAGGTTTCTTAAAATCAAATTTAGGCTCATCTGCAACGAAATTCTTACCTGTGAATCCTTCCTTAAACTTTTCCATGGTGTATTCACCATGAAGCGTTGAGTCAACCTTCTTCAGAAAGTTATTAAACGACATTGAAGCACCACAATTATGGCACTTGAAATTAGTGTTTGTTTTTACTGCGTAAAGATAACCCCTAGCTTTGTTCCTATTCTTCTGAGAATCTCCACAGATAGGACACCTAAAATTATAGAGGTTAGGTTTTACTCTCTTAAATTTTTGAAGTCTTGCTGATATAAGACCAACGTATTTCGAATCAATTAGATCCATTCACCAGAGTATTCCCTGGCACTATCATACTCGTTTGTACTGGTGGTGTCAAGACTTGAGATAAAATCCTTTGTCCAATGGGGGAGAGCATCACACTAACAACTGCTAATGCTCCTGCGATGCTCCACATCTTTTTTTCTAATACCCTCAACCTATCATCAATAAGACGGATATCTCTTTCACATCCTTTCTTGATTATATTAGTTTCTCTCTTTACTTGCTCGGATAATCTATCTAACTTCTCAAATAAAATTTCGTCTACTCTATCTTGCTTATCTAATTTTTCATTATGTACTGCAAGAAGTTTCCCCATTTGAATGGAGTTTTCTTGGAGACTATCTACAACTTTTTCTAACCTTTCAATTATTGCTGTGTTAAGATTTTGATCCATCCTTCGTCATCCACATTTTACGATATCCCTTCCCGTAAATGTATCTTTTCTTTTTCTTTTTTACTGGTGGTTGATCTGGTGGGAGTCCTGCAATAGCACCTCCGCTGGCATTGTTGGTAGGAGCACCAGCAAATCCAGCATCTTCATGAAAATATTCGATTATCTTTTGCAGTCTCTTATCCATTAGATTAATTGCAATTGCTCTAAGCAATAATCATCTTGTAAGATATTATCCAAATCAGAACGTGGATGCTCTGGAATTCTATTCAAAAATATTAAAAAACTTTTTGTTGATGACCAAAGTTCTTCGTCAAGTTTAAAGAATAAAAGAGGAACAGCGGCATCTCCAAATACATTAAAAAGAACAATCAGGTGATTGAGAATCAAATGTGTCCTCAACTCACCCGTGTTCTTATATCTTTTCAACAACCTCTTGACGTACTTGATACGCTTCAAGTCGTCTTCAAAGTCTTCCTTCGTGATTGCCTGGGGATTTTCGTAATTTTTAATAGCAAAAAGGAGATAGTTATTATCGTTCAAATCATCAAATCTCATTTAATCAGACATCAGTAGGATAATTAATACCGAATGCACCAGTTTGAATACCAGACATAGCAACCAGAGTTTCTTTCTTGACTCTCAAGTTACCGTGCATATCAATATATGTAGTAACACCGACCCATCCTTGATCTGCTCCTTGATAGGCAACAGAGTTTCCAGAAGTGTCTGTGGAAATACCATAGACGATTCTATCGTATCCACCAGCAAGTGCTTGGAATTCAATCAGAGCACCATCAGCAATCTCAGCAGTGACACCAGATGCTAAGGAAATAACCTTATCGCTATTGAATGTCAGTTGATCACCTGCACTGATTGCAGAAGAAATTGTGGAAGCAATACTGATTGTAGTAGCACCGATACTAAGGATCGTTGCCGAAACATCAATACCACCAACTTCAACATCAACACTGTCACTAGCAACGACACCAGCGGGAGCAACGACAGGAATCAAATCAGTACCAATACCAGCAGCCTGGTCAGCACTTGCAAGTGCAGTTCCAAGTCCAGCAAACTGAATGACAGATCCATCATTCAGAACACCTTGTCTAGCATGACCACCAACAGTCAGATTCAGACCAGCAACAGATTGGTCAATTGCAATATTGGCAGTACCAATAGCAACAGTTCCATTGACGGTTGCTTCTGCAATCGTTCTGTAAGATGGTTGAGTATCGTGCTTTTGACTATATTGATGATCCAGAACACTAGATTTTGGAAGTTCACTTACACCATACTGTGTAGCACCTGCACCGATAAGAGCAGGATTCAATCCAGCAGTTGAACCAATTGTAAGAACACGATCACTAGTAATACCGATAACAACGGCATCACCATAATATGTTCCTACTCCACCACGAACACCGAAACGGATAAGTTGTCCAACTGTAATATCAGTCGAAAAGGTTGTACCAGTTCCCGTTACGGTATTACCAGAAAGGCTTACGGTTCCAAAAGTCTGGATGTTATCGTCGTTACCCCAGAGAGCCATGTCTTAACTCGCAATTACGTTTTACCTAAGGATTATTTATAATCAACCAGCTTCACGATTTCTGATTGCAGCAGCAACAGCCTCAAGGAGTTTGTCGTCTGCATCGGTTTTGGTCAGTTTAACTGCCTTACCGAGAATATGCAAACAAATTTCGATAAGTTTTTCACCAAGTTCCGCATCATCGGGAATCTTAGCAATGGCAGCGTCAACAATCTTAGATGCTAATGGAAGTAAAAATGCCAACATGATTTTAAGAGCAGATAGCGCTCCTATTTATTCATCTCACTATTTGCTAAATCAATTATTGTATACACATAATACGAAACACCTGCCAAGAGAATGATCAACATGATGATCACACTCCAGACAGGTTCGTCAGTAATTACTTTCTCTGGGAAAGTCACTTCTTCTTGATTGACTTTCTAATAGCTTCGATTCTTTTTGCCATAGAGTCAACTTCAGGTACTGGTTCCGACTTTGACTTTGGATAACTACCAAGTCTTTTATCCTTCAGATTATCATATGATTCTTCGTCAAACTCCTTTTTAGCATATCCCATCTTGGAACCATAGGGACGACGACCAGATGCTTTGTCCTTAGCACGAATTTCTGCCTGAGCACGGGCAGCTGCTGCACGACCTTCTTTGGTCTTTGGACGACCATACTTATCCCAGGATGCTTCCTTCATTGATCCACGAGTTCTTTCAGCCTTATCATGATCAAAGTTTGGATCCTTCATGGGATCATAATCCTTGAATAATTTAACTTTCTTACCCTTATATTTCGATGTTACTCTATCAGCGTATTCTTTAGGTGACTCACCAGGTTCTCTTGCCTCATCAACCTTTTTCTTCTCTAATTTATCAAGTGCTTTTTGATTTGCCTTGATTGCTTTGTCATATCCACCACCTGGTTTGCCAACACCACCATGCTTTCCACCAGGTCTACCGAATGGATCTTTCTCTTCTTTAACTTCAGGGTTGATGACGACCTTATTCTTTACCTTCTTCTCGGTAATTTCTTTCTCGTCCTCATCAGTGCTCGCAACCGCAGTCGCTGCTTCCTCCTTTAGTTTTTTTTTTCGCGCAATAGCAGCACCAACTGCCTTGCGACGATTTAGGAGATACTTATCTGTCTTGTCATGATCACCGTCATTATCGATGTCCTTATCTTCCTTGCCCACAGCGTCAAGTTTCTCGGACATGAAAACGTTTGCCATCGCACGAAGAGTGATGGTCTCAGAGTTTTCTTGGATAAAGTTATCAGACATTTCTACCAGATCCAGTCTTGTATATGTTTTTATTTATGAGGGATTTAACTTTGTCGTTAGGAGTCAACTTCTCAACGTACTTACGATAAGAATCAGTGCCCACTCCACGTTGGGAAGCGGGAACACCTGCCCTGTCAGTAAATGTTTCTGTGATATCACGAATCCAGGACTTAAACATCAGTCCCTCTTTGGTCACTGCGATGATGTGGTTAGCACCTTTACGAATAACACGACCAATCAAACCAGTATTGAGACTCTCAACAAGAGTTCCTACATTGAATACTTTTTCATTAATATAGTTCTCACGAAGACTCTTCCAATCAAACTTAGGAGCAATCTCCCAAGTCTCTGCCTTAACAGACATACTCTTACGAACAGTATTGAAGAGTTGTTGTGCAAGTTTTGGTTTTGTTCCTGGTGGAAGACCAGCAGCAAATCCTTCTGCGTCACCATCAATTGCTAACTTTCTAAGTTTAGATGCAGACATACCTTCGACGCCTTCAGCATCGGGGTCCCGCTCTCCTGCAGAGATGACGTTAATCTCATCAAAATTATAGAGTTGCCCGTTGTACTTATTTGCGAGGGTCTCAAACTCTTTCTGTCTATCAGCACCAACCACGATGTTGACACTGGCAAATCCTTCGACATCTGCTTGCTTCAATGCATCAAGAATAGTTTTAATGCTAGCATCAAATACAATGTTGTTAGCATGATCAGGGAACAACTGCTTCATGAACTCTACTTTAGTCTGAGAGTCCAGAGGATTTTTCTTTGCGTCCTGAGAGTGAGAGGGATAAACGTAATACTGTTCACCATCAGCAGTATCTGCAATGGTGTCTAAAAGTTTTGCGTGTCCAGCAGTTGGAGGATTGAAACGACCGAAACCAAGAGTGACTACCCCTCTAGTCTTTTCGACCTCCTGCTCAGGTTCGGCTTCTGGTGCAGCTTGTTGCGCTCCCTGATCATTGCCAGCAGGGGGTTCGTCGGGGAGTGCTTGTCTTGCTGCTGCTCCTGGTTTATCAGGATCTGTTCCAGCAGAGGGTCTCCTTCCACTGGAGAAAACCAATTTGCCATCGACTGTCCTCGCAACTACTTTACCGCTTGGATCTACCCAACCACCATGACCATCACCAGAAAGACCTAACCTCTTGGCTTGTCTGGCAGCTTGAGTAACACTTTCAGATAGAAATCTAGAAAAACTTTTCATTTATCCCAGGACTTCACAAGAGTAACATTGGCACGACGGAACTTATCATCTACTAGTTTGTAAGCACGATCATTGACGACAACATAACCCTCAGGATCACTGTGAACGAATCCACGATCAGTCTTCATGAAAGTGTCAATGGTGCGAACTTTATTGAGTTGATTTATGATGAGTTTCTTTACAGCACGAATATTGATATAGGATGCTACCGTGAAATAGATAGCGTTCTCATTTGCTGCGATGAACTTGAGTCCATCAGTTTTCATCTGTAAATATTTAGCCTTTGCAGCACTGGACTTCTTAGACAGCATCTCCTCGTTCATGCGGGCAGCAAAGAAACGTGCGAAGTCAGCAGCAACTCCACGAGTATTGACAAGTGCCTTACCTTTACGGACTTCTTTGTTGAAGAACTGTTTGAACATAACAGACATGACGAAACGAGATTCACCAGTCTGACCCAGAAGATCAAGGAAAGAAGATGCCTGCTTGAGAGAACCGATGGTACGGTTGATCTGACTCATGAACTTCCTAGCTTCACCAGGGGTAAAGCGAGAAATACCAGAAGCATCAGTGAAGTTGGCACTAGCAACAAACACATCCCTGGTGCTGGTAATCTCAGGTGCTTCGTATGCGACTTGAGCAGTCTGGATAGAAGGACCAGCATAGGTAGTGTGGAACACAATACCCATCTTTGCAATCAGAACTTGCTTGGCAAGTGGTGAGGAAAGAGGAACAGAGTATGTAACTGTATTAGGAGTGAAGGTGACAACCTTACCCTTACGGGTCAGTCCCAGTTGCAGGTCATCAGTGTAGAGAAGGTCACCCTGAACAATACCACTGATATTCAGTTGTGGAAGATATGCAAGACATGTCTTGAGTTTCTCTGCAAGAGCACCCTTGTACCAACCATCGATGTCAGCATCGGAGAAGCAGACCTTGGGGTTGGTCTTGTTGAATACAGACTTGGTGCCGACAAAGAACTTGCCAGTCTGAGGGTCGGTGCCGCAAACAACAGCGGGAGCACCGTCCCACTTGGTGGTGATGCCAAGATTACTCTGCTTACCTGACAGGAAACTACCAGCATCCTGAAGGACTTTGACCACATCCATACCACCGTCACTGCCACGGTTCAGGATCTCGTCTTCCAGGTGTTCGAGGTGGGTGTTTTTCATACCCATATTATACAGCGTATTCTGCTGGAGTAGGGAGGGAGTGGACACTTGTTTATCCGACCACCTTAAATGCAGGATCGAGGAAGTATAACGCATCATCATCACTCAGTTGATCTAGATCAAAATTACTTACTGATGGTTTTCTATCAATAAGAAGAGCAGTGGAAAATCTATACTTCCATGGTTCAGTTCTACTACCACTTGGCTTTCTTCTTATTCTTAGTTTCAGTGTACCATCAAATTTTTTCACACCAATGGTAGATAGTCCAGCTGGATCAGAAGACATATAATACAAACCATATCCACCAATTTGAATATAGTGTGTACTTTTAGTACCGTAATAACTGAATAGTGTTTGAACCTGTGGGGCATCACTACCTTTCAAAATAATATCTTTAAAATTTTCTCTGTCATAGTCAAGGTCTCTCTGCGACATATTTTGAGCTGGTCCAGTATGAGAATAAATTTTTGGTCTTCCAGCTGAACCCCATTCCCTCTGGACGATTCTAGGAACTCCCATAGCATTGAGGAGTGATCTCATCTGCCTACCCTCTGGACTATCTTGACCAGCAAGATACCAAGTTCCATCAGGTTTACACTTAAGTCCACTCTGACCAAAGTCAGCAGCAGTATCTAATTTAACTTCTAATTTTATTCTCTTCTTTGCTTTCGCTGGAGTTCCTCCAGCAGCATTAGATGATGGTGCTACCTCCAACATCAAATCTGGAAGATCATTAGCAGCTCCAGCAGGAACAAAAGATGGTGGAACTAAACCAATCTGTTTGTATTGGTAATACAGTTTATCTTCATACATGAATCCCCCACCACCAGACTTGAAGTAGTGAGCCATACCTTTGGCTTCGTACATATCATAATAGTCTGGATCAGAATTAGGTTCAGAGATTTCTCTAGGCATAAAAAAGAGGGACTATTCTTCCCTCTTATTTAGAGCAAATTTTCAGTATTGTATATGGGATTTTCATTTACTACTGCTTGAATCATTTTGGAATGTTCATCTACACACTTACCCCAGAGTTCTCTATATTCTTTTGCTTTTTCTTCATCTTTCAAACCAAACTTATAGTTATACCATTCTCTCCAAAGCGCAGCACACTTATCACTTTTTCTCTGTAGGTGTGGTTCCCTGTACATTGGAAAGATATTCCTTTTCTGATTGATAGGGATGCTTTTGTTTTGTCCAGATTTCATATCCTTCCATAATATCAGGTATTAACCACTGGTCCACACGGTAACAATATTTCCAATTGACTGGTTGAATGCAGTTCACCACGACGACTTGGAAAAATGCTACCACATGAATCCAGACCGTATACATTACTCTTCGTCGTCTAGAAAGTTTCCAAACAATCCACTGCTACCAGGTTCACGATTCTCTAGTTTATCTAGGATATCATCAGCGTGTTGCATTGTTGCAATCTGTTTGATCATGTCTGCAATTGCAGTGCAGACCATTGGACGTTCTTGCCTAGCAGCAAAGGAAAGAGCATTTCTCAGATGAGATTCTGCTTCTTCCAAACTAAATTTTACTGAATCAGACAGTGCCATCAGTTACTTCCTCCAGATGTTTTTCGATAGATTCTATCACTTCACGGACAACGACAATCCGATCAGGCACACACTTTGGATCTTGTGTGAATCCTTTCTGTGTTTCCACCAACGCTTCATGAACCAAGAAAGCTTGAATGGGTGAAAGTTCTAAGTTGAATGTAGTCATTTGCTATAAGTGTCGTAATTTAATTTATCATCAATTTTCTTTTGGTCTCTAGCATCATCGACCAGTTTAACTTTGTAAATGGTTTTACGAGCAAACTTTTGATCGAGTTTTAGTTTACCAAAATACAATGCTGCGATCCAAACGGTGAAAAGAAACCCGTCGAACCAAGTCATTGTGTTCCATGCTTCTACTGCAGCGTCCATCAGACATCTCCTTCTTTACGGTTTTCAGAATAGTGAGCATCAAACTCACCACCAGGATAACGTGCTTTGAGTTTATCAATATTCATCTGCACGATTTCATCAAGAGAGATATCAAGACCCATACATGCCTGCATAACATACCACATGATGTCACCCAGTTCACGCTTCAGGTGAAACAGGTTATCTTCGTTGACAGGTTTGCCTTGGAAAATAATCTTCTTAATGATTTCAGTAAACTCACCTGCCTCAGCACACATGCCTACAGAAGCAGTAAGCAATCGCTCGACAGGAAAGTTGTCTTTTTCGATGAGATCGACAACTCTTGCACCGAAATCGTAACTGTCTTTACTTTCTTTTGACGTGACGGCATTGACAAACTCTTTGTACTTTTCGTAATCAATCATGATAAGTGGGAATAAATGGTTCTTGTTGGGAATCAGGCAAGTATTTTTCTTGCTTTGGTTCTATAAGATCGGGGTGTGGAGCATAGAGTGGTCCTTCATAATCTCCTGCAAATTCAACTCCGTCCCAAGTAACAACTTCGCTAGTAGGGAGTTCTTTGGGGATTTCAATATCAACTACAGGACCCATCAAATGATTTGTGCTTTTCACATACTCTCTATTTTCAGGATCGTAACTGACCAGCATGATGGCATCACTTTCCCACCCACAATCAGCAATCTTCCTGCCATCTTTTTTTGAAATTACTGAGTAATAAACAGCAGGGTTATACTTTTTTAACATTAGAAGTTTAGTTTAGCAAACTTATCTTTAAGTGGTGTCTCTTCATTGTATTCGATTTCATCACCCCTGTCAAGGATATCATCTTGTGCTGATTGTTCACAATCATACAGACGCATCTTTGCCCTATCAATGCCAACAACAAATCTCTTGAAGACACTAAGGTCATTATAACGGTTTTTCAACTGTTTGACCATGATTTGATTTAGTCCTTCCAACTCCTCGGTGCTAATAAGGGCAAACATAAGATCAGCAGTAGCAGGGAGACCAAAGGACTCAGAAGTGTCAGTAAGGTCAACGTCACTGCTACTATAACCGCTACGAGTGGTCTGGGTGGCAGATATGATAGGGACCTCGGCTTCGCAAGCCAATCCTCTAAGCTCTTCTGCAATAGACTTAATATAGCTATATGAATTGACAGAACCAAGTTTGCTATAGCGGGAACTAGCACAAATATTGAGATAATCAATAAAAATGATGTCTGGTTTAAATGACCGCTTAAGTTGAAGTTCATTCAAAAGTGCTCTGAAGTGACCTTCATGAGCAGCAGCAGTAGGGTACTCTTTAATTATAAGAGTTCCCTGAGTCTTCTTGGTAAGGTTGGTTACCTTGCTTTCAAACATCTGTTTTGGAAGGTCACCAATATCCTGAATATTTACGTTAAGGAGATTAGCGTCAATTCGTTCTGCAATTTTTTCTTCAGCCATCTCAAGCGTGATATAAAGCACATTCTTCCCCTGTAGTAAGACGGAAGATGCGACATGGCACATAAAGAGACTCTTACCGACACCAGTGCCAGCCAAAGCAATGTTAAGAGTTTTATTCGGGAGACCACCCTTTGTAATCTTGTTAAAGAATTCGAGATCAAAGGGAATCTTGTCTTCTTTCTGGTGATAGAAATCATATCGTTCCTCATAATCTTCCAAGTAATCATGACCAACGTTGTTGTCAAAACAGACCGCTAAGGCATCCTGAAGAATTGTTGGGATAGCATCCCTACTCTTCTTCTCGTCACCACCATCCGCAATACGGATAGACTCCATCAATGCCAAATAAATGGCACGATCCTTACACCACTTCTCTGTACTATCAAGCAACCAACTCTGATTAATCTCTTGTGGAACTAGAAGACTTACAATCTTCAATGCATCAGAGTATTCATCCTGAGTCAAATCAGTTCTATTCTTAATCTCAATAGAAATAATTTCCTGAGATGGAAGCTTATCATATTTTGCAATGAACTGTGAGACCTCTTCAAACAAGACTCTCTCAATCCTATTGTCAAAATAATCTGGTTCAATATGAGGCAGAACCTTTCTCAGGTATTCTTCATTGTAAATCAGATTAGTAAGGATTGTACTTTCGATTCTGTCCTTCATAGGTAATGAAAATAACCACTAACGATATACTTGTCTCCGCTCACTGGGGGTAAACCAGAATGTGGAAACATCCAAAGAGGAGGAAATACGACCATTCTACCACTCTTTGGTTTGACGTGGTTCATGTCACCATTATAACCACTAAAGAGAGTTTCACCACCTTCATCAACATCATTCAGATAGATGAAGAAAGCGAGATATCTCTTGGCAGATTTGTAATCAGCAACGTCTACATGCTCATCAAATCTTTCCTTGCCACCAGGAACATATTTTTTTATGCGAAACATTTCCCAAGAATGTTTCTTTGGTAGAAACTTGATTCTTAGATCTTCTGCATACTTTTGAGTATGTTCTTTACATGCACTAGCAAGTTCTTTTGAGAATGGATGAGAAGCTCCAAGACTTTCTGTAAGATTATATTGAGTAAAAGTAGGAAGTCCTCCATGATCTACTGGATCATGAAAGACTTTATTTGCCTCAAAGAAACTAACTAGTTTCTTACAAAATTCTGTATCTAGAGCATCATCATATACTCTAACGTAATCAGACAGAAGCTCCATAAGCAAACTCCTTCTGTGCAGTTTCATCAAGTGCCTGCATTACTTCTGCAGTAAAATACTTTTCTGGTTCGGCAAGGATTTGTTTTGCATAGAGTTTCTTACCATCAATTTCATATCGTCCTGCGACGTTCTTCCAAAGTCCGCCAACCTCACCGAGTTCAAGAAGACCGTAATAACGATCAAGACCACGCTCATCGTAATAAAGACGCACTTCCACATCTTGGTTCTCCTTGCTCAGACGTGACTTAGCAGTCTTTGCCTTGATAATGTTTCCGACGATATCTGTTCCAACTTTTTCTTTTTTCTTGCTGAGATATATGATGGTAGAGGCAGCATACTTAAGACCACTACCACCACCCATCTCTTTAGTAGGAACATAAGAACCGATGACATCATAAGTGTGGTTCGTGACAATCATAGGTATGTTAGCCTGTCCCAACTTCAATGTCAACATACGAAAGGCACCTTTGACCAGTTGTGATTTTGTCATATCACGAACTTGCTTATCGTTCAGAGCATCGGTAATCTCCTTCTCGGTAGACAACATGCCAAGAGAATCCAACACAAACATACAAGGTTTGCGTTCGTCAGCATCTTTCTTCAGATAGATATCAACCGCTTTGAGTGCCTTGGCACGAAACTCTTCAATGGTAACAACATTGACTACGACAACCCTGCTAAGGTCAATGCCTCTGGACTCAAGTAATCCCTTATTAACAGCTGCCTCAGTATCAAAATAGAGACAATAACCATCGGGATTGGAATCGAGAAAATTCTTAACCACGGCGAGACTGAAGAAAGTCTTTCCAGTAGAAGACTCTCCAGCAATAGCAGTAATCTTATTCCTAGATACACCACCAAATACACTACCTGATACGAGTGCATTAAAAATGTACGAACCTGTGTCAACAAATTCTTCATTCTCTTCAATGTCTGCTGCTAGTTTGGTGTATTCATCACCAATCTCTTTTACAATATCCTTTAGAAAGTCCATCAAATAACAAACCCAAACTGTTCACGAATAATTTTCTTATAAGGACCACCAGGATTTTCTTCACGAACTTCTTTGATGATCTTTAGTTTCTGATAAAGAGCAGCGTCACCACCCAGTCGCAATGCACTTACAATAGTTGCGAGTTCCTCATCATTAATAGGCAAATCCATCAATGCCACCTCAATGTCTTTAGGTATTCTAGCACATTCTCACGAACATCCATCAATTCATGGAAACATTTTTGATTGTGAGCGCAGGCTCTGAGAGTAGGATCTGGTTCAATAACAGACTCAATGAAAATATCAAGACCTCTGTTCCACTTGTCTTGTTTAGTTTCACCATCTGGGATAGTGTTTTGGTCTTTCATGCGAAGAATAGTTCGAGGTTTACAGTCTTCTCAATGTTCCATCCGATAACATCAAGAATAATTTTTAAAGGATCTAAGAAAGATTTTTCAAATTGCAATTCGTAATCTATATACTTGTTCAGATCCAGTTCTTTAGGAAAGTCTTGAATGAATGAAATTACATTCTCATGAATGGGGTTTGGACTTTTCAAGTAGCAGAACTTGATCTTCTCACCGTTATCAATCAGGGAGTATTTATTTGTAAGCTTTCTCTCTTTGATAAGGTGATTGAACATTAAAGCACCACGACAATGGATAGGAGTTCCCTTCACATAAATGCTACTGCTACTCTTATACTTCTGAACATCAGAGACCGATCTAGGAAAAGAAACGTCCTCTGGTGGGAGCGATTTGAATTTAGTTCTACACTTATCAATATAATCAATCACATCATCTTCTGTGCCCGTCATCATAAGTTTCAGGGCTTCCTTAATCATAACACGACATGCAGCAGGAGTCGATGACTTGACTGCCTCAATGCCCATAATCTTTAGTTTTGGTTCAGCATATGCCACACCCTCACTGTTCCATACGTTGAGAATATACCGTTTCTTGGCAGTCCAAATACCACGATCGGCAATATTCTCACGTTTCATGCTCATCTTCTGATCATACGCATTAACATACGTTGCCAGATTTTGATATGATGATTCGATAAAAGGTTCCAGTTTTTCTTGGCAGATCTTATCAAGTATGGAAACAATTGCTGCTTTGTCGCCAGACTTAGCACCAAAAAATTCATCAACGATAGGTCCAAGATTAAGATAGATCGAATCAGTATCTGATGCGATAACATAGTCCTCGTTTTCTGTGGACAAGAGTTTATTTAGGTATTCATTCATACGGTTCTCAATCCAACGAATTGAGACTTGACCCGAGAGTGTGATTGCTTCTGCGTTTGCTAGTTTGTAATACCTGAAATATTGATTACCAATAGCACCATAAGCAGAGTTAAGAGCAATCTTCTTCGCCATTTGAATGTTGTTACATCTGGAGATCTCCTTTTTAAGTGCATCAGTAGGAGTCTTCTCGTACTCCTGCTTTGCCTTGAGCATCCTTTTCTTGAAGATGACACGTTCACCATACATCTTGTCCATTAGTTCTGGCAAGAAACCACGCACGTCCTTACGATACATTGCACCGTTAGCACAGACAGCATAGTCCTTGTGCATCTCAAAATTTATCTCCTCATTAAGTACACGGTCAACGTTTGCTGTTGGATGCCGCTCCTCCACCAGGGTTTCTGGGGAGATGTTGTACTGCATGATAAGATGAGGGTACAGGGAATTAAGGTCAAAACTGACCACCCAATCATAACGCCCAGGAATCGGTTCTTTAACGTAGGCACCAGCATACTTGTCACTTTTAGATGAGTCCTTTTTAGGAGGAATAACAATGTTGTTTTTCTTCAGGTAATTGTAGATGATGGTATCCCACATCCTTACCTGGTAGAAAACATCATTATAGTTCACCTTGGCATCATATGCCATAGTAATTGCAAGTTCGATAAGTTTCATCTTGTCTTCCAGACGGTCAACAAGTTCCACGTCAATGATGTTGTATTCTACGAACTTCTGCCAACCATTAGTGTAGAAGTCTTGGAAAGTATCGAACTCAGAGTGATCAAGTTTCTTCTGTCCCAGTTCTACGCTTGCAATATAATCCAGACGATAAGATTCCTGGTTGGTGTAAGTAAACTTACGATACAACTCAAGGTAATCCAATTGAGTGATACCACCCACGTCATAGGTCTTGTATTGCTTACCTTTGATATACAGTTCTTTCTGACTCACCAGACCCCAGGGAGAGAACCTACGGCACCTCTTCTCCCCTAGAACACGGTCAATACGTCCCACAAGGTATGGGATATCGAACAGTTGAATATTCCACCCAGTGACCACATCAGGCATGTTCTCTTCCCACCACTGACTGAAGTCGGAGAGCATATCATACTCATTGTTGAACTGCTTGTAGTAGTGGTTACCTTGCTTCAGTTTGAAAGGTCCAACACCCCAAGTGATAATCTCTTTAGTGGTATAGTCCTGCACCGTGATGAGAAGAATCTCCTGGTCAGCGGACTCGACATCAGGAAACCCGTTCTCTGAACGGGTCTCAATGTCAATCGTCAGAAGACGAATCTTGCTAATATCAAACTTAATCTCTTCTTCAGGGTATTTCTCTGCAATGTATTGATAGATATATCTCTCGTTACCATAGATCTCAAATCCATCTACACCGTCATACTGCTTGAAAAACTCACGACATTCCCGAACGGTGCCAGGTTTTACAGACTGTACATACTCACCCTCAAGCGTTTTATAGTTGGTCTTCTTTTTAGAAGGCACAAAAAGAGTCGGTTGAAATTCCTCACGGACCATGAAGTGTTTGCCATCTTCATAACCCCTGACAAGAAACTTGTCCCCGACCATCTGAACGTTAGTGTAGAACTTCATTCAATCTGTTTTAAGTATTTGTCAAGTAGTTCACCCTTAGGGTCAACGAAGGTCAGGACATCATCTGACCTAATCATTATATCATTTTGGTTGGTGAAATCCAACCAGTCTGTAATCTCAAGTGAAGGTCTCTCAACCAAATATGGTTTGATTAAACGACAATCTGGTTCACCAATCTGTCCGATTACTTCTTCAACTGTGGCAATCAGCAGCGTATTATTCTTCAGTAAAAGACACTTCACCATCTTCTTCTCCTCCATCTGTACATTCCTCATACATGTCTAAAAGTTCTTTGATTGGATCTACATAGGTGACAATCCAATCTTTTGAAATTACCATCTTTTTGTCTGCACTCAAAGCGATCCAAGACTCTAAACGCACACCCAACTTATCTGGTGTTTGGACACCATCCTCTGTCAGGAGGAGATTGCCAACATCAGTATGAACAACCAGAGGATTCTCAAACAAGAACCCATTGACTTTCTCTCCAGAAAAAATTTGTTTTACATCAGAGATTACTTGCTCACCAGACTTGAGCAAAACAAGTTTTACAGACATGAGATACTTTAACCTTTACTTATTATACCAATGAAAAAGGGAGGTGTCAACTGGAGTGTGCCAGTTACCTCCCTGTCTGCGCCGACGATAGTCAGTTGTATTTAGAGATAATCCTTTCGTTGATGATGTTCTGGAATTACTTTTCCGAGTTTGACCACCAATAGTCCGTCTTCGAACGTGACCTCTTGGATTTCTGTGTCGTCGGATATAGTCCAGACTCGTTCAAAACTTCTTTGAGCCAGACCCTTGTGGACAAACGTTCTGTCCTCCCCCTCCACCTTTTGCCCTTTGATAAAAAGTTTTCCATACTCTGTGAAAACATTTACCTCCTCCTTTTTAAATCCTGCTAATGCAATTTCTAAAATAGACTCATGATTATTTAACTGAATCAGATTGTATGGAGGGTAATTAGATGAAGTTGTTTGTTCAAAGATTCTTTCAAAGTAATCATCCAGACCAATACTGTTCCTTGTAATCCTATCAAGGAGCGCAGGAAGATCGGCAGTGTGATAACGTGCGAGGTTAGTCATTTGTACTTCTCCTTTTAAAGCGAGATTAGATTGTGTGGTCCCAGAAGGCAACCGTTATTAAAGGATAATACATAAACCTTTAATAAGACAAATCTATATTAAAGGTTTAGATATCCACTACTATTTAACCATAAAACATAAAAAAGACGGGTGTGGTAACCCGTCTTTTAGTAGCGTATATTCCGTATGTAGCGTGTCACGCACGAAGGGTGACATTCTATTTATTCGGTTACCTCTACCTTCTTACGACCAATGTTATATTTCGTTTCCAAAATCCACTCACCCTTATCTTTGAACGATAAGACTTTAATCTGATTCAAAGGTGCAAGATCTGCAATCTTTTCTTGCCCAAGAGAACAGATTTCAACCAGTCCCCAGTCAGCAAGTAACTGAACAATACGATTACGACGTTGAACATCGTTCACCGTAAGGTTTGCTCTCTTGCCATCCAAGGCAAACAGTTCTTTAAAGTGGACAATATAATACTTGCCCTGCTTATGAAGGATATGACATGACTGATATAACTTCTTTTCCTTGCGAGAAGCAACACCAATACGAGTTAGGGTTTCACGAACCTTAAGAAAATCATCTGGTTCAGATAGGACAACCTCAACCATTTGGCTAGGATCCCAGTTGACTTCAGGTTCTTGCACGACGCTCATTTCATTCCTCCAGTATCAAGTCTAGACTTGATGTATTCAAGTTGATCTTTGTTTAGAATTTTAAGTGCTTGCTGCGCCTTCTCATTACTATAACCATAATAAGATTTAACAGCATCAAGATCTTTCACTTTCTCCTTGCGAAGCCAGGGAGAGAATCTTTTCTTTTTACGCAAACTATTTAGAAGAAAATCATATTGAAGTTTAAGATCCAATGAATGATGCTTATTCATCTCATTAGCAAACATCAGAGAATCAATAGATCCCGACAGACATTTGTTCACGATGAAGGCAGGATACTTCTCTGTCGGATCCTCGTCTAAGATATTCTTTTTGGTCTCGTTGATTGATTTGAGCCAGTCCTTTAGTTCCATTCCAGTGCCTGATTACTCCAGATATAATAAAAGTGTTAGTGACCAAGTAACTAATAAAAATACAGGTACGGATGCCAGCAATAAAATTTGCTTCTCGATCATTTCGTCCATCCTTCTCACCTAAGGCTTTGCACCAAAGTCTCCACATCACATCTTTGCATTGATACCAACAACTGTAGCTCCAGGATTTCTAGCAAGAGCGATTTGTCTTGCGTGTTGATAGTCACGGGCATAAACTTCTTCCTTGAAGACCTGACCAGCGACATAGAGTTTAACTTCGCATTTCATAAAAAGTTCTCCAAACTATTGACTGCATTCTTATAGTTAGTCACTAACAATTCTTTCTTCACATTATCTTTAGTTCCCTTGTCACCACGGTGAACCATGGAATAACGGAGATCAAACTCACTACACTCGTAATCTTTATACAGTTCCAAGAGTCTGTCGTTCACGTTGTAGGTAATCATGAACTTGTTATTGATCTTGTAAACCTCTTCAGCAAATCGTTCATGGTCAAAAGACTTGTGCATCTCACGGTTCTTTCCATACAGAAAGTCTTTGATGTCATAAGGAGGATCCAAGAAGATAAAGGTATCATCATCCTCACCACCAAGAAGATTGGAATAATCAATATTGGTGATCTTCCAATTCCTAATTAGATTGGAAAACTTTCTGAGTTTCTGTGCTCCTACAAGAGAGAAGTTCGCTCTGGAAGCAGTTACAGAGAAACTACTATTCTGAGTAAGACCAGAATAAGAGCACTTATTCATGATGAAGAAACTGATCGCTTGGTCTACACCAGTCTGACTATCAATAGACTCAGAAATCTCTGTGAAGAGTTTCTCATGGGCTTCATCATCATTGATGATCTTAGATTTAATTTCATAGATCCTCTCTGACAATTCCTCACCATTGTCCCTCAACTGTACCCAGAAGTTGTACAGAGGAACGTACAAGTCATTGATCCATATATCGGCACTGGGATATGCCTGGGCAACATAGATTGCCATTGATCCACCACCAATGAATGGCTCACGATAATGCTTCAGAGTAGACGGAAGCAGAGGTGCGAGTGTTGGGATTGCCTTCGACTTACCGCCAGGATATCGAAGGGGTGTCTTCAATGGATATTTTGCCATCAGTTACGGAGGGGAGTTTCTTCAATAACAAATGATCCTCTCATCACAATACATTCTTCATCGGAAGTGTAGAATGGGAATGATTGAAGAAGAACACTAGAGGGATATACTAGTATAGTCCCCTCGTCTGCTTTTGTAAAGATAAAATCTCTAGTAGAAATCTTACCAATGGGATTGGCATAGATCATCTGAGTTTTAGCAGCACATGGATGAAGAGTCTTTTCATTTCTAGGATGTGCAATTTCGTCCTCAATATCATATGGAATATTGATATACAAAGCAAAAGCCATGTCACCACCAAGTACTTGTGTCGGTGGCATGAAATCACCTTTCTTTCTATATTCAACCCAAGACTCTAGAACTCTCCATCTGCAGTTTGATGGTGGTGGCATGACAAGTTCTTTGAGTGCGTTAAAGGCAATGTTTGCAACAACATCGACCATGAACGAAGATGCACCATAACATTCCTCCACGTTGGATGACGTTTGAATATCATACTTCAGAGGACTTGCTTTCAACTCTTTAGCGTATCTTTTGATGAGGTTTACATCATCCTCCTCCAATTGATACAAACCAAACGGAACTGGTGCAACAGGGGAACTTGTTAGTCTTTCAGAATCATACTTACTCATGGGTCACAAAATCAATTTTTTTTCTTGGGGGGTAATAATATTACCAAACATCTCTTTATATTTTTGAGATACGCTATCTTGCACCTCTGCCACATAAATGACATGTTTGAGGTTCATGGTGATCTCAGGTTCCTCCTTACTGATAACAGTAGCCCATGGAGCAAATCCAATGCTCTGACCAGTAGGAAGAACGACAAGACCATTCTTCACGGTAATGGTGTCATCGGTTTCAGAAGAGACAACCTCTGCAACGATTTCTTCACCAGTTACAATACGAATTAGTTTTACATTCATTTGAATTCACACTCCACCATAATTTCAGTTAATGCTGCTAGGAGATTGATCTCCTGGTCTGCTACGAAAGCAATTTGATACTGATACTTAGCAACAATGAGGACAGCAGCAGCAATGCTAGGACCTTCAAGGGTGCTATAAAGAGCATCGTAAACACGGCGAAGAAGTACGCTAGGATCATTGTCCAGATTATCAACGACCCACTTACGGACCTCAGGGAAATTCTTTTCTTTAAGGTTTCTAATAAGATCATTTACAGATACGTCAGAGAACGAAGCAAGGATTGCTGAGTCAATTTTACCACCGACAGCATACCTTTGGCACTCATTTAGGACACGTCTCCAGTCTGGGAAGTGTTTGTTGATGAGTTGGGCAAGGACTTTCTTATCCGACTCAACACCCTCCGAATCCAAGATTTGCGAGAGACGCTTGAAGAACTCTGCTGCGATGGCAGGTTTGTGCTTTCCACTGATGGCAAAGTCGATGACGGCACATCTTGAGTGGAGGGGCTCAAGGATTTTGTTTTTGAAGTTACAGGTGAAAATGAATCGGCAATTGTTATAAAATGCCTCAATGTTTGCCCGTAAGAGGAGCTGTACGTCGTGGGTAGTGTTGTCAGCTTCGTCAATAATGATGACTTTGTGCTTAGCATCTGCCGAAAGTGATACGGTCGAAGCAAAGTTCTTTGCTTGATTCCGCACCGTGTCAAGAAATCTTCCTTCATCGGATCCGTTGATAATAATGTAGTCGCATTCTAGTTGTTCACACAATGCTCTGGCAATAGTAGTCTTGCCAATTCCAGGAGGTCCTGACAAAAGGAGATTAGGAATCTCACCTTTATCTAGGAACTCTTGAAACATAGTTTTTGTTTCCTCAGGGAGGATACAATCACTGATGGTTTTGGGTCGATACTTTTCAACCCAGAGAAATTCATCACGCATAATTAAAAACAAAATTCAATGAGTTTTTGACCTACAGCTTGAGGTTTGTCCTCATAGTATAACGCTTCTGCTTCATTATCCCAAGCATCATTTGCTATTGTGCCAGGATAATAATTGTTTTTACAGAACTGTGCAGCATGAAGTGCCTCATGATCAACGGTTCTATTAAACTCCAAGATCTGTCTTGGTTTGTTGGGAAAAACTTCCTTGATAGACTCAGTGCAGACAACAATCATGATTGATTTATTCTCTGCATCCGAAGTTGCAAATCCAGAATAATGCCCTTCGTCACAAAAACCAACATCTTGATAGACAGGGATATCTGCCTTTCTCAATAGAGCGAGAATAGTTTCTCTCTCTGGTGTGAGATATGGAATGTCGTCAAGCATAACAGAAAAGAAAATCGTTTACCAATTGCTCAGATTTTTCTTTGCCAAACCTATTGCTCAAATAACCACTTACAGGATCCAACTCCTTCATATAGGTGTCAAAATCTTTGTAAGTTGCATACATGAAGTTCTGGTTGGGTTGCATCAATTCTAGCATCTCCTTGTACGCAAGTAAATATGCCTTGAAATCATCAAGGTAATTATTCACTTGATCCATCCTGCACCTTCTCACAAAGATATTCTCTGAGAAATGATTACCTGGTTCAAAGAATCTAAAACTCCCAGTGGCTATTGGTAGATCTGGGTGAGAAAAGAGATGATTCTCTACTGGATGTTGAAAGTCAAATACAATGATGACCTTCTTATCAAAGAATCCCATAAGATCCATACCGAAGCACGGAACATCTCTACCAGTTCTTGGGTAGATGATGTTGTTGTAGATACAGGATTTTTCATCCCAAATCTCAACTTCTCTGGACTTGTTTATGTACTTTTCCTTAGGTGTCCCATACAACTTAGCAGTCAATCCATCCCACTCAGCCCAAGTAGAGTGATGATAGAGTTCAGGAAAAGTTTCAAAGATGAGTTCCTTGTACCCATCCCAAAGATTTTTTACACCCATGCTGGTTTACGATCAGGTAACCTACGATAATTGTCCTTCACCCAAGGTTTGGAAGAGATGTACATCCTGTAAGCGGTGAACGTATCAATGCTATCATCAAACTTCCATTCTTCTGGCATGGCACGAGCAAACTCATCTGCCATACAATAGCAAGTGATAGATTTACCAGAGTGTTTGTGAAACATTTTCTTTGCTTCAAACAGAGTCGGCAGGCAAGAATGCAGTTTACCAAACCTCTGACGATACTCTTCACACAGAGAGAGTCCGTGTGCGATTAACCATGCGGTATTATAGTGGTTCTTTGCTGCCCAGACAGTGCAGGGATGATTACGAAACGCACCTTTCTTGGTTGCATAGTATCCACCATCTTTCTTTGGCAGTGGACCCCAATCATAATACCAGTCGCTGTAGATAATAGAAAGCATCTGACAGCACTCTAGTGGCATCTTCACAATGTGTTTGTCAGGTAAAACCCTGGCAGACCAGTGAGGACTTTGCTCAGTAACAAAGATGTTCATTCAGGATGACCGTGAGGATCTTCGTCTAAAGGACGTATGAATTGTGATGAAACAATGGAACTTGCTTGCATTGAGTCATACATGTATCTTACTGCAGATTCTGGTAGTGTGTGATCTCCACAAGTGAAAACGTCACAAACTGCCATGCACTTCTCTGGCCAAGTGTGAATACTAATATGAGACTCTGCTAGCAGTGCAACTGCTGTTACGCCATAGGGATCGAACTTATGTGATGAGATGTCCAAGAGTGTGCTCTGTGCCATTACAGCGGCATTTACAAGGACATTACGAATGTATGATTCATCATCACATAGTGCAAATGGTGTTCCCCTGAGAGTAAAGAGAATGTGTCTCATAGTCGTTTTGCACTACCAATTACCTTTGATTTGGGAACAATTTGTTTAAATTGTTTTTCGGCTTCTATGGAACTCTCTGCAACAATCTCATGATAGAAGTAGTGAGTTCCATACTCTGGCAGAATATACTTTATCTGCCAACTAGAACTAGCCATTGTAGGTAGAGTCAGGTTCTAAAGCTATGTAGTAGTTCAGACTATAAGAGTTATTGGTGAACCGTGAAAGAAGTTTGCTTGAGATCACAACATCATAGGAACCAGGAACAATCTTAATGTTCTCAACCTTAAAGTTGAAAGTAAATTCTTTGTCAGTCTCACCAACAACAATCTCAAACTGGTTGGAATTATCGTTCTTCTTGTCACGAACAACCAGTTTGATTACATCTGCTTCACCAACCACAGCAAGATCGGGCAGTTGATAGACCTGTGCTGCCTTCAGCAGTTTATCCAGTTGAGTGCTCTCCAGTTGAAATTCAATATCTTCACTGGGCAAACTGATTGCTTTCTCAGGAGGTGCAACAATCACGCTAGGGTCTGCAAAAGCAAACTTAGCACGAGACTTGCCTTCCTTGATCAGAAGATAAGAATCATTCTTGAAATCAAGTTCAGGACTCTGGTGAAGTGACAGACCATTCAGGAACTGACTAAGATCGTAGATAGCAAAATCACGATCGAATTCTTCATCAACCTCTGCCTCTGCAAGGATGTTCTTCATCACCGAGATGGTGCGAAGTTTAGAACCCTCTTTAACCAGAATAGATTGGTTGATTGAAGAGAAGTTCTTCAGCAGAGTTAGAGTCTTATCAGAAAGTTTCATAAGGGGTTTCAATTTCATTGTTTTGACCAGAGAAGTGGTAGAGAAGAATTGCGTAGTGGATGATCTTCATGATATCCATTTTAGCAGATCCCTTCTTATCATAACGAGATGCATACTTAAGAATGTTACTGCGGCAGAAAGCCTCAGCATCACCCACAGATTCGATAAGATCCAGCGTTTGAATCTTAGAAGAATAGTGAGCAGAATATGTACGAGTAATATAATCTTCTACTTCCTTAATGGTCATATCTTCGTGATACTTCCATTTAGGATTTGTTTTTTGTGGTTCCTTATTTGTCATTGCAGACATCATTTCTAAATTAACAGTGTTTACACTATCAAGATAATTTTGGTATTTGTCATCTAATTGCTGAAAATATTCATCTCCAGCATGGGGTGATTGATCAGCCATATTCAATTCATCATAGAGCAGACTCCAAGCATTCACCATTATATCAAACCTCCTGATTCACGTCAACTTCGGAATCTACGGCATCATACAAACTCAGGAATGCTTGTTTGGTTTCATCATCAAAGCGATTGAGACCAAGATTGATTGCTTTCACTTTATCGTTGAAGATGCTATATGCCTTGATGATGTGAATGAGACGACGGGTGCTGATGACTTCATCGATACCACCATCATAGAAGGTCTTACGAATGATGTCTGCCCAATCACACAGACGCTTGCAGAAGTCAGGAGCAACTACTTTAAGATCACGAGCAACACCTTGCAGAATCTTTGCCTCTACAGCAGTAGGAGGATACTGCTGCTCAAAGGTCAGAGCAAAACGTTCAAGGAATGCTTCGTTCAGAACATTGGTGCCAATGAAACGACCGTCTTCAGAACCCTTACCCTTAGTATTGGCAGTGGCAATAACGTTGAATCCAGCAGCAGGGTGAACCCAACGACCGATCTTCTTGAGGAAGACACCCTTACCTTCTAGAATGGACTGAAGGCAGAGGATTTTATTGGAAGCCAAGTCGATCTCGTCAAGGAGAAGGATTGCTCCACGTTCGAGTGCTTCGATGACAGGACCGTTATGCCATGCAGTATTCCCATCAACAAGCCTAAACCCACCGATAAGGTCATCTTCATCGGTTTCAATAGTAATGTTTACACGAATCAACTCCCGACCCAACTGAGCACAGGCTTGTTCGACCGAGAACGTTTTACCATTACCCGAAAGACCCGTAATAAACGTGGGATAGAAGGTGTTGGACTGAATAATCTTGCGAATATCGTTAAAGTTACCAAACTTGACGAAGGTATCATCTTTCTGAGGGACAAGGTTTTGCTCTACTGCAGGCACAGCAGCGGGTGCTTTGAAAGTTTGTTCCAGTTTTTCTTGGACTGTAAGGTCCCACTTACCACGACCATCTTTGTAGTCTTCAAGTTTTTTCGTGACGGTAGGATAAGACACACCATTCATCGCACAGTATGCACGAAGATCAGCAGATGTAACATTGTTACCGTACAAACTACGGAGTTCTACAAGGAGGTTCTCGGTGTTCAAACGGATAGTCATTTCGGAGTTCATTTGTATGTATACATTATAATCCAAAAAAGCGGGTCTTTGACCCGCAGTGGACAGTTGCTCAAGCGACCATCGCAATGAATTCATTCAGAACTTTCTTGTTCATCTTCTTGGATGCAAGAGACTTCTTGAATGCACTACGGATAGTTGATTTCTTAGCACCCTCTTCGACTTCAAACTCGGTACTGTTGGACAGAGCTGTAGAGACCATCAAGAAAAATGCATCGTATCCAGTGTCAGAAAGGGTGGCAGTCTTTTCCTTTGTCAACTTTGTACAAATAGGATCAATCTTCTTGAAATCATGATTGCAATGCATACGAACCATACGTTTTGCATCACCACTTCCAGCGATACGAATGCCGATGAAGTTAACGTTGGGGAAGTTAAGCTTCAGATTCTCAAGCATAGATTGAGTAAACTTCCAGTATTCATATGGGAACAGTGTCATGGTGCCTGTCTTACGGTCACGGAAGACGGTACGACCATCATCGCAGGTACGCACACCCCAACGACCATCGTCACCATCACCCAACTGGGTAGGGTATTTCCACCAGAAAGTACGGTGGAGTGGTTGTGCCTCACCATCAGTGAGAATCACACAATTCACATTTTGCAGACCATGCTGCTTGATAAAGTTAGGGATGATCTCATAAAGACAGAGAATACTTTCGTTGAGAGGAGTTCCACTCAGTCCCAAGAAAGGTGCTTGTGGATATGACGTATAGACATACTGACCTTCAAGTTTGAAGCGTCCTGCACAAATGGAACAGACGTTCCTCCAAATATTCAGGAGTTGCTTTTCAGATTCCTTATTACTCATCTTGCTAGACAACAGATTCATCAATCCGAAACGATCTGGCAGAGCAAAAACACCTTCCTCCCTCACAAAGAGTGGTTCATCACCGACAAATTGAGTGGGATTATCCAACGTAAAAGCATACACATCATAAGGGATATTCACCTTACGGCAGAACCAAATCAGGTTGTACAACTGCTTGATGGTATCTACCAGGCAGTCACTCATAGAACCAGACCAGTCAAGAATGAACAGAAGTCCATGATTCTTGCCTTCAGGAACAACAGTCACTTTTTTGAAAAGATCGTCATTGTACTTGTAGGTATGTAACTTAGTGCAATCAAGCACACCTGTCCTTGCAATACTGGAGCGGGAATACTGATTTGCAGACTTCTTCATCTCAAACTCTTTGACCAGATAGTTGACTTCTTTCTGGGCAGACTTCTTAAAACTGTTGTAATAAGAATCAATGTGATCAAAACATGTATCGGTTCCAATCTGTTCCCACCATTCACCGATACGATCGTGAATATGTTTGTTGGAAGTAATAATACGGTGCAGGTTTAACTTAGGACGAGAGACGTAATTGTTCTGCTGTGCATGGGGACTAGAAAGATCTGAGATATTTTCATCAAAAGAATTTTGAGTCTTCAACTCTTCTTCAATTTGATCTTCAAATCCACTCTTAGCGTCTGGTTGATCAAAGTCACCAGACATATCATCACTATCCTGTTGATAACTAGGAGTATTCAGGTCTGCGTCTTCACGAAGTTCTCCTTCTTCAGACTCTTCTCCATCATCGACATCAGTATCTTGAGTGTCTTCTCCGCTTGATGAATTAGCAACTTTCTCTTGTTGCGTCTCAGGAGACTTCATAAAGAGGAAGATTGCCTTAGCAGCTTCGATTGCTTCCTCAAAAGTTTCTGCTGCAGCAGTTTGATCAACCAGAACCTGTTCCTCAGGAGTGAATGAAACCTTGAGGAAGGAACCAATTTTGAAATAAAGGTTGACACGATCTGCCAGATTCATTGAGTCAATATCTTCATCAGCAACATTGAAGAAATCTTGATCAGAAAGTTCACTGTATCCACGATAGAAGGTCTTGGGAAGACCAGGATATTTACGCTTCATCAACTTCTCAATGCGAGCATCTTCTGTGATGTTCACAAAACCCATTGGAACACCCTCAACATCCTCATCTGGAGTGAATAGGGCATGTCCAACTTCATGAGACACCAGAAGGTCATACACGGTCTCAGAAGCACGGTTCCAGACAGGCAAAGTGAGAAGACGACGATGCACGTCAAACGATGCTGTAGAGACCTGCCTGTGCTCAATAATCAGATCTTCAGTAGCTAAAAGTTTTGCGAGTGTACCTTTGACTTCTTGAACAGACATCTGAGAACCATTCGTATGTACCCATTATACGAAGAAACCTCCCGTTGCTGGGAGGTCATGTGACACTTTTTAAAGTGCTTCAAACGTGCCTTTGCTTGACGCAGTGCTTGTGGTTTGAGTTTTCGTTTTTGCTCCTTCTTGGAGTGGTGTTGCCAGTTTGGTGTGTTCATGGCATCATTCTACTGAATCCTTTGAACTTTTCAAACTTGATAACGTTTTCAAATTTATCATACATCTCTGTCTTGTGACTGATGACAAAGATGTTTGCGTCTTTGATTACAAACCTAATGATCTTAAGGAAGTCATCTGTTCCAAATCCATCAAGCGATGAATCAAAAACTTCGTCCATGATCAGGAGGTTTGTGTTTGCAGAGTTTTTAAACCTTGCAACTTCTCTCCAGGTAAAAAGAAGGGCTAAATCAATTCTCATTTTCTCACCCTCAGAAAAAGACGAATACGAGAACTTATCGTGAATGGGTGATTTAATTGTCTCGTTAAACTCTTCATCGAGTTTGAAGTTGATGTAAAAATCCATCAACTGAAGATAACGATTAACCTGTTGATTGATAAGTGGGAGATATTTTTTGATGATTTTAGTCTTGACACCACCGTCCTTAAGGAGATCGTATGCAAAACTCTGATAGTTAACCTCTTCCTTTCTATCAGCAAGTTGTTTGAAAATGGATTGAAGCCCTTCTCTTAGTTCTTCTAACTTCTCATGTTCAGAATTTCTGTTTTGTAACTGATCGGTAATAGTTTGAATTTCCGATTGTAGATCTCTTGACTGTCGTTGCAGTCCAGAAATTCTAGTATTGTTTTGAGAAATGCCATGTGTTAGAGAAGTGACCTCCTTTGTTAGATTGTTGAAGAGAAGCTCTCGGTTTTCTTCCTCCTTTATCGACTCCTCCAGTTTTTGAAAACCTTCTTGGAGTTCCTTTAACTTAGATTGAGCTTCACTGATATTATCTAGGCGAAAAGTCTCTTCAATATCCTGCTTACAGGTAGGGCATACCGAATTTTCTTTAAAGAACTTATAGTTTTCAGTAAGAGTTGATACTTTTTGAGACAGAGTGCCTTTAATGTTACCAAGTTTTCTAAGTCTTTTGCCAGCATTTGAAAACTTAGATACCTCATCTTGCTTATCATCAAGACTATGATTGAGTTTTCTGTTTTTCAACATCAAATCATCAATACTATTATCAATATCTTTTATTTTCGCATACTTTTGATTGATTGTTTCCATCCCCCTGGCTTCCAGGTCTTCGATGAAGTGTTCTTGCATTGCAACTTTGTCTTTGCAAGCGTTCTTCTTAATCTCTAGAGACTTGATACCCTCCTTATTCTGTCGGATATCCTCTTTGATGAGATTATTCATCGCAGAGAACACACGAATATCAAGCAGGTCCTCAATCACTTCACGTCGATGAGATGATTGGAGTTGCATGAACGGAGTAAAACCAGCAGAACCCAAGATAACAATCTGAGTGAAAGACTTATAGTTCAGTTTGAGAATGTTCTCCTCAAGAATCTTCTGGTTGGCACGATCATCTGCCTCCTTGTGAAGCATCTCACCATTGACTTTGATATCAAAGATGTTGGGTTTGATACCACGAGTGACAGTGTAAGATTTACCGCCAACTTTAAAATCAATCTCAACCACACAACCTTTCTCATTGGTAGAGTTTACCAACTGTGGTTTGTTGATCTTACGATATGGTTTATTAAACAAAACAAAACAAAGTGCATCCAAGATGGTGGACTTGCCAGCACCGTTTGTTCCTAAGATAAGGTTGGTGTTTTTTTCAGTAAAGGAAATACTAGTGGGAACGTCTCCTGTGCTTAAGAAATTTTTCCATGTAATTTTTTCAAACAGAATCATCTTCTTCGTCAGGGGGAATCACAATGTCTTCTGGACCGATGACAGCATATTTGTAATTATAAGCCTGACATGCTTTTAACGCAAGCTCATCGTCCACTTCTACTACATTTAATTTCTTATGCTTATCTTTATTTTCACGCAGTAACATCAAGTATCTTTCTGCATCATCTTCCTGTTCAAACAGAAACAAAACGTTGTCACCCATACGGTCAGCAACTGCATACGCTCCTGCGGAATTTTCGGATGCAAGAAGATACATCATTCTACTTCACATGCTTCTCTATAAATTGACTCAAAAAGTTTCTTAATAATATTCTTATCTAGTTCAGTTTCAGATTCATCAATATATCGATTCAAAATTGACATCGTATTCTCAGACTCCTCTACTTCAAAATCATCATTCTCTTCTAAAGAAAAGTTTTCAATGACTTTCACTTCTTCAGCAACACTAGAAATTTTGTCAACAAACTTCTCAAATGCTTTGGTGTCTGATTTTTGCCTCACAATAATCTTGACGATTTTTCCATCATACTCGGTAGCGTCAAGCATCTGATGGGGAGTATCATCATAATATACATTGTAAAACAATCTGAATGGATTGTTTACTGGAGTATGCTCCAGAGTTTCTGTATCAAAAATATGAAATCCCCTTGTGTCATTCACATCATTCCAGAACATCTCATACGGATTGCCAAGATAGAAAACCTTGCCATCATCAGATCTAGTATGATAGTGACCAGAGAAGACTTTCTTGAACTTTTGAATCAGTCTAGTATCATCTCTTGCTTCTTCCTGAACATGACCTCTGTGTGCCCTGAAACCATTTAATTCAAGGTGACCCATAGCGATCTCTGCCGTGCTCTTATCGATGGTGTCATAAGTTTCCTGACGATTATCATTATTGATCCAGGGAATAAAGACAATCTTTCTTCCATCGATTACCTCTTCGGTAGCAGAAGAGATAACCACCACATTAAGATACTCTCGTAAGAGTAGATCCACTGTGTTAATGTCGTTAGTGTCTTTGTAGTAGGCAGTATGATTACCCACAACAGTATACACGTCCACTCCCATATCACAGAGACGGTCATAGTAATTCTTTTTAGCCCACTCCAAAGACCAGAGATCAATAGACCTACGGTTGTCAAAAGTGTCTCCCATATCGATGACACATTTGATAGATTCTCTTTCAAGAGTAGGAAAAAAGACTTCATTGTAGAACTTCAGAAAGTATTCGTGAAAAAACTTACTGCCCTTTCTGGCACCGAAGTGTTGGTCAGTGATGATTGCTACTTTCATTCTGCGTGATGTGCTTTCAGATTGGGGTCAGGATTACTTTCTGTTCTAGGTTCCTTCTTCTTAATAACGATAAACTTATCAGCAGCGAATGTTCCAGCAATCTTAAATTCAAGTTCGGTGCCGTCTTCCCAGATTTCTTCACCACTCTTCTTTCGCATATCAAGAAGGCACTCAAGTTCTTTAATGATCTCAGGTGTAATTTTCATTGACGGTTCAGTTTGTAGTGAATCTTTTCTTTGATACTATTATAGTCTGAAGAGGATCCGTTTGCACCATCCTCAACAACCATCACCTGATCATATCCAGTCTTTTCGATGATCTTGGTTTTAATTTCTAGTTGCTTCTTTTCTTTTTGAATTCGACGTAAGAAGGCATAGTGAATGATTTGAGTGAAGTAAGCAAAGGGGTTAGAAGATTTTGCAGGGTCAAAATTATGAATATACTGAACACAATTTTCGATACCATCAGAGATCATGTCCTCACGAAACATGTAATTGACAAAGTTTGGTTTATACGACAAGTGTGTAGCAATCTTTAAGAAACACTCACCAAGATAATTGGTAATCGTTGGTTTTCCTTCCCATTTCTTTGCACGCTCTTCTTTCGGTTGCTCTTTCAGATCTTTTCCAAACTTCTTCTGATAAGAGGTTTCAACCTTCTTTCTGTAAACAACAAGTGCCTCTAGCAGTTCTTTGTTGTTTACATAATGTTCTGATCTTTCTCGTGTTGGCATAACATCTTTCGATCTTTAAATTTATTTGTTTATATTATAACACAAATATACCGCTTGACACAATCACTTTTCTTCAGTAGAATCACCCTTGTGGTGGTTGTCCGAGACATCTAGCTTATATATTTCTTCTAAACTAATTCTAGCTTCTGCAACAGTTCCTAGATAACCCATTTTTTTATCTGGAGTTACCTGACCATTTTCATCTAGATCATCATCGTCGTCTAGAGTATCATCAAGGAACTTTTTGTAAAATTTTATAATTTCTTTGTTGGTTATTTCAGTGATAGTAATCACTTTATCCATGTTAATTGTATAAACATCTTCATCTGGTATCTTCATCCAGGGTTCTACTTTGACACCAGAATGAAGTCCTCTCTTGATAATTTTCATTATCACTGGGTTGCAGAGAATGACAACGCTATTGCCTTCTTTGTCTTTATCCATCGATGCAATTGAGAAGATTTCTTCTCCTGTCACCAATTTTAATACGCAGTAGAATTCATCTGTCATTTTCCTTTAGTCTGATGTTTACAAATTCATAGTTAAATTCCTCTTCATTGTAAATTTTAATTCTTTCAATGAGATGGTTGAGTGTGTAATTCTTTCTTGACTTATAGCTACAATCATCAGCAATATCATAAAGAGTAGCAGTAAATTTGTTACTACCCTTACGAAGAACCCTACCAATAGATTGCAGGTTTCTTACTCTTGATTTGCTTGGTGAGGCAAAAATAACGTTGTGAAGGTTTTTGATGTTGATACCAGTAGAGAAGGTGCCGTATGAAGCAATGATAATAGCGTTTGATTCTGCTTCTGTAATTGAACGTGCCCTTTCTCTCTCCTCTACATCAACACCACCATGAATGAAGAAAGTTTTTCTATCTTCTTTTACATTGCTATTTATCATATCGTATAGTATCTGCCCATGAGTTTCTACTCTTGAGAACAGCACAAGAGTGTTACCCTTTAGATCACAGGCAAGATTTTTGATGAAGTTGTTTCTCTGAGCGTGAGAGATTAGGTATTGAACCTCATCTTCATAGGTATCAAACTTCTGAGGGGTATGCTTTAGGATAAGAATCTTGGCATTGAAGTTAGCAAGATATCCCTTCTTAATCAGTTCCTCTGTTCTAATGATTTTGTATGCTGGTCCAAACAGTCCTTCTAAGACCCATTTGTGCGTCTGTGTGCCGTCTAAGGTGCCTGTGAACCCATATCTATACTTCGCATCACACAACTTGGTCATGATGCTTATAAGGGACTTAGACTTGAATAGATGAGCTTCGTCACCCATCACCACATCAAACCGTTCAAAGAAGGTTTTAGGTAACTTATAGATAGATTGCCAAGTGGTGATAACTACAGGAGCGTCAGTATCTTTGTCTTTACCACCATAGATTTTGTGACAATTAGCAGATGCATCCCACCCGTAATCCTCAAAGTCCTTATACATTTGCTCTACCAGACTTGTCGTGGGAACAACTAGCAGGGTATTTCTGTTGTGAGCTGTATGATATCTCACGAGTGAGTAAATCATCAGAGACTTACCTGAGGCAGTGGGAGATATCAATAATCTTCTATTGTGTTTTAGAGCATCGTATACTCCCTCTATTTGATACGATCTAGGTTCGTGACTACAGATAGACTTCATGTAATCACGGACACCCTCAAGAGAAATCATTCCATTCTCTTCGAAGGGTAGACCGTAGTATTTGTTATCTTCAAATTGATATTCATATCCCATCTCTTCACAGAACTTGACTACCTTGTGAAGGAGACCAACGTAGATTTCTCCACTAGACTGGTTGAACAATCTAATCTTTCCATCCCAATACTTGCTCCTGTATTGTGGCATGAACTTTGCCCCAGGAACTTCAAACGTAAAAGTATCAGACAGTTCCATGTACACATGGGGTTCTGCCTTAATTCGTAGATATACTTCGTTCTTTTTGGAAATGGAAACAGTGTTCATCAGAAACCTCGTTGGAAGTTCTGCCACTCAATAGCGTTCTTGATTTGGTAGGTTCTGTTGTTAATTTGTTTCAGAATACTCTCAAGATAATTGAGCATGGCATCATGATAGTCAATCTTCAGACGAATCTTAGATAGTTGTTCGTCTGCGTCTAAATGGTAGTTAAGAGAATCTTTCTCTCTTACTTTGTATGGAAAGGGGTCGTCTTCATAGACTTCTGGATCTGCCTTTCCGTTATAATAATTTCTGCGTTCAAGGTATTTGGTTTTATAAGTTTGTTCTTCCTTCTTTTTCATCAGAAGAACTGTATTATATAGTTCGTGATATTTGGCGTGTAATCTGGGAACCTTGATTGATTCGTCGTGGAGATTGTCTGGGTCAAGGATGGAGTCTTTCGACCACATCTCATTAATAATGTCTAGATTCATGAAGTAGTGGAGACTGTTTCAATATTATAAATGGTATATTTGAATGTAGCTGTTGCCGTTATTGTTTGATAATCAGTGTTTGTTGCATCAAATTGAAGTCCAGAGAGAGTATATGGAAACAATCCATTAAACTTCACTCTTGCAATACTATTGAACTGATTGTTCAATACTACTAGAGTACCATCACTATACTGACGATCCATGTCTTGAACACCATCTGGATCAGTCACCAGATCTTTGAAATCCTGAATGCTATTTGGAAAACCTAGTCCCCTCATCCAGTTATGCACTGTGAGATAGTTTTCCATTTTTTCATCTACAATGAACTGTAGAGTCAGATCCTCAAAAACTAATCTGTCACCAGCAAGTGGCAACTCTTTCAAATAGTTGGGTGCGTTGACTGTTCCAAGTGTCAGACCAGGCAGATTGGCAGTATTGGAAAAGAAATCTACCTTTGGGAATCTGGCAAGCGTAAAATTAAATCCTACATTGGATAGGTAATTTCTATTTTGAATTTGCCTATCAAAAGGATCTCTTCTAGGAGCAGCCATGATTTGCCATAGTTTACTAGTCTATTTATTGGCATAAAAAAGAGGAGTCCTAAGACTCCCCAACACTTCCTTCACACGGATTACTATTATATCACATTAGAATACTCCTGCAAACACGCTTACAAGATGTTTCGTTGATGGAATCGCATTCAATCAGACACTCATAATAGTCATTGATTTTTTGCTGTTCCAGATCGGATTCATCTACATCGGTTTCTACATGCCTCCATTCGTCTAACTGGGCTCTTGATAATAGATTGTGCATTTCAAACTCCTTTTTGTGGACAATAACAAAGGAAGTTCATTTACTGCATTGGACTATTCCCAATTCTGTATTATATAGTCTACTTTGTGTTAATTCACTAACATTTGTGTCATTGTTACATAAAGACAAAAAAAGAGACCCTTTCGGGTCTCAATGTTAAGTATGTGAAATATGGATCACATAAGGTTGGCAACCTTGACTCTCTGGTAGTAACGGTTGACACCAGGATAGACACGACCCAGACCTTGGTTATCGACATTGCCTTCAGCGAAGGGGTTGGAGATAAGACCATAACGGGTCTTAAAGCCAATCTTGGGCTGGAAGGTGTTCTCACCAACGGCACGAACCATCTGCAGGGGAACGTAGGGGCAGTAGAAGAGACCAGCATCATAGGGGCTGGAACCTTTGTAACCGACAACGTAGTACTGGTTAGCAGCACTGTTAGCAGCAAATGGGTCAATGTAGACTCTGTACTTACCGTTGATAGTACCAGCAAAGGTGTTGCCAGTGTCATCAACGTTCAGGTTTGCGTTCAGAGCAGGGGTGTAATCAAGTACACCAGCCATGGTCAGAGCGGAAGCAACATCAGCAGAAGTCAGGATGATGTTACCCTTCCCTCTACGAGTTCTTTGTGCGATGCGGTTGGCATCTCTCTCGATCTGGAACAGAAGTCCTTTGAACTTCTCAACAGACCAACGACCGTTGGAGTCAACGTCGAGGTCAAATGTACCTGCGGTGGCAACGTTTGCCTGAGCACCGTTCTCAGCAACCTTATAGATGGTTCTGATGACTTCACGGTTGATCTCAGCAAGAATCTCAGTGCTGAGGATGTTTGCCAGTTCGGCTTCGGCATTCAGACCGTGGATAGCACGAAGGTCTTGTGCCAGTTCCAGGGAGTATTCTGCCTTCAGAGCACGGGACTTAGCAGTAACGGTAACTTTCTCGATCGAGAAAGCCATCTGGTTGAAGTCTTCGTTGGTGCCGTCGCCCAGAGCTTCAGCATCACCAGTCTCCATGCCTTGACCGACATTGTACTGAGTACCAATGCCTGTGGTTGTACCAGTACCAGACAGAACCGAAGGATTGGTTCCACGCTGATCACCAGTTGTACCGAAACCAACCAACTCACCGTCAAGAACTTGACCAGAGTAGTTACCACCAGTTCTGCCAGAAGCAAAGTCTCTGGTGGAGGAGAATGCGGTATCGGGCTCGTCGAACAGAGCTTCGGTGCCACTCTGAGTGGAGTAGCGGGAACGCATTGCGAAGATCAGTCCAGTGGGACCGTTCATTGGTTGAACACCAGCCAGGTCATAAGCAACCAGGTTGGGCATAGAACGTCTGATCAGGGAGATCAGAACGGGGTCGAAACCAGCAACAGGACCTGCGGCAGCGGAATCAGCACCGAAACCACCAGAAGCACCAGCAGCGTTAGCAACGTTGGTGGGAGCCTCAGTCAGCATTCCACCGTTTTCGAAGGCAGACTGCTCACGCAGGAATCTCTCTTGGTTTTCGAGCAGAACGGCAGTAACAGCCTTTCTGTGGGAATCTTTAATAGGATCGCAGGACTCTGCATTAAGCAGAGGACCCCACTTCTCCATAAGTTTTTCGGAATTAAACATTGTTCTCCTTAAGGATTTAAGTTTGTGGTTTACAATTTATAATCAGTTATTCATCGACAGGGCTCTCATGTAAGCAGCCATGGCATCAGAGGAAACCTCTGGCTCAGGATCACTTACACCCTCCGACAAAGTTTCAGAAGATTTTACGTCTGTGCTCTTAGAAGTTGGGAAATACGACTCTCTAAGAGTTTCTAACTTACCACGGTATTCTTCTTCACCCGCAAACTCAACACCTTCAGCCAGAGAAGCAAGCTTTTCCTTCTGTGTATCAGCCAGACCTTCAGTTACCTTACCGAAAATTCCTTCGGCAGTAGCTTCAGCCAGTCTGTTAGTAAGGGAAATATTCTTCTCAACTTGCAGGTTGAGTTTTCCTTCCATTTCATCAAGTTTATCTACCATGCTCTCAAGAACATCATACTTATCATCAGGGATAGTTACATAATGATCTTCAAAGAGACCCTTCATTCCTTGCAGGAACGATTCGGTCATTTCGGTCTTCAGACCATGCTCAACTTCGATGGCATTCTCAGTAAGCCACTCATCAGCGACATACTCCAGATATGAATCGAGTCTTTCGACGAGCTCTGCCTTAACCGATTCGAGATTCTCAGAAAGAGTTTTCTCGTACTCAGCAGCAAGAGCTTCTTGGATTTCACTGACCTTAGCAGTCAGAGCAGCTTCGAAAATTGTCTTTGCCTTTTCTTGGAACTCTTCACTGAGTTCCTCACCACCGAACAGAGCAGCAAGATCTTCCTCAACATTCAGTTGGGGTTCTTCTTGTGTTTCTTCGGCTTCCGCAACAACCTCTTGACCTTCCTCAGCCTCGGTCTCCTCAGCATACTTAGGAGCCTTAGGCATTGGTTCTGCAGGCTTAGCACCCTTATTTACGATGTCCTTTACTGTTGCCAGTGAAGGAGCCTTAAGGGCAGCCGACATATCATCGGGCTTGTAGTTTTCAGGGGTTGGACCTCCAAGATCTTCAACTGTGCCTTGGGCAGCAGTATAAGAAGCTTTCTTAGATGCATCCATTGGTTCAGCGGCTTTCGCACCCCTAGTTACGGGATTTTCCATTTCTTGTAAATCTTTACCAGCGGACATTTTTCGATTTCTCCGATTGATTGATCTAGTGATAATCTGTATTTATTTATTATTTCAAAGATTTGATAAGAACTGATTGAACAGATTCAACTTCTGTTCTTCCAGTCTTTTCTGATCAACGAGAGTGTTGATCGTCTTATATGTTTTTTCTGCGAGTTTTTCACGGAGAATTCCTCCATCCCAAACCCACTCTTTTCCTTCCATAATTCCGTTGACAAATGCATCGGGTGCGGAAGGATCGGCAACGATATCAGCAGCAGTTGCTAACATGAAATCTTCACCGACAACCTTGATACCATTACGATCTTCTTTCAGAGAACCAAGTCCTCTAGAAGAAACACCAAGTTTGACACCTTCATCAAGAAGAGACTTGGCAATGCTACCCATAGGAGTAGAGAGGATTTGCGCTCTACCAATAAAATTGGAACCTTCTTGTCTCAGAGAAGTAATCTTGTGCGAAACACGATCGAGATTGATGGTGGGACCATCGGGATGACCGAGTTCACCAAGAGCACGACCTTTGCCAACAAACTGTTCGTTATAACGACCAACTTCTTTGGCAAGAGTCTGGGAAGGATACATTCTTCCATTACGATTCTTGATGTCTCCTTGCAGGAATACACCTTCAATATAGAGGTTCTTTTTACCGTTGCGTTGTTCAACGATAACCTCTACTTGTTCGATTTCTTCTCTGATAAGTTCCATTTTTTTATGCGGTAAATCCTACTTTTGCTGCTCTAACATTAGCACTCAGTGCATAAACACAATGAGTTGGTCTCTTTTCAAGATATTCGACAGCACCCGATGGTAATGTCATTGAACCAATGCCCGTGCCGCTTCTTGTTTCTACAACATAAACAGTGTGGGATGAAGAACCATCATTGTTAATTAAACGAACAACAGTAGCCTCACTAAGGCTAGATGCTGTTCCAGTTGTTGTGGGGAGAGCAATTTCATCCCCTAAAAGCAAAGTTCTTGCCATTAGTTTTCTTCCTGTGTTTCGATCTCAACGGTTTCTTCTTCAGTCTCAGTCTCTCCACCAAAGAGAGAATTAGCAACCACGGGTCTCAAAGCATCGACTCTTTCAGCAGCTTTGCTGTAAAGAGCATCTTTGATTTTGTCACTAATTTCAGACGCAGAAGAATCAGTGGCAATAAGGTCAATAACGTCTTCCATTTTTAAAAATACTATTGTCTAACGATTATTTATATGACGCCAACATCCAGATCAGTATCCGTCATATCGTTTCCTCTTTGACGGAGATTTTCTTCTGGTGGTTGTTGACCCATGGGATCCATTCCAGGTTCCATTTCAAGCATCTGCTCATTAGGATCTGGAATAATTCCTCTTTCAATTTCATCCTCAATTTGAGCATCAATCTCAAGAATTTCTTGATCCTTCTGCTGCAGAACTTTTCTGCGGACATACTCTGTAGAGTAGTATCTACCGACATAAGGTTCTACTTGGGCAAGAAGAGCGAGTCTTCCTTCCATCAATTCTTTTTCTTTGAGTTCAGCAAAATGATTATCATAGAGATAATCGAACTGAATATGCTCAGACATTGTTTCCCAATCTTCGGGAGTAACAATATTCTTAAGCAAAAGTTGAGTCTTCAGCATATCAAGGAATACATTGCTGAATCTCTTGCGAAGTCTTCCTACAAACTTACTGAATGAAAGTTCGTCACGCAGAATTTCAGAAGAACGTCCAAGGTTGAAACCATCACCAGAACCAGGCATTCTAGATTCGGGAACACCCAGAGATCTATAAAGTTTCTTCTGGAAATATTCGATATCAGAGAGTTCACCTAAGTTCTGACCACCAGGCAGAGTTGTGATTTCTGTGCCACGACCACCTTCTCTTCTAGGAAGCCAGAAGTCTTCCAGCATGGACATGTATTTTTTATCGTCACGAATTTCACCAGTGTTGGCATTATAGACAAGCTTGTTGCGATAACGATTCATTACGTCACGCAGATATTGCTCTGCCTTTACCTTAGGAAGATTACCAACATCGATGTAGAAGATTCTACGCTCAGGTGCTCTACTCAAACGATAGATGACCAGAGAGTCTTCAATCATTCTAAGTTGATTGAGAGACTTGATTGCTTTCTGCAAATAAGAAAGAACAGAGTGACGATTTCTATCTACCAGACCAGATGTGCAATATGTGATAGCGTCTTTTGCAATCTTAACTCCTTTGGTTCCACCACCATAACTTGGAACTGTGGTTGGATAGTTAATCTTAGGAGTATACATGAAATACTCTTCCATCTCAGGAAAAATCACTCTTTGATTTTCTGAGACTTGAGTATTGTTAAACAGATCAGATCTATCTTTGTTCTTATCTTTTTCTTTTCTGATATAACGCATCTTCAATGCGTCAATATATCTTACTTCTTGAATACCGTCTTGTGGTCTCTTTAAGTCAATTACCTTATGATAATAGATTCTACCATCAACATACCAGTTGCGGAAAATTTCATGTGCCTTCTTATCAAAATCTAGAAGGTCTTTGATGTGTTTGAATTCTTTGCGAATTTTATCTTTGATACCATCACTAGCATTGAGATTGTTAAGATCAATCTCAACAGGAGAATCATCAAGGTCACTAACAATAGCCTCGTTAACTACGTTTTCAATTGCTTGGTCGCACTCTGGATGGAGTGCCATTTCACGATATCTACGAATGAGTTCATACTCACTTTTGTAGACACCTTCGAGGTCAATCGACTGACTACCAAAAGCGGTAGAGACGTAAAAATCAGCCCCGTCCTCGTTTGTCGGAGGGACGGGACTGACTATACCTTTAGATTTATCCTCGTTGTCCTCAATAGAGAAACCAAAGAGCCTAGCCATATTAAAGTGTGCGTTCTATTCTCCTATTTATCAGGCAATAGTACCACCGTTTCCAATAGCCTCCCACCACTGAACCTGAAGTTCAACGGTGAACTCTTCGATAGCATCAGTGTTATCGTAAGAAAGTTCAATAGCAGAGACGTTTGTTGGCCAAATTCCGTGGAACTGATAGCTTCTGAGAATGGGTTGATCAACACCACTTTCTTGAGCACCAGCACCACCACTTACAGGAGCACGTCCAAGTTGGTGAACAATCGCATCAGTCTGATAATCCAGGGGATCTGTGTTACCAGCATTGGTGGATACCTGAGCAATAGAGTTCATCCATCTTTCGAAGGAACCTCTGAGAGCAAAGTCGGTATCGTTGATGATTGTAACAGTCCAAACATCAAACGTTCTATCACCAGCAATCTTGAGGTTGCGTCCTCTAAAAGGAATGGTGATTGGTGTTACTGTAGAAGCAGGAAGGTTTGCACCTTTGACCAGGAATCTTGCTTTAGTGTCAAGGTCATTAACACTAGGATCGACTACATCTTCTGGGAAAGTCAGAACAACCTCAAACAGATTAGGTCTGGCGATACCGCCAGACAATCTGCTCTTAAATCTATCAATAGTTCGATCAGCTGTCTTCGGGGGATTTTGTTGTTGAATTAAGTCCGCCATCGGTTTGTTACCTCTTTAAATTATACGCCGAGAACTTCGTCAAAGCTGACACCCGTGCGAGTGGCAACGAAGGTCAGACCGATGAAGTTGATGGAACGATTTGGTTTGATGTAGATATCGGCAACAAATTCATTGTTATCGATCACTGCAGCAGTATTATTCGTCTCATCACACTTGACTACGAAGTCAGTGATGCCTCGTTTCGATTGAACGTCACGGAGGAAAGGTTCAACGATGCTAACAAAGTTTGTTCTTGTAATCTCATCGTTGAATTCGAACATCTGATCTCTGGCAGCAGCAGAAATTGCTCTTTCCAGATAGATAAACAAACGACGAACGTTGATTCTATCAAAGGCAGATGCTCTTGCGAGTCCAGTCTTATCACCAAACAGAACAATACCAGATCCTGGTGAGAAGATTACTGGGTTAATTCTGTTGCTATACAGGACATCTCTCTGTGTCTTGGATGGATTGTATGCCAACTTAACAGCATTGAGAATCGCACCTCTTGCGGTTCCAGCAGGTGAGAACCATGGGAAGTTATTGATGTCATTTCTGGCACATGTACCAGCAATGTCTCCGTTCAGTGGAATGTAACGGAAAGTAGCACCGAATCTATCATAGGTGTACTTGTAACTGCTATCAAATACCGCATAAGAAGATGAGGTGATAGCAGAATAGAAGTCAATCAGACTATCAGTAATAGAAGAAGCAGATCTGAGAGAGACTACGTTATCTGTCTCAGCAAGGAATGTTCCTCTATTAGGAGAAATGAATGCAACTACATCCTTTCTCTCTTCAGCAACCGCAATCAATTTGTTAGCGATTGACTGAGTTTCTTCCTTAGACTTTCCACCAGAACCCATCAACAAGTAATCAATGTTAAAGGTGTCTGGATTTTCAAATGTGTCGTAACCAGTTGCGATATCACCTGCAGTGGCACTCAGTGAACCAGTGCTTCCAATTCCTGCCTTACCACCGTAGTCAAGACCATTTTGGAATGTCTTGGTAGCATTACCGATACAATCAAAAGTAACGCTTCCAGCATCTTGATCCCAACCACCACTAGCAGCAGGGTCGAATCCTGTGGTTGCAACACCAGCAGCAAATCCACTGGTCGTTACACCCGCAGGTTGACTACCACCAAAGAGGTTCTCAGAGTTAAACTGCAACCATGTTCTCCAATAAGAAGAAGACCCAGCAGAGAACTCAGCATCTTTTGCCTTAGAAAGACCCAGATGCTTTTCTAACAGTGTGCCAGCATTTCCGCTGACTTTACCAAGATCATCATATACTACGACATGAACTTCGTCATTCTTAGCATTGCGATCTGCACCGTAGGCAGTTGTAGTTGGTCTATCTGCAACTCTATTCCATTTGATGTTCTGACCCGACAGGGTAATTTCCTGTTGATCGAACCAGTCTTGTCTTCCAGTGTAACTAGCGATTCCAAGTTCGGTTCCTGCAGAACTATGAATAACCAGACCACTGTCATATGCTAGTGTTGTTCCAACTCCAACAGAAGCAAATCTATAAACACCACCAGGTGTGTAGCTAACAGCAGTTTGAACACCAGCAGCAGAAACGTGGTGTGTGAGTTTTACTCCAATGCTGGTTCCATTGTCTTCGGTAACGATACCCTTAAAGTATCCGTCGAGAGCAGAAGTAGTTCCAACACCAGCGATAATTGTTCCTGCAGGAACTGCCTGAGTAACTCCATATCCCAATTGGATATCTGTTCCAGCATATCCAGTCAGAATTTGATCTGCCTTACCGTCGATGTAAGCAACCTTAAGTCCGTTAGACCAAGATCCAGGGTTTTTGGCAGCAAATGTGATACCAGGGATAGTGTTTACGTCATATCCCTTGTTTACATAATCGTCTCCACTCTTAACCTTAAGAGTAGAACCTACACCGACGACTCCATTTGTCATGGAAGAATCGTCTGATCTTACTACTTGTAATACCCCACCATAAGCGAGATAAGATGAAGCAGTGTACCAATACTCGTAGTGGTTATCGGTAGCGTAGGGTTCACCGAAATTGTTAAGCAGGTCTGCTTCAGTTTCGACTAATGTTGGAATTTCTACTGGTCCTTTTTCAAATGGGGCTACGATTCCCGCAGCCTTATCGGAAGTTGGATCGACCCTACCAGAAGTTAGGTCTACTTCCCTTACGACAATACCAGGAGATGCTAAGTTCAGCGGCATCTTTCTCTCCTTATGAAATCCAAATAATGCTAGAGTTATTTAGATTTTTAAGCTGTTCAAGTGGGGAAACAATGCACGAACAACCTACCAGTCAGGATACTCCCATTTATCCAAAACTTCATTTGTCATTCTACTAGCAACCACTCTTATGATAGTACATTCCTTACATTCATAAGAATACGCAGAAGGACCACTGCTTCTTCTAGTCTTATAGTAATCAGAAACTAAGTCTTTCATCTTACCGCAAGACCTACACTTTCTACTTTGAAATATTAAGTGCTCTAAAGAAAACTCTTCATCAAAATCCATCAATGATATTCCCACATATATGACATGTCACCATATTCAGCACCAGAACTCCATCTGGTTCCCTCGCTGTCTACAAAACCAGCATCATCATGTATGCCATCATTTAGGAATCCAAATGGTGCCATGTCTTGTTCAATCTGATTCTTCTGATCCTCATAGATTCTTTTACGAACATCCTGTTCAGTCATCTCTTTGAAGTAGTCTTGTGCTACCAACCAAGAGAATATGACAAGGCACATTGCTAAGTCATCATGGCAACCCTCTTCTGCCATGAATGTATTCTTTCTTTGTACAAAGGTTGTCAACTCTGCAATAATATCATAGTCACATGTTGCCAACTTGTCATCTTCCAACAGTGTCTTTAGGTTAGAACAACCCAACTTCTTAACTGCAGATGTCATTCTGACACCAAGTTGAGACTTCTTACCAGAGAATCCAGAACCAACAATCTGACCAGCACGTCCACGCATCGAACACATCAATACGTTCTCATACTCAAGATCAAAGAATAGGATAGATGCTACCTGGTCACCAATATCATTGACTTCGATTAATGTGTAAGCCCAGTTATATGCCTTTGCAATGTCATGAATAATGCTAGGAAATAGCATCGGTTTAATTTCATTATTCTTATACTTTGCTACTACTCTGTAAGGAAAGTCGGTGATATCAAATACAATAAAAGCGGAATAGTCACCATCAATTCCTCTCGCAGTATCCACCGTAATGATGTAGTTATGATCTTCGATTGGATTTTCATAAATGTCTAACCCAGCATTTTTCTTGATGGGGTCATTATAGACAAGAGTTTTCAGTTTTGCTACACTGATTAATGTATCAACAGAACCAAGGAATTCGCATTCAAACTCAACACGGAACTGTTCTGCTGAAGTGTTAGCAATGGTCTGCTTCTTCCACTTCGCATTCCTTCCAGGAACCTCTGACCAGTGAACCTCTGTTGCCACATATTCATTTCTATCCCGTTCGGCATCATGCCACATACGGTAGAAATGATTCATACCATGTGGCGTTGAAACGATGATGACTTTTGTGCTTTTACCAGAAGTAATAGTAGGATAAACAGATGCAAAGAACGAGTCTGCAATATGGTTTGGAACGAAAGCGAACTCGTCGAGGAAGATGATATTAAACGACATGCCTCGGACAGCACTCGCAGATGTAGAAGCTGCCAGTATCTTACTGCCATTCTCTAACTCCAAACTACCCTTGTTCCAGGCTATGATACCCTGTTGCATCCATTTAGGCAAGTTTTCATAAGCAGTTTGTAATCTACCGAGAAGTTCTCTAGCAGTTGCCGCTTTGTTTGCGAGGATACCGATATTTACATTGTCATTGAATACCGCATAATGTAAAAGGTAAGACACACAGGTGGTAGACTTACCAGTCTGTCGTGGCATCTTGCAGATATTGAATCTGTTGTTGTGAAAGTTCCTGATTAATTTCTTCTGGAACTTGTACATATTAAATGGTACAAGACCTTCATCCAGAGAAACAATCTTTACATAATTCTCTGCAAAATATACGGGATCTTTTTTACACTTAATAAATTCGGCAACTTGTTCTTTGGTAAATTCAATCGGCGTATTTGCTTTTTTTAGATTAGGATTACCAAGATAAATGCTATCACTCATAATAAATTACCTTTGTTCAATCCAGTTAAGTACCGCAAGTGCTGCTTTGTTGGTGTTAGGAGAGGCACAAGCAAGGGTGTAAGTGTCGCTGATTGTACCAATACCAGATCTTCCAAGTTGCAATGCTGCTTTATCATCAACATCAACCAAAGAGGCACCACCAGCAATGGTAAATCCTGAGAGAAGTGCTTGTCCTCCAGTGAGCGCAGTTGCTGTAGTATCATATTGCATAAAGGAGTTTGGATCTGGATGATCTTCCCAATCCGCACCAGTCAAAGTTGCATTCTCCAAAAGTCTCCAATAGACATTCGTGTTATCGTTCGTTACTGCCTGTAGAGACCTCAGTAACATAACTGCCTGAAGTTCATCTGTTTTAAGACGCAAACTGATGATTGGATAGAAAGTGTTTGCGAGAGACATCGTTGTTCCAGTGATGTCATTTGAGATACTCAACAAAGCACCAAGTTTTTCTGGTTCACCTTCTTGGATCAGAGAGTTAGATCCCTGATAAAGATAATGAGTTCCAGCAACACCAGTTACATTCTCAATCTCACAACGAATTGGGAGGAATGGACTTCTACACCAAACTAAATCATTGACATTTGAGTTCTCAAATTCATGGCTAACAATAGTCTCATTTTTCATTAACCAATTAAATGTTACACCACCTGCACCATACCATTCATAGTTAATGGAAATCATCTGCTGTTTTGTAGCATCAGCAGTTACACCAGTGTATCCATTACCATCAAACTTTTCACCATTCCAGTTTTCTCTGGTTACTCTTGTTTCTGTAGTGATACCAGATGCACTGCTACGAATTACATAAGAATATGTTCCTCCATCATCCTCAAAGTAAGCACCATCAGTCTCATTAAACAATCCGAATCTTCTGCGAATACCGACTTGTGGTGTTTCTAGACGAATTGCAAATGCAAGAGTTGCTGGTCTACCAGGAATGTATCTCATTACCTGTTTAGTCTGTCTGACAACCTTACTACCAGTAGTAGAGCCAACTTCCATAACCACATTACTGGAAGAGGCATTATGAGTAGCAGTTCCAACACCAACTACACTCTCATCCCAAACATCAGTCTCCTTACCATACTGGAAAGTATTGAAAAAAACTGTTTGGAAGGGAGCGACCTTTAATCTGTTATTGTCAGAAAACTGAGGTCTCCAGTCTGTCTGGTTTCCCCAGTGATCTGCGATATTATAAACCTCAAAGAGACTTCTCTCTTGATTCAAGAAGTCTTGAGTTTGTTTATTCCACTGAGCCATTAGTCACTCCAGGTTAGTTTTTCTGGTTGATACCTTGAAGAACTTTTGATTCTGTTAGATTGTACACCAGGATAAATGTTATGAACAATTGCTCCAGGATACTCACCCTGAATGTGTTCTGCCAAATCACTTTTGCTCATCATGCTACCTTCTACTTCTAGACGGTAGATTTTGCCTTCCCAGACAACATCGGCAAAGAAGGACTCTTGTGCCTGTTCTGGTTGAGAACCACCCATGACGATGGTTCCATTGAAGTCACCGTTGATGGTGATGCTTTCTTTGAGAAACTCGTTAAACTTTTTCATATCAGCAGTTCCACGCTCTAAGGGACTTATTGATTCTGCTATTGGGATCGTTAGCAGTCTTCTTGCTGGTAAGTTTTTTCTTCATACCAGACATTCTTGCACAGAAGGATCTCTTACGAGGACCACCTTTGGGTTGAGGTGGTTTCAGATCACTACCAGGATTCTCTGCTTCATAGGACTTACGTCCTTTCTCATTGAGACCACCTTCTTTGTTCTGCCCCTCTTTCTTTGTCCAGGCAGCAGATTCACTGGTTTGTTTCTTCGCATTCTTTTCCCAGTATTCTGGTCCATAAGAACACTCAGATTTTGTCTCCATCTTTTCGCACTTAGGGCAATATCTCTTCTCGGCACTTTCTTCAACAAATTCTTTTACAGACTTGATTCTAGTGCTTTGAGCAGTTTTGGTCATTGTTCCACTATGAAGTCTTTTATTACCAACACCAGGAATAAACTCCCCAAGCTCACCCTTTGCTTTATCGTTATGATCAGTGTCTCCATCAACATCAGTATCAATTCTCTTAACTGCCTTTGATACCAGTTTTTTCAAATTTTTAGAGGGAACTTCATGAGGAGTATGTGCTGATGCGTGAATTTCATTAATATTAACTTCTTCATTAGTTACATAATCAGCAGCAGTGTCTGCATAATCCGCAGCCTTGGTTAGTTTTGATTGAACCCAGGCTTTCAGATTTCCCTCACCTTTTTTACCCATTTTCTTCTCAAGTCTATTAGCAGCATTCTTCATTGTTGCAAGTTGGCGACGTGCCATTTCAAACTCATGATCACCTTCTTTTTCTTCTTTTGCCATCTTGGTGGCAGTGGCATACATCACGGACTTATAATCATCACCATAACGTGCTTTGAAATCCTTAGCAGATTTCTTCATACCCTTCACATACTTTTCCTTATCTTTCTCTTCACCTTTACTTAGAGATCTCTCTTCAATTGCTTCCTCACCAACGGGAACACAGTTAGGAACCATACGGTTGCCTTTCTTTTTTAAACCCTTAGCGGTATATCCCTTCCAGCACTTTTCATCAAGTGCTTCTTCCTTGTTCAGTTTTGGAAGTTCTGCAGTCTTGCCAAGTTTTCTCTTAGCAGCATCTCTTTCACCACCGACACCACGTTGCATCAGTGCTCTCATTTTTTCTCTTCTCTGCTTTACCTTATGTGCAGAAGAGTCAATCGTCATGTTGGTCTCTTCGGTTTTCACGTTGATTGCCTTCCCTTTTCTATCTGGATTTGGATCTTCACGATTCTTACGACGAAATGCTGCTTCCTCTTCATCCTTGGAGAGAGCACGCTTCATTTTACTGGAACCACACTTTGGTTTAGTGGTTTGCCCTGGTTGCTTGGCACATGGTTTTCCTGCGTATTTGCCACCCAGTTGAACCCAACCAGGCTTGCCATCAGAAGACTTACTCTTGCCAAACCAGTCACGCAGAGAAGAATCACCACTTTTGTTTTCATTCAATGCCATTGTCTGCAACAGGGTAGTATAACTTATTTATTTCTTTTCGTCCATTAGACCTTGCTTAATGAGTTTTTGCAACTCGGCAGTGGTTCCAACAATCAAAGCATTATTGGTTACATGAGATGGACCTTTCTTATCCTCTGCATTCAAATCTTTCAATTTTTTCTGCAAATCAATCAGTTTATCCGTCGCATCAGAAACATTTTTGATCAACTGCCCAGCAACTTCATATGCTCTGGGTGAGTTAGTTTCTTGTGCCAACTCCATCACACCATCTAGAGTTTCCTGTCCTTTCTCAATAATAGAATACAATTGACCTCTACTATATTGATAGTCCTTATCAATATCAGTTTTAGTTAATCTATCAGGTTTTTCTTTCTTAACTGGTGTGGACTCTACAGTCTCACTTGTTATATCCAAAGCTTCATCAATACCATCATATCCAGACATAATCAAATATCCTCTTGTTTAGTGGGACTGTATTTCTTGGAGTCTTGGAAGAATTCGAATGTCTCTGAGAATCCAAAATCATCTGCAGGATCAGCATCAATTGGATCGGGAACTGCAGTGTATCTTTGCTCCCTCTTGGCAACCGTTTGATCTGTATTTGTATACATATCGACTTGAACTTTTCTGATGAGTCCATCGGAGGAATCTGCGATAGGACCAAACAGATAAGTTTTTGCGGTGAAATCAAAGGTATAGATCAATGACCTTCTGCTTGTAAAGTCACCTTCATAGTCATCTTGCATGTTGATATTGTTCAACACGACAGGAATATCTTTCTTCTCACCAATAGCGGAAACTAAATCAACTGTAAGATTAAAAGATGGTTGAAAGTATGGGAGAATCTGCTCTGTAATTTGAAGAGCGTCATCATTCAACTTGCAGAAAGCAGCGAGTTGAAAATTAATGTTATATGGAACAGGATGATAAACTTGTCTAATACCACCACCGTCTGCGGCAACGGCTTTAAAAGTTTTAGTTACAGTGGTTTTCCTAGTAGGATCATATGAAATGCCAGTCATCTCAAATGACATTCTTGGCAAAGTGATTGCAACTGGTTTGCTGAGTTCTGCCTGCTGTTGAATCTTGGCAAGAAACTTTTGCATTGGAGCATATGCCAATGGCACCTTGATATCATCAATAACGGTTCCACTATCATTTCGTTTTTTGATGTGGATGTTATTGAAAAGAGTGCCGAAGGAAACAATGGTCCTTCTAATAATTTCGTGATAATAGTATGTTCCTAACATTAGAAGTCACCAAATGGATTAGTTTCACTGAAGTCTAAAATACTCAAACCCTCAGATTCAAATTCATCATTCTGATCAAATGGTGCGTCTTCATCATAATCGTTGAAAGAAGCAACTTTCCATCTAGCAGAAGATGCAGCTCCAATAATTGCCTCACCAACTTGGAACCTTCCACTATTTATCCCAACCTTAAGAATCTTTGTATCAGCATTCCAATCTCTTACCTTAGCGGTTACAGAAGAAGCCTGTCCAACGATATTTTCGTTATACTGGAAGTTATTCTCTATCAAAGCTCCATCTTCACCAATTCTCAATACATTAATGGTGGGTGCTGCGGTATATCCAAATCCAGTATCAGAGAACAAAACATTTGTAAGAACTCCATCAACAACAGTGGGTTCTACTCTTGCTTGAGAGATTCCTATACCTGACCCAATAGCAATAATTGGTGTGTTGAAATAGTTACTTCCACCATTAGTAACACGAATGGAAGTAATACCAGTATTTGTAATAACAGAAGTGGCAGCTGCTCCAGATCCATATACACCTTGACCACCAGGTGAGGTATTCGCAATACTCGTGATCGTTACAGTTGGTGGAACAGTATATCCAAATCCAGGATTCGATATCAGAATTCTGTCGATAGAATGAACACCTTTTCTTACTGTAGTGATAGCAACTGCCTCAGCAGTTGATCCTGGTAGAAGCGCAGGTGAAGTTTCAATAGTAACTGTTGGTACTTGAGTATATCCAGCACCATCATCAGTCAGAACGATTTTCTGTAGAATACCTGTTCTTCCAAAGTTATCAATTCTACAGGTAGCGGTTACACCTTGACCAACAAGAGTAAGTTCTGTGATATATCCGATTTCTTTAATTTCATCATCGATAACGTCAATACTTGTATCGATGTCTTCACCTTCATACTGGAAGAGTTCACACTCTAATTTGTATGTGTAGTTTGTTCCAAGTTGGTAGAATGGTTGCTCATGTTCTACTCTTTTGATTTCAAATAATCTCTCACCAAGTGGAAAATAAACCAAGTCTCCCTCTCTTGGTCTGCTATCAATAAGCATCTGACTATCATCAACCTCTGCCATAAAAGGTTGAATAAATTCTTCAAATCTTTCTTTAGAAAGAGTCAAAGTAACTTCATTTTGAAGATTGATTCCAAACTTCGTCATGATGTCAGATCCAGGAGCGTATCCCTCAAAGTTTTCAAGGTACGCTTCAATAGCAAAGTTATCATCGAACTTGGAAGTCTCGATTTCTCTAATAATATTATCTTTGCCAAGAACTTTTCTAGGAATATAGTAAATCTCTATCCCATATGTCTTTAGATGTTCATTGATCAGATCTTGTAAAAGATACTGTTCGTTGGCAGAGCCTTGCAAAAAGAATGGATTAAGTGCCATTATCCGATAAGATCAAGGGGAGGAATTTCGTATTCTGAGAGCATTCTATTCTTGATGTCCAGAATTTCTCTTTCGGCATCGTCGTAGATTTCTCTACCATTAAGTTCAATACCACCAGGAAGTTTTGCTCCCTTGAACTTGATGAGGTTCTGACCCCACTGTCTCTTAATCAAAGCAGTTAGATATAACTTTACGAAAGAGTCGTTATATACGTTAGTAAAATCATCTGGATTAATAATTCTGTAGCAATCCAATACAATGTAATCACCAGACACAGCACTTGCCCAGTCGATGTCCATGTACAATCTATTTTGTCTCTTATTAAATCTTAATTGCTTATCAGTTGTCAGAAGGAAGTCAATATCTTCAAGATAACTCTTTGTCATTGCATAGGAAAGAAGACCCTGATATCCAAGGTCAAATGCAATGTCATTCAAGAATAACTGATACTTGACACTGAACATTCCATTGGAAATAGAACTGGAGTCAAATTTAAATACTTTTTCGATTCCAATAATCGAATCTGGAACTTGAATATAGTTACCGTTTTCGTACCAAGTGAAATTAGTCGTTACACCAACAGCAGTCTCGCTTGAAATACCTGTTCCACCAGGACCAGCTCTTCCACGGTCTTTGTCTTCTTCAGTAATTTGATACTTTAAGAAAGTTCTTACAACACCATCAAAATGCCTTTCATGAAACAACTGAAGAGCGTCGTCTACGGCATCATCAATCTGTTCATCGGCAACGTTGATTTCCAGAACAGGGGCACCAAGTTTTCTAAGACAATAATCAATGAGTGATTGTCTACTATTCGGTTTTGCCATTAGAAGGAGCCTCCGTCAAATACGTCTGTCCACACTGGAACACCAGATGCGTTAGTTGTGAGAAGATAATTAGAAGTTGTAATACCACTAGTTGTCGCACCACTGCTGACGATTAATCCGTCACCATCAAAGAATGCGATTCC